>Ga0335069_10000285_pt1 | contig 88232 bp, 68 predicted proteins | sample Lox_Sample_11_FD_206714 | JGI IMG/M metagenome (GOLD analysis project Ga0335069, IMG submission 206714) | Soil microbial communities from Loxahatchee National Wildlife Refuge, Florida, United States - Lox_Sample_1.1 | ecosystem: Environmental > Terrestrial > Soil > Wetlands | place: USA... | reverse complement strand
AGAAGGATTGCAGGATATTTTCTGCTCCAGTTTGAAACTGAAGCGCTGCCTTTGATCAGTTCATTTCGCCACGCTTATGCGCACCACGATGCTAACGACACGAACATTCTCGTAAAACAACACCATATTTCGGGATTGATCGATTTCAGTGATATGGTGTACACCGCACTCATCAACAATGTAGCCGTGGCCTGCACTTATGCCATGATGAAACATCCAGACCCTTTGCATGCGGCAACGCTTGTTGTTAAAGGTTATCATCAATCTTACCCATTGAAAACTGAGGAAGCGGATGTGTTATATTATTTAATTGCGGCAAGGCTTTGCATCAGTGTTACGCAATCCGCATTCAATGCATCCATTGCCACCAATAATGAACACCATTTTATTTCTGAAAAACCGGCATGGGAATTATTGACGAAGCTTATTACTGTCAATCCTGTTAAAGCGCAAAACGAATTCAGGAAAGCATGTGGCTTTGCAGAAATAATAACCAACGAAGGTTATGAAAAACTGTTGCAGGAAAGAACTAATCATATCGGAAAAAACCTGAGCGTCAGTTATAAAAAACATATCAAGATAATCCGCGGGGCATTACAATATCTGTATGATGACAAAGGCAACACATTTGTTGACTGTGTTAATAACCCCAGCCATGTCGGGCATTGCCATCCGGTAGTGGTGAAACGTATGCAAAAGCAATTAGCTACATTAAATACAAATACCAGGTATTTACATGACAACATGGTTGAATATGCGAAAAGATTAACTTCAAAATTGCCTGTACCTTTATCAGTTTGTTATTTCACCAATAGCGGCAGCGAAGCCAACGACCTTGCCGTGCGAATGAGCCGCCATTTCACCAAACAAAAAGACATTATTGTGCTTGACCATGCATATCATGGAACATCTACTGTCGACATGGAGATGAGTCCTTATAAATTTGATGGCAAAGGAGGTTTTGGTAAAATGCCCTGGGTACATAAAACGCTTAGCCCGGATCTCTATCGCGGGCCTTACAAATATGATGACAAGCATGCAGGGAGAAAATATGCGCAGCATATTCAGCATATTATCGAAAACCTTCAAAAAGAAAACAAACATCCGGCATTATTTATATGCGAAACATTATTAGGTGTCGGAGGACAGATCCCGTTGCCACCCGGATATTTAAAAGAAGCCTATAGTTATGTAAGATCAGCCGGAGGCGTTTGCATAGCAGATGAAGTGCAGGTTGGTTTCGGTCGTGTGGGCGATGCTTTCTGGGGATTTGAACTGCAGGATGTTGTTCCCGATATTGTAGTGATGGGAAAACCTATAGGTAACGGCCATCCATTAGCAGCAGTAGTGGTTACCAAAGAGATTGCCGAAGCCTTTAATAATGGCATGGAATATTTCAACACGTTTGGCGGCAACCCCGTGTCAATGGCAACGGGATTAGCGGTGCTGGACGTAATTGAACAGGAAGAAATGCAGCAATATGCTAAAGAAACCGGCGAATATTTAATGAACGGATTCAAAAAGCTGATGAATACATATCCGATCATCGGAGATGTAAGAGGGCACGGGCTTTTTATTGGAGTTGAACTGGTAAAAAACCGTTCAACACTCGAGCCCGCAGTGCCGGAAATAGATATCATCGTGGAAAAGGTTCGTGAAAAAGGATATTTATTAAGTACTGACGGCCCCCATCATAATGTATTAAAAATTAAGCCGCCCCTCACCTTCAATAAGCATAATGCAGATGAATTATTGAATGTTGTGGAAGAAGCATTAAAAGAATTAAAATAATTGCATCTAAAAAAATACCACAAGGATGAGCAGCTTAATAAAGCTACTCTGCCAACATCACCCTAGAATATTCTTTATCTTTTAAATTTATTTTTTAATGCGCTCACAGCATCTTCCAGCTTTAAACCAGATAAATCTTTTTCTTTTTTAGTGGCTTTCATACCGACAGGCTTTTCTATGGTTTGCTTTATCGACAAAGCCATTCTTTTACGGACAATATCTACCTCTATCACTTTCACCTTTACTTTATCGTTCAACTTCAGTACTTCTGCAGGGTCTGAAATATACCTGTCGGCAATTTCACTCACATGTACAAGCCCGTCTTGTTTCACGCCGATGTCTACAAATGCGCCAAACCTGGTGAGGTTGGTTACAATTCCGGGAAGCACCATTCCGGGATGTATATCTTCCACAGAATATACCGGGGCAAACTCGAATTGCTCCAGTTCACTTCTCGGATCAAGGCCAGGCTTTTTTAACTCGGCCAGGATATCTTTGATCGTCAACTCCCCGATCTGCTCTGTAACATATTTTTTTGTTGACACTTTCTTTAACACTTCTTCATTACCAATCAGCGATTTCAAATCCGTCCCGATATCTTCTGCAATATTTTCTACCAGGCTATATGCTTCCGGGTGCACAGCACTGCTATCTAAAGGGTTCTCGCCATCGGTAATGCGTAAAAAGCCGGCACATTGTTCGAATGCTTTCTCCCCTAATCTCGGCACTTTCAATAACTGGCGCCGGTTAATAAATTTACCGATCTCATTTCGATAGCTCACAATATTATCAGCCAATGAAGCACCAATACCACTTACATAGGCCAGTAAATGTTTCGACGCAGTATTCAGGTTAACCCCTACCTGGTTCACGCAGCTCACCACGGTCTGATCAAGCCGCTGTTTTAACCTGGCCTGATTGACATCATGTTGATACTGCCCAACTCCAATGCTTTTAGGTTCAATTTTCACAAGTTCAGCCAGTGGATCCATAAGTCTCCTGCCGATGCTTACCGAGCCGCGAACAGTAACATCATAATCTGGAAATTCCTCCCTGGCCGTTTCACTTGCAGAATAAACAGAAGCCCCATCTTCATTGACCATATAAACCGGTTTATCTAATTTTATTTGCTTAATAAACAGCTCCGTTTCCCTTCCTGCCGTGCCATCACCAATGGCAAACGCTTCAATCCGGAATTTTTCAACGAGCTTACGTATTGTATTTTCACTCTCAGCTTTTTTATGCGCTTCGTGCACGTAGATGAGATCGTTATGCAGCAAGCCTCCTTTTTCATCCAGGCACACCACCTTGCAGCCGGTACGATAGCCCGGGTCAATGGCAAGCACTCGCTTACTGCCGAGTGGAGCACTGAGCAAAAGCTGTTTCAGGTTTTCTGCAAATACATTAATTGCTTCTTCATCGGCCTTTGTCTTTAGCGCCATCCTGAATTCTGCTTCAAGGCTGGGCTGCAGCAATCGCTTGTATGCATCCTTTATTGCTTTTTTTACATTTTCTACAGATGCATTCAATGAAGACTTTATATACAAACTTTCTATTGCATCCAGGGCTTCTTCTTCCGCAGGAAAAATATCCATCCGCAGTATGCCCTCAACAAAACCACGCAACACGGCAAGAATGCGATGAGAAGGTATTTTTCTGATATGTTCCCTAAAGTCAAAATAATCTTTGAATTTAATCCCTTCAGTTTCTTTTCCGGCAATTACTTTGCTGTGCAGCTCAGCGCTATCCTCAAAAATTTTTCTCATCCTGGTGCGTACAACGCTGTCTTCATTAATCATCTCGGCTATAATGTCCCTTGCTCCCTGTAACGCAGCATCTGCATCCTTTATATTTTCCGTTATATATTTAACAGCAATTGCCTGCAGGTCATTTTCTTCCTGTTTCAATATCAGCGCTGCGAGCGGTTCTAACCCCTGCTCCCGGGCTGCCTGGGCTTTTGTTTTGCGTTTAGGTTTATAAGGCAGGTAAATGTCTTCCAATTGCGCAATTGTTGTTGCAGCGAACAATTTTGAATGCAGGTCTTCCGTCATTTTATCTTGCTCCGTAATCGTTTTTCTTATAAACTCCCTGCGTTCCATAAATGCCTTAAGCAATATTGATTCTTCCTGTATTTTACCGATCTGCACCTCATCAAGCCCGCCTGTTTTATCTTTTCTGTATCGCGCAATGAATGGGATAGTAGCTCCTTCCCCAAGCATATCCAGCACAGCTTCAACTTGAGAATTCCTGACGTTTAATTTTGAGGCAACTGTATTCGCAATTTCAGTCATGTACAAATTTTAAAATTACACTTTTACAAACGGGAGGCGAATTTAGGAGTGTTGATGAAAACAAAAAATTTTGAAAAGAAAATTTGAATAACTATTTTTTCAACTTTTGAAATTGACAAGTATCCGCGAATGAAAAAAAATGTGCAGTAATAAGCCAGGATTGGAAAACGCTCCACTCTGTTATGGCTAAATGTACGTTAAAAAACAATTTCTCATTTCAGAAAATTCTTGCTAATATGTAATACTTTGAAGCAATTTTATGTTTGGAAAATCATACTTTATTTTTTTTATCTTATTCAGCCACTTCACCTGCTATTCAGTTGCGCAAATAAGGAAAATTCCTGCAGCTATTGATTCAAAAAATTTTGATCCGTCAACTTTACTGTGGTACCAATCCCCCGCCTCTAAATGGGAAGAAGCACTTCCGATAGGCAATGGCAGATTAGGCGCTATGGTATTTGGCAAATACGGGGAAGAACGGATACAGGTGAATGAAGATACCTACTGGTCAGGCGGGCCATATTCTACTGTGGTAAAAGGCGGATATAAAGCATTGCCCGAAATTCAAAATGATATTTTTAATGGAAAACCTATCGAGGCGCATAAGTTATTTGGTAGAACTATGATGGGCTACCCTGTGGAACAGCAGAAGTACCAATCGCTGGCAAATATCATTTTGTCGCTCCCGGATGAAAAAGAAATAAAAGGCTATAAACGCTGGCTGGATTTAGAAACAGGCATCATTGGCGTACAGTATATTAATAACGGTATCACCTATACGAGAGAGATTTTTTCATCCTGTCCCGACCAGGTTATTGTAATCAGGTTAACATCGGACAAACCCAAGAGCATTTCATTTACTGCGGAGCTGAGGGGCGTAAGAAATGAAGAAATGTCAAATTATGCTACCGATTATTTTCACATGGATAGTGCTGGCAAAGATTGTGTGCAGCTGACAGGGAAATCAGCTGACTATTTAGGTGTTGAAGGAAAAATAAGATTTGAATCGATATTAAAAGCCGTAGCAGAAGGCGGAAGTGTTGAAGTGATGGGTTCTGATTTAAGTGTTCAAAATGCCGATGCAGTAACTCTTTACCTGGTAGCTGCTAACAATTTTGTAAACTATAAAGATGTAAGCGGCGACTATGAAAAAAAAGTGTCTGTTTATTTGTCTGACATCTCAGGCAAATCGTATCAGCAAATCAAAGATGCTGCAGTGCAGGATTATAAAAGGCTTTTTGACCGGGTATCGCTTCATCTCCCCTCATCCCCATCTTCTTTTTTCCCGACAGATAAACGTCTCGAAAATATTTCAAGGCAACCAGACCCGCAACTCGCTGCATTATGCTATCAATTCGGAAGATATGTTTTGATATCATCATCCAGACCGGGTACGCAGCCAGCCAACCTGCAGGGAATCTGGAACGAAAGCATGAACCCGCCATGGGATTCAAAATATACCACCAATATTAATACAGAAATGAATTACTGGCCTGTTGAATCAGGCAATTTATCCGAGCTTGCTCAGCCATTAATAAAAATGGTGGGTGAACTTACCGACCAGGGCAGCCAAGTTGCCAAAGAACATTATGGTGCAAGAGGATGGGTATTTCATCAAAACACTGATATCTGGAGAGTAGCGGCTCCCATGGATGGGCCCACCTGGGGCACGTTTACCACCGGCGGTGCATGGTTGGTGAACCAGCTCTGGGAACATTATTTATTTACACAGGATAAAAATTATCTGAAAGAAATTTATCCCTTAATAAAGGGCTCGGTAGATTTCTTCAGAGATTTCTTAGTTCCCTATCCTGATAATGATAAACACTGGCTGATCACCTGCCCCTCTACTTCTCCGGAAAATCCGCCGGATGGGCCGGGCTACAAATATTTTTTCGATGAAGTAACCTCTATGTATTACTTTACCACCATCTGTGCAGGGTCCTCTATTGATATGCAGATACTCCACGACTTGTTTGGATATTATGTGAATGCGGCAAAAATTCTTGGTGTGGATCAAACCTATGCAGATACTATATCAGTTATACAGGCAAAATTAGTACCCCCACAAATCGGAAAGGATGGAAGTTTGCAGGAATGGACTCAGGACTATAAACAAATGGAACAGCAACACCGTCACCTTTCACCTTTGTATGGGCTTTATCCGGGTAATGTGATTTCTGTTAAAAAAACTCCTGAATTAATCATGCCCGTGAAAAAAGTTTTGGAAGAACGTGGCGATGAAGGGGCGGGCTGGTCAAGGGCCTGGAAAATGAACCTCTGGGCACGTTTGTATGATGGCAACCGGGCTTTGAAAATATTTAAAGGTTATCTTAAAGATCAATGCCTGCCGCAATTGTTCGCAAAATGTTACACCGCCATGCAGGTCGATGCCACCTTAGGAGTGACAGCGGGAATTACAGAAATGCTGATACAATCGCATGAAGGGGTTATTGATTTATTGCCTGCACTTCCTGATGAGTGGATGGATGGCAATTTTAATGGAGTTGGTGCAAGAGGCGCTTTTCAATTGAATTTTGAATGGGCCAACCATAAAGTTACAAAGGCAACTGTCCTATCCAGAGAGGGTGGGTGGTGCAGGATCAATCCTAAAATATCGGTGACCGTAATGCGCAATAATAAAAAACTAAAAATAAAACAAGGCAAAGACGGGGCGATTGAATTTATGACAGAGAAAGGAGTAAGTTACGCACTTGTTCCGGCAAAAAAATTATTATACTAACGTTGACCTCTATCCGTACGTTTAGCTTTGAACAGAAGAACATTCCCCTGTATTGAATAAATATAGATTATGTAAAATTTCTGAAAAGGATACCGCATGTGTTAATCAATATATTTTTAAAATCATTATTGTACCTTCAGCAAAATAACCCGCATCATTTGTGATATACCAGCTCCAGCAGTCTGATTTTTTCATTTTCGAATGGCGCTTTATGGCAATTTGAGACCGCTTTTACAGCAACCAGACTGTCAGGACCAATGCCAATAATTAAATAACAGGCATTTTCGGGTAAAACAAAAAAGGCAACCGTATGGTGATTGCCTTCTTGAAACTAAGGTCGGGATGACTGGATTCGAACCAGCGGCCCCCACGTCCCGAACGTGATGCGCTACCGGGCTGCGCTACATCCCGAAAAGATTATCAAAAGTGGAATGGCAAAAATAAAAAAACATTACTATTAAATAAAACTGTTTCATTCCTTTATTTCATGCTTAAAACATCATTACTCCTGCTTAAGTATTGATAAGTCAAATATATTTTTCGATTAAGCCTATTTTAATTAATTTGAATTATCACTTTAAGTTACCAAACTGGCTCACCGTCTATGAGAAAATGCAAATATTGTTTTTTTATATTGCCCTTCTTTTTACATCCCGGCAGCTTCGCCCAATCACCTGTTTTGGATAACGATTCAACCTGCGCAGGGCTGAATAATACGATAGGCCTGTATTATTCCGCTATTCAATCGAATGCACACCTGTATAACGGCAGGCAGTATTCCGGCTACAATGCAAACTACATCGGCCACCCGTATTTTGATACCGCAGTATTGCAAAAAGGTTCAATTTATTATGACGGCACATTGTATAATAACATCCTACTTCAATATGATATAAATAAAAATGAAGTAATTACGGAAAAATATGGCCAAGAGCTCAGGCTGTCTCTTAGCAATGAAAAAATTGACTCTTTCCGGATTTTAAATAACGAATTTTTGAAAATAATTCCTGACAGCAATGCGGGGAATATTATGGAAGCTGGTTTTTATCAAAGGCTATATCATGGAAAAACAGAGGTGCTGGTAAAAAGAAAAAAAATTATCCGTGATGACCCTGTAACAAATGGCGAACTCAAATCACGTTATATTCCTGTAAATAATTATTATGTGAGGAAAAACGGCGCATATATTAAAGTCGATAATAAAAAATCTTTATTAAAAGTGTTTCAAGATAAAAACAAAGAACTTGCCAGGTACCTTAAATCAAAAAAACTGAAATACAAGAAAGACCCTGAACTTACTATTGAAAAAGCCGCAGCATATTATGATCTGTTAACCAGTTGAAATGAAATTTTACAAACTCTACTACATACTGCTGATTTCAGGTTTTCATCTGCAGATGACTAACACTACATACGCTCAGAGTCAGAAATCAATTACCCTTCATTTCGAAAACAGGCTTTTTCAGGAATTCGTTCAGGCAGTCGAAGCACAGGCTGATTTTCATTTTTATTATAACCCTTCCCAACTTGACAGCTTTCGTATAACCATTAATATCCTCAATAAATCCTTAAAAGAAATACTGGATAGCATTTTCCGGGATACGGATTTCCATTATGCTGTTGATGACGACAATAATGTATTTGTATTAAAGCAATTCAGGATAGAAACGGATTTGGCGAAAGAGTTTTTTACTCATAAAACAAATCAGCAGGATTCTTTGAATGGAGCAGAAGCAGAACTAAATAATTTTTTTGATGAAAAAAATGAAAAGATAAAATCTTCACTGGAAAACAAATTATATGAAATAGGTATCAAAACAAATGCTGTTAGCCATGGCAACAGTACTATTGCCGGTTATGTTCGTGATGCCAAAACAGGCGAACCGATTACAGGCGCTGCTGTGTACATTGACAATCCCCCGGTTGGCGTGGTTACCGACCAGTTCGGATATTATTCTTTCAGCCTGCCTAAAGGCAAACATCTGCTCAAGATAACAAGTATCGGTATGCGGGAAACGAAACGCCAAATCATGCTTTATTCAGACGGAAAGCTAAACATTGAGTTGCAGGAATATGTACCTACACTAAAAGCAGTAATGGTAACCTCGGAAAAACTCTCGAATATTAAAGGCATTCAAATGGGAGTTGACAGGCTGAATATTAAACTGATCAAACAAATTCCGGTAGTTTTCGGTGAAGCTGATGTACTGAGAACAGTAGTTACCCTGCCGGGCGTTACTTCTGTTGGTGAAGCAAGCACCGGCTTTAATGTAAGGGGCGGATCTGCAGACCAGAATCTTATTCTTTTCAATGGCGCTACCATTTACAACCCATCTCACCTGTTTGGCTTTTTTTCAGCTTTTAATCCTGATGTTGTCAAAGATGTTGAATTATATAAAAGCAATATACCTGAAAAATTTGGCGGCCGCCTGTCATCAGTACTTGATATTACTTCTAAAGATGGAAACAAAAAGAAGTTTTCAGGATCAGGCGGTATAAGCCCGCTTACCGCCAGACTTGTTTTAGAAGGCCCAGTTGACAGCGGAAAAACTTCTTTTATTATCGGAGGAAGGTCTACTTATTCAGACTGGTTGTTGCATGTCGTGCCAAACAGTGAATATCAAAACAGCAGCGCTTCTTTTTATGATCTTAACTTAAACCTCAATCATGAGTTTGATAAAAAAAACAGCTTGTATATAACCGGCTACATGAGCAGCGATAAGTTCAGGTTAAACAGCGACACCACATATAAATACAGTAATAAAAATGCAAATATTCTCTGGAAACATATTTTCAGCAATAAAATGTATGGCACCCTGATGTTCGGTTACGACCGTTATGAATATTCCGTATCCGGTAATGCAAATCCGGTTAATGCTTACAAACTTTCATTTGATGTGAACCAATATAATTTCAGGGCTGATTTAAATTATAATCTGAACACTGCAAATGCAGTCGATTTTGGGATCAGCAGCATATTTTACAAATTACATCCCGGGTCTTATCTTCCGGAAGGAAGCCAGTCTCTTGTTGTGCCAAATGTTCTGCAGCCTGAACAGGCGCTTGAAAATGCACTGTACCTGGGTGATAAAATTACTCTCAGCCCCAGGTTCTCCATAAGCGCCGGCATCAGGTACTCTCTATATTATTATCTCGGTGCGAGGGATATTTATACTTATGGACCGGGATTGCCACGGGAAGAAATGAACTTGCTGGATACGGTTTCTTATGCAAGCGGAAAAATAATTAACAATTACCAAGGCCCTGAATACCGCTTGTCTGCACGTTTTGCCATTACCGAAAACGCATCGGTTAAAGCCAGTTATAATACTTTAAGACAATACATTCATGTTATTTCAAATACCGCATCTATTTCGCCAACCGATATCTGGAAACTGAGCGATCCGAATATTTTGCCACAAACCGGTGACCAGTTTTCATTGGGTTTTTATCACAACTTTAAATCAAATATTATCGAGACATCCATTGAAGTATATTATAAACGCATGCACAATTATCTTGATTATAAAAGCGGCGCCCAGCTCATCATGAATCCGCATATTGAAACGGATGTAACGACTACCAGGGGCAAAGCTTACGGAGCAGAGCTGCTCATAAAAAAATTAACAGGAAAACTAAACGGCTGGATAAGTTATACTTATTCGCGAACCTTGTTGCAGCAAGATGATCCGCTGGAAGTACAAAAAATAAATGGCGGGCAATATTACCCTGCCAATTTTGACCGGCCGCATAATGTGAACTTCATCGGAAATTACAAATTCTCACATCGCTTCAGTGTTTCGCTGAATATGGTGTATACAACAGGAAGGCCGCTTACATTACCCATAGCCTTGTATGATATTCCAGGCTCGCAAAGGGTATTTTATTCCGAAAGAAATCAGTTTCGTTTTCCCGATTATTTTAGAACTGATTTATCGATGAATATTGAAGGAAACCATAAAATAAAAAAGTTTAAGCATAGTTCGTGGACTATAGGTTTTTACAACCTCACTGCAAGAAAAAATCCGTATTCGATTTATTTCGTAGAAGAAAATGGAGAGATAAAAGGATACAAACTTTCAATATTCGGTACTGTTATTCCTTCCATTACCTATAATTTCAAATTTTGAAAAATGAAAACTTCAACCTACTTCTACGTCATATTTGCACTCACCATTCTAACCGGTTGTAAACAGGCATATACCCCACCTTCCGGGGCTGTAACTACCAACTATCTTGTCGTATTTGGGTTTTTGAACTCGGGGGCCGATTCAACAATAGTAACACTAAAACATACCTATAGTTTAGCTGCAGCATCGGCAGCCGAAGCTGAAAACAACGCACAGGTGTCGGTAGAAAACGATGCAGGCGCTGTTACCAAACTGAGTGAATATGGAAATGGCAGATATGGATTAACAGGCCTATCACTTGATAATAACAGGAATTACAGGGTCAGGATAATAACCAGTGGCGGAAAAACATATTTGTCTGCTTTTACGGCAGTAAAAATTGCTCCGCCCATTGATAGTCTTGAATGGAACAAGAGCGACACCGGAGTATCAATATTTGTTAATACCCATGATCCGCAGAATAATACAAGATATTATATGTGGGATTACATAGAAACCTGGGAATTCCATTCTTTCTATCAAAGTTATGTACATCTTGATTCCGCTGCCGACACGATTATTGTTTACCAGGATTTAATTCCGGTTCCTCACGTGTGCTGGCAATCGGATTATTCTTCAAATATTCTTATTGCTTCTTCAGCAAAACTCAGTTCGGATATAATCAGTAAACAGGCCATCGCAATTATTCCGGTAAATTCCGAAAAAATTGCGGCAAGGTATAGTATTCTTGTAAGGCAATATGCCTTGACCAAGGACGCATTCAATTACTGGCAGGCACTCCAAAAAAGCACTGAACAAACAGGCACCCTTTTCGACCAGTTGCCATCCAGTATTACTGGTAATGTTCAGTGTATAACCAACCCTGGTGAAACTGTACTTGGATATGTGAGCGCGGGATCCATTACTACCAAAAGAATTTTTATTGATAGCACCCAGGTACAGCCATGGGAATATTATCAGCCTTGCGGCACAAAATATCATGTAAGGGACAGTCTTACTTACTATCTCCACAACAGTCAAATACCGATCGGGATTGTGTATGGCAAAGTGGACACTATTAAACTGACATTAAGAGATACCATATTCAGGAATATAGACGGCTATATTTTCACGGATAGTTATTGCGCTGATTGTACTGTAAAACATGGTGATACACTAAAGCCTTCATACTGGTGAATCTGATATACGCAATGAGAAGAATACACACATATCAGAACATTACGGTTGCTATAGCTACACTGGCATTGATGCACTGCAGGCAATATTATAACCCACCTGCAAATGCCACAGGCAAATCGTACCTGGTTATTTACGGCTCAGTAAATACCGGAGCTGACTCTACCATTATAACGCTTACACGTACACGTAATTTAACCGGCAGCAAACCTGTTCCCGAACCCAATGCACATCTTACAGTCGAAAACGATGCCGGTGCAACAATACATCTTAAGGAACTTGGAAACGGAAGATATGGCGATAACAACCTTAATCTCGATCAAAGTAAAAATTACAGGCTCAGAATCATGACTGCCGAAGGGAAAACATATCTATCCGCTTTTGTACCGGTAAAAATTTCTCCTCCTATCGATTCCATTACCTGGCAAAAAAGCGATACCGGGGTTTCATTGTTTGTTAGTTCACATGATCCACTTAACAAAACCATTTATTACAGATGGAATTTTGTTGAAACCTGGGAATTCCATACTGCATGGGAATCATTCGCGCACTATAACCCCGTTGATTCCACCATTTTTTTCTCCGGAGTGGGTGTACCCCATATTTGCTGGCCGACTGCCGGTTCAAATGATATTTTAATCGGATCTTCCGCAAAGCTGTCATCTGATATTATTTATCAGCAGCCAATAGGCATTATTCCCTTAAACTCAGAAAAACTATCTTTTAAATATAGTGTGCTGGTAAATCAATATGCACTTACCAAAGAAGAATTCAGCTATTGGGATGAATTGAAAAGAAATACAGAAACCACAGGTAGCCTGTTTGATCAGCTTCCCGCTGAGATTACCGGTAATGTAACCTGTGTAACCAACCCTGATGAACCCGTTATTGGATATGTAGGCGCCGGGTCAGTTTCTTCTAAAAGAATTTTTATTGACAGCAGCGAGGTTCAGCCCTGGCAATTTTATGAGGATTGTAAAGCACTTGATACACCATATGACAAAAACATTACAGCGAAATTAATACTCATCGATCATTATTTACCTATTAAAGAAATAAGCCCCGGCACTTCCGGGAGCAGGATATTTTACGCTTACGATTATTGTGTCGACTGCACTGCACGTAACGGAGCAACTAATACAAAACCTTCTTTCTGGCCTTAAAAAAATTAAATGAAAAACAGAGTAATAATAGCAAATATTTTCATCGTACTGATAAAAGAACCATTTATCGTATTGTTGTTTTTGCTGCTATGGATATCAGAATGCAAATCACAAACAGAGGGTTTAAACAATATCGTATCCGACTTTAATTTGTACAATCAAACTCATGTGCAGGAAAAAATATATGCACATACCAACAAGGCATTTTATGTAGCCGGTGAAATTTTATGGTTCAAACTCTATCTGGTAGATGCTACTCTAAATAAGCCTATCGACCTGAGCAAAGTGGCATATGTTGAAATCATCAATAAAAATAAAAAGCCGGTTTCTCAGGCCAAAATTGCGATGAAGAACGGCTTCGGAAATGGTTCTTTTTTTTTACCGCTTTCATTAAACTCGGGGAATTATAAACTGAGGGCATATACAAACTGGATGAAAAATTTCAGCCCCAACCTTTATTTTGAAAAAGACATTACTATTGTAAATGCACTAAAAAAACCTGATTATTCTGGTTTTCCGGACAGTACAAAATTTGATATCCGTTTTTTTCCTGAAGGAGGCAACCTGGTAAGCGGTATAGAAAGTAAAGTGGCGTTCAGGGTTATTGACCACTCCGGGAAAGGTGTTGATTGCATCGGTTCCATCATAGATCAGAATAATAATAGTATCGTGAGTTTTCAAACAGAACAATTCGGTATCGGACAATTTCTTTTTAAACCTGTCCGGGGGAATACTTATAAAGCCATTATGAGGCCGGGAAAAAACAACGCCATACTCACCGAGCTTCCGGTAATTTACAATAACGGTTATACATTACAGTTAGAAGACGTTGACAGCGCTCATATAAGGATCAATGTAAGGACTGATATTACATCCGAGAACCAGGTGGTGTACCTGCTTGTACATACCGCACAAAAAATAAAAGATGCCGAGGTTTTAGTTCTCACAAATGGATACGCAAGTACATTAATCGATAAAAAAAACCTCGGCGACGGAGTTTCTCATTTTATACTTTTCAATGTATTGAAGCAACCTTTATGCGAGCGCTTGTTTTTTAAGAGGCCTGATTCCCGTACAGAAATTGAAGTAAACGCCAATGAAGAAGAATATAAAAGAAGGAAAAAAGTGTACGTCAACATATTTGCAAAAGACGAGAAAAATCATCCTGTTACCGCCAACCTTTCACTATCGGTTTTCAGGGAAGATGCACTTCAGTCCGAAAGCAAAGAAAATATAAGCACTTACTTATTGCTGACGTCTGAATTAAGTGGCACAGTAGAATCACCTGAGTATTATTTAAAAAATGATGATCGGGGAACTAACCACGCTATAGACAACCTGATGCTGACACAGGGCTGGAGGCGGTTTAAATGGGACGATGTTACAGAAAAAAGAAAGGGAGCATTTGAATTTCTTCCTGAATATGAAGGGCACATCATAACCGGAAAAGTTACAGAAAAAAAAACAGGGCTTCCTGCAGAAAATGTAAACTCTTTTTTCAGTGTTCCTGGAGAACAGTACCAGTTATGCGGAGCCGTGAGCGACAAAAGCGGCAAAATTACTTTTGATATAAAACACTTTTACGGTGCACATGAGGTAGTGGTTGAAGCAGGAAAAAGTCCAGACAGTAATTACCGGGTTGATATATATAGCCCTTTCTCAGAAAAATTTTCCGGTTCTCGTTTCCCTGATTTTACTCTTTCCGAAGCCCTTAAACAGTCTCTTAAAATAAATAGCCTCAGTTCACAAGTACAAAATAATTTCTATACCGAGGCCCTGCGAAAATTCATGTTACCTCCCGGAACGCAGGACAGCACCGCATTTTTTGGTCAACCCGACCGTAAATATTTTCTCGATGACTACACCCGGTTTTCTACGATGGAGGAAGTAATGAGAGAAATCGTAACCGAGATACTGGTGAAAAAACACCAGGGAGCATTTCATATTAACGTAAAAGAAAAAACATTCCCGGATTTTTTTAATGACGACCCATTAATATTGTTAGATGGAGTTCCGGTTAATATTAACAAGATATTTTCGCTGGATCCCCTGCAGGTAAAAAAGATAGAAGTTGTACATGATGAATATTTTTTAGGCCCGATAGACGCGGAAGGCATCATCAGTTACAACACTTACAAAGGAGACCTGGGAGGTTTTCAACTTGACCCGAATTCAGTAATATTAGAATATGATGGATTGCAATTGCAAAGAGAATTTTATTCGCCTCGGTACAATCTGCGCGAAGAAACAGAGAGCAGGATGCCTGATTTTCGTAGTGTATTATTTTGGTCCCCGGATATAATTACTGATAAAGACGGAAAATATCAACTCAGTTTTTATACCTCCGATCTGACAGGGAAATTTATTATAGTTACAGAAGGCCTTTCCCAGGATGGAAGAACCGGAAGTCAGTTAACAAGATTTGAAGTAACCAGATAGGAATTTTTTTATCCAAAATATTCAATTCCCAGACCTGGGTTGCCGGAAAGTTTTATTATTCCAAAATCATATTCGATTCCGCGTGCCACATCTTCTTCCAACAATAAAGGTCCGTCCATATCCACAAAATCAATCAAAGGAAGCATATTGGCAATGGCTGCACTGCCCACCGTACTCTCGTTCATGCAGCCAATCATTATTTTTAAATTTAACTTTTTAGCCTGTTCAATCATTCGCAAAGCCGGTGTTATACCGCTGCATTTCGTGAGCTTGATATTAATACCATGAAAATAGCCTGCACATTTCTCTATGTCGCTTTCAAACACGCATGATTCATCAGCAATCAAAGGCAAAGCAGATTGCCCGGACAATAATTTCATTCCATCCCAATCATCTTTGGCAAGAGGCTGCTCTATGAGCTCAACGCCTGCCTCCTGAAGGACCGGCATCATTTTCAACACCGCTTCAGCTTCCCAGGCCGCATTGGCATCTACCCGAAACATAGCATCAGTATGTTTTCTTAAAGCCTGTAATATTTCAACATCCTTATCGGTACCTAATTTTATTTTGTATAAGGGCCAGGGTTTCTCCTGTATTTTCGCCACCATTTTTTCAATGGAATCAATGCCGATGGTATAATCGGTCATTGGTCCTTTGTTAATATCCAGCCCCCATAATTCATAAATAGGTTTTCGATTTATCTTTCCAAAAAGATCCCAGGCTGCCATATCGAGCGCACAAACCAAGAACGGGTTTTGAGGTAACAGGTGATGCAGGTAATGCCAGTACCTCTCGGGAGTTGTAAACGCAAATTTTTCGATCATCCTTTTTTTATGCTCAATGTCTTCAATCATCTTTTCTACAGTAATATTATAATAGGTAATGGCAGGCGCCTCTCCGTAGCCTTTTAAACCCAGATGTTCCAGTTCCACAATTAATGTAGGCTGATGGGTTTTGCTACCTTTTGATATTGTAAAAGGGTGCCTGAATTTCAAGTTATGCTGCCAGTAACGAACTTTCATTGAACAAATTTATATCAAGCAGCTGATCTGATAACAGACAAAAGGCTATGATATGTAATGAGGAATATTTTATCTAACGAAAAAAGACCTGGCCTGTTTCCAGCATATGGTCAAACCTTCCAGCCGTTAGCTTAACTGAATTAAAATCAGCTTCCAGTAAACCTGAAATTCTTCCCTGGTAACCAAATGCTGCCGTATCAAGCGATGCCTGGTTAAAATATATTGCCCCTGAACCTTGTTGGCTTTGAAAATTTGTCTGGTTGATAAAATAACTAGTAACTCCGTCTATTGGTATCCGTTTACCCTGAAAATTATGGAAGTCTTTAAAACTGAAATTTGGGGGAACAGAAATTAGCAATTGAATTTCCCCGAAAGCGCTGTCATCAGCAAAATAGCCCTGCCAGCTTATAATAAGCATGTCCGTTAGACTATCATAATACTCTTTCCTTACACTTACCTCAAATGATGACCCACCCCACCCCCCAATTTTTCTGTCAAAAGTCCTCCATGGCCTTCCATTGATTAAACAGGAAAACACATTATTGCCTTTATTCGAAAAAATGGCAACGCCGGAAGCAGTTGTATCCGGATAGTACCTGGTTTCATTTTTTGAACAACTATGAAAAAAAATTAATGCTGCGGAAAATATAAACAGGTTTTCGGGAAATGCAGTTTTCATTCTATTTTTTTGAGATCATAAATGAATAACCGATATTAAAAGAAAGAGGTGCCATTAAGTTGTAAGAAGAAGGGTAACGCAAATTTTCCCAGGGAGGAGTAGAAAAATTCAGATCGGCAAAAAACCTGCTTTTTTTGAATTGCCACATATACTCCAAACCTGCGCTTACAAAAATTCCGTCTGCGTTTTGTGATTGATCCGGATTCAATACAGTATAATCGTTCTTGTCGTATTCATATTTCACTGATATTTTTTGAAACATCAACCCTGTATAAAGTTTAACAACCAAACAAGCGCCTGTATCTTTCCCGACAATCCTGAAACGGTTACCAAAAGCCACAGAAAAAAAAGAAATACTGATATTTTTTTGGGCAGGTGCATAAAGAGGAAGTGAAGTGTTTAATGTAAAAGCAGAATCAACGGCATTCCATGAACCTGGAAAATTTTTTTGCAACTGTAATAACAACTCATATTTCCTCATTTTAAACACTGCCTGAACCCCGGAATTAAAAAAACTGCTTTTATAATTGTTCATATCTTTCTGATACCCGGCAAATGGTTCTACATAAAATTGGCTGAGAGAAATAAAGGGAGCTAGTATTGCAATCATAATGATAAGGAAAAATGATTTATTCATATTTAATGAAGATTTGCAAACAACAAAAAATGCTGCTTTCGTTTGCGAAAAACATTAAAATGAATGGAGAAAAGAAAATACCTGTATTTTCAGTAAGGCAATTAGCTAAGCCCTTCCCGATTCTTCCACATAGCTCCTCAACTCTTCATTGAAGTCTTTTTGTTTCACCAGGTCTTCGAGGGCAATATGCATTCGATAGCGCCAATAATGTTTGGGGTCTGCGGGTATGTTGATACGTTCATCGTGGGGGTTCTCCCGCCGAATGGTTTCGCTCATACCAAGCAAATCCTGTAACTGAAAAATGCTCCACATGGCCGGTGAAAACAAATGCTGTATTACTACCGCTTTATTGATCCATGGCTCACAGAAATATGGCGCATCACCCCATTGGCCAAGTTCCGAATTATAAAAACGTTGTGTTTTTGAACGGTCTTCTTCCCACCAGCCGCGAATAGTGCTCATATCATGAGTAGATGGAGTTACCACAGAGAGGTAACCGGCGTCTGCAGGATGAAAGAACTCCTTTTGGGTATCCCCTTTGGGCATGCGTTGAATTTCAAGGCTAAGGATACCGAGACGTTTCATTACATCAGGCACGCATGTAGGCACCATGCCCAGGTCTTCTCCGCAAACAAGCATGTTGGTAGCCGCTTTCAGCGCAGGTAATTTTTTCATTGCTTCATCACGCCAGAAATTATCCTGCTTCCTGAAATAATAATCAATATATAAATCCTGCAACCGGGTTTTATCCCACTCCATATACCGGAATGAAGGAGTACGGTCCATTTGAATACGGAAATGAAACTGTTTGCCATTCGACCCCTCAAGTTCGAACAATATCACATTAGAAATCAGGTTGAATAAACCATATTTTATTTTCTGGTTGAAATCATTTTGTTCCAATTGTGCAAAATGATTTTCCACTTCCCGCTGTGTTTCAAACCCTTTTTTTAACTGATATAACCCATCTTTGCCCTGTTGCAGGTATTGAGATTTAACATACTCAAAATCGCCATGGAAAAACTCCCAAAGCACTGCGTCATTAATGTACGGCTTTGTGTATCGATGATAATTAAACGGAATATTTCTCTCGCTGAATTCATTTACATGCACAGGCACAGCAGGAACAAAATGGCCCATCACTCCTTCTACCGCACTCATGGGAATACTCCAGATACGAAAGAAGCCGAGAATATGATCAATACGAAATGCGTCAAAATAATTTGACATCTGTTCAAACCTTTTTTTCCACCAGTCGAAACCATCTTTTGCCATTTCTTCCCAATTATAAGTTGGAAAGCCCCAGTTCTGGCCTTTAATGGCAAAATCGTCTGGTGGAGCGCCGGCCTGAAAATCCATGTGATACAATTTGGGATTCACCCATGCATCACAACTATTACGGTAAATACCGATGGGAATATCGCCTTTCAAGATAATGCCGTTCTTGTGCGCATAATCTGTAGCTTCCGACAATTGCAAATGCAGATGATATTGGATGAAATAATATACGGCAATAGAATCATAATGTTTTGCTTTGGGCGAAACATATTTGTTGATGGAATTTTTGTTATATTCTCTATACAATTGCCAGGTCGAAAAATCAGAAGTTCCATTTCTCTCACGCAAATAAGAAAACGCGGCATAAGGTATCAGCCAGTGCTTATTCTGCTCAAAGAATTTTTTATAATCCTCATCTTTAAAAAAATCTTCCTTCTGCACCATATACAGTTCCTGGAGTGCAGATAATTTAAATTTCAGCACCTGTTCATAGTCCACGTCAGGCAGTTCGTTAAGTTGCTTTTGTTTTTTGGAAAGCGGTTTGATTATACCCGCATATTGTTTACCTGCTACTTTTTCCAGGTTTATATAAATAGGATGAAGTGCGAAAGCTGAAATAGCAGCATAAGGATAAGAATCCAAAAAAGTATGTGTTGCCGTAGTATCATTTACAGGCAAAATCTGAATTAGTTTCAGCCCCGCTTTTTTTGCCCAATCCACCAGCAAACAAACATCTGTAAATTCACCTATGCCAAAGGAACTTTTACTTCTTAAACTAAATACGGGAATTGCTACTCCTGCCCCATGCCATGTATTGTTTGGGAGTTGCGCAAAACCATCATGAACAATTGTTAATTTCCTTTTGTCCGCGTCGCCATACAGCATCCTGTTTTCACCATCCTCAAACCGGATAAATTTTTTTTCCTTAATATTAATGACTCCATATTTATAACTGAGCGGGAAAGATTCTTTTGGAAGATTTAATTTGCAGGTCCACCAATTGTTTTCAAGCGACATCATCACCGGTGTTTCTGTACCCCAGTTCTTTAGCGCTTTACCATTTCCGATGATACAAAGCGCTTCTTCCTTTTTCAGCAAAGGGGCTTTTACCCTGAAGATATGTGTAAAAGTATGCCCGTGTTTTGTTTTGAATGCAGATTTATGATGTTTTAAAAGCGTAGACTGGAAAGGTGAGGAAAAAAAAGCATTCTCAAATTCACCGGCATGATTCCAGGTATCGAACACCTGAATTTCATCTGCGTAATGTTTAGACAAATCAATAACCCTGTCATTACCCCATTCTGCTATTTTTGTATTGTCCTGCTGCGCAAAAATATAACTGTAACGTATAATATCTTTGTGCTGTTCATCAATGTCAATTGCACCATGCCAGAATTCATTGCTTACATATTGAAGAGGTAATGCCTTCGACACATCATTATTACCAAGTGCACCCACATTTCCTGTCACCAAAATCGATTCGCCTAGTTTGGTATGAAAGCGTAAATAAAACTGAATCTTCATCTCGGGTATTTATGTTTTGGTCTATGTGGGCAATAAGCAGCGGCTAATATAATGCGTTCTTTTTACATATTTCGGCAATTTTTTGCAAAAAACTTGTACTGTACTACTCAAATCCGGCCAATTCACAAAGCAAACAGGATTGTGTACCTAAGGAACATGTTCAGGCTTATGGCGGCATTTACCGGGTGCGGGAGTAAACAAGATATTAAACCAGCCCTGGTAACATATAGAATTTATCAAAGATTATTCCCCTACATAGTATTCCTGAATACACCAAACGGCATTTTGCTGATTGGTTCTTTCAGCTTATTTTCGTAAAAATTTTTGAAAAATGGAAGAAACCAAAAAATCAACCGGCTTGTATTGGATACTTTTTATTTTATCAGTAGCGGCATTTTTTTTACTGTACAGAGTAATCGGCGGTGTTTGCATTCTTACATTGCCATTTGTATGTACCTGGTTTGCGAAAGCACTTGACATTATGTAATTTTATACCATTTTAATATGAATATGGGCCACCTTTGCAGGTGGCTTTTCTGTTTCTGGAAAATAAAAACAACACCAAACAGCGAAACATCACAATAGAAAACATTATGGAAAAGCCGGAATCAGTATATCGGAAAAAAATTATTGATTATTCATCGCAACTGGAACGCACGACTGTAAAAGTCAAACAGGTTGCTATGTTAAGACTTGGTTGTTTTGCCGCTCTGATTTTCAGCATTTATTATTGTGCCACGGGCTTTGTATACTCACTTCTTATGCTGACAATAACTCTGGGATTTATTTTCATTTTCCTGGTAAAATCTTTTTTTAGATTAAAAGACAAAAAAAACCTGATTGAAAAACTGCTTTTTGTTAATAAAAATGAGCTGGACATAATCACGGACAAAACCAATCAATTTAATAACGGCCATGAATACCTCGCAAGTGAGGGTTATTTTGATGATCTGGATATTTTCGGGAAAAACTCGCTCTATCATCTTCTGAACAGAACCACAACCAGTCATGGCGCCGCTGCGCTGGCCAGTCTATTAAAGACACCCATACTTTCTGAAAAAAACATTTTGGAACAACAACAGGCCATCGGCATTTTTTCGGAAATTATTGATATCAGGCAGCTCATAACAGCTTATGGCTTATTAAAACAAGAAAAAGAAGGTAACCTATTTAATGTTCTTGAATGGATGAAGGTTCCGGTTAAATTGAAAACAAATAAAATGCTTCAAATTATCAGGTGGGCGTTGCCATTATTCAATATATCGGCTATTTTCTTTTACCTGCAAACAGGTAATTATTCGGTTTTGGCAGTCGGGATAATCGCTAGTTGGGCAATAATAAGCTTATTTGCAAAATATATCAACTGCCAGCATGCCATGATCAGCCAAAAGCAAAAAATATTAAACCAATACGCAGATATATTGAAAATCTTCGGAAATATAAATCCACGGGAATCCGTATTACTAACGGTATTACACAACACTTCATTAAACGCCCATAGATCGATCAGACAGCTTTCACAATTAACCTCCTGGTTTGATCAACGTTTGAATATGATAGTAAATGTTTTGCTGAACAGTATTTTTATGTATGACATCCAGTGCATGATTACACTTGAAAAATGGAAGGAAGAAAATAAAAATCGTTTGAAAAGTTATATTGATTGCGTTGGCCAGATAGAAAGCCTGAACTCATTATCCTGTTTTGCCTATAATAATCAGCGTTATGTATATCCCAATATCAGCAGAGGTGGATTTATTATCGAAACGAAACAAATCGCCCACCCTTTGATCCGCGAAAGTGAAAGAATTGCCAATGATTTCTCTATAGGGAAAGAAAATAAACTGCATCTATTAACTGGGTCAAATATGTCGGGGAAAACCACTTTTCTAAGAACGATTGGGATTAACCTGCTGCTGGCACAATGCGGTTCGCCTGTTTGCGCAGAAACATTTTGTTTCACGCCAATGAATATTTTAACATCAATAAGAGTAAGCGATTCACTGCAAGAACATACTTCATATTTTATGGCGGAGCTGAAGAGGCTCAAACAAATTATTTCACAGTTAGAAACGAGGCAGCCCGCATTGGTGTTGATAGATGAAATATTAAGAGGTACCAATTCGGAAGATAAGACACATGGTTCAGAAGAATTTGTAAAAAGGCTTCTTCATTTTAATTGCCTGTCAATATTTGCCACACACGATCTTGCATTAAGCAGGCTGGAAGCTGAATTTCCAGGAACTGTAAGCAACTATTGCTTTGAAAGTATTATTCAAAACAGCGAACTTTTTTTTGATTATAAATTACAAAAAGGAGTTGCAAAAAATAAGAACGCTTCTTTTTTAATGAAAAAAATGGAAATTATTTAGCGTGAGCTGATAATTAGAGACACTATAACCACTATCGCTAGTTCGATCGCATTATAATTAAGCAACTACAGTTTTAATTTACAAACATGTCATTTCAATATCTGAAAGTAATACATAAAGCTGCAAAATAAAAAAGACCTCAACGGAGGTCTTAATAAAAGAGGTATAGCTATTGTAGGTTATTTAGATAAACGGAATATAGTTTCTTTTCTGCGCAAATGACTTTGTAGCAGATTTTTTGTTTCTTTCAATTTTCCATAGGTCTACCACTTTGATAGATGACTTTCCTGTTTTGTCCAAGTCAACATCAGTAGCTATTGTTTCTTTTACTTCTGCAACTAATTGTTGCAATGATTCGTTGTCCATCTGCTTGAGAGAGGACATAAAATTGCCTTTCATAATATATCTCCTTTTTTAAAAACTTATAAACTAAATAATAGTGAGCGGATGTTTAGGGTAGGCACTTGAAGAATCGTTGAAAAGAAAGTGTCTAGTTTAAAAAACCCAACTGAAGTACTGTACTTTCGCTCAATTCGGATGCAAATGTACAACAGAATTTTGTACTATGCAAGTGTTTACATCAATAAAATGTTAATTGACCTTATAACAATCATGAGTAATTGATTTTTAATGTTATCTATGAATTCTTTTTTAATGTTTTACAAAACTTCTGATTACTGAAAAGTCTGTTCCGATTGTTTTGACGTAATAAATGCCCTGCGCCAACCCAGATACACCCAAACTGATTTTATTGTAACCTACGCTACAGGAGTTTGATAATGACATAATATGCTGACCATATGAATTATAAATCAACACGTCGGCTTTTAAAGCATTTTTTGCATACAGAACTACAGTAAGATTATCATTAACAGGATTAGGTCTCAGTGAAACAAACTGAACACTTCCGTTTATATTTCTTGTCAGAGCAACCATTTGAGAATAATAAGAAGTGCCGTCTTTTTTGATAATGCGAAGGCGATAATAAACCGTTCCGTCAATGACCCTGTTATCAGTAAAACTCAGGTTCAATTCATTGTTATTTTTAATTACAGCAACGGTATTATATAAAAGCCGGTCAGTTGAACTCTCAATTTCGTAATTGTCTACATCATTAACATTATTCATTTGCCAATTTAAGACAGAGCCGTTTGCCATCAGGATGCCGCTAAAAAGCCTAAGTTCCGGCAAAGGCAATTGAACGCAAATTTGTGCCATGCCTTGTTGCAACACATAATTCGGTTGTGCAATACCGTTAGAGCCTGCTGTTGCATTATTTGATTGACCTGCACATCCGAATGTATTTTGAGGGCTGATAACTCCATTTGCACCGCCCGAAACTGAAGCTGAAATTGATGCCGGGAAAGATGAGCCAGCAACCCATATTACTCCACCAGCCCCACCGCCACCTGGCCCCATGCATGAGTTAGCAAAAGGATAACTCGAATTGCCTCCAATGGCCCCATTTGCATAAATATTAAGTGATCCATTAATTGACGCGTTAATCAAAACGGTTCCGCCTGCACCGCCGCCACCCGCACCATCACCGCTTGCCTGGTAAGGATCCGTCAGTGCAGCATTGTAAGGTCGCCCTCCATTTGCCGAAATTGAAGTTCCACTTGCTGTAATTACGTTAGCTGATAACAACACTATTCCACCACCATTACCCCCTGGTAACCCCACGGCATTATTTTCATGACCACTTCCCCCACCACCACCAAGAAATATTCGATTACTGGCAACCGAATAGCCATAAGATGACAAACTGAGCCCCCCAACCCCGACGCTTGTATTTGGGCAATTAGCATTGCTTTGCCCGCCTAATCCCCCGGTTCCATAATTTCCGCCGCCACCACCACCTGTATTCTCGCTGTCTCCACCACCTCCTCCATTAGCGAGTTTCCCACGGCCTGTTTCTTCATTAACAATATAATCAGTAATCCCCTCTCCTTTTTCACCACCATTTTGATATTTTGTACCAGCAATTGAGAAATAATATGCAGTTACGTTTTGTAAAATTGAACAATCGTAAGTAGGTGCTGCATAATTAAACAAAGCACCGCCAGCAAAACCTTGCCCGCTTACATCAATTCCGCTGTTCAGGTAGATGGTATCTGTTGCCTCAATCGCTACAATGCCGCCAGTTCCGCTTGAAGTATTCCATGCACTGGCTTTGATGGTATCACTAACCGTAACTGATTTGTATGAAGGAACTGTTACCAGTTGCACCGATGCCCCCGCTGTGTATGAGTTTAGCATTTGATATTGCAAAAGCACATCGTTGCCACTTACACTACAAATAGTATTTATTTCATAATTACCTGCATTATTAATAGCAGTTATATTTCCGTAGGAAGAGCTGTTAGCGCTATTTATAGCGGCCCCTTTCATTTGTATCAGCAAAACACGTGTGTTTGCCGTTAAGCCTGTGGCGTCGCTTACAGTTACCGTATTGGTTGCACTGTTAACTGCTGTAACCTGATAATAAGAATTTACTACCCCGGAAATAGATTGGGCATATGTATTGGTAATGCCAATACAAAAAAATATAAATAAGCAGGGCTTCAAAGACTTAGCAGGTTTCATGAGATAACGCTGGTATAACGAAAACTTATACCATCTGTTATATAATATTACCAAAAAATCGCATGAAATGCAATAACTACGCGGTTTTACGATATTTCAGAAAATTCAAATAGTTTTTATAATTGATTTTAGGCTTGCCTGCTACAGGAAAATTATACCAATAAATCCAGACTGATAATCGCTGACCGGAACGAAGCTGAGTAATGCTTTTTCTTCGAACAAACTCCGAAGATTGTTCATTGGATTTTGAATAACCTTCATAAAAATCTAAAACTTTAAAAACCTTTTTGGGATTATTTATGAGAAAGACATCCCCTATAATTTCGTTTCTGCCGGATTTTTTTATAGCACCGGGGTAAGTTCCGACATCATACAAAACAGCTTTCACTTTTGCCGTTCCGATATATTCAATATCTTCAGCCACTTTTTTTTTCAAATCAAGCCTGTATCCTTTCCTTAATGTTCCATAAGCGAATAAATATTCTTTATTCATTCCGGAAATTTATTTATAGCTACGTTGACTAGGGTGAGCAACCTCAAAAGTTAATTGTTCTTTGTGTAGTTCAGCAGCTGCATCTCCTTTATATTCCCATGCAGCTACAAAAGAAAAATTAGTATCGTCGCGCTTTGCTTCTCCATCTTCTGTTTGCATCTCCTCACGAAAATGCCCCCCACAGCTTTCCCGACGCATCAATGCATCCATACACATCAATTCGCCCAGTTCAATAAAATCAGCAACCCGATTAGCCTTGTCCAGTTCCGGGTTCATTTCTTCTATTCCACCCGGCACACGCACATCTTTCCAGAATTCTTCTTTCAATTTTCTGATTTCATCAATGGCTTCTTTTAATCCCTGCTCGTTACGCGCCATCCCGCACTTATCCCACATAATTTTCCCTAGACGTTTATGAAAACTTTCCACAGTTTGTGAGCCGTTTATGTTTTTCAGTTTTCGGATCCTGTCTGCTACTGCTTTTTCTGCTTCTTCAAATGCCGGATGATCTGTTGGAATACTTTTTACCCTGATCTCATCAGCCAGGTAATTTCCGATAGTATATGGTATCACGAAATAACCGTCTGCCAAACCTTGCATCAATGCAGATGCACCAAGCCGGTTTGCTCCATGATCGCTGAAATTAGCTTCCCCTAATGCATACAGGCCCGGAATTGTAGTCATCAATTCATAATCCACCCAAAGCCCGCCCATAGTATAATGTACAGCAGGATAAATTCTCATTGGAACTTCATATGGATTTTCACCAGTTATCTTTTCATACATGTCGAAAAGGTTACCATATTTTTCTTTCACCACGTCCATTCCATGTTTGCGGATTTCTTCAGCAGAAGGGTTTTCGATACCGTGCTTGCTGCATTCCACTTGTCCGTACCGCTGAATAGCTGAAGCATAATCTAAATACACTGCCTGTTTTGAAGTACCTACGCCGTAACCAGCATCACATCTTTCTTTTGCAGCCCGTGATGCTACATCACGGGGCACAAGGTTGCCAAATGCAGGATATCTTCTTTCGAGGTAATAATCTCTTTCGTCTTCCGGTATTTCACTGGCTTTGCGGTTATCATTTTGTTTTTTTGGCACCCATATCCTTCCATCATTCCTTAATGACTCAGACATCAGTGTGAGTTTTGACTGATGGTCGCCCGTTACCGGAATACAAGTGGGGTGAATTTGCGTAAAACAAGGGTTGCCAAAATAGGCTCCCTTCTTATAAGCTTTCCATGCAGCTGTAACATTACTACCCATTGCATTTGTTGACAAATAAAATACATTGCCATAGCCCCCGCTGCACAATAATACTGCATGCCCGAAGTGTCTTTCCAGTTTTCCGGTAACCAGATTTCTTGCAATGATCCCACGTGCCTTTCCGTCAATCATTACAACGTCAAGCATTTCATGACGGGCATACATTTTTACATTACCTAATGCTACTTGTCTTTCGAGAGCCTGGTATGCTCCGATCAACAATTGCTGACCAGTTTGGCCTGCCGCATAAAAGGTACGCTGCACCTGCGTTCCTCCAAATGAACGGTTACTCAATAAGCCACCGTATTCCCTGGCAAAAGGAACCCCCTGGGCCACACATTGATCAATGATATTTGCACTAACCTCAGCCAACCGATGTACATTGGCCTCACGTGCACGATAATCACCGCCTTTTATAGTATCATAAAACAATCGGAATACGCTATCTCCATCATTTTGATAATTTTTAGCCGCGTTAATACCACCTTGTGCAGCAATACTGTGAGCACGCCTTGGCGAATCCTGGAAACAAAATGCTTTTACTTTGTAACCTAATTCCCCGAGAGACGCAGCTGCAGATGCGCCTGCAAGACCGGTTCCAATAATGATTATTTCAAGATTGCGTTTATTGGCAGGATTTACCAATTTCACATGGCCCTTATAGTCGCTCCATTTTTTTTCTAAATCGCCTGATGGTATTTTGGAATTCAGCATTTTTTATAAGAATTGATATGTTTGACTATTAAAATTTGTTCCGGCTACTCTATCCAATGAAGGAAAATTGAAACGGGCATCATGGCAAATACCAGGGGAATGATGATTGAAAAAATAATTCCCAGGGAATTTGCAAGCTGCAAATACTTTTTATTATGCAATCCAATTGAACGGAATGCACTCTGAAACCCATGTAACAGATGCCATGCTAATGATAAACAGCCTACGACGTATATAATGACAATCAAAATATGATCCTGGAATACTGTCAGCATTTCTGCATAAAGATTATGAATTTCCCTTCCATCCTGGTAAGTAACAGGTTGCAGTTCGTGAATTCCAGCAATACCGCCCAAACGGCTGGGAGTCCAGAAATGATAAATATGCAGGATAAGAAAAAGCAAAATAAGTGTACCAAGCAATCCCATTGAACGCGAATACCATTTACTGCCTGTATTTCCCATGGATACCTGGTAAGCCACTCCTCTTTTCTTTCTATTCTGAAATTCCAGCGCAAGCCCCTGGATAATATGTACAAAAAATCCGGCAAACAACCCTATTTCAAGAATCCTGATGATAACGGTTGATCCCATGAAATGGGCAGCTTTATTAAACATCTCCCCATTATCATTAGCCCAAATGCAGGCATTGACACCAGCATGAACTACTAAAAATGAAATCAGAAATAAACCGGTAAGACCCATGACAAGCTTCTTGCCAATCGAAGAAGTAAAAAACTCAGACCATTTCATAATTCGCTTTGGTTATTGAGTGTGAAAATCAAAATGTGGATTGGCACAAAAATAACGCTTGAAAAGTTCAAAAACAGATTTAGTTTACTTTTTTTATACCTCCCTGAATGCATGGTTGGGATATCGCTGATCAAATCAGAAACAGGCACAATATATTTTTCTATTGATACTACTCTTCCAAACCCAAGCCTGAACCAACGTTTAGCAAAAAAAGCACAACTGTTTTCCTTACATTTAATATCAGTAAATGTTTTTTTGTACATGGTTGCTGGTACAGCAGGCATACCCCCTGATATGATCGTAGAAAGTAAACTAAGCTAAACGGCAGTTGGGAATTTGATTAATGGCGTATGCAGGTGTTCATAAAGTGCCTGCATTTTTTATTTCGACAGCAGCTATATAATCGTTGCGAAACCAAAGAATTCCCGGAAATCCCGGGCTTCTTTGTTGTATTTTACGAACATTATTTTCCACCAAAAACTTTTTTCAATAAATCGGTTACCTGCGCAGCAGGATCTTTACGAATTTTCGCTTCTTCCTGGGCTACATAATAAAAAATACCTGACAAAGCTTTTTGTGTTACATATGATGAAAGATCAGGATCAACTTTTTTAAATGTGGTTGGTAATTTATTATATGTTTCAAAAACTGTTTTCCAGTATTTTGTAGCTTCTGTTTTTTGAAGTGAACTGTCAATAACAGGTTTAAAAGATGATGTCAACTGCGTAGTAGTTGTTTTTTTCAAATAAGAAGTAGCGGCCGTATCCGGTCCACGTAAAATTCCAAGCGCATCAGTCACACTCATTTTCTTTACTGCATCTACAAAAATAGGTGCTGCCGATTTTGAAGCGTCTTCTGCTGCGCGGTTCATTCGTAATATAGCATCATCAACCAGGTTTCCCATACCAACATTTCTTAATGTTTTTTCTACTTTTTGAGCTTCAGGTGGCAGCAATATTTTTACCACAGCATCTTTAAAAAAACCGTCCACCACAGACAATTTGCCTGCACTTTTCTGCGCACCTAATGTCAGTGCTTCTTTCAGGCCGCTGATGATTTCATCATTACTAAGCCCCGATCCTGTATTTGATTTACCACCAACCAGTTTTTTAGCGCTTTTTAGCAAATCGCTTTGCGCATTTAAAGAAATACCCAATCCTAATAACATCAACAATAAAAAGATTTTTTTCATATCACGTTTTTTTAAAACCAATTACTTGGATTCACATAATGGAAACGAATTTCTGATTATCTTATTTTGCATAAATAGTCAAGTGACCATTGACTTTTAGTCATCTTTTTCGCCTTCACATTGTAACTGTTCAGATATCAGAATTTATAATTTATCTTTCCCTGTTCATAAACCATGCCATTCAAAATTTTCTGCTTTTGGCATTTGATCAAATACAGAGGCCACTTCAGGAGGTGGTGTCGCCAGCTTTCGCAAAGCAGTATTCAGCCAGGCACCATCAACAGTAATAACCGCAGCAAGAATATTCTCGTTTTTGAAAATTTCGTGAATGATTGTCCATCTGGAATAATCGGTTCTCGCTTTCAGGACTTTCAGATCGATAGTCAGCCTGTCTCCTAACCTGACCTCTCGCCTGAAAACTGCTTCTTCGCGAAATAATATCGGGCCAAAATTCAATTCCTGCATTTTCCAGTTTGATAATCCATGTTCTTCCAAAAAACAAACCCTGCAGTATGCCCCGTAATCATAATATACCGAATGCCGGAGATGAAAATTCGGGTCAAGATCCGACCAACGGATTTCAATGGGCTTTATATATTCGTTCATAACAAAAAATAAACAGTTTAATTAAAGATGAAATTACAGTTTATCTGTATTTGTAATAATTTCGCTGCTTCAAAAAATAATTATGAAAAAAATCCTACTATTTGCTTTTGTAATAATAAGTATATCTTCTTTTGCACAAACTAAAAAGAAAACTGTTGCAACACATACCGCATCACCTGTTTCTGCCCAGCAGGCTTTAAAAAACCAGGCCGACTCACTCAGCTACGCAATCGGATTAAGTGTTGCCGGCTTTTACAAAGAGCAAGGTATTACCAATGTAAATACAGCAATTGTTGCCAAAGCCATTAATGATGTGCTGAAAAATAACAAACCATTGCTTAACGATCAGCAGGCAAATTCATGTATTATCAATTTTATCCAGAAAGAAAAATCAGCTAAGGCAGCACCTAACAAAAAAGCAGGTGATTCTTTTTTAGCTCAAAACAAAACCAAACCAGGTGTGGTTACCTTGCCCAGCGGTTTACAATATCAGGTGTTACAGGAGGGAACAGGAGTGAAGCCTGTGGCAACAGACAAAGTGAAATGCAATTACCAGGGTTCGTTGATTGACGGCACAGTGTTTGACGCTTCCGCACAACATGGAGGGCCAATTGAGTTTAATGTATCGGGTGTGATAAAGGGGTGGACAGAAGCGCTGCAATTAATGCCAGTTGGCAGCAAATGGAGATTATTCGTTCCTTCTGATTTAGGTTATGGAGACCAAGGCAGCGGACCTATTCAGCCGGGATCAACACTAATTTTTGATGTTGAATTGCTGGAAATTGTAAAATAACCATCATTTTTTTTATAAAAGGGCCGGTACGCACAACCGGCCCTTTTTGTATCCGTTATATCTGTCTTGAAATAGTTGAAATTCTTTATTATTTTTCAAATTACCATAACAAAGGCAACCTTTCCTTCCAAAAACAAGTTTGCTTATACGAATACGGTTTAACTTGGAACACCTGCTGCAATTATTACAAGGCTGTGCAAACAATAATGCAAAAAGCCAGAAGGAATTTTATGACAAATACCTAGGGTTTGTTCTAAAAATATCCTACCGGTATCTGAATTCTTATGAAGCTGCTGCAGAAGCAGCAAATGATTCCTTTGTCAAAATATTTAAAAACATCTGGAAGTTTGAAATCAGAGATCCGGTAAACGTAGAGCGACTTTTGTTAGGCTGGATAAAACGGATTGTGATTAACACATCTATAGATTATATGCACATGGAGTTGCCGGATTGGAAACATCGCCCATTACAGGAAATGGAATTGCAGGATTCGTTACCACGTGATAATGCAGATAATCAATTACTGTATAAAGAACTTATTGAACTGGTAAAAAGGCTGAGTCCCGGATACAGGGCCGTATTTAATATGCATGTAATAGACGGTTACCCCCATCACGATATTGCCAGGTTGCTGGGAATATCGGTCGGCACGTCAAAATCCAACCTGGCAAAAGCAAGAGCATTCTTACAAAAACATTTGGTTAAAGATGATAAAGAAAATGTGTTATGTTTTACCTGAAAAATAACGATATGGACAAGTTGTTCCGGGAAGCCGCAGAAAATTTCCCTTTGGACGCTGACAAGGCATCTGACTGGGAAAGTGTTAGCGCTGCCCTCAGTAACACAGTTGGTCATGAAACCAAAAAGAAAAAAAGAAGGTATCTTTTTTTATGGCTGTTACTGATACCATTGCCCGGCTTTATATTTTATACCCTTTCAACTAGCAGAACAAAAAACACAGCAGATCAAAAAATTTACTTAAACAATAAATTATCAGACAAAGACGGAGCTAATAAAGAGAAGGCAATTATTGATAGCAAAAAAAATATTTCTGAAAACCAATTTAACGACATTAATAAAAGGAGTTTATCCAGTGCAAATATTGATGCTTCTCAATATAGGACCAACCCTTCCTTATCTGCACACAGACAGAAAAAATCTTTGAGAGAACGGAACGCCGGTACAGAAATAGCCATACCTGCAGTAGAAGATGCAGTTTTCAGCAATCAGAAAAATGAATTACACACAGGGGTTGACAATTTTAAAAAAGCCAACCTACTTGTAGAAGAAAAAATTAATAATCTGCATCATACAGCTATTACTGACATGGGGAATACGAGGATATTAATGGGCAACTTATCCCAGGTACATACCAGACATACAAATAGCATTAATGACATTTTATATTTAAATGGATTGACTAAAAAGTTATCGGATTTATCAGCTAATGAAAAAAATAAAGTAGCCATAAGAATTAAAAAAACTTCCTTCTTTTATATGGGTGCTTACCTGGGAACTGACCTTAGTTTTGTAAAATCGCAAAGAACAAGCGATGCAGGTTACAGCTTTGGTTTATTGTTAGGTTATCATATCAACAGAAGGTTCAGTGTTGAAAGCGGGGCTGTTCTTGAAAAAAAATATTACTATTCAAGTGGCCGGTATTTCGACAAAAGCTCTATACCATATCTTACTAATGTCACCATTTTATCTTTGAATGGCAACATGATTGATATTCCGGTTAATTTAAAGTACAGTTTTTTATTACAGAAAAGAGGTTCATTCTTCGCAACAGCAGGTTTATCATCTTACATTATGACAAAGGAGTATTATGACTATAATTACGAGTACAATGGAAATTATGGACAAAAAGGCTATACGTATCGCAACTCAACAAAGAACTGGTTTTCGGTAATCAATGTAAGTGCCGGATATGAATATAATTTCAGTCGCACATTCAATATAAGAGTTGAACCTTATTTCAAATTGCCTGCATCAGGTCTAGGGCTTGGCAAGCTTTCCTTAAATAGCACAGGCATTTATATCGGGGTCAATAAGAAAATCAACTAAGATTTAATTCATAAGCTTATTGATTCAAAAAACTAATTTTTTTGAATAGGGCATTTTATTGCCGGAAATAAAAAAATCTTCATCATCAAACTAAAACTATATTATGGAAAGAAGAACTTTTTTAACCAACATCGGTCAGGTTTCAGTGCTTATGTGTGCAGGCAGCATCATTGCATCCTGTTCAAAATCATCTGCTACCCCGGCTAACAACGGAGGTAATAACAATGGTAATAACGGAGGAAACAATAATTCTTTTTTAATCATGGCAGACCTGACAACAGAGTTGCTCAGCATCGGTAGCGCCAAAATAAATTCCGGGGGAGACATTATTGTTATACGTACGGCTACTGGAAATGTGTCGGCTTCGTTTATTGCACTAACACTTATTTGCACGCACATGGGTTGCACGGTAAATTACGACTCTTCTTCAGAATCTTTCAAATGCCCTTGTCATGGCAGCGAATACAATATTAAAGGTCAGGTTACGCAGGGGCCTGCACCTTCTCCACTAAAAACGTATAGCGTTACTATCACTAATGATCAGCTAACGGTGAGTTAGAAAAAAAGGGAGGAGGCTGTTTCTGATTTTCGAAGCAGCCTCTTTGTTAGAATATCAATTATTCTTTCCATCAGTTTTCTTTTTCAGCTGCTCCAGCAATTGCAATCCCAGCAGGCCACTAATACCACTGTTTGCCGAATCTCCGCCATTGCCAATTAAAATATCCGGCATGATCTTCACATTTTGACTGCCAATTGATTCCATTACCTTCAACTGTGTAAAATTATCCCCACCCATTGCTTCTACTGAAAGTTTATATGCCTCGGCATTTGATTTACCTATCGCCAAAATTTTTTCGGCTTCTGCATTACCTGTTACGGAAATTTTTTCCGCATCGGCTTTTGCGAGCAATTCAATTTTCTCGGCATCTGCTTTGGCAAGGACTCTTGTTTTTTCAGCTTCGCCACTGGCCAGCAATTTCAGCCTGTCTGCTTCAGCAGTAGCCTGCAAACGCACACTATTGGCATCACCTGTTGCTTTTTTTACTGAAGCATCTGCAATCCTTTCCGCAATCACAACGCCCTGGTCTGCCTTCACGATTTCCTTCTGCATTTCAGCAATGGCGGTTTCTTTCTCCAGGCTCTGCCTCGTTTCCTGCGCTTTCTTCTGCGTTTCGTAAGTTACCTTTTGCTCTTCAGCTATCTTTCTGTCCGTTAATGTTTTCATCAAACTTTCAGGCGGAACGATGTCTCCTATTAATGTGTCTACCCCGAACACATTATACTGCTCAAGCACTTTTCCGATATGGTCACGAGCTGATTCCTGTCTTTCTTTACGCGTGCCGAGAAATGCAATAACATCGCTATCCTGGGCAGAGTTACGGAAATAGTTCCCGATAGTGGGCTCAAGTACCTGGCTTACCAGGTTGGTCATATTACCAAAACGCCCAATTACTTTCGGGGCCTCGGTTGTGGGTATATGAATGATTTGAGAAACATCAAGATTAAAAGGGAAGCCATCTTTACTTCTTACTGTAATCGTTGATAAATTTTTATCGAGCTGATGCGCTTCGCTTCTGGCAGTAGCCCAATTAAGAACCAGGTTTGTGGTGGGCACCAATTCTACTTTCATAATATAAGGGTTGATCGGGTATTTCCCCGGCCCTAATGGTTCGGCCCAAACACCTTTGAACCCTTTGGCAACAATATTACCATGTTTGAATTCAACTCCGCTTAAATCAACCCCTTCATTACCAACGTAAGAAATTACTACACCAACATGACCAATTGGTATTTCCGTCATCTTTACCATTTCCACTTTTGCGAACCATGGGTTCAAAAAATAAGAACCGGCAAGAATTACCTGCTCCTGCAAACCTTTGTATCCGCCATTGGCCAAAAAAAGGTCAACATCCTGAAACTTATTATGCGCTTCAATAATTTTTCCCGCAATCTGCCCTTCTTCCAAAGGTTTTCCTTCCATCGTTGTTACGATACCAACGGCATTGTCGGGGATGGTTATCATATCAGTAACTTCTACATCAAACAGGAAAGTGTTGACACGATAAGAACCGGGCGTAATAATAGCAGTCTGCCTCCCTTTGCGACCGCCGTTTTTGAGAAACGCCTCAGCATCCTGGAATGAATCGCAGTTTACTTTACGCCCGAGAATAGAACCCGTTTCAAGTTCAGCACCATCTCTGGCCAGCACTAAACCAATTTTTCCGGTAGGTATTACCGTGAATGGCTGAAATGAAACCTGAAACTGCCATATCCATTTCCAGAAATAAACTCCCGGGGCAAGCGTTTGCGCCTGAAAACCGGCTTCACCTGCTGTGGCAATAATCCTTCCTTCTGGCAGTTCCTGTTTACCAATCAGCACAAATTTTTTGGTAACAAGGCCGATCCTGTCTTGGGGAACAATTACTACTCCGAAAAATACACGAAGAATAATCCTGTAAAACAACAAACAAATAAGAATGATGCCTACGACCACTCCCAGTCTGACCAACATTGAAGTTTCCATGTTAATTTAGGTTTTAGGTTACAAAAAATATTTACCGATATAATACTAAATACCAATGCGAATAAGATAATACTTACGCATACAATATTTTGGAAAAACTGCACGCCCACTTAATTTGGATAGATTGAAAATGTTGGTTTGAAAAAGCAGATTCAAATGAATCCAGATAGCGGAAAAATCAGGCCCCCGGTGGAAATACCACAAAAGCAGCGAGATGTGAACTCATCTGCACGAACTGATATATAAGCCGATACTTTTCCATACAGGAATAATTGATAAGGCAAAGTTTGTGTGTTCCTGACCAATGCACAATAGAAATCGGGACGAACGGCAAACTAACAGAGATACTTATCCCAAAACCATGATGAGCAGTGAAATGGCTTTCCTTTTACCATTTTGTTTTGAGGAAAGGCTAAATCCCGGAAAAAATAATAAATAAGGAATAGGCAATGTTGAATAATGAATTGTGAAATGCCGATGAATAGAATATATCCGGTTGAAGTGTGCGACGCAACAATACTCAACAGCGATCCCAATGCCGGATACATAAAAAAAGATGCATCAAAAATGCATCTTCAAATTTTTTTTAGTCAGCCGCTACTATTTAACTATATAATTTCATGTAATATTCGTCGGCCATTCTTCCGGAGTCAAAACGATAACGCACATCACGCATACCATTCTTTATAACCTGACGCCATGTGTCGCGATTTTCATAATATAAAGGCAAAATCTGATTCTGGAGAATTTCATAAAGCTTATCCAGATCATATTGGTCCTGCTCCGCTGTAGTCATATTGATATAATCGGCTTTAGGAACAACAAAACCATTATTACCATGATTGATAAATTCAGGGATCCAGCCGTCATCGGTTGAAAAATTCACCGCACCATTCATCGCTGCAGTCATACCGCTTGTGCCAGATGCTTCACGGGGCACACGTGGATTGTTCAACCAGCAATCTGCCGCCTGTTTCAAACGTTTTGATAATGCAAGTTCGTACCCGATAACCACTGCAATATTTTTATATCCCTTACTCAAATGCACCAGATGATTGAACTCATTAATTGCCGGGTAATCCATTGGGTAAGGCTTCCCTGCCCAGATGATTTGCATGGGAAATTTTGTGTTGCTCATCAAGTCATTAAACCGCTTGATATCCCTTGTTATCAGTTCCGCACGTTTATATCCTGCAAACCTTCTTGCCCAAACGATGGTGAATACTTCCGGCTTAAATATTTTTCCGGTTTGGTCGGCAACAATTTCGAAGGCTCTTTTTTTCAGGTAACTTTTCCGGTCATCAAACCAGTAATCATCACCTTCTTCCATTTTTTTATACAATTGTTTGTCTGCCCAATATTGCCAGTTTTGCGCATTGGTAATAGATATAATCGGGCAAATATCCTTGTATTTGCTCCACATAGCAACCGAAACATGACCATGCAACTCCGAAACACCGTTGGCGATATGTGCAAATCTTAATGCAGCCAGAGAGTGGTTAAATGCATCATCTTCCATGCCTGTAAGCTTTTTGACCTCCTCTACACTAAGCCCGCAGAAATAACTCATTTTATGACACAGATAAATATCATGCTTTTCATTTCCGGCTTCTTCGGGAGTATGTGTGGTAAACACCAGTCTCTTTTTTATCTCATCTACATTTTTATTGAATTTTTTATACAGATAAAAAGCCGCACTCAATCCATGCGCTTCATTTAAATGGTAACGTTCCGGATTAAAATTCAGCTCATCTACAAGCTTTGCACCACCGACACCGAGTAATATGAACTGTGCAACTTTGGTGGCAACATTTGCATCGTACAGCCGATGAGTGATGGTTTGTGACACATAATCATTCTCGGGCAAATCGGTGCTTAGCAGGAATAAAGGCGCAGATTTAAAAGTTTCAGGATTCAGGTACCAGGCTTTCACCCAAACCGGGTGATCATGAATATCTATCTGAAATTTAATACCGGTATCTTCAAGGAAACTATATTGCTTTTCCATCCAGGTAACCTGTAAAGTCTGATCCTGGTTGCGTGCCTGATCATAATACCCATACTTCCATAAAATACCAATGCCGATAAGGTTCTGTTTTAATTCATATGCACTGCGGAGATGTGAACCGGCTAAAAAACCAAGGCCACCGCTATAAATTTTGAGCGGCTGGTGCACGGCGAATTCCATGGAGAAATAAGCAATCTTTTTAGAATAACGTTCATCAGCTGAATAAGGTACGTTGTAATTTGTGAAGCTCATAAGCCCAATCTTTAGTTCTTATATTGTAATATAATTGTGTACTGGGGACGCAATATAACGGAAAAAATGAAATTCAATTGTTTGCCCCCGATCTGGCTTTGATTTATAACGTTTGCATACACAGAATATTACGGTAAATGAAGATGCTTTTTGTAATTATCAGGGCAATGATTAAACCACAAGCTCAAAAAATTAGTTTATTATTTCCCGGAAATTTTCTTTTTTCCGGTCTGTATTTTTGTTTTAATTTCTTTTTTCCGGGCAAACGTCCCTTCAAAAAAACATTTAATGTCCCTGAAATTACCACAACCCCCAAGTTCCCTGATGGTAACCTGGTTGCCTGAAAAATAAAAGCTGATGCTGCAAGGATCAACATTACCACGAAACTGTGCCGAATACGCAGATGTAAATTTCGCCTGGCCTTTCAACTCTCCATTACAGGTGCCCTCATCTTTTTCAAAATGTATAAAGAACAAAAAAACGGAAGTATTTTTCCCATCACGAATCGAAACAAAATTTTTTTTATCAATCTGGTAATCCCCTGAAAATTTGTGTTTACGCGGCAAGGTATCGATCGGGTTAATAATAGCAGCAGATTTTTTAGATGCATCATTCGATTCCGTCAATATAAGTGTAAAACCACCCGCATCATTTAACATGTATGCATCCTTTGCATAAAGCATATCTCCTTCGGGTGATTTGTGTTGATGAGTAACAGTTACGGTGTACCTGCTGTCAATACTGGCAAAACTGTTAATATGCTTATCATAAGCAAAAAGCACCTTTGATGCAATGAATTTATCAGATTTGTCAAAACACAAGAGATATAGTACTTCCTTTGCCTCCGTTGCCGCAATACAAAGCAGAAGGCTCTCTCTTTTATCATCTCTGATTTTGGTTAATGCATATAAATGCGGTTTAACTCCTTTCGGATAATGCCTCGTGATCACTGTATCAGGAACAAACTGGGTAAATATTTTATAGCTTACCAGGGAAGAATCGTTTTCCCCCGAATCAAATACGCTGTCGGTAATAAGGTACGGCGTTTTTACAGTTTCAAACGATTCCATGAAATCACCGATATCAACTTTTTCATTTCCTGACAGGGAAACCTTTTTAGACCTGCAACACAATAAACCGGGCAGCAACAATATCAACAACATGTTTTTCTTCATATCAACAGCCTTTAATAAACTTTTTGGTTGCTAAAAATACGCATAAGCCGGTTAATGCCGTATAAAGAAAATTTTAAATTTCGGTTTTATTTTTTTAGGTTTACCTAAAATAAAATTTAGACCAATTGAAATATTCAGCCAGCAAAGAGAACTACCTGAAAACAATTTATCACCTGCAAAATGAACAAAACATCGTTACGACAAATGCATTGGCTGCTGCTTTACAAGCCAAACCTGCGTCTATAACCGAGATGCTGAAAAAACTCAAAGCGGAAAAATTACTGATTTACGAACGTTATAAGGGAGTAAGACTAAACAATGAAGGAAAAAAAGTGGCTATACAAATCATCAGAAAGCACCGGCTTTGGGAATATTTCCTTGTAAGGAAACTGCAATTTGGATGGAATGAAGTACATGAAGTAGCAGAAGAGTTGGAACACATTACCAGTAAAAAACTTATCGACAAATTAGACGCTTTTCTTGATTTTCCTGTTACCGACCCGCATGGAGACCCTATTCCAGACAGGTTCGGGAAATTCAATAATGTCCGGCAAATCAGCCTGCTGGATTTAGCTGTAAATAAACCAGCAAAGGTATCTGGAGTAACCAGTCAAACTACTGACATGCTGGAACTGCTTACACACAAAAACATTCATATCGGCACCAGACTTGAAGTCAGAAAAAAATTCCCTTTCGACAATTCATTGGAATTAAAAATTAAAAATCAGGTGCCCATCACCGTGAGCGAACAGGTGGCAAAAAATATTTTAGTACATGATGAATAGACTGCAAAGAAATATTTCGCTTAGCGAAGTACATGGAAGTATCGATACAACAACCCACGGCCGTTGGTGGAAACAATTGTTTGTTTTTTTCGGGCCGGCTTATTTAATCAGCGTTGGCTATATGGATCCGGGCAATTGGGCAACAGATATTGCCGGTGGCAGCCAATTCGGCTATAAACTGATCTGGGTGCTGTTTATGAGCAACCTGATGGCAATACTTCTGCAAAATCTTTCCGCCAGGTTAGGTATTGTCCGTGGCAGAGACCTGGCGCAAGCCAATCGTGAGACGTACCCTCAAATAATCAATATTTCACTGTATATACTTGCAGAAATTGCCATTGCAGCCTGCGACCTTGCAGAAGTGCTGGGCATGGCCATTGGTATACAGTTATTAACAGGTATACCATTGATCTATGCTGTATCCATTACTGTGCTTGACACTTTCCTTCTCCTGTTTCTGCAACGTTTTGGCATGCGTAAAATGGAAGCTTTCATACTCAGTTTGATTGCAATTGTTGCATTATCATTTCTTACTGAAATTATTTTAGCCGGGCCACATATCAAAGAAGTGGCGACAGGGCTTGTTCCTTCGTTACCTAACAAAGATGCATTATATATCGCCATTGGTATTATTGGCGCTACTGTAATGCCGCATAACCTCTACCTGCACTCAGCACTTGTACAAACCAGGAAAATTCAACCCGGTGATGAAAATATAAAAAAGGCACTAAAATTAAACTTTCTTGACAGCTCTATTGCATTAAATCTGGCTTTCCTGGTAAACGCGGCCATTTTGATACTGGCGGCTACAGCGTTCTTCAAGCATGGCAACACAAATGTTGCGCAATTAAAAGAAGCTTATCAATTATTGCCTTCGCAACTTGGAACTAAAATGGCATCTACTCTTTTTGCTATTGCACTAATAGCAGCCGGACAAAGTTCTACTATCACAGGAACACTCGCAGGACAGATCATTATGGAAGGTTACCTGCAATTACGCATTAATCCATGGTTACGAAGGCTACTCACAAGGTTACTGGCAATCATACCTTCTATATTTGTGATTATATTCTTTGGGGAAGAAAAAGTGGACAGCCTGCTCGTGTTAAGCCAGGTAATTTTAAGTGTACAGCTTGGATTCGCCATCATTCCGTTAATTCATTTCGTTAGTGACAAGAAATCCATGGGGCAATTCTCGATAAAAAAACTTGCCCGGCTATCCGCATGGATTGTCGCATCTGTACTCATTTATCTGAATATAAAATTGGTTTATGAAGAATCTGCCATATTTTTTTTGAGCCATGGAAATTGGTTTTGGAAAATCATCATTGTCCTAGGTAGTATATTTCTGCTTTTCCTTTTAGCATATATATTAGTATATCCATGGATCGAAAAAAGGAAGAAAGCCGCTTCCATACAGATGCATGCGCAAATACAAAATATTAAAGAATTAAAAATACCCTTGTTCAATCAAATTGCCATCGCACTTGATTTCAGTGAGCATGATGAAAAGCTACTTGAATATGCAATCGGACAGGGTAACAAAAACACCAATTATGTACTGATTCATATTGTCGAAAGTGCATCAGCTCGCATGCTGGGAAAACAGAGCGATGATTACGAAACCCGCAAAGATGCAGAACGACTCAATTTTTACAAACAACAGATGGAAGAGAAAGGGTTCCATGCTACAATATCCCTAGGCTACCAAAACCGCAAAAAAGAACTGGTTAAAATAATTAAAGAAGAAAATGCCGACATGCTTGTTATTGGCGCACATGGCCATTCAGGCCTTAAAGATTTCATTTTTGGAGAAACGGTGGACAGTGTCAGGCATGAATTAAAAATTCCTGTACTTATTGTAAACCTGTAGCAGGCAAATACTCACAAAAAAGGGATTCTATTACAGAAAACAAGGAGTAAATAACTCATTTCCTTTTTTGCAACAAATGTTTCATCCTGCTGAATGTCTCCGGCTTGATATTGAGATAAGAGGCAAGATATTTCTGTGGAACGCGTTGCAGTAAATCTGAATTATTATGGATGAATTGCACAAATCTTTCCCGGGTATTGAGCCTCATCCTGTCATACTCCCAATCTTCTTTCTGCTGGTACATGGCTGTAGCTATCATTCTCCCCAAATGTTCCATTTTATGGCTCTCCTCAAAAAGCTCTTTTAATTTTTGTTTTTTTACAGAAACCAATACGGTAGGTTCAATAGTTTCCAGAATATATGTGGAAGGCTTGCCATCTTCCACCGTAGCCGTGGCACTGATCACTTCGTTTTCTTTGACGATCTGGGTAACAACTTCTTCTTTACCACGCATGAAATATTTTCGCACTAGCCCTTTTACCACATAATTCAGATATTGTTCCACCTCACCGATTTTTACGAATTGAATCTTTTTATCAAAACTCCTGATTTCCAGGAACTGGGAGATATAATTCACCTCTTCATCGGTGAAAGAAACGTACACCGATAAATTTTTTCTCAGTTTATCGATCGTATCAGCGGGGTTCATTTTGGTTTCCACAAGGTAGTAACTAAATAGATGTTTTAAAAATTTTTACCCGAACAAATAAAAAGATTACGTAAACCTGACACAATCACAGCCCCTTCATACGATACTTTCAGTTCAACAAATAGTTGCCTGTTCATATTCTCCGGAGAAATTTTTCCATATTCTGAATCTCAAGAAATGGGTTTTATCTCAAACCTGCAAGGATTAATATAGTCTTAATTCCCATTTTTTGTGAACTTTTCATTTAAATACCTATGTATCCTGCTTTATTCTGTTTCTTTCCATGCTTTTTAAATGGATTGCATACTATCATTTAAAATCATGAAAAGGATATCAATATGTGAAACAGCGTCTTGTTAAATTGGTCTGATTCACGTAGGTTTGCTCACTTTTGAAAATAAAAATTCAAACAATGGCACAGAAAATAAAAGTAACTAATCCGGTTGTTGAACTTGATGGAGATGAAATGACCCGTATTATCTGGAAATTCATTAAGGATAAACTGATTATTCCCTACCTTGATGTTGACATAAAATATTTTGACCTCGGCATAGAATATCGTGATGAAACAAATGACCAGGTTACTATTGATGCTGCCAATGCCATCAAAAAATATGGTGTAGGAATCAAATGCGCTACAATAACTCCCGATGAAGCAAGGGTTAAAGAATTTAACCTGAAACAAATGTGGAAGAGCCCGAACGGCACTATACGTAATATTCTTGATGGCACCGTTTTCCGTGAGCCAATTGTAATGAAAAATGTACCGCGGCTGGTTACAAACTGGACTGCTCCGATTATTGTTGGCCGCCACGCGTTTGGCGATCAATACCGGGCAACTGACACCGTTATTAAGGGAAAAGGAAAGCTGACAATGACTTTTACTCCAGATGATGGCAGCGCTCCGCAAAACTTTGAAGTATTTAATTTTAAAGGTGATGGAGTTGCGCTAACTATGTATAATACAGATGAATCCATTAAAGGCTTTGCCAGGAGTTGTTTTAATATGGCGTTAAGTAAAACATGGCCATTATATCTCTCTACCAAAAATACGATCTTAAAAAAATACGATGGCCGTTTCAAGGACATTTTTGCCGAGATTTATGAAAATGAGTTCAAACAAAAATTTAAGGATGCCGGCATAGTGTATGAACACAGGCTTATTGATGACATGGTTGCCAGTGCGCTAAAATGGAACGGCAATTTTGTTTGGGCATGTAAAAATTACGACGGTGACGTTCAGAGCGATTCTGTAGCCCAGGGTTTTGGATCGCTTGGTTTAATGACTTCTGTTTTGGTTACTCCTGATGGGAATACGTTGGAGGCTGAAGCTGCTCATGGAACAGTAACCAGGCATTACCGCGATTACCAGGCAGGAAAGCCGACATCAACTAACCCTATTGCGTCCATTTTCGCATGGACAAGAGGTCTTGCTTTCCGCGGCAAATTAGACAATAACCAGGTGCTGATTGATTTTGCAAACGCCCTCGAAGCAGTTTGTATAGAAACTGTAGAAGGTGGAAAAATGACCAAAGACCTTGCAGTCTGCATTCACGGCAACAATGTAAAAGCAGGAGAACATTATCTGCATACGGAAGAATTTCTTGATGCCATTGATACTGGTTTGAAAAAGAAAATGAAATTTTAGTCTTACGTAGAATTATAAAAAAGCTTGTTAAAATAGTTTTCAGATTTTAGCAAGCTTTTTTTAATTTTGCGACCCGTTTGGCGAGGTAGCTCAGTTGGTAAGAGCGTCGGATTCATAACCCGGAGGTCATGGGTTCAACTCCCATCCTCGCTACAAAAGACACTTACCGGTGTCTTTTTTTATTAAAATCCCAAAATCTCGTAGTTATGAAAAAGTACCTAAAGTACCTGTTATTTGTTGCTGTAATATTAACTGGATGCTCCTCTTGCTATAATAAAAAATCAACGGTACTTACAGAAGAGGAAACGATCGAAGTCATCAACAGGTTTGATGCTGGCTGGAGATCCAAAAACATGAATACTGTTGATTCCGTATTATCAACGAGCTATATTTATTTCACCCAAAGCGGTGGTATTTTCAGCAGAGATAGTGTGGTAGCCACAGCAGGCGAGCCTGACTATGAATTGCAGTATATGAGCCGCTCCGAGTTCTCTGTTGAAATTGCTGACAATACAGCTATCGTAAGTACAAGGTGGAAAGGAAAAGGAAGCTACCGGGGTACTCCTTTTAATGAAGACCAGCGTTGCAGTATTGTAGTTATAAAAAAAGGAAGTAAAGTACTGATTTTATCGGAGCACTGCACTCCTATAAAGCCAAACAGGATCTTTCATTAAACTATCCGTGGGCAATATTATTGCTTCTTGTACTGCACATATATTCTATCAAATGTGTTTTTAAAATCGATATCGGAAGGTTTTCCTAAAGACGTATAAACCTCCGCATAACAACGCTGCTGTAATAAAACTTCCCCGGTTTCTGTACTTTGAGAAATAACTATACCAATAATTTTTTCCATATCATCCGAAAAGTCGAAAGAAGGATCAATATCAGCCACGGAATTACTAATACCGCTCTGCCTCGAAAAAAAACCCAGCACATATTTTATTTTTTTTACAGAATCCCGAACATCCGTAACAAAATCATCCCGATAAATAATCAAAGTATCACCATTTGTTTTAAGAGGCCGGATAATAGGCTGCTTTCCCTGACCGCTAATTTGTAAAAAAAACCTGCTTCCATTTGATACATCAAAACTATTTTTATTGAAAAGGAATTTATTACTGTTACGGATGAGATTTTTTTGATTAACACGTGCATCTACCCCAAATGCATCTGGTATCGTCTCTGTGTTTTCTCCCCTTCCGCTTAAATATTCTTCTTTAGATTTAATATGCATCGAATATTTTAAAATTTCCACCAGTTTATTTTGTTTCTCCTTCGCTTCTTTGCTCGGGCTAATAATAAAAGTGCCTTTCCCTGCTACAATTGCACGTATTAAATCATTACTTGTTGAAAACATTAATGCTTCCTCGCCATTCAAAACGCTGCCAATTTTAACTTGCTCGCCTGATATTTTTTTTACGTCTCCGATAACCTTGGTCACAATATACTGAGCAGAAGCTGCATTAAAAGAAAATAGTAATATTATCAATCCAATCATATTCCTCATAAATATTCATTTGTCTTTTATGAAATAAAACTGCCCTCCTTCATCATTGGTTGTACCGAAATGATTTAATTCGGGTTCATTACTGGTTTGATTTTTTACACCGCTATAGATCATATTATACAGCTGTTTTGCAGACAAGTAATTGTCTGCATTTTCATTCAGCGCCTTCATCACCATCTTAATAAAAATACTTTCCCCCGGTACTTTTGAAAACCCTCCGCTGGTAAGCACCTGTCTGCTGCTATGATTATACTGATATCTGGTTTCTACCGTTAACGGCTCATCGGTTCCACTTCGCATGGCGCCGCTATAACAGGCATCAGACATAATAAGCACATGTTTTGCTTTGCAACTGGTAAGTATCTTATCCAGGTCGAGATTAGATATATAATCGATCAGTGGATTAGGCCCCGCATTCAAAGGTACCCAAAAGCCAAGCACAGTGCCGTTAGTTTGCTTTTGATAAGAGCCATGCCCTGCAAAAAGAATAATAAGATTATCATTTGAATCCAGAGATTCAACTTCTGAACTTAGAGATGCCAGTATTTCATGTTGCCCCTGATTATATATCTTAAGAATATTGTTCTTATCGAAACCATACTTCGATGAAAGCAGTTCTTCATATGCATCTGCCTCCTGGGTCGTTGATAGCAGTTTCGGCCATTTGCCGTTGTAGTTGCTACAAGCAATGAGTACCGCATGGAATTTCGGTTTGACAGGAGGCATAATTGGAGGAATAGATATATTATCAGCCTGTGAAACATTATTTTCAAATTGATAATTTTGAGTACTAATCTGACCGCTTTTATTCTGTGCCTGGATGGTAATTGTTTTGTAACCACCGTTTAAATCGAATGAAAAAAAGCCGTCGCTATCAGGCATAATTTTATTACCGTTTATTCTCAGCCAGTTAACATTAGCAGCATCTTTTACTTTACCGCTTACAAATATCTTTCCACTGCCATCGCCCTCAAGCGTAGTTCCCCGGGATACCTTTGGGGACAACAATTCAATTTCCGTAATATTGCCGGTATTATTATTATCTGCAACGATACTGTTTTCTTTTTGCTTTAGCTGAACAGTAAGCCGTTGTATTTTTTCCAGTATTTCTTTTCCGGCCGGCTTTATTAAATTCGACTTGTTATAATACTCCAATGCTTTGTCTTTCTGTCCAAGTTGTTCATACACCATTGCTGTTTTAGCCAGAACATTTGCATATTCTACCACTAACGGAAGGCTGCTTTCCATATTTTGGTTCGCATCTTTGTACTCCTGCATGGAAGCCTGTAATAACGGCAATGCGTGTTCGTAATCCTTCACCGAAATATAATCCACACATGCTGAAATGTATTTTTTCAGAAACGAAAACGATTTATTGCCCTCTATATAACTGCTATAGTTTTTTTGCCGGTAAATTTTATACTGGCTTATTGCCTGATCGTATTGACTTCCCGCTAAATAAACAAGCACCAGGTTAATGATAAACAAACTATTGTCGGGCTGTAATTGCAGAGCCTGCTGAAAATCATTTACCGCTTCGGTATTTCTACTGAGTTTATAGTTAATTAGTCCATGATTGTTCCAGCCATTTGCATATTTTGGATTTAATTCTATTGTTTTAGAAAAATCATCAAAGGCAGAATCAAACCTGCCGGTAACATAATAAGTAAGACCACGATTATTCCAACCTTCATAATATTTAGGATTTACTTTTACAGCTTCACTAAAATAATTAATTGCCTGTTCGTTTTTGCCCAGCCGGTAATAGGTCAAGCCAAGATTATTCCATGCATCTGCGTTTTGCGGATTTATGCTGATTGCTTTATTGTAACCTGCAATGGCATCATCATAACGGCCAAGAAAAAAATGGCTATACGCTTTGTAAAAAATGGCTTCCGGGTAATCAGGATCAATCCGCAGGGCTTCATTCATACAATAAACAGCCGAATCATATTTACCGAGCCACCTGTAGCAATTACCTTCATTATACCAAGCATATTTATAATTCGCATTAATAGACAAAAGCTTCTGGTATTTGGGAATCGCTTCGTTGTATTTTTGCTGCGCCATGTAAACATTTCCAAGATTATTCCATGCATCTTCATAGGCAGAATCAATCCGCAGCACTTCAAGATAATCCGCAACTGCCATGTCGTATTTGGCAATCATCTTATAAGCGTTACCACGGTTATCGATGCTCATGGCGTTATTCGATGATAAACGAATGGCTGCTGAATAATCATTTATCGCTTCATTGTATTTGCCGAGATAATAATAAGCATTGCCCCTTCCATTCCAGGCCAGTACATATTTGCTTCCTATATGAATTGCCTGGGAAAAATCGTTTATAGCTTCATTATATTTTTTCCGTCCGTAATAAAACTGGCCACGGTAGTAATAACACAAACTATCGTTGGGGCTGATATTTATTGCAGTACTGTAGTCCTTTAATGCCGAATCATTTTTACCAATTGCCGAATAACAGTCGCCTCTTTTGGCATAAGCCATTACATAATTATTACTTAATGAAATGGCAGTTGAATAATCAGTGATGGCTTCATTATATCTTCCTAGTAATTTGTATGCATTTGCCCGGTTATACCACGCGCTAATCATTTTCGGGTTCAGCAAAAGCACTTCTGAATAATCGCTAATTGCCAGGTCATTCTTTCCCAAATAATAAAGACAGTTACCCCTGTTATTCCATGCATCGGGATATTTTGGATCGATCCGTAAAGCTTCAGTAAACTTATTAACGGCCGAGTCGTACTTTCCCTGGTCATAGTAGCACATGGCAAAATTATGCCAGGCCAGGGCGAAATTAGGATTGAGCTTCACAGCCTCACTGAAATCTTTAATTGCGGAATCATACATTTTTTGAGATCGGTAAATTGTTCCCCTGTTGTTCCATGTATTTGCATATTTGGGGTTCAATCGTAATGCTTCATTATAATCTTTGATCGCCAGATCTGATCTGCCGCTAAACCTTAGGCTGCTTCCACGCCCATCATAGGTTTCGGCATTTTTGTAACCGAGATTTATGGCTTCAGTATAATCAGAAGCTGATTCCGCATACTTCCCTATATTATAATAGGCAACAGCACGGTTATACCACGCCAGTTTATATTGAGGGTCGAATAATAATGCTTCAGAATAATCACTTATGGCCTTATCAAATTTTCCCAGTTCTTTGTAACAGTTCCCCCTGTTGTTCCATGCGTCAAAATATTTCGGGTCAATTCGCAGGGCTTCATCAAAATCTAAAATGGCAGAATCGTATTTGCTCCAATAATAATAAGCAAGCCCCCGTGAATCAAGATAATCAGTAGTTTTTGGCTGCAAACGCAAGGCTTCGTTGTAATCTTTAACTGCTTCATTATATTTTGCCTGGTAATAATAAGCGATTGCCCTCCTATACCAGCCATTGGCATATTTGGGATCATAATAAATCGACTGTGTATAATCACTTATAGCTTCCTTGTATTTTTCTTGGAAGTAATAAGCATTTCCCCGGTTATACCAGGCAAACACATATTTCGGGTCAAGTTTCAATGCTTCGCTATAATCATAAATCGCAGAATCATATTTTTTAAAATGAAAATGATTATTGCCAAGACCATTCCATGAAATCGTGTCTCTGGCATCAATTTTTAATGCCTGAGAATATTCATTGTACGAAAGATCAAACTGGTTCAACTTAAAATGTGCGTAACCGAGATTTCTCCACAACAGGTGATTTTTAGGGTCAATCGTTAAGGCAAAGCTGCAGTCTTTTAGCGCCGCTTCGTAATCTCCCTTTTCATTATAAGCCTTACTACGATTTACATAAGCAGATACATCTGAATTATTGGTATTGATCAGGTCAGTGTACCTGGCAATGCGTAATTCAGGGCTTTCATCCTGGGCATGTACACAGACACAAAACAAAATAAGCAGTAGTAAAATAAGAAAACGTTTCATAGCGTTTTTTTGACGCCGCCAACAGGGGTTTACCGTATTGTGAAAATTACTAAAAAATAGCCACTCCTGAACATTATTTCTCAGGTAAATATCTTTTTTGACGAAAATATTCTATGATTGAAAAAATGAGTGAAGGAAGAAATAATGCTACTTGAATATTAAATATCAAAAGTGCAATCAGGCTCAAAAAGAACATTGACCCGAAATAAGAAATATAGCTTTTAATAAAATGAATAACGTGAGGAGAGAAGATAAAATTAAGCCGGAGCTTAACTTCCGGCACCTTGCTAAACCAAGCCAAATAACTTAACGCAGAAAACACTAAGAAAGAAAGAATTAAAAACCAGATGCTTACCAGGTGATGATTATTTAATAACGAAAGGTAAATATCAGCTACAATAATTGAGCCCGGCAGTTTACCAACAGGCGTTGAGTGTGTATCCAATTCAAAATTCCCGATTACCAGTATCTTTTTATTAAAAATTTTCGAAAACTCATTTGGGCTTGTGTGCATGCCCAGCAGTATGTCACCCAGGGTATAGTATTGAGAACCTGGGGCATATTTTCCGTTTTTTAAATCACCATCATTAAGATAGTAGCTGGGCCAGATTGCAGACATGCATAACTGTCCATTACACGTCGAATACAAAACATGGTGCTTATATATTGCGCCATTTACTGATTCATGAATAATAACAGGCAAGGATTGAATGTCTTTTGCCCCCATAATACTGAATTTGTTAATACCTGAACCATAAGTTTCATACTCAGAATAACCGTATTTCGCCTTGTATAGCGGAGATAAATAAGCGCTTTGATCTGCATTGCCTGGTAATATTGCTATAATAAGATTCTTACTTCTATTAAGTTCCGCCTGCATCAAACTGTCTACAATAGGCTTAATACTATATTTGTAATAAAACTGCAAGTCAACTACAGTGAATGCAGGTTTTTCCGCAATACTATCCACAAAATGAAGCAATGCATATAGTTTTTCCCTATCCGAAACGGCGATGTTTCCGGATTCAGCAGAATCATCCACCAGGGCAAGATCTTTCCCGGTGTTTACGAAAATAAAATCTGCATTTTGCTTCGGCTTTGAAGAAAAGACTTTAAATTTCCAATAAGAAAGTTTACCGATAAAATTATCTTCAGCAGAAAGCGTGAAATTATAATTCTGATATATCCATGTGATGATAAGAATCAGTAGACCACTCAAAAAAGAAAGCACTGCTTTTCTTAACATGGCAGTTAATAAATTTATTACAGGCAAGTTTAAGTTATTATCGCCATCCTGTAAAATTGGTTTTAAAATTTATAAAATAAAGGTTTGTAGAGATAGTGCAATTATGGTTTCGGGCAGTCGTCATTAAACATCACTCCTTATCTTCTTAGCATAGTAGGCAGCTAATGATGAAGAATATACCTCTGCATATAAAAACCATACTGATCAAAATTAATTGAATAGAGTTATTAACTAATGTAAATAATTGCCGGAACACGTTATCCGGTTTAATAAAGTTTGTATGAATTCTAAAATTCAGGCCTCTGGCCCCCAACTTTCTCCAGAAAATTTTATTCGTCATCCGGAAATTGTAGCATGCATTGATGAGTTGAAAGAAAAATTTGGCGAAAATTTCGAAAAACTGGTTGTCTCTGACACACTTGATGACAAAGGACATCAATATGTAAACCTGGTTCAAAAAGGTGGCGGAGTGCTTGGTGTTGCATTGGTTGGCTACACATATATTCTCGAAGAAGCAGGTATTCGTTTTTTGCGTCTCGCCGGAACAAGTGCAGGAGCGATCAATACATCTTTATCAGTGGTTATCGGCGAAAAACAAGAGGCGAAATCACACAAAATCCTGAAGTATTTATGCGAACTTAACTTTTTTAACCTGGTCGACGGAAAGCCCTTCATCAGATGGTTGATCAGAAATTTTATCACAAATGAAAAATTTGAAACCAATCTCCGCAGATGGCTTATGGGCTTGCTGCTGTTACTATTCGGGTTGGTGTTTACCGATTTTGTCTTGCTTGCATTTCGAAGTCACGAGTGGGCACGCATTGCATTGCCGTTTTCCGTACTGCTGACAGGCTCTCACCTGTTACTGATCACCAGCATTATTATTTACATTAATTTTTTATTCAGAAGTCTTCGTGAAAGCGGGCATGGTGTCAATCCCGGAAACTTCTTTTACGACTGGATAAAAAAAATTATGGATGAGAACGGGGTCACCAATGTCAGCCAAATCAAGGCAAAGGCTGAGACTTTGCCTCTTATGCGTGTCAGGAATACTGAAACACAAAATGCCAATACACTTTTCGGAGATGTTACTTTCATTACATCCGAACTGGTATCAGAAAATAAGATTGAATTTCCCAAAATGGCCAATCTCTTCCGAGAAAACCCTGATGATCTTCATCCTGCACATTTTGTGAGGGCCTCCATGTCGATACCGATTTTTTTTGAATCACACACAATAGGTAATATCGATACAAAGAACTTAAAAATAAAAGAGGCCTGGATGGAACATTTCGGAGATGACCAGGACATCCCTGATATTGCCAGGTTTATTGATGGCGGAATGCTTTCGAATTTTCCCATCAATATTTTTTACAATCCGAAAGTAATAGAACCAAGGCTGCCATCCTGGGGCATTGATCTTGATGATACTGACCCTGATGCAAGAATGCGTGAAATGGATAACGTTCCCTGGAGCCTGACAAGCTATCTTGGAAGGCTTTTTAACACTATCCGATATTATTATGACAAAGATTTTCTTATTAAAAACAATGTATTTAAAAAAGGAATCGGCAAAATACAACTTGCCGAATTCAACTGGCTCAATTTTTTTATTTCTGATGAAGAAAAATTGAAAATGTTTATTCGCGGAGCCAAAGCAGCTACTGATTTTCTGAAATCATTCGACTGGCCTTCATACCAGAAAGAGCGTACACAGATGCAAATGATATTGAATGAAAAACAGAAGCCCGAACCTATAAAATAAATTCGAGCAGGTTATCTGCAAAAATGGATTATAGATAATTTATATGATGCGTAACCATGGCAACAAACCGGAAATAAAAACAGGTTAGTGTATTTTCACTTTTAAAACAACATCATTAGCTGTTATGAAAAGAACATCTTTTGTTTCATTAAAGGCACAATTTGATGTTGGCCGGTTATAGATCCTTATCAAGCCCAATAGTTTACCCTCAGGTGAAATGATATTGATTCCATCAGGCCCCGATGCAAAAAGATTTCCATACCTGTCAATCTTGAAACCATCACCACCCTGCTTTACAACAGCCTTTTCCTTCAAAGCTCTTGCATCCAGTAACAACCGCCCGTTTATAATATTTCCATCGGCATCCAAATGATAAGCATACCATCCCGAACGTTTTTCATCAGTACTTCCCACATATAAAATCTTCTCGTCTGGCGACAATGCAATTCCATTAGGGCGGCTTATGGAATCTATCAGCAAACTGGTTTTACCATTTACACTGATTTTATATACCCCTTCAAAATTCAATTCCCTTGTAGGGTCTTTTTCATACTCAGGCAAACCATATATCGGATCGGTGAAATAAATATTGTTTTTACTATCTGCGACAAGATCATTTGGGCTATTAAACTTCTTTCCATTGTAATTAGATGAAAGTACCGTAAAATCAGGTTTTGGCGAATCAAGTGGTGCATTTAACCTCACTACCTGCCGGTTGCCTGACTGACAAAGCAATAGCTTTCCGTCTTTATCAAGTGCCAGTCCATTACTGCCGTTTTCACCATTACGAAAAGCCGTATCAGTATATCCTGACGGACTCAGGTAGGCAACGGGTGTATCTTTCATTCGCCAACTCATAATTTTATTTGCCCGCACATCTGAAAACAGCAGCATTTTTTTGAAAGGCACCCATAATGGGCCTTCACTCCATTGATAATGTCTGCCAATAATTTCTATTATTGCACTTGTATCAATCAAAGAAGCGGCTTCTTTACTATAGACTTCAATTTTTCCTAATCGTTCCGAGGAATCGGAAACCCGGTCTTTATGCTGAATCTGATGGCAGCCATAGAATACCGGAATACACAATAAAGCAATTGCAATGCAACTAATTTTCATGTCAGCAATTTTATAAGTGTAGAAAACTATAATGATAAAAATAATTACATTAGCTTACAAAGACGCACTTTTCTCGGCACAAATTACCGATATGGTTCTTGCGCATGTTGCCATCCGCACAAATAGCATAGAACAGCTAAAAGAATATTACGTGAAATATGTTCATGGAGCGCTAACGAAAAATATGTCAACTATAAAAAGCAATTTGAAAGTTATTCCCTGAGCTTTGAAGCCGGATAATAACAAATTAGAAATAACCACTTTATTTCCCAAACAGCATTTATTATATGGTAAGTATAGAAACATTCAGACAAATAGCATTATCTTTTCCGGAAACGGAAGAGCATCCTCATTTTCATCTCGCCTCATTCAGAAAAAATAAAAAAATATTTGCAACATTATGGGAAAAGGATAACAAAGCGATGCTGAAACTGCCATTAGCTGATCAGTATGTTTATTGTGCGCTGGATAAAGATACTTTTTATCCTGTTCCAGGCGTTTGGGGTAAACAAGGTTCAACGTTTGTAGACCTGAATAAAGTTAAAAAACCAATATTAAAAGAAGCTTTGAAGATTGCCTATGAAAATTCAGGAAAAAAACAAATAACCAATTAAAACAAACTTCTTTATAATAAGACCCTTCATAAAAAAATTTAACGCATATATATAACCGGGCTTAAAGCCGATAGAATAGAAAAAATAACTATTAGCCATCCAAATATTTGCAACTGCACAAGCACGAGCTTTTTGTATTCTGTTCATCAGTCATCAACAAAGAACTAAAATGACACCTGGCCCAATTATTAGGCCGAATGAAATTAAATAAGGTGGAGACCGCTTTTGCCGTTAAATTGTTGTCTAACTGGATGCTCAATAAAACAAACTCAAAAATTGTACGGGTAAAAGCAATGCAATCGCTTTTCGAGCTGTCGGGAAAACACAAAAACCCGTTTAAAGATTTTAATAGCAGTATTGGTGAAATGGAAAAAGAAAATATTCCTTCAATAAATGCGCGAATAGAAAAATTCAGGAAGAAAACTAAAAGGTATGCATAACCGTTATTTTTCAGCTATAAATTTTTAATAAAAGGCAATGCCTTTAGCTGATTTCCAGATGCATCGATCATAATATTGGCATTTTCAATAATCAATTTGTCAATAAAATGATCTTTCGAACTTTCTTTTACCTTAACATGAATGGAATACGCCCCCTGGCTATAACCAGGTCGTGTTTGCCCATCCGGTTCATGGTGATAACCGAAAGACCTGGGAACAATAAATGATTTGCCTGTCAATAAGGAGTCTTTAAGTTTAGCATAATAAGGCGCGTAGTTTGTATCGCTTCTATTTAAAGGCGCATCACGCAAAAAGAAATAAAACTTTCCAAGCACAACGCTATCAAAAATCAATCCCTGGTTACTTGCATAGGAAGTAAGAAATGTTATTTCAAAATCCATGTTCAGTTTCTTTTTGTCTTTTTTAGGCACCCGCGCCTTTGCATAACGAAGTTGAAAATCTTTTACACGAAGATGAAACATGGAATTATTAATGATTTCAAAACTTCTTGTTGTGTCAAGAGCAAAATCCGCAATCAATGCAGTATCTTCAAAACCTGCATCATTCTTAAATGTGCGAATTAGCCGAAAGCCCTCGAATTGCATACCTACCGGGTCAAAAGGGCCATCGTTAGAAAGCTGGTCATAGAAATACAAATCTGTGAGCCCGAACTGATAAACAGCTAAATATTTTTTTTGCTCATTGGCAATTATATCCTTTACCCCGTTTGTGGCGATTGAAATAAGCGTTGTTGCCACCGGTGCTATTAACCCTCTTGTGCCGGTTTTCTCCGCATCAGCTCTTTGATCAAGCGAGAGAACAGCTTGTGCCTGCAACCTGTCCGAACTGATGATATCATGCTGTTCGCTGATTTTCATGTGCAATTTTTCGCTCCTTCTCGCCGAACCCACATCGGAAGCCACGCATGCATACAGAAAAACAGAAGAAAAAAACAGTAAATAAAAAAGCCCTGGTTTCTTTTTCATTAATACCATTTGAGGTAATGCAGAAATATTTTTGAAATCAAAATTTATTTCCGGACAGTACCTGAATTTGACCGGAAAAACAATAACGCCCCGACAAGCAGTAAAACAATCCCGAATATCAAAGTGATCCATCCGCCATAGCCACCCCCTGGAGACGAAGCGTATATAAATAAAGCTTTACCGAAAGCATCTTTGTCCTGCTTGACATCGGAAGCGCCATCGGGAAAACTGATGTTATCTATTTCCTGCATAAGGGAATTGCCGGTTGCATAATTCGAAGTGAGCACGTAATTTTTATCAGATAATTTTGTAACATCCGGATTTTTTGAGTTAAGGTCTATTTGCCACAACCCTTTAGAATTAATTCTACTAAGGCCGAGGGCATCAAATGAAAGTGTCCAGCCCCTATTCATTACATCTTCTTTATAATTAAAATTCTGAAGAAAATATCCCGGGAATGCCCGTTCCATTTGTCTTTTTAAAATGTCGGCATTATTACCAACCATTTTTTTATAATTATCCCATTGAGCTGCATCCATAGTCATGTTTGTTTCTACATGAGCATCTCCCAGCGGGCTTAATGTCCATTTTACATTCAGTTTTGCCGGTTTAATAAGTTCCTGCGAATAGATAAGCGGAACAGTATTCAACAGCAAAATATATAATAAAATAACTGATTTTTTCATATAATGTCTTTTAGCGAACAGTTGATAAAATTGAATTGAACATACTTTGTTTTTGAGCGAATCCTGTACCGCCAATAGTCACTCCCACTATTCCATTTTCAGATCTGCGAAATACAGCCTCCCATTCTCTTGAGCCTGCACTTGAAGTGGTTACCCCCCTGTATATGTCATACCCATTATTGCTGTTCACATATTGGTAGCGCATATATCTTCCTGCTCTGGCAATGGTTTGCCTTACATATTCAATTGCCTGGGCACTGCTACTGGCGCCATTCAGGTTAATGACATCAATAGCAGAGGTGCCGTCCCTTGAATCAATTTCTGTGATAATAAATGGCCATTGGGCTACAGGGTAATCATAACGCTTCCATGTAGAAGGATAGCTGAAAGAAACAACTCCGGAATATGCACTCATTCCACTACCGCCATTACCACCGCCTGCATAATTTTCATTTCCGTTTCCATAAGCCGGCTGATTAGGAACCGTTCTTGTGCCGCCTCCAAAACTTTCTGCGATATCATCTATTTTTTTACGAAGGAACTCATCATCCTTTAATTCCATGGGTATAACCCCTTTTTGCTCCATCGCATCAATATCTACATAAGAATACCGGTTATCGCCTGCTTGCACGTTTTGAATAAATTCGTTTAATTCTTTCATTCCTGCTTTTAAAGCATCCGATGGACTTAAGCGGTTGCCCAAACCTTCTCCGCCTATGCCTGTTGCTTCAATGGCATAGTACTGGCCGTTTACCATAATTCCAGGGTATGCATGACCGGGAATTAAAAAAATTACAGGGTGAAGGCCCGCAGCCTTCAACACACTTGCGTAAAGCATAGAAAGCTCTATACAAAGTCCTGTATTACCCGTTACTACTTCACGTGGTAATCTCGTACTTTGAACCAACGAGCTTATATCCCCTAATTTTTGTGGTATACCTTCAGTGCCACTATACACCATGTGACTTACATAAGTTGCCGCATACAAGCCCATCAGGAATTTTACAGCATCATCCGCTTTACCACTTACAGAAGCCTCCTCCCCTTTCATCACCTTTTCCTGTATCTGCTGCGTGTAGTATTTAATAATGGGGTCCTGCGGGGTCACAAAACAACCAATCAGTTGATCGTTGCGAAACATATCTGGATAACTTGCAATTTCTTCAGGCGGAAGATCTGTGTATACAAACTGGTTACGCCCCATCATATTAAAGTCATAACTCTCATCCTGAGTCTGTCCTCCATTATATGTAATTTTTATTTCTACTTTTTCTTTACTCTGGGTCATTTTGTTAACAATATCGTCTTTGAATTGAGGATAACAACGTATCACCACATTTTGACCCGGGTAGATTTTTGGAACAGATTCTAAATCTGTCCAATCAAGATAATTCGGAATTCTATAAGACACTTTAACATCAGTTAATGTGCTTTTACCATCATTATTCATCAACATTTTAAACAAATAGTATTCACCGTTCAACGCATCTGAATTTGCATATACCTTGTAGGCAGCGGGCATAATATAATCAGCATGTTTTATGGTAACATTCAAGCTACCCTTTCCGAAATGCAAAAAATGAAGCGCCAGTAAAAGCACACCGGCACCCAGGCAAATAATAGCAGGTAGTTTCCCTTTCATTAACAGTAATTTTTAAATTGATGTTTTGTTTTCGAGATCAAAGAAAAGCATATAAATACTTTGTTGACAGAGGTAGAACAGCCATCAGACGCGGCTTCTTAAAGGATGGATTACTTTGGAGCCTGTTTATTAAAGAATTTTCAACCATAAAATTCCTTAAATGATCAGCAAATCTTTTCAATACCAAATTATCGAAAACGCCCAACAAAACAATAACTAATATGTATTATTTTTTTAAATCTATATGAAAAGCCAGCATCTGCTTATTTTATTGACTGGTATTTACTTTATTTCAATAAACCGCCAAACCTGAAGTAGTTCCTGATTTTTTCAACAATATTATACGATAGTTCCTCTTTCCTATCAATAGTGCCGCTCATTTCAAACTGGCAAACCCTTTCTTTATATCCTTTTATCAGGTTTATTTTAACTGCAACTGAATTTCCATTTAATGCGTATTTTCCATGAACAGAGTATGAACTATCCATAACATTATCTGCAGCAAAAACCAGAGGGCTTTCTCTTCCCCGTTCAGACATATCATTCAAACTTCTGTCAACCATACCAGATAAATCTATATCATCCGTGAGCAATTCTTCATCATTAATAAACCGGGAACGGCGAAATATTTTTTTCTTTATGGAAAGCCTGATGTTATCCGCAATCTTTTTATCTACTATCCCAATATCAAAACTTGCATTCCCTAATAGCTGAGGATCCTGCTGTACTCCATTTTCTTTAGCAAGTTTTTTCACTTCATCTGTTACATAATTAAACCATTTTCCAACATCAATAAATTTATTTTCAGCAAGCCCCCCGCCTAATTTTAAGCCAGACAGCAGCCCGTAAGTAAGCAACCCCTGATCATACAAACTGGTTTCGTTTGCAGCCTGCCCTGATTCAGAAGCCGACAGAATGAACACACCTGTTTTATCTTTTAAATTTTCCAGCGACCTTTGCTGGTCTGCAGGAATATCATTGCCTCGCCTGACCAATGGTTGAAGGTTATTAATCAGTTCACCACTGTTACAAGCATCCAGAATCAATACTTGTTTATTGGCTTTAATCTTCCTGCTCCATTCACCGAGTTCATCAGTACTGATTGCAACCTCTTTTTCTATTCCATCTACATTAAAGCCAGAAGCATCGGCAGTGAGTATATAAAATTTTTTTTGTGATGGCTGCATGATGCCATGCCCCGCAAAAAAAGCGACTAAAATATCATCCGGCCTTGCTTTTTTAATAATGCTGTCAACAACAATCTCTATATCTTTCTTAAAGGGCTTATTGATACTATTTGAATCTGTTACAAAATTATAAGTAAACACATGCTGTTTGCCATCAGCATTCAACAGTTTTTGTGCAGCAGCAGATATGACAGAAGAAAAATCTGCTGCGTCTTTTGACGTATACCGCAATTTCAACTGAGCGGATTTGTATTTGGCAACCCCAACTGAAATAATATACATATCCGGAGAAACACGCGGTCTGTTATCTCCGGGTGATGAATAATCCGCCCCCCGCGATTGTATTATACCATCCCTGGTCATGGCCTTAACGGCAACATGATTATCATCACCTGAAATAAAATATCCCTCAACATCACTTTTACTGACAGAAAGAGAATAAGCATTACCGTTTCTTTCCAATGAGGAAGGATCATACTGCCGGATAAGCTTATTATTCACATATAATTCTATATTGCTTAATCCGCCATTTCTGGAAATGATCTTAAACAGGTATTCCTTACCGTTATAGCCATTTGCTTCAATCAACGGAACGTAATTACAAATATTGATATCCAAAATTCTCCTGGCAGTGATTTCTTCTTTATTTATTCCATTGATCTTACCTGCCAGTTCAGGTTCCCAGGCAAGGTTTTTGAATTGCTCCAATCCCATCAATTCGTTGTTACACACATAATATATTTTATTCCGCGCTGCCAAAGTTCCGTCAAAACGCCCTTGCTGATCAATAATTAAATAATCAGTACTATCAACTGCGAAAAAACTATACAGGATATTACCTGATTGCGCCTCCCATTTTTTTATAAGATTATCTTCGGCTGTTGTAAGCCCATATCTTTCATCATTACTTAATGTAAATGATTTTAAAGGGCCGCTGTGGCTTTCCATGGAATATATCCGTTTACCATTTGATAGATTCCAGGCTGTTACAGTATTATCCCGGGAAGAAGTGTAAATAATATTACCATTTTTACTGAAACAAACATGTGTTACCACATTCAGATAGCCCCGTAAATCGTAAAACATTTTCCCCGCGGGCATATTCCAGATTTTTACCGTACTATCTGTTGAACCAGTGGCAATAAACTTTCCGTCAGGGCTAATACCTATTGAGGTTACAATTCCAGAATGGCCTCTTAAAGTCCGAATCAATTTACCATTAACTGCGCTCCAGATTTTAGCTGTACTGTCAAATGAAGCGGTAATAACAAATTTCCCGTCGGCACTGAAAGCAAGACTTTGTACTTTACCTCTATGCCCTTTCAAATTGTACAATAATTTACCGTTTAATGCGCTCCATAGTTTTGCCGTACTATCCCATGAAGAAGTGGCAATATATTTCCCGTCGGTGCTAAATAACACCGCATCCACTACATCTCTATGACGATTCAGATTAAAAAGTAATTTATCTCCGGCAACACTCCAGACTTTGGAAGTACTATCCCACGATGACGATATTATTTTCTCCCCTTTTGTGTCAAAAATTACAGAAGTGATCCAGTCATTATGCCCTTTAAATTTGTGCTGCAATTGCATGTTCGGCAAATCATACAAACCAATAGAGTTATCAAATGAAGCTATTGCAACATACTTTTCATCAGGGCTGAATGCTACCGGGCACATCCAGTTAACATCATGCACTACCTGCCTCAGCAAACGTCCATCCTCATTATCCCATATTCTTGCAACACTGTCTGTGGAAACTGAAACAATATACTTTCCGTTATGACTGAATGCCGCATAACTTGTAGTGGCGACATGGCCGGTTAATTGATGCAATAATTTTCCATTAGATCTTGTCCAGATTATTGCAGTCTTGTCTGATGATGCAGTAACCACATATTTGCCATCATTACTGAATCGTGCATCGTTTAACCAATTAGCGTGTCCCTTTAATTCAATTATCAAACGACCGCTGGCTACGTCCCATATTCCTGCTGCACTGTCTGTTAATGCAGCTATAATATATTTACCTTCATTGTCATACGAAACTGACTTAACCAGACCATTAAGCCCTTTAATCTCAAATTCCATATTTCCGTTGCCTGCATTAAAAATCTTTATAGTACTATCCGGAGTGCAAACGGCAAGATGCCTTCCGTCTGGGGAAAACTTTGCTGATTCAACAGGGGCGTTATCAGGCATCTTCAATTCAGTTATGAGATTAGCTTCGGCGGCATTCCATATTTTCAGCGTGCCATCCCATGATGCCGTCATTATTTTTTTATCATCCCGGCTAAAGGACGCCGCAGTTAACAATTTTTTATGCCCGCTTAAAGTATAAAGTAGACTTCCGTTAACAGCATCCCATACTTTCGCTGTATTATCCCATGAAGAAGTAATAATATATTTACCATCATTGCTATATTCAGCTGTATTTACTTCATCTGTGTGACCAATGAGCTCGAATAAAAATATACCATTTGCAGCATCCCAAATTTTCGCAGTATTATCCTTTGAAGCCGTAACAATATATTTACCATTGGGGCTAAACATAGCGGAATTGACAGTCGCAGAATGTCCATTTAGCTCAAATAATAATTTCCCATCAGCAACATTCCATACCTTGGCTGTATTGTCCCATGATGCAGTAACAACAAACCTGGCATCTGGGCTGAAAGCTGCAGTGGTTACAATACTTGTATGACCGATAGGCAAAACCATTTTCGGTTGCTGGGCAAATACAGTTGAAGGTATACTTATTGCCAGTATACAAACTAACTTCTTCCACACTTTCAATCGGTTTAAATCAAACAAGAACATAACCGGCAGTTTAGGGAGTTTCAAGTTAGTAAAAAATAAAGAAGAATATAAACCCTTTGATCACCCCCCCCAAATACCCTTAACATTAGAATAACAGTATTTAAAAAGCCTGAATAAACTTCACGCGTATTAAAAAGTCAAATTGCCTTAAATATCAGCAAAAAAAATTAAAAACTGTCCCATCGTTAAAACCGATTACCATGAAACATGTTTTTTATGCTCTATGTGTGTCAGCATTTATTATAATATTACCAGGCTGTAGCGGTTCCCGTAAAATGAGAGCGGAATTTGTGCCGTTTACAAAACAATTGAAAGAAAGATTAGAAAGCGAAAACATCGACATCAAACAAGTTCAGTTTTATGTAGATCAGAAACTCGTCATGTCAAGATATCTTGATAACGATAAAGCCCAGGTAACTTCAGGTGTGGTGAAACTCGAAAATGGCAGGAATGTAAATGAAGTGGTTATTGAGCCATTCACTCCCGGAGTTTGTGAAGACATTACCAACGGCAACCTAATGATTAGTTTTGAAAAGGGGAGCAATGATCTGGGGTTCGGTTTGGGCAATAACTATTCTGCCAGCCAATATGTATTGTATGGTTATGACTGGAGGAACGGAACTGCTGTAGTAAATTTTGACAACCAGAAATTCCGCGTCCGTTGCGGCACATGTTCCGATGTTGCAAGTGCAAGGTTAATGATCAAAAAAAGTGTGATTGATAAATTTGAAAAGAAGACGCGTGTACTCGGGGGAAGAAAGGTTGAGCAATAAATAAATGGTATGAAAAAAAGCTGGCGGAATTTAAATTCCGCCAGCTTTTTTTCATACCAACATTGTCACTTTGTTCAGCATTGTTGTGTCGCAATCACTTCATCAGCAGTAATATTATTAAACAATCCAAAAAAAATATTTTACCCGGCTATTGCTCCAATTCAAGCACCACTGCTTCTTTCGGCCCAAGTTTAAAACCCTGCATATTTGAAACATTTCCGGTAACTATATTTTTCATTTTGCCGAAACCTGTTGTTCTTTCAGCATATCGGTTAGGCATCACTGTTAATTCTTTGTCGCTGGTGTTCATCGAAACCATAACGGTTTGTTGGGAATCATAACGGAAATATGTGTACAAGCCATCCTCGGGCAGGTATTGCATCATCCCGCCTGTTTTAATAGCAGAGGAACTTTTACGGAAATTCGCCAGTGTTCTTATTAATGATTGCACTGACAATTCATCTGCATTCAATCCTTTCCCTGTAAACGCATTTTTTTTGTCGCCTTTCCATCCCCCGGGGAAATCAAGGCGCACCCAACCATCAGGGTTAGTAACACCCTTCATCAGCACTTCATCACCGTAATACATTTGCGGAATACCCCTGCAGGTAAGCAGCCATTCAAAACCCATTTTATCTTTTGCCAGGTTCTCACCTACAGTTGAGAACCACCTGTTCAAGTCATGATTACCGAGAAAGATAGCATTGCGCATAGGGTTCTTATATAAAAAATCATTGCTGAGTGTAGTATAGAGCCTGTTAACCCCGTTTGTCCATCCGAAATCTTCATTCAATGCCGGTATAATGCCGTAAAACAAGCATTGAAAATCAGTAATACCCTGCAAGTTGCTTTTAAAAGCAGTGTTGATATTATTATCAGCAAAATAGGCTTCATTTGCCGTGCCATGCACCCATGCTTCCCCAAACATGGTAATTTTCGGGTACTCATCAGTTAATGCTTTATTGCATCGGTTCATGAAAGGCAAATTATTATAAATGTATGTGTCAATTCTCCAGCCATCGACCCCAAATTCTTCTACGCTCCAGATAGCATGCTGAATTAAAAAATTAGCCACATAAGGATTGTCCTGGTTAAGGTCAGGCATTTGTGTCGTAAACCAACCGTCCTGCATTTTCTTTTTATCAGACGGGGCGCCATAAGGGTCAAAAATGGGTTGATCTTTATAATTCGTTTGCGTGAATGCAGGCCATTCATGCAACCAGCCTTTCATAGGAATATCCTGTACAAAGAAATTATACAGGCCCACATGATTATATACCGCGTCCTGTATCAGTTTCATACCCCGTTTGTGCAATTCATCACTCAGTTTTTTATACAAACCAGCACCACCTAAACGGGGGTCAATTTTATAATGATTGGTAAACGCATAGCCATGCTCAGTACGGTCTGGCATATCGTTTTCAATAACGGGCGTCATCCATAATGTAGTCACACCGAGATTTTGCAAATAATCCAGGTGATCAATCACACCCTGCATATCTCCTCCATGCCTTAAAAAAATAGAATCGCGGTTCAGGGATTGGTCTTTCATACCGGTAATACGGTCATTTGATTCATCTCCATTACTGAAGCGATCGGGCATCAACAGGTAAATAAAATCTGAAGAAGTTACGCCCTGTGCGTAAAGTGTACCATTCTCTCCCCTCCTTTTTTTTAACTCAAAATCAACAAATGATTTTTTGCCGGGCTGATTAATTTCTATTTTCATTTTTCCCGGCCGGGCAACTGGTGATATTACCAGGTCCAAAAAAAGATAATTGAGGTTTTCTACTTTTTCAACCCGGCTTAATTGAACTCCCGGATAACTCAGTTTTACCTGTGTGCCCGCAGCAATATCCTTTTTGTGCAACATCAGCTGCAATTTATTCCATTTCATATTCACCCACCAGTTTGTAGGATATACCTCAACGTTAGATTGGGCGAACAAGAAACTATGAACAAATATTAAAAAAATAAAAGAAAGAAAAATTTTTTTCATATATCAGACAGTTCTTTGTTCGGCAAATTCGAGTTCTGCTGTAAGTTCTTCATCGATTACTTCATGTTTATCTTCTTTGATGAAAAAATAACAAATGGCCGCTGCAATGATCATTAATATACCGCCCGACTTAACAGCAGCAATCATATCATTATTGAGCAGATTATTCATAACCCAGGGATATCCCAAAGAAGCAATAATTTCAGGAAGAACTATAAAAAAATTGAATATCCCCATATAAATGCCGATTTTATCTTTTGGCAAAACTTTACTAAGCATGGCATAGGGCATGGAAAGAATGCTCGTCCATGCAATGCCAACACCGGTCATGCATGCAAACAAAAAATATTTATTGTGCACCCAACTCACGCTTATTAATCCGATTGCGCCGAAAAGCAAACAAATGGAGTGAGTAAATTTCCTGCCGAATTGATCAGCAATTGAAGGCAGAATAAAAGAAAAGACAAAAGTCACCACACTGTAATAAGATAATGTGAGGCCTGCAAAATCTTTGCCTTCCCCGAACAAAGGGTCGGTATTATTTTTAGCACCAAAAACATGATAGGCTACAGACAAAGAATAATAAAACCACATCAAAAATAATCCGGGCCATGTAAAAAACTGAACCAAAGCAATAACCCGCATTTTGGAAGGCATATTCCTCATCGATGATAAAATTTCACCAACGCCTCCGCCAAAACCTTTTTTTGATTCCCGAATTTTTTCCTTAAACCCCAAATCTGATGGAGGATATTCCTTTGTAGAAAATATTGTATATAATACAGACGTAAGAAAGAAGAATGAGCCGATATAAAATGAATATTTAACATTATCTGCAATAAACCCTTTTGGAGCAATATTGGCTACCTTAAAAATGTTTTTGAATACCCATGGCAATGCCGAAGCAATACTTCCTCCCAAGCCAATCATTAAACTTTGCATTATAAAACCCCGATTAACCTGGCTATCCGGCAATTTGTCAGCAACGAAGGCCCTGAATGGCTCCATAGCAACGTTTCCAAACACGTCAAGCACCCACAATAAACCAGCAGCCATCCACAATGCTCCGCTATAAGGCATCAATATCAAAGCAATTGAGCTGAGGAGGGCACCTATAAAAAAATAAGGTCTTCTCCGCCCCCATGTTGGATGCCATGTTCTATCACTTAAATAGCCAATTACAGGTTGAACAACCAATCCTGTTAAAGGAGCAGCAAGAAAAAGGTAGGGGATATTATCGGGATTCGCTCCCAGGTTATCATAAATTACTCCCATATTTGCTCTTTGCAAATCCCAACCAAACTGAATTCCAAAGAAGCCTACACTCATGTTTATGATCTCAGTCAGACTTAATTTTGGCTTTTTCCCGGTGAAAGCAGATGCTGACATATGGCAATCGTTTTGATTTTCTAATATGTAAAAATTACATATCGATAAAAGTAAATAAAAAAACCCCGCTATAAGCGGGATTTGCTGAATATAAATTTGATCAAATTACAAACCCGTTCGATAATACAGCCCCTTTCTTCACCACTACAATTCCGTCTTTAATGGTGTATAAAGAATGATCTCCGTTTTCAAGGTGTGGCCCGCCGTTTATACGCACATCATCACCAATACGGCAGTTTTTATCTACAATTGCATTTCGTATATAACAACGATGGCCAATACCTACCGTAGGCAGGCCATGCGAGCTGGCATGGGTTATTTCTTCGAGTGTTTCATAATAATCATTCCCCATCAGATAGCTGCTTACAATAGTGGTTCCGCTTCCGATCCTGGTCCGGATACCAATTACACTGTTCTCAATTCTTGAAGCGTTAATAATACAACCTTCTGCAATAACTGTTTTTTCCAGGGTTGTGCCGCTGATTTTTGCAGGTGGCAGCATGCGGGCACGTGTGTAAATCGCATTATTATTATCAAACAAATTAAAATCGGGGATGTCGTTGGTTAACCCCAGGTTAGCTTCAAAGAAAGAATATATGTTTCCGATATCAGTCCAATAGCCGTCATATTGATAACTCACCACTTTGTATTTATTAATAGACTGCGGAATGATCTCCTTTCCAAAATCAGTCGCATCCACATATTCATTCTGTAAAAGGTCTGCAAGCAATTGCCGGTTGAAAATATAAATCCCCATCGACGCCAGGTAATTTCTTCCCATACGTTGCATATCCTGGCCGGTATCGCTGGTCCATTCACCCAATACATCCTTTTTGGGTTTTTCAATGAATGAGGTAATGAACCCATCACTATCTTTTTTCATGATGCCGAATTCTGAAGCTTCCCGGTCGGCAACAGGAATGGTAGCGATAGAAATGTCTGCTCCTTTTTCTTTATGCGTCTTTAACATTTCAGTAAAATCCATTTGGTATAACTGGTCGCCTGAAAGTATCAACAGGTATTCGCTGTCGAAAGGTCCGAGATGCCGCAAACATTGGCGAACCGCATCTGCGGTTCCCTGGTACCATGTCGGATTATCAGGAGTTTGCTCAGCTGCAAGAATATCCACAAAAGCAGAACTGAACGCACTGAAGTGATAGGTATTTTTAATATGCCTGTTCAATGAAGCGGAATTAAACTGTGTCAATACAAACATCCTGTTAATGCCTGAATTCAGGCAATTGGAAATAGGAATATCTACCAACCGGTATTTTCCTGCAATCGGAACTGCAGGTTTGGAGCGGCTTGCCGTTAAAGGATAAAGTCTGGTACCTGCTCCACCGCCAAGTATTACTGCCAAGATTTCTTTAGACATAATGAGCGATTTATTTTTAAGGTTTGTTTCTTAAAATTTGAGTTTGATGTTCGTGGTTTGTTGTTCCTGCAATTAAGTTCTTAATAAAATTTTATTTCTGACAAATTTTTATATTTTATTTTTTTGTTACCGGCATCAGGCCCTGGTTAAACATCGTTGCCCCGCACTCTTCAACTTTTAAAATTTTATTCATCCTTTTATAGCGATTTATATAAATCTAAATATTGCTGCACACTGGTTTCCCAGGTAAAATCAAGCTGCATCATTTTCCTCCGCACTTCCTTCAGCTTTTCTTTATCATTATACAATTGTACTGCACGCCAAACTGCTTGGGTTACATCTCCCACAGCTGCATAATTGAACCTGATACCATAACCACCTTCATCTCCATAATCAATAACAGTATCCCTCAAACCTCCTGTATTACGCACCATTGGCACTGTTCCATAACGCATGGCATACATCTGGTTCAGTCCGCAAGGCTCCACACGGGACGGCATTAAAATAAAATCTGCACCAGCATACATTAGGTGACTGAGGCTTTCATTATAACCAATATACGCATTGTAGTCCCCTTGTCCGTAAACCTTCAAACTTTCCAGAGCTGATTCTACTTCCGGAAAACCGCTGCCCAGAATAAGAAAATCCATATCACGGCCGATATGATAAAAAGAATCTCCAATGGCCTGCGGCAATAAATCAGCGCCTTTTTCTCCCACCAGTCTTCCTATAAAAGAAATAAGCGGTTTATTAATATCCAGGTCAAAAGTCTCACACAAAATTTTTTTGCTTTTCATTTTTCCTTCTTCCGCATCATCCACACTGTAATGATTTTGAATGTATGTATCTGTTAAGGGGTCCCATACATGTGTGTCGATGCCATTTAAAATACCGCTGCATTTTCCCTTTTCATATTCAAACAAATCTTCCAGTCCGTTTGCTGCAATCCGTAATTCATCGAGATAGCTCCAGCTTACTGTAGTTACTTTCCATGCGCATTTAATGCCGCTGGCAAGCGGATTAATGGAACCCTTCCAGTCCAGCATGCCCTGTTTCCAGGGATCCCAGGCAGGAAGAAAACTGCTCTTGTCCCAGCCCATCCACCCCTGGTATTGTGCGTTATGAATAGTAAGTACAGTAGGAATATTTTGAAGGTGCTGATAACGGTAACAATATTTTACCATAAAAGGTATCAGCCCTGCATGATAATCATGCACGTGAATAATATCAGGGCGATGTTCCCAGGCAGATATCCAGTCAACCACACAAATCTGGAAAGCAGTGAACCGTTCTGCATCATCATCATATCCGTAAATTTTTTCGCGGTCGAGAAGACCATTGACATCGACCAGGTAAAGGTCAAAGCCCAATTCATTAGTTGATTCTTTGATAATCGTATAAGTAAACCACCAGTTGCCCAGATTAGTATACCCTTTGTGTACCACTTCCCATTCATGGTTCACCAGGAATTTGGTACGGTACATGGGCATTACCACTTTTGCAATATGCCCCGCTTTATTTTGATATTTAGGCAAAGCACCCACTACATCTCCCAATCCTCCAGCCTTTGCTACCGGATAACATTCTGCAGATACGTGAATTATTTCCATCAGTTGGCAATCTATCTGTTAATAATCTATCAATGGATAAATGTTTAGAAAGTTTGCTTAGTGTTTTCTGGCACTGATTACACAAACCAATTGCCGTTCAATTTAGGAAGGTTTTTTAATTAAATCTCATAAATGAAAAAATTTTTCGCTTCACAAAAACTTACTACTTTCAAGCCCTAATAAATTCAACCAACCGATTGCACATGGATCAGACAAAACAACCCACCAATACCGGGGCGTTAGCCACTTTAGTAATTGTATTTTTTTTCTGGGGATTTATTGCTGCTTCGAACAGCATTTTCATTCCATTTTGCAGAACGCATTTTAATTTAAATCAATTTCAATCACAGCTGATTGGTTCTGCATTTTATGGAGCATATTTTATCGGCTCCTTAATTCTTTATTTATTATCGAGTGTGGTGGGCTACGATATTCTTAACAAAATAGGATACAAAAAAGGAATTATTTACGGCCTTGGCATTTCAGTAATCGGTGCTCTGGCAATCATTCCTTCAGCCAATGCAAATTCATTCGGATTGATTTTGGTATCTTTTTTTATTGTTGCTTTAGGGTTCTCGCTACAGCAAACAGCAGCGCAACCATTTGCTATCGCCTTGGGAGACCCGTCAACAGGGTCACACAGGCTTAATCTGGCCGGAGGGGTTAACTCATTAGGAACAACGCTCGGGCCGATCATTGTAAGCTTCTTTTTATTCGGCACACCCAACAGCGCAAATGCGCATGTTACTGTTACCAATGTAAATAATTTGTACATGATTGTTGCAGCGGTATTTGCTGCTGTAGCATTATTTTTTGCATTTTCAAAATTGCCAGACGGTAAAGATGATGCTAAATTTGAAGCATCCAAAAAAGCATCCGGATCACTGATATTAATGACTGCATTGATTATTGGCATAATTATAATTGGTCAGTTAACAGATATCGGTAAGCTTCCCTTATTGATAATTACATTATTTGTTGTTTTCGGGATCTTATTTTACTCCTATGGAAGCGCTTCCAAAAACAGCGAAGGCTGGGGGGCGATGAAGTACCAGCAGTTAATATTGGGAATGATCGGGATATTTTTATATGTTGGTGTTGAAGTTACCATTGATAACAATTTCGGCGCTTTATTAAAAAGCCCTGGATATTTGACAGATAAAGGGTTGCTTGATAATGAAATTTCAAAGTATGTGTCACTATATTGGGGAAGCTTAATGATTGGAAGATGGACCGGCGCTATCAGCGTATTTAACTTATCCAACACCGGCAAAAAAATTGCCACAATAATAGTTCCCTTTGTTGCCTATGGAATTATTCTTTTTGTAAATCATCTCTACGGCAATAATATTGAAGATTTACTTCCTTATGCCTTATGTATTGCCATTGCCATTGCCGCTTTTTTATTCGGCCAGGAAAAACCTGTAAAAACTTTATTAACACTTGCATTACTGGCAACTTTTGCTATGCTTTTTGGCGTGGCTACTAAAGGAATTATTTCCGTGTATGCGATAATGGCAGGCGGACTTTGCTGCTCCATTATGTGGCCCTGTATTTTTTCTTTGGGTGTAGCCGGTTTGGGCAAATACACCAGCCAGGGATCTGCTTTTTTAATTATGATGATTTTAGGCGGTGCTATCATTCCGCCGTTTCAGGGTTCGGTAGGAGATAAAACGAACAATATGCATATTTCCTATCTCGTGGCAGCTGCCTGCTTCGCTGCATTAGCATTCCTGGCAATCAGGCTCAGGGCTGTGCTGAAATCGCAAGGCCTGAATTTTGATGAACAGATTGGTAGTGGGCATTAAATAAACTGATGAATAGCTGAACCCCTAAAAGAGTTTTCAATTTATTGATATGGCAAAAGCAAAAAAGACTTCCACCTCGGTATCCTTGGATCCACTGGCTATCGGGATTGATATTGGTGGAACCGGTACTAAATTCGGAATAGTTGACAGGAACGGAAATGTTTTATTCTCGAGCGAAATCTCAACCCGCGGGCATGGCGAAGTGGAAAGTTATATTGACGAACTGCATAAACAATTGTATACACTTATTGAAAAAGCCGGTGGTACAGGCAGGATGAGAGGAATTGGAGTTGGTGCCCCTAACGGCAACTACTATACGGGAACTGTGGAATATGCTCCTAATCTTCCATGGAAGGGCATTATACCACTTGCCAAACTCATCCAGAACAAATTTCAATTGCCTACCGTACTCACCAACGATGCTAATGCAGCTGCACTTGGTGAAATGATGTACGGCGCTGCCAAAGGAATGAAAGATTTTATCATGATTACACTGGGTACCGGAGTTGGCAGTGGCATTGTAGCTAATGGTAATTTGATTTTAGGACATGATGGATTTGCCGGGGAACTCGGTCATACTATCATTATACCTAACGGAAGATATCACCCCGGCACAGGTAAATACGGTTCGCTGGAAAGTTATGCCTCTGCCACCGGAGTTACTGCTACCGCACTGGAAATGCTGGAAAAAAACGATGAAGACAGCTTACTTCGAAAAGTTCCTAAAGCAAAACTTGATTCGAAAAAAGTCTATGAGGCAGCAATAGAAAATGATAAGCTGGCCAAAGAAATTTTTGATTTTACAGGTAAAGTGCTGGGGATGGCGCTGGCCAATTTCGTTATGTTCAGCAGCCCTGAAGCAATTATTTTATTTGGCGGACTTACAAAGGCCGGCGAACTCATTCTGAAACCCACACGTGAGCATATGGAAGAAAACCTGATCCAGGTTTTTCAAAATAAAGTGAAAATTCTCATTAGCCATTTAAAGGAATCAGATGCTGCTATTCTCGGCGCAAGCGCCCTTGTATGGGAAATGAAAGACTAAACAGAAGTTTGTGACGGAAGACAAATTGTTTCTTGTCCGCTAATAATTTCATCTCAGTTTTAAAGACCATAGCGAGTTTCCCAATGGGGTATTTCCTTATTTTACGTATACCTGTCAACGTTATCGCTAAAGTATTCTACGTTTTGCAATAATTACCAATTTCATTTATTTGTATTATAATACGCACAAACGGGATTCATTACGCATACATCGCATTTAGGGTTGGTAGGCCTGCAAATTTCCCTGCCCAAAAATGAAATAGCCATTCCTGCATCCCAGTCTTTCGGAGGCAGCACATCCATTATCTGCTTTTCAATTTTTTTGGGATCGGCGCCTGTAGCAATACCAAGCCTTGGCGCTACGCGAACAACATGTAAATCCACAATCACTCCTTCCGCAGGCAGCCCTGATTCACGTAAAATAACATTTGCAGATTTCCTCCCGATACCGGGCAAGGCGGTCAGTTCTTCCAGGTTCTGAGGAATATTTTTATCTTCTTTGATTTTTTGCGCCAGCTCCGCAAGCCATTTTGCTTTATTACCAAAATTGCGCACATCACTGATATACCTGGATATAATTTCCGGTGTTGCGGCCGACAAAGATTTCATATCAGGAAAGCTTTCAAAAAATTTAGGCGCAATCTGATTTATATGCCTGTCTGAATCCTGTGCAGACAACACTACCATTACCAGCAGTTGATACCTGTTTTTATACTCAAGCGGATGCCTTTTGTCTTTGTATTTTTTCAGGAGTGGCTTGATAGCTTCAGCCCAATTAACTTTTCCGGACATGATAAATTATTTATAAACCAATTTACAATAAGTTTTGAAGCGGAAAAAACCGGCACAAAAAACATTCGTCCTGAAATCCCGCAAAAAAAATATAGCAGGCTCCCTAACCGGGGTCATTTCAAAAATTTAATTTCTGCTAACTGAAATATCAATAAATTTTACATGTAAGAATATTTACTGAAAATGTTTGCAGATAATGATCTGGTTTAGTCATTGCTTTGCAAAAAATAAAATGAAAAACAACAGATATGTACTCTTTACCGGCATAAGTTGAACTTAAAAAAATTCATGTTATTTTTTTTTCTTAACTTTCTACAAGATTAGTGAAGTATGATGAATACCACTATAGAAAGTCTCATCCACCCTTCATGCGTTTTTAATTTCATCACGATAAAAACAATTGCCATGAAGCTCATACTAACAATTGCTTTGCTCTTTCTCATCGGCTGTTCAGGCAACGGAAAAAAAGAAAATGTAAATATGCCTGGCGTTTACAGAATGATCTCTCAGTCTATAAAAGGTGGAAACATTGATACCACCTATCGAAGCCTTGCCCAACTTAAGATTTTCACGAGCGACCACCTGATGTTCGCAAATGTGAACCAGGCCGGCACTGTTGGTTCATTCGGGATTGGCACCTACACCGTGAACGGTGACACTATTATTGAAAATATTTTTTTGAGAGGAAGCGACTCTACCAAAACCGAAACCCCTGCTGAATATAAATTGATAATCGTAAAAACCGGGAAGGGATACCAGCAGGTTATTCCTGATTTTACTTCAAACGGGCAGAAATATGTTTTGTCTGAAGACTATGAATCAGTCGGAATGCCTGCGAAATCCACATTGGATGGAGTATGGAAACTTTCCCTATCATATCATATTAAGGGCAATGATACTACAACGAATAATATTACTCAATATAAAATGTATGATGGAGGCTATTTTATCTGGGGACAAAGCAGGCCGGATACTGCAAGAAAAAACATTACAGCTGTAGGCTTTGGAAAATTTACACTGGAAGGGAATAAACTACAGGAATATCTTATGGAATCAACCAATGCAGAAATAAGAAGTCTCGATGTTCATATAGATATAGAAATGAAAGGCGATACTGTTTTCAAACAAACTATCAGCAACAAGGATAGCACCCGTGATGTTGAAACCTATGTAAGGGTAACAAAAGAATAATACGGTTACCCTTGGACCGCGGGGTATTTATCAAATGATAATGCCTTGCGGTTTTTTATTTTGACCTAATAATACCTCTCAGATATTATTTCCCAACCGTACTCATGGTAATTACATACTTTAAAACGAGCTGCTGCTGTGCACTATCAAGTTTAGCTTTTTTGGCCATCTTAGGAATAACTTTATTCCATTTTTTTTCGCTCTTCGTCTGTGGAGCTTTATACCGGTGGCATTTGTTGCAATTAGCCTCATAAATGGCTTTACCCTGGTTCAATTCATTAAAAGTATATCCCGGAAATTTTTGTTCCCCCCTGTCAGCATCAGCCTGACCCGGTGTTATCAACTTAGCTGATGCACATGCAGAAAGGAATACAAGGAATGCAATTGCAGAATGCTTTTTCATATATGGCTGTTTGAAGATGAAGAATTGAAATTAAATTTAACGCTTTTAAAAGTAAACAGAAAAAAAAGCATCCATATCAGCACGGTTATTTGATTGTTAATGAACAAATGCATAATCTTGTTATCCTTTACCCCGGCTTTATTTCTCAGGCAAAATATTTTATTATTAATGAACCTGCCAGTCATGTCTTATTCTTTATATCAAGCATTCATTTACGGATGGGTCGTTCTTGCAATTATCATATTCTTCATGTTATTGAAAATAACAGCTCCTTACGGCAGGCATAGCTCTGAAAAATGGGGGCCTCTGATAAATAATAAATCCGGCTGGATAATTATGGAATCAGCAGTGTTAATAACCTTATCTATATTCATTATACCAAACACCAGCTCATTATCAGCGCCGGCCTTTTTAATGTTGATTTTCTTCTGCTTCCATTACTTAAACCGCACATTTATTTTTCCCCTGCGGCTACATACGCAAGGAAAGAAGATGCCATTATTAATAGTATGCTCGGGAGTCATGTTTAATATTGTTAATGGCAGTTCTCTTGGTTATTATTTTGTACACTTTGCGCATTATGATCTAAAATGGCTTTCAGACCTCCGTTTTATTACCGGAACTATTTTGTTTTTTACCGGTATGTTTATTAATTGGAAAGCAGATGATATACTTATTCATCTCCGGAAGCCAAATGAGACACATTATGTTATTCCGACAAAATGGTTATTTGAATATATCAGCTGCCCTAACCTTTTCGGAGAACTTATCGAGTGGCTGGGCTTTGCCCTGTTATGCTGGAACCTTCCGGCGCTTGCTTTTTTCCTGTGGACTTCCGCAAATCTTGTTCCACGTGCCCTATCCCATCACCGATGGTACAAAAAACAATTCAGCAACTACCCTTCTAAAAGGTTTGCAGTCGTTCCTTACCTGATATAATATGTACAACGATTATTTAATGAGCCAGAATTCATTTCAGAAAGACTGCAATTTATTTCCGTATTATCTTCAGCTTTCCTTCCCAGCTATCCCCGTTAATGGTAGCAATATAATACACAATATTGCTGATTATTTTGTCAATGCTGATAGTCATCACATCGCCGGGATGGTATATAAAGTGCGGAATGGTTACCGATGTAAGTATCATATCGTATTCACAGTTTCCTCTCCAAATAATTTTTGAATTAATCCTGTACAAACCGTGTTCGTGATATTCAACAGCACTGTCATCAGTTAATAAAATATAAGCCGATGTATCAGGAATGCTCAGGTATTGCAATTTGTATTTTTTCATAATTGAACAATCAGCTACATCATTAACTTGCCCGAATAATATCGTTGAACCCAATAAACAGGTTATAATAAGTGTAATTCTTTTGCTCATTGTATAAAAATCATCGGCTGCTTAATTTGCCTTTATTTAAATTTTAAATTGAGTGAAACCACATTAGCCACTAGATCTGTAGTTTGCTGATAATGACTGTACCTTGCTTCCAATCCGTAAATACCTGTTCCAAGCAAACTTTTGATAAAGGCAACCCGGAAACCCATACCAAAAGACTGGCTGTTGAACGTAGATAAAGCATAATTGCTGGTATAATAATTATCCTGCAAAGAATGCTCTTCATAAGGAGCAAAATATTTTGCCTCGCTTTGATGGTAAAACCGGTAAAAAGGCGAAACAGAAAAAAAGGCATTCAGTTTCACCGGTAATTCAATATTCATTGTATGCGCCAGTATCCCCCAACTATCGGCATAAAACCTGTAATAAGCACGGATAATAAACTGATCGCCCAAAAAATAATTTAACCGGAATCCAATTGGAAATTTTACTCTTGTTGAAGGCAACAATTCAATAGCATCGGTGCCGTTTTTAAAATACACCCTGTGAAAAGGAAGGGACAATTCGCCTGACTGGAAAACAAGATCTGCAAGAATACTTCCGGACATGCGATCATTAATTACCTGCGAAAAAGTAAATGAGCCGTTTAGTGTTACCCGGGGGCTGGAAGGAATTCCGGAACTTCCACCGCTACTTGCAGAAGTAACCGTTGATACGGATGTGGTATTCAACTCAGACGGATAAATCAATTTCACCCTGTCGTAATAGCCCGTCAGTTTTACATGGTATTCCCCATTATTTAGGTTTTTCCATGAATATCCTGCATTAAGGCCTAAAGAATGATAATCATACTCGCTTGAATAATATGCCCCGATTTCAAAAGATTTACCTGTGCTCATATTCTCTACACTCCAATTAATTTCTGGATATATTCTTGTACCCCAGGATTTAGATGCCCCAGATTGTGACACATATGCCTGTGATGCGAATGTGTGATAATCTACTCCCAAACCCGCAGTTAATGTTTTTTTATTGGAGTCCGCATCATAGCCTATCCATTTTACATCAAGGCCATTGGCCAGGTCCATTCCTTTCTCTGTACCAATACCACCTGTTACTGCAGAATGGTTGCCATTCTGCCAATAATAGCTGGACACCAGGTTTGCTTCATCAAATTTTAGCGGCCTTACAGAATAAGTGGGTTTTTGTACCGGATAAAACTGTGAATAAGCATGCAAAAAGTTCAGGTAAAGGCCGATGACAGTCAAACAAATTTTTCTCATATCTTTTTTCCGTAAACAGATCGGTCATGTTACGCAGCACAGTTCTGAATGGTTGTCTGACTGAATTTTATTTACATCATTTTAACATAACTGAAAACAAATGATTAGAGATTGAACAATTTCAGTTACCCATCACGGTTATTCCCTTTACGAAACTTATATTAGCAGAATATATAGTGCAGCACAAGCGAGTGACACAACAAAGTTCAACAGCAGGGCTATTGCCGGCCAAATAAATAAATTTACCGGGAAAAATCAGTTTTTACTTACAAGACCGAGGGGCAGCACTGTTTTACCATACACTTCATTAAGTAAACTGCCTGCACCCGTATAAATAGCCGAAGCGCCGCAAACAATGCCTTCATAACCGGTGAAAGTTTTCAGGTTTGCATTACCAGTTGCATCACCGGCTGCCAGTAGAAAAAACAGAATAGTCAGCGTGGCAAAAACAAACTGCAGTGCTTTACTGATTTTTAGTGTGCCAAAAAAAAGCAGCAAGGTAAAAATACCCCACATGATGAGATAAGCGATCATCCCCGTTCCTGATGCAGCAGTCATCCAACCAAGCTTTGGCATCACGATTAGCCCTACAAGAGTGAGCCAGAAAAAGCCATAAGAAATAAAAGCCGTCATGCCAAAGCTGTTGTTCTTTTTTGATTCTAATACACCTGCTATAATTTGCGCCAGTCCTCCATAAAAAATACCCATAGCGAGTATCATAGCATTCATTTCAAAAATACCCGCGTTATGCAGGTTAAGCAGAACGGTTGTCATACCAAAGCCAAAAAGGCCTAAAGGTGCTGGGTTGGCAGAGTTGTCTTTAATGATTGTAGTTGTTGGCTCCATCGTTAGCATGTTTTGAGGATTATGGAAAGTTAAGGAATAATAATTTGTAATTAAAAAATAGTACTGAACAAACAGGCAGAATCAGGGAACGGTTTTAATCCGAAAATAAAGCACTGAACCTAATCAGCAATACTTCTTAATTTCACTCATGGCTTTAAGCAATTTTGAACGCATGATACAGCTGGCTGATGAAGTGTTTGCTGTAAGAAACGATCCCGGCCAGCTTAATGTAGATGAAAAAGCAATGGAAAGGTTACAGCATATTCACCCGGCAACCTTGTCAGAATACGAAGACGGCAACGGCCCGGTGATCTGGATATTATTGATACCCACAACAACCGATTTAATGAACAGGTTTCTTGAAAATAGAATTTCCGAGAAAGAGCTTTTTGAACAAACCCCACTTAATATAAAATATGACGTGTTATACCTTTGCTCTGCAATAACGCTGGAAGAATATCGTGGAAAAGGGATAACTAAAAACCTTGTACTAAAGGCGATTGAAAGTATACGCAAAGATCACCCTATAAAAACCTTATTTGTATGGCCTTTTACCCAACAAGGGGAATTACTGGCGGAAAAGCTCTCCGAATATGTCGGATTACCTATAAAAAAGAAAAAATCAGCTTATTAAATTAAACGTTCGATTAAAAGCAAGTGCCTATAACGGAAATATAACATTCATGCATACCTGAAAAAATAGTTATCCCGGTTTCAAAACCCGGTATTGAGCGTATAAGTTTTAGTTTTTAACCCTTACATACTTTTCAATAATCTCCCTGTCAACTCCGGTGCCTTCCACTTTTTCCATTCCTTTTTGTACCAGTGTGTCGTTATGAACGCTTACAGTAAACGTAAAAGTTTTTCCTTCCCAATTTTTGTCGTTGTAAAAATCAAGGTGCTCTTTATACTGGTTACCAGATAATTCATAGCTGCCACCACCTGCATCAAAATTCAATGAAGAATCTTTTGGAACATTAACATCATGCTTCAAAAAAGCAAAATGCGAATCGTTGATGATTTTGATCATCCTTTCTTTTTTTGTATAATCTGTAAAAGCACTGTCTCCTTTAGTGATAGTGACTCCCTGTATAAGTTGCCATGTACCGCTAAGTTTGACGGACAGGTTTTCAGGCATTGCCGTTTGATGGTTGCATGCTACAAGCAAAAAGCAACCTGTCGCAATAATTATCAAAAAATATTTCATGCAGAGTTTTTTCCAAAGATATTTCATAGCATTAAGAAAATTGATTGACTAAAAGTTTATACAGAAACATGGCTAACAACAAAGAATATTAAGCATATTACAAACAAACAAGTTCATATTTAAACCCATCACTAATTATCTGTATCAAAATAAAAACTTTGCATTTAACCATTAAATTATAGATTTGCATAATTAGTATTAGACATAAGTCTAATTAGTTTATCCCCGGTCAATCATGGTCGGGGTTTTATTTTACAAAGTTCTTATAAAAAAGTTCAAATAAACAATTTAATAAATTATTAATCAGTAAATTAATAATAATTAATTCATTTAAAATATACCTTAAAGTCAATGCAATTATGAGCTGACAAACAGCTTTTCATTCATTTTAAGTAACCGATAATTAAATTATAAATATATTTAATGTACGTAATTGAAACTACTTATCCTCATTTTATTAATTTCTACTTAAAAAAAAATAGAAATAATTATATTGCGGAAAATTTATAATTAGGATTATCAAATCGCTTTTATTAACAAAAACTAAATAGAACATGTCACTAATTAAGCTGGAGTACATTTGGCTGGACGGTTACAAACCAACTCAAAGTCTAAGAAGCAAAACCAAAATTGTAAAAGGAGAAGAATTCAATGGCACTTTGGCATCTTTACCAATGTGGTCATTTGACGGTTCTTCTACTGAACAGGCTCCCGGTGGTTCATCGGATTGCTTGTTAAAACCTGTTTATTTTGTTAAGGACCCGCAAAGAAAAGACGCCTATCTGGTAATGTGCGAAGTATTGAATGCAGATGGTACTGCACACGAATCGAATGGGCGTGCCACAATTGAAGATGATGACAATGATTTCTGGTTTGGCTTTGAACAGGAATACTTTTTATGGGATACAACAACTAATAAGCCCCTGGGGTTTCCTGCCGGTGGATTTCCAGGACCCCAAGGCCCATATTATTGTTCAGTAGGCGCTAGCAATGCCTTTGGCCGTGCAATTGTTGAAGAGCACCTGGATACAATAATCGAGGCTGGTATTAATGTGGAAGGCATCAACGCAGAAGTTGCTGCTGGCCAATGGGAGTTCCAGATTTTTGCAAAAGGAGCAAAAGAAGCAGGCGACCAGATCTGGGTAGCGCGTTACCTGCTGGAAAGAATTGGCGAAAAGTATGGGGTAGCTGTAAACTGGCATTGCAAACCGCTTGGCGCCCTTGACTGGAACGGTAGCGGCATGCACGCAAACTTCTCTAATTCTACATTAAGAACATGCGGAAGTAAAGATGTTTACGAAAAAATCTGTGAAGCTTTCCGCCCTGTTGTAAAAGAGCATATAGCAGTATATGGGGCAGACAACCATTTACGTCTTACCGGTAAACACGAAACTGCTTCTATTAATGATTTTTCATATGGCGTTTCGAACCGCGGGGCTTCTATACGTATACCAATAGCTACTGTACAAAGAGGCTGGAAAGGATATCTTGAAGATCGTCGTCCTAACTCTGCTGCAGATCCATATAAAGTTGCTGCACGTATTATTAAAACAGTAAAATCAGTAAAAGTTTAATACCCCTCAACCTGTTTACTGTTAAAACCTCCTTTGCTATGAAGGAGGTTTTTTATTATCCGGCTAATTGCAAAAAACCGAAAATGATACTGAATTGATCCGGTTATTTTTTCTTTTTCTTTGAAGCTTTAGCAAAGCGATTATATTCGAGTGCAAGATTGACCCAGAATTCCAGTTTCTTTTTTGTATTAAGCACATCTACATCCACAAAAGCAAACCCTTTCATCACCTTACTCGTAAAATCCATTGGCCGGCAACCTTCTTTTTCCATGAGTTCATTTGTCCTTGCCGGATCAAACCGAACCATCATCCGATTGCTTTCAACCCCTACACACATCTTGTCATTGACCATAAAACATAAACCGCCAAACATTTTTTTCTCAGCCACGTTTTTGTGTTTTGCCGCAATGATTTCACGGACACGATCTGCTAACTTTTCGTTAAAAGCCATAACTGCGAGATTGAAAATGAATGTTGCTAACCAATTATTGATGAAAGGTACATTTTTTCTTTGCAGGCTGACTAATGAATAACCCGCTCTTTGAAACATTTATCAATAAATCAACCAATTTAAAATCCTGCTGACATAGGGTTTGGGGTTGCCACAGGCCGGTTGTTGCTTTGTTATCACAAAAACAAAAACCATCACATTTATCGATTTCTTTAAAAAACAATTTATTGAGGAAGAGGACATCACCCGGAAATTTCCGGCATTGGTACCTGACAATCAACTTGATTACAGGCCACACCCTAAATCAATGTTGATGAAAAACATTGTAACATATCTCGCAGACCTGTCAGGATGGATACACTTTACAATGATTACCGACGAACTCGATTTTCAACATGGCTATGATCAGCCTGACATTAATAATAATAAAGAATATTTAAATATTCTGAGAGAAGATATGATGACAGCCTGTCTGTGCTGATACCGGAAAATGAAAAATTACTTTACAAAGAATGGACACTAAGAAACGGAGCGGTCATTTATTCGACACAGCCGAAAATTGAGGTATTGCGCATGTCGTTCAGCCAGCAAATTCACCATCGGGCAAAGTTGGGTGTTTACCTTCGCTTACTGAATATACCTATTCCCGGCAGCTATGGTCCCAGCGCCGATGAAACTGCTTTTTAATAAATAACGTATTGAAAATTTCTGAACTAAAAACTCAGATATCCGAATATCAACTAGTTCGGCTTTATAAAAAAACAACTCATTTGAAATATTAGAGCTTTTACTACACTAATCATGCATGAAACTCTATTTAAGGATAATCGAAAATTGAGATCACAGGCTCAAAGATCAATGTATATTTATCATTCGATTTGCATAGGTCAGTAAAACAAAAAGGGTTATTGTTTTGCAGGAGTGTTTAATAAATGACAAGTATTATTTCCTCCTTCCGGTTAGCCATAATCGTTAAATGATAGTTTTGAAAGTGTAAAGTAGTACCATCACTCTCCTAAAAGACAATAACCCTTTCAAAAAACGCCTCTTTGTGCTTAGCTCTGGCTTTACAAAGAGGCGTTGTATTTTGCACATATTGATACCCCTTATGTTTTAAATCAGATAATAGCAGGTCAATGATAATGTTTCATCGTGCGAACGAGCATTTTTGAAATAATTGCATTGCCTTTATCAGAGGGGTGCAGCCCATCGTAAGTCAAACCTATCGCATCATGAGGATAAGGATATTGATCTGTTCCCGGATCAAAAGGCTTATCTACAAAATCCGGATAAGCATAATTTTTATATTCACCGGTCTGCGGCTCTTTAAGGCGTTTAAATTTTACTAGTTTTTTAAGCGTCATACCGCTTTTGTAATAGAGATCAACTACATCAAAATGCTCATACTTGCCGATAGTAATGATCGCATCTGCAAATTGAGAAAGCCATTGCCCGCTTTTTTGCTTATACGATCCCCAGGCATTATTTTTCATATCATTGATATAAACAAAATCTACCCGCTGCATAGGAGTGATGAGAATAATCTTTGCATTATTGTTTAATGCACGGAGCTTGCTAATGATGATGCGAAAAGAACCATAAAAAGTATTATTACCAGTATTATTCAGATAATCTTCGAATCTCCCGATTGGCCTACCCTGCCACCAATCATTGGTTCCTAAAAAAACAGAATATATATCCGCTTTACCGATGCCAAGTTTTTCTATATCCTGTGCTATACCACCGGAAGTCCATCCATTATGTCCCTGATTGATATAATGAATGTATTGAAGTTTTTCTGTCACCATTGTCATATACCCTTTGGTAACCCGGTTACCAGTTTCATCCGGATGCTCATTCAGGTAAGTAATTGAATCCCCAATGGCCACCCATATTTTTTCCTTGGGAGAAAATGAAGCAGCCATGCATGCGGCCATCAATAAAAACACCATTTTTTTCATGAACTTTGCCAAATTGTTGAAAAGTAAAGATAACTGTTTATCCATTTGTTCTGCGAAGGACTATGCTTACGCCATTTCCGTATAACCATGATAGTTAAAGCAATTGCACCAAATAAAGTATATTGTAATACTATTTTACCAAACCCAACTGTTTCACCACATGGTGTTAACCAATACATCTGAAAGAAATGTCATTATCGCAGGTGTTTTATTAACAATATCGCTGCTTGTATTTAGTTCCCTGGCATTTCACATTCTTGCTGTTCGCTTTTTTAACATCTATGAAATGACAGCTGGGTTTGTGCTGTTATCAAGATTTCTTTACTGGGGTGTTTTGATGTTTATTGGCATCTATTCATTTAAAATCGAAAAGCAGGATTTGGTTATATGGCCGAATCAAAAGCACAATTTTATAACTCATTTTTTGTCAGCAATCGTTATTTTTTTCATCATCATAATACTTAATGCAATTGTCAGCCAGGTTATTTTTTCAATTATCGGGCACAAAGAAAAAAGTCTGCAAGTCATTAAGCTGGCGGAAATATTCAAAGCTCATAAATTTATTTTAATTTTCAGCGCTTTCACAGCAGGTGTTACGGAAGAGCTTTTATTCCGGGCCTATTTATTACCCCGCCTGGAAATACTTTTTAAAAATTCTTATCTCGCAGTTTTTGTTTCTTCACTGGTATTTGCAGGCATTCATTACGGATATCACACTATTGTCAACATTACAGGCCCATTTATAATCGGCGTAATTTTTTCATTGTATTATTTGAAGTACAGAAACATTTATTTCCTCATCATTTTTCATTTCTTATGGGACATATTCGCCTTTATATTGGCTATAAAAATGTATTCTCATTGAATCGGATTCATGTTTCTCATTTCTTCAAAAAAATAATCTCATTTGTTTAGCATCAACTAATCAAAAAACCCGGCAGTATTAAACGCCGGGTTTATCACTCACGGGATAAGGCTTTTTTAGTTAATGAAGAATATGACCGGAAAAGAGTAATTACCTCAAATAATTAAATCCGATAAAATTTTAACAAAAATCCGGCAGAAATATTATTCATTCTTTGCAGTCTTTTCAGCCGAAATTATCAGAGATTTTTTTAGGGGTTGGTGACCGCAGTCACCATTGAAGCAATTCTATTCCATTCTCATCCTGCTTAACTTTATTCTCGTACTCAAGTTTTTTCAGCACACGGCTGATTACTTCCCGGGCCGTTCCCAACTCATTGGCGATTTGCCGGTGAGACATTTTTATGGGATTTTTATTAGTAAGCGCTATTTTTTCTTTTAGGTACTCATGCAGGCGGGTATCCATTCTTTTAAAAAGTAAATGATGGATCGTATTTAGTAAATCACCATATCGCTGCGTATATAAATGAAAAAATAAGTTATTGATGTTGGGATATTGTTTAGACCACTGATTGATTTTATCAACAGGCATCAGTAAAACGGTTGTTTTTTCTTCAGTAACCGCAAATACTTTACTTCTTTCATTCCTACGGCTGGCAGCAAACGACATGATGCAACTCTCATTGGGTCTTATATAATATAACAACAGTTCCTTGTCTTCTGTTCTCGTAAATACTTTAATCAGCCCTTCCACAACATAGGGAACAACTTTTATATACTGCCCTTCCCTTAGCACTTCTGTGTTTGCCGGTATTTCCTGAACTGAAGAGATCTCTGATATTTCATATAACAGATCTGTATCCAGAAAAGAGAACCTTTGTAATATGTTTTTGTCAACACTCATTAATTTTAGTCACTTTAAGTTTATCATTTTTCAAGTTTAAAAACATCAGCATTTTCAGCCCAACGCGGCTAAATTAAATGTTTTATTATTACTGATTATTGCCTGAAATCATATATGAATAATTCTTCACTACATGCGGCCTTCCACTGTAATTCCCTGCGTTTTATCCAGTTTCAGTTCTTTTGCTGCTGTTCCGGCAAGTTGGATATTCTTTCCAAGCATATCAGCTGAAAGATGATTGCCTTTTACTTCCACCTTGCTGCATGCCTCCAGCGTGATCATAAATGCACGATGGTGAAAAGGTTTAAAACGTGTGGAATGAATAAGCGTATTATTATTAAAGATCAATCCCCGTACTGATTTTGCATACAACACAGAATAATCGTAAGGATGAAAAATATTATTCTCGATCCTTATATTACTGTGGTAGGGTTTTTTAACATCCAGCTTTGGTATTTCAGGATTAATACTGATAATACCCTCGCTAAACTGGTACATGGAGGTAAGGCAAGGATCGTTGAATACATTATTCCTGATAAGTACATTTTTTACTGCACCCGATTCAAACCATCCATTGGCATCTCCTGCAATCAGTATTGCCGAACCGCTTGATTCAAAGACATTATTTTCGATAACCACTTTTCCAGGAGTGGTCACAAGTATCCCCCTTGCACGGTTGCTTCCGAAAAAACTGTTATGAATCCAAACGGCCGGTGTCCATGTCAGGTTTTCCAAAGCGTCTCCTTTTTCCAACGCTACTGGAATGTCTTCTGCAAAGCTGATTTCAAAAAATTGAGGATCGATTGCATGAAACGCATCTACCACTGCCTTGCCTATGGTATTCATTGCTTCATTTTCTAACAACCCAACTGTATCCCCCTTTCTCGCCCATTCAAACCCGATGCTTTGTTCATGCATAAATTTGCATAATAATTTTTTGTTGTTTATTTTTTTGATTACCTGTACGCTGGTGCCATGTACGTTAACCGGGTCATCCATCAACGCCAGGAACCGGCAGCTGTCAACATCGATCTGCCCTTTACAGTTAGAAAAATGCAGGCCATCATCATGCCCGCAGAAAAACCTGTTCTTCTTTTCATTCGGCACACAATGCACAGCTTTGAAGTAAAGGTTTTCAGAATATTGGCTCAAAATCCCTAAGCCGGCATTTTGGTACATGTTCACATGTTCAATCGAAACATTTTTACTATTGAAAAGAAAAATACCCGCATGATCTCTCGCACTATGACGCAATACTAAAAAATTTCCTACTGCTGGTTTTCTTCTGAAAGAATAATTTAACCTGACCAGTCCATATTGTAATTCAACAGCCTTATAATTTTCAAAACCTCCTCCCAGGCATCCCTCATCACCGGTGCCTGCCACAATCAGTCTCGTATCTTTATCAAATTCCATAGCATCCCACCAGGCGCTTTTCCAGCCTTCCCCGACAAATACCAGTTTTTCATTTTCGATAAGATAAGGGGATTCTTTTGTATTGATAGCAATATCGATATAGTTGTCCGTCGCTTCAACTACCTCCGCCTGCGCGGTCATGGGAATATCCCAGTCAATATTCACATTTTTGATGGTGATATCAGTGCTGCTGTCCACAGTAAATGGCTGCAAGCGGTCATGAAAAATAAAATCAGCCTCTGATCCATCAACAGTCAGATGATGTTGCTGCCTGATTAAAACGGGGCATCTTCGCAACGGGATTACATCTGTATTCGACTCATAGTATAATTTTTCTTCGCAATATTGCGGCCAGAAATCATATCTCCCTTTCGGGAAAATCAGCACGGGGCGTGATTTTCCTTTACAGTATTGTAACGCTTTGTTCACATATTCCACAACGTTAGCCCTTGAACCAGGCTGATAACCCAGGTCGGTGAGACGTACCGTATCCTGGCCCTTTGCAATAAAACAGTATGTGCTAAAAAAAACAGCAATAAGGAATGCCTGGTTTTTAAAAAGAAAAAAACGCATAAACATTATGAACTTAAAAATTAAATATAAAGAAATCAGATTTACTCTTTGTATATAACGGATTGCAAGCATGAAATAATAAACACGCACAAATACGTTATGCATGTCTGCGATTAACGATAATTAAAAAATCATTTCCATACATTAAACTTAAGCCTGAACCTGTTCGTCTGTATTAATGTGTGCCAGTCAATAAAAAGCAAACAAAAAAGAAGTACAAGAAATAACAGCATGGGCACAACAGATTGCCAGGAAATAATACCTGCTAAAAGCGAGTTTGTGTTTTCCACAGCATAATCGCCCATATGCACTGCCAAAGTATCACTTACAAATTTACCAACAAGAAAAGAAGGAACCAGGTAATAAGGTTTCATCCTGGCAATACCTCCAGCAATAAACAGCGGGGTTGATGATACAGGTAATAAAGTATAAATAAGTATGAATAATTGTGCTTTCATCCCGCTGCTTTTGATTTTTTCTCCCAGGAAGTGTATATCGTCATTTTTTGATTTGCTCAACACCCGTTCTGAAATAAGCGGAATATATAACATCAGTATCAGCCTGCCAACCACAGACCCGGCAACTCCAATGATGATTACCGGCCACACAGGTAAACCGAATGTTACCTGCATAAAAATCATTACTGTAGATGCCGGAGGTAAGGGGAAAGGAGTAATATCAACAATCACTGCTCCGATAAAAACCAACACGTAAGCCCATAGCATACGAACAAAATTATTTACAGCAATGTCCGAAAATAAATTCAGAGAAAGAAAATATCCGGTTTACTTTATTTTCATAATGGATACAGCCCCTGG
>Ga0335069_10000284_pt1 | contig 88293 bp, 86 predicted proteins | sample Lox_Sample_11_FD_206714 | JGI IMG/M metagenome (GOLD analysis project Ga0335069, IMG submission 206714) | Soil microbial communities from Loxahatchee National Wildlife Refuge, Florida, United States - Lox_Sample_1.1 | ecosystem: Environmental > Terrestrial > Soil > Wetlands | place: USA... | reverse complement strand
ACAAATGCCCTGACAGCCTGGCCAACATGCCGCCTGCCGACGGCGTGATCCTGGGTGACGCCAACTGGGGCTTGGCCCCCATCACCGTGATCGGCATCGACCCGGCGGTGAGCGACGACGACGGCATGACGCTCAATCCCGACCTCGACATGTTCAATCCAAAGAACGGCTTCAAACCCGACGGGTCCCACTACAGCCCTGAATTCGTGCGGAAATTCCAAGCAGCCGAGGCCAAGCGGTACAACAGTCTGGTCAAGCTTGCCCAGGCGCGGCTGGCGCTGATCGAGGCCGGCAAGGGCCACTACGCCGACGATGAGCCGTTCATTATCGCGGGGGCCAGCTTCACCGAGAACAAGCTCTACGCCCAAGACATGGGGCTAATGGCCCACACCGCCAAGGCCTGGCCGCTGCTGCATCCCGACGGCTCGATCACCACCGAGATCGTCCACTCCGTGCGCACGCCGACCCTGACCGAGAACCCATCGCACAACTACATGGGCGCCGCGCTCAAGACCACGGTGCGCAGCTTCCTGATGACTTACGCTATCCGCGTCGATGACGATTTCGGCTACGGGGAGGGCGACGCCATCCGGGGCATCGAATGGACCTCGTCCTACGCCAGCAATCCGGGCAACGCCGAGGGCATCACCGTGCCGTTCCTGACCCTGGGCATGACCGGCAGCTATGAGAGCGCCACGGCGGAGACCATCCACGAGCACCTCAAGAGCGCCGACAAGACGCTGGTCTATGTGGAAGGCGCCTCGCACGGCTATCCAGCCTGCAAGTCGTGCGAAAAGACGCCGGGCCAGTACGGCGACACGGTCAAGACGATCTATGACTACGCCGACGGCTGGCTCAGCAAGGACGGCCGATTCCTGAACGCGGCTACGCCGTAGAGGGCCCAAAGGAGAGATTGCATGAGAAATCTGATCGGCGCGGTCCTGGCGCTAGGTCTGTTCGGCGCGGCCGTCGCGCAAACGCCGCCGCGCGCGACCGAGGCCGCCGCGGACAAGCTGGCGATCAATCTGTTCCCGGCCAAGGCGGCGCTGACCGTGACCACGCCGGCGTTCCAGGAGGGCGGTGATTTCCCCTTCGAGAACACCCAGTACCGGGCCGACGTGTTTCCCGGCCTGTCGTGGAGCAGGGGGCCAAAAGGCACGCAGTCCTATGTGCTGATCATGCAGGATGGCGACAGCCTGATCCGCGGCGACGCCACCTTGCACTGGACCATGTTCAACGTCCCGGCCGGAACGACCAAGCTCGAACCGAACATGACGGGCGTTCCGGCTGGCGCCATGTGGGGTCCCAATCAGCGGATGAACACGCGCCGCTATATCGGTCCGCGATCGGGGGCGGGGCCCAAGCATCGCTATCATATCCAAGTGTTCGCCCTGGACACGGTGATTCAGGGCGACCCCAACCTGAGTTGGACCGCCTTGAAGGCGGCGATCGCCGGCCATGTTCTGGCGGCGGGACAGGTCATGGGGCTCAGCACGATCGATCCCACTGCCCCGGCGCCCGCGCCGCCTCCGGCCTCGGCTCCGGCGGCCCGGCCCTGAGTATGGGCAAGGTCGGGCTGGGACAGGACTTTTCGGCAACGCGCGGGTAGGGCGCTTTTCGGTAGGACGTGCACATGAGACGGTTTGGTTTGATGGCGACCTTGGCGGCCGCCGCGGCGTTGGGCCTGATCGGATCCGCGCCCGCCCGGGCGCAGCCGATGGACGAGCGCGGGCCGCCGAAGATCGCCCAGATTCCTGGGGTGAAGTCCACCTTCGTGCGCTTGGGACAAGGTGAGCCAGGCGTGCTGTACGAGCCGACCAATCCAGGTACCAAGGCGCAGATCGCTCTGTTCGTAATGCATTCCGCGGGCGACTACCTGTCTCATTCGGCCTGCACCGAGCTGTCCAAGCGCGGCTACCGGGTGCTGTGCGCCAACAACAGCAACAGCAAGTCCGGCGCCTTCGACGACGGGCGGCTCGACGGGGTGCTGCTGGAGGCCAAGCGCGGCATCCAGTTCCTGCGCGCCTATCCGGGCGTGAAGAAGATCGTGCTGTTCGGTCATTCGGGCGGGGCCACGGTCATGACCGCCTACCAGGATATCGCCGAGAACGGCGTGAAGGTGTGCCAGGACGCGATCAAGGTCCACAAATGCCCCGACAGTCTGGCCGGCCTGCCGCCGGCCGACGGCGTCGTGTTGGGCGACGGCAACTACGGCGTTGCGGAAATGACCCTGTTCAGCGTCGATCCCGCCGTCACCGACGAGGCCAGCGGCGTGAAGCTTGACGAGAGCATCGACCTGTTCAATCCGGCCAATGGCTTCAAGCCCGGCGGATCAAGCTTCAGCCCCGCCTTCGTCCACCGCTTCCTCGCCGCCGAGGGCGCGCGCAATAACCGCCTGATCAAGCTGGCGCAAGATCGCCTGGCGGCGATCGAGGCGGGCAAGGGCGAGTTCCTCGACGACGAGCCGTTCATCGTGCCGGGCGCCAGTCTGCTGGGCGGCAACAACCGCCTGTTCGCCCAGGACGTGCGCCTGCTGTCGCACACGCAGAAGCCCTGGCCCCTTGTGCACCCCGACGGCTCGATCACCAACGAGATCGTGCACACGGTGCGCGTGCCTGAAAACCCGCAGAACACTTCGCCCTTCATGATCCGCGGCGCGATGAAGACCACGGTGCGCGGGTTCCTGTCGACCTACGCCATCCGCACCGACAAGGATTTCGGCTACGACGAGGACTCGATCCACGGCGTCGAGTGGACCTCAAGCTACTCCAGCCCGCCCGGCAACGCCGAGGGCATCTCCGCGCCGATCCTGACCTTGGGCATGACCGGTCACTGGGAGTTCCTGGCCGCCGAGCTGGTCTATGACCACGCCAAGAGCGCCGACAAGTCGATCGCCTTCATCGAGGGCGCCACGCACGGCTACACCCCTTGCGCCAAGTGCGAGAAGACGCCGGGTCAGTTCGGCGATACGGTCAAGACGCTCTACGACTATGTCGACGGCTGGCTGAGCAAGCCTGGCCGGTTCATGTGACGCACCGGGCGGCGCGCGCCCGAGCTTCGCTGCGGGAGGAACGTGTCGCCGATGCCGAACTATTCACTGCCGGTCCTGATGCCGACCAAGGCCGCCAACGAGACGTTCGGCGGGGTCACCTACCATATCGACGGCGAACTGGTGCCGGTGCTGTCGGTCGATGTCACCCAGATGCCGGTCTATTTCGAGCACCATATCTTGCTGTGGAAGCACCCCAGCGTGCGCATCGGACTGAAGGCGCTGCGGGGCATGCTCAAACGCATGATCGCCGGCATGCAGGTGTTCGTGACCCAGGCCAGCGGTCAGGGCGTGATCGCCTTCAGTCGTGACGGTGCTGGCCACATCGTGCCGATCCATCTGGCGCGCGGCCAGGAGTTGCAGGTGCGCGAGCACCAGTTCCTCGCGGCCACCGACAACATCGACTACAGCTTCGAGCGCGTGAGCGGCATTTCCAACATGCTCTTCGGCCAGACCGGCTTCTTCATCGACCGGTTCCATGGGCGCCTAGGCGATGGGGTGCTTTGGATTCATGGCTACGGCAATGTCTTTGAAAAGACTCTCGCGCCGGGCGAAAGCATCGACATCGAGCCCGGCGGCTGGCTCTACAAGGACACCTCGGTGCGCATGGACACCGTGGTCGATCGTCTGACCAGCGGCATGTTCGGGTCGACCATGAACTTCGTGGTCAACCGCTTCACCGGGCCGGGCAGGGTGGGCATCCAGTCGATGTATCTGCACATGCCGAGCGAAAACTAGTCGTCGGGGAACGTTCCCGGAGCCGAACCTGTTGGCAACAACCGCCGCGATGGTTATGTGTCCGGTCACATTTTGAGGTGACACCATGCTGGCCGCGGTTCTGCACGGACGATCGGATTTGCGAGTCGAGCCTCTGGCCGACCCCCCCTTGGGCCCCGACCAAGTTCGCGTGCGCGTCGCCTTCGGCGGCATCTGCGGCTCGGACCTGCACTATTATCACCGCGGAGCTGTGGGCAACTTCGCCGTCCGGGAACCGATGGTCCTGGGCCATGAAGTGTCGGGCGTCATCGCCGAGGTCGGCTCGGCGGTGTCGGGTTTGGCCCTCGGCGCAAAAGCGGCGCTCGATCCCAGCAAGCCTTGCCGGCATTGTCAGTTCTGCATCGCGGGCCGCAGCAACCTGTGCGAGAACATGCGCTTCCTCGGCAGCGCCAGCCTGTTCCCTCATATCGCCGGCGGCTTCTCCCAGCATCTCATCCTGCGCCAGGACCAGGTCATTCCCGTGCCGGACGAAACGGATCTTCTGAAACTGTCGTGCGCGGAGCCGCTGTCGGTGGCGCTGCACGCGGTGCGTCGCGCCGGCCCCTTGATGGGCAAGCGGGTGATTGTGTCGGGCTCGGGCCCGATCGGCTTGCTAACCGCGCGCGCGGCGCTTCAGGCCGGGGCGATCGAAGTGGTCGCCACCGATATCGAGGATCCGCCCCTGGCCGTGGCGCGCCAGCAGTTCGGCGTCAGCCGCACGTTCAACGTGGGGGCCGATCCTCAGGCCTTGGCGCCCTTCGAAAGCGCCAGTGGCTATTTCGACGTGGCCTTTGAAGCCTCGGGTTCGCAAGCGGCGCTCAATTCCCTGTTCGCCGTGGCCAAGCGCGGCGGCCGAATCGTTCAGCTTGGCATGCTGCCGCCCGGCTTGGCCGGCGTGCCCGTCAACGTGCTGCAATCGCGTGAGCTTGAGCTGGTGGGCGCCTTCCGCGCACATGATGAGTTCCGCCTGGCCGTCGATTATATCGTCGGCGGCATTCTCGATGTTTCGCCTATCCTGTCAGGGGTCTATGCGCTTAAGGATGCGCAGGCGGCGTTTGAGCGGGCGGGCGACCGAAAGCAAGTGATCAAGCTGCACCTGGCGCTCTGAAGCATCAACGCCAGTGGGAGGGGGCAGGCGCGTTTGAGCAGCGACTTCGAGATCATCGACCCGAGGTTTGGGTCCTATGTTCTGCACAACGCGCCGGTCGAAAGGCTAGCGACCGGCTTCCGCTGGACCGAAGGGCCCGTTTGGTTCGCCGACGCCGGCGCGCTGCTGTTCAGCGACATTCCCAACAACCGCATCATGCGCTGGATCGAGGGCGTCGGCGTTTCGGTCTTCCGCCAGCCCTCCGACTTCGCCAACGGCCACACGCGCGACCGGCAAGGGCGCCTGATCACCTGCTCGCATGGCCGCCGGGCGGTGCTGCGCACCGAGCTTGACGGCGCCATCACCGTCCTGGCCGATCGCTACGAGGGCCGCCGCCTCAACTCGCCCAACGACGTCGTGGTCAAGTCCGACGGCACGATCTGGTTCAGCGACCCGCACTACGGCATTCGCATGGACTACGAGGGCGAGCGGGCCGAGCAGGAGCTGCCCTGCAACCTCTATCGCCTGGACCCGGTTGCAGGAGACCTGCGGGTGGTCGCGGGCGATTTCGCCGGGCCCAACGGCCTGGCCTTTTCGCCCGATGAGCGGACCCTCTATGTGGCCGACACAGGCGCGATCTTCGATCCGCACGCGGTGCGCCATATCCGCGCCTTCGATGTCGACGTGTCAGGCGGCCTGTCGGGCGGGCGGGTGTTCCACGCCGTGTCGCCCGGCGCCGCCGACGGATTCCGCTGCGACGAAGACGGCAACGTGTGGACCAGCGCGGCGGACGGCGTTCACTGCATCGCCCCCGACGGGACGCTTCTGGGCAAGATCCGCATTCCCGAGACGGTGGCTAACATCACCTTCGGCGGCCGCCATCGCAGCCGGTTGTTCATCTGCGCTTCGACCTCGCTCTACGCGGTCTACCTGAACCGGCGCGGGGTCCAGACTCCATGACCCGCGCTCTGCCACCAACAGCCAAGGGCGGAGCGGTGGCTTCGGACCGTCCGCCCTCCCGGCACGCCACGATCCGTGACGTTTCGAAGTTGGCGGACGTTTCGCGCATGACGGTTTCGCGCGTGCTGAGCAATCCCGAACTGGTCAAGGCCGAAACCCGCGAGCGGGTGCTTCAGGCTGTCGCCAGTCTCAACTATGTGCCCGACCGCACCGCGGGCAGTCTGTCGACCCGCCGCACGGGCTTCGTGGCGTTGGTGCTGCCTACCCTGACCAACGTCAACTTCTCGATGGTCGCCCACGGCCTGACCGACGTGCTGCGCCCAAAGGCCTTCCAGCTGCTGATCACTTACGACAACTACAGCCAGCAGGAGCGCGAGACCCAGATTCGCAACCTGCTCGCGCGGCGGCCCGAGGCGATCGTGCTGGTCGGGGCGGCCCACAGCCGCGGCGCCGCCGCCCTGCTGGCGCAGGTGGATATTCCAGTGATCGAGGTGGCCGACGACACCACCCGGCCGGTCCAGCACGCGGTCGGCTTTTCCAACCAGGAGGCCGGGCGCATGGCCGGCCAACATTTTATCCGCCGCGGGTTTACCCGAATCGGCGCCCTGGCCAGCCAGCCGCACGGCGATCTGGCCGATCACCGGGGTGAGGCGCGTATACGCGGGCTCGAGGCGGAACTTCGCCTCAATGGGCTATCGACCGAACGCATCCTGCGCGACGGCGATGCGCCGGTCTCTTACGATCACGGCGCGGCCAAACTGGGGCTGCTGCTCGATCGCCATCCCGACGTGGAGGCGGTGTTCTGCGTGTCCGACCTGGCGGCTGTGGGCGCCTTGATGGAATGCCAGCGCCGCGGCGTGGCCGTGCCTGATCAACTCTCGATCATGGGCTTTGGCGATTTCGACATCGGCCGGGTGGTGAACCCGTCCCTGACCACCATCCGGGCCGACTTCCAGGACATCGGCCGCCAGGCCGGCCAACTGGTGCTGGACCTTCTGGGCCCCGCGCCGCCGGCCGCACCCGAGATGATCGACGTGGGCCTGACCCTGGTCGAGCGAGGCTCGGTCGGGCACAGGTGACGGCGCGCGCGGCGCACGGGCGCGGAGCCGCTTGACGCCGGCCGGGCGCTCGCTATCAATGTGCCCGGTAACATTTTAGCCCGCGCATCGAAACGCGGCCCTTCATCCGAGACCTTCGTGCCCTCATCGCTTTTCGATCTGACCGGCCGCACGGCGCTGGTGACCGGCTCCAGCCAGGGGTTGGGCCTCGCCATCGCCGAGGGGCTGGCCGCCGCCGGCGCCCGTCTGATCCTCAACGCTCGGGATGAAGCCAAGCTCGCGGCCGCTGCCGACGGTCTGCGCCGAACCGGCGCCAGCGTCGCCTGCGCAGCCTTCGACGTTACTGACGCGGCCGCTGCGCGCGCCGCGATCGACCGGATAGAGGGCGAGGGGACCATCATCGACATCCTGGTCAATAACTCCGGCATCCAGCGCCGGGCTATGTTGCAGGACTTCGATCACGATGACTGGCGCGCCCTGATGGCCGCAAATGTCGACAGCGTGTTCTTCGTCGGCCAAGCCGTGGCCCGGCACATGATCGCGCGCGGGCGGGGCAAGATCATCAACATCGGTAGCGTGCAGTGCGAACTGGCCCGTCCCTCGATCGCGCCCTACACCGCCTCGAAGGGCGCGGTTAAGAACCTGACCAAGGGTATGTGCGCCGACTGGGCGCGGTTCGGCCTGCAGATCAACGCCATTGGGCCCGGCTACTTCGCCACGCCGCTCAACCGCGCCCTGCACGAGGACCCCGTGTTCGACGAATGGCTGAGGAAGCGCACGCCTGCGGGCCGCTGGGGCAAGGTCGAGGACTTGCACGGCGCAGCGGTGTTCCTGGCGTCCTCCGCCTCCGATTTCGTCAACGGCCAGACGCTCTATGTCGACGGCGGCATCCTCGCCGTCATCTGACCCGGCCGACCTCTCTGAAAGATATTCATGACCAAGCCCGTCCTCCTGCAGCTTTGCCCTTTTTCCCCCGCGCTTGAGCAGGAGCTGAACCAGACGTTCGAGGTTTGCCGCCTGTTCGAACTGACGGATTCTGACGGCTGGCTGAAGGACCATGGCGCGACAGTTCAGGCCATCGCCACTGGCGGGCACATCGGCGCGCCCAACGCCCTGATCGAACGCCTGCCCGGCCTGGGGATCGTGGCCATCAACGGCGTGGGGTTCGACAAGGTCGACCTGGACCTGGCGCGCAGTCGCGGAATCCGCGTCACCACCACGCCCCAGGTCCTGACCGAGGATGTGGCCGATATGGCCGTGGGCCTAATCATCGCCCTTCTGCGCGGCGTCGTCCCGGCGGACGGCCATGTTCGCTCGGGCGCCTGGCTCGAGGGCGAGCGGCCCCTGGCGCGCAAGGTCAGCGGGCGCCGCTTTGGGGTGGTCGGCCTCGGCCAGATCGGCGGCGCCATCGCCGCGCGCCTGAGCCCCTTTGGCCCGGTGGCCTACACCGATCTCGCCGAAAAGCCCGGTCCCTATCGGTTCGCGCCCAATCTGCTGGCCCTGGCCGAGTCGTCGGACGTGTTGATCTTGGCCAGTTCGGCCAACGCCTCGACCCGTCACCTGGTCAACGACGCGGTGCTGCGGGCGCTGGGCCCTGAAGGCTACCTGGTCAATGTGGCGCGCGGATCGCTGGTGGATGAGGACGCCCTGACCGCCGCCCTGGCGCAGGGCCGCATCGCCGGCGCGGCGCTCGACGTGTTCGCCGACGAGCCGCGGGTGCCGGAGGCGCTGATCGCGGCGCCGGGCACGGTGCTCACCCCGCATATCGGCAGCGCCACGGTTGAGACGCGGCAAGCCATGGCGGACCTTGTCATCGCCAATCTTCGCGCCTTCATTGCCGGTGCGCCGCTGCCGTCGGCGCTGGTCTGACGAAAGCAAAGACGAATTCATGACTGGACGGATCGCGGTCGTCACAGGAGCGGGCAGCGGCATCGGCCGGGCGGCGGCCCTGGCCCTCGCGGCCCACGGCTACAGCCTCGTGTTGGCCGGTCGCCGGGGCGAGGCGCTGGAACAGACCGCGGGCCTGACTGGCGCGGCCGCCGATCGCCTCTCGATCGCGCCCACCGACGTGACCGATCCAGAGGCCGTGCGGGCGCTGTTCGACGGCGCGGTGGCGCGCTTCGGGCGCGTGGACCTGTTGTTCAACAACGCCGGGGCCAGCGCCCCGGCCACGCCGATCGACCAACTCGATATCGACACCTGGCGACGGCTGGTCGATGTCAATCTGACCGGCGCCTTCCTGTGTCTGCAAGGGGCCTTCCGCGTGATGAAGGCCCAGGCCCCGCGCGGGGGACGCATCATCAACAACGGCTCGATCTCGGCCCATGCCCCGCGGCCTCAGGCTATGGCCTACACCGCCAGCAAGCACGCCGTCACTGGCCTGACCAAGAGCGCCTCGCTCGACGGGCGCGCCTACGATATCGCCTGTGGCCAGATCGATATCGGCAACGCCTCCACCGACATGGCCGCGGGCATGACCGGCGGCGTGCTCCAGGCCAATGGCTCGGTCGCCGCTGAGCCGGTGATGGATGTCGCGCGCATCGGCGACGCCATCGTCTATATGGACAGCTTGCCGCTCGACGCCAATGTCCAGTTCATGACGATCATGGCCACCAAGATGCCGTTCGTGGGGCGCGGCTGATCCATGCGCCATCCCCGCCGCCACGGACGAACGCGGTGAGGGCAGGCGCCAAAAATGCCTTCGGTGCAGGCTTGATCGCCTTGGTCGGAGTGGGGCTCATCGCCTGTATCACGCCGTTGGGCGCATGGCTGTCGCGGCCCTGGGACGATGCGCCCCATCCCGGCCTGCCGGCCTGGATGGCTTGGCACGGCCGGCTGATGGTCCTGGGGTGGGCGATCCTGGCGCCGGCTGGCGTGCTGGCGGCGCGCTATTGCAAGATATGGCCCGGGCAAGACTGGCCGCGCGAACTGGACGACCAGCACTGGTGGCATGCGCACCGCCTTTTGCAGACCGGCGCCATCATGGCGGCCAGCGCTGGGCTTTTGCTGGCGTGGCGAAACGCGGCCGGATTATCCCCCCTGGCGCGTGCGCACGGCCTGCTCGGGTGGGCGATCATGGGGCTCGGCTGGGCCCAGATCGTCGGCGGACTGCTGCGGGGCGCCAAGGGCGGCCCGACCGACCCTCGCTGCGCTTCGGGCGACCTGTCCGGCGATCACTATTCCATGACGTCGCGCCGCATTGTCTTCGAGTATGCGCACAAGCTCGGCGGTTATGTCGTCTTGGGCCTGTCGGTCGTGGCGGTGGCGATGGGCCTGCGCCTGGCCGACGCGCCGCGATGGATGTGGCTCGTCATCGTCCTGTGGTGGATCGCCCTCGCCGGCGTGGCGACGGCTTGTCAGCGCGCAGGCCTGTGCATCGACACTTATCAGGCGATCTGGGGGCCGGACGGCGCTTTGCCGGGCAATCGCCGGCGTCCGATCGGCTGGGGCGTTTCGCGTCCCCTCAGACATCCATTCAAAGGCGGCGACTGATGCTGATCCTCCTCCTGATCGGGCTGGGCGGCATCGCCCTGCTGCTGGCCCTGGTGCTGGGCTTCAAGCTGCAGCCGTTCGTGGCCCTGCTCCTCGTCAGCATCGTCGTCGCCCTGGCCGCGGGCTTGCCGGTCAAGGACCTCGCCAAGACGGTCGAGGAGGGCCTCGGCGCCTCGCTCGGGCACATCGCCCTGATCATCGCACTGGGCGCCATGATCGGGCGGATCATCGACGAGTCGGGCGGGGCCGAGGCGCTGGCCCGGGCGATGATGGCCCGGTTCGGCGATCGACGCCTGCCTGTGGCCATGACCGTTGTCGGTTTCCTGATCGGCATTCCTGTATTCTTCGAGGTGGGGGTCATCATGCTGATGCCGCTCGCTTACGGGGTGGCGCGGCGCACGGGAGGGCGGCTCCTGCCTGTGGCCCTGCCTATGTGTGTCGCCCTGTTGATCGTCCATGCCCTGTTGCCGCCCCATCCCGGAGCGGTGGCCATAGCCGGGCTGCTGCACGCCGACATCGGCCGCATGCTTATGTTTGGTCTGCCCATCGCCGTGTTCGCGGCCTTGGTGGCGAGCCCGGTCGCGGCGCGGCTGACGCGCGGCCAGTTCGCCATGACCGAGGACATTCAGGCGCAAATGGCGGACGAGCCCGCGGTCTCGGCCGGGCAAGGGCCGCCGCCGCCGCCCGCTGGCGTGATCGGACTGCTGATCGTGCTGCCGATCGTGCTGATCCTCGCCAGCACCGCCGCCAGCCTGTTCCTTCCGCCGACCTCGCCCCTGCTTCCAGCCTTCACTTTCCTCGGCATTCCGTTCGTGGCTCTGCTGCTCGACGTGCTGCTGTGCGCCTATGTCCTGGGCGTGCGCCGCGGCTGGAGCCGAGAGCGCGTGGGCCATGTGCTGAGCGCGGCGATACCCGGCGTTTCGATCGTCATCCTGATCACGGGCGGCGGCGCGATCTTCGCCAAGGTGCTGGTGACGACCGGCATCGGCGGGGCGGTCGCCGACATGCTCCACGCTACCGGCCTTCCTCTGCTGCTGTTGGGTTTCCTGCTCACCTTGCTGATCCGTGCGGTGCAAGGGCCCACCACGGTGGCGCTTATCACTGTGGGCGGCATTATCGGCCCCTATGCCGCGCGGGCGGGTCTGGACGCGAATCACATCGCCTTGCTGTGCCTGGCTATGGGCAGCGGCGGGATCGCCGTTTCGCACGTCAACGACGCGGGCTTTTGGATCGTGACACGCCTATGCGGTCTGACCGTGCGTGACGGGCTGCGCACCTGGACTGTATTGACCACCCTTGCCGGTTTTGCCGGTTTCGCAGCGACCTGGGCCCTCTGGGGGATGGTGTAATTGCGCAACAGGCCTGCGCCATATTGTCCACTAGCGCCCCTCAGGTGACCGCTTGCCTTGACACCGAGGGCGTCGGTCCTAGGGTGTGACCGTGCACATAAACGAGAACTGATACTCGGTCACACACGGGGGATACAAATTGGGGGCGGTGGGGCCGATGAGGAACCATCCTCCAACGCAGTCTGAACAACATCCGTAAGGGCAAGCGACACGGGGACGTTTCGCTGATCCGGTCGGACCATAAGTAAGCCGGCCCATGGCAAGGGGCGGACTAGGGAGCGACGTCAGTTGGAAAACCTTTTCAGCCGTGTTTCGGCTTTGATTGTTGTCAGCGCGGTGGCCGCGGCGACGTCGGGTTGGGCGCAGGGCGCGCCGGCGAAAAGCGCGCAGCCCTTCGGCGATATTCGCCCCATGGTGCACTTTGAAAGCGTCAACGACGGCGAGCCGTGGGGCGACCGGTTGTCCGTCCCTCGGCGCTTGGCCGCCACTGTCGTGGCCGCCGACAATCCTTCGCCCAAGCTGATCACCGATGTGGGCTCGCACCAGGGCGAGTTCCTCGAAGCCTTCATGCAGGAATTCCCCACGGCCAAGGGCCAGTGGACCGAGCCGGTGGAGAAGAGCCACAAGAACGCGCTCCTGCGCCTGGGCCGCTTCGGCCATCGGGTCAGCTACGTCATCGGTTGCGGCGCGCGCGACATCAGCCTGGGCTGCGTGTCCAAGGGCACGGACGTGCTCATCACCTCGTGGCTGTCGATCCACCAGGATCTGCCCGGCATCCAGAAGTTCTACAAGGAAGCGGCCGACATGCTGCCCTCGGGCGGCTGGGTGGCCAATATCGATCACGTTCGGTCCGAAAACCCGGTTTGGAGCAAGCGTTTCGCCGCGGCTCGCCAGGACGCGACCAAGAAGGGCCTGACGTCGAACACCGAGGGCCCCGGGGTGCACCACGCCGATTTCGTCACGCCGACTCTCGACGATCAGATCGCGGCGCTGAAAGCCGCGGGCATCGATGACGTGCAGGTGGTCTGGCGCGAGTACGACACCGTCCTGATCATGGGGCGTAAGCGATAAGACATAACATTACCGTTTAGACATTTCTTATATGTCTTCACCTAGTTCGTAGTGTAGCTTTTGTAGCAACTGAGAAATAATAAGAATAGACGCGCGATAAGTGCGCCTAAGCCATAACTATAGCTAGTGAACGCAACGATTATAAACAGAGGGAGCGTATCAATGACGCGATCAACTATTCTATTATCCGCCAGCAGTGCGATTGCGCTGGCGTTTGTAAACGTCGGCGCCGCATGGGCGGACGCGCAACAGGCAAACGATTCTGGCGAGATCGTCGTCACCGCGACCAAAAGCGCGCTCAAGGCCGACCAGGTGCCGCAGGCGCTGGAAGTCATTTCCGGACAGCAGATCACGGATGAAGGCATCCACGATGTGTCGAACCTTTCCGACATTACGCCCGGCGTTGAAATCGGCTGGAATTCGCGTGGACCTGAACTGAACGTTCGTGGCGTCCAGTCGACCGATCCCACGTCGAAGGGTGAACAAGACATCGTGTTCAACGTGGACGGCATCCCGGTCGGCCGTCCGCAGCTGGCTGGCCTGTCGTTCTTTGATCTTGAACAGGTCAACGTCCTCAAGGGCCCGCAGGGCACGCTTTATGGCCTCAGCGCCACGGGCGGCGTCATCAACGTGGTGAGCGCCAAACCGACCCATCAATTCGCGGCTTCGACCACAGTCGAGATCGGCGATTATGGTGATCGTCGCTTCGACGGCATGGTCAACGTTCCCGTCACCGACAAGCTTGCGATTCGCGTGGCGGGTTCGGTTAACAAAGTCGATGGCTTCATCAATCCGAGCCTGGACAATTTCCAAACCCCCGGTCACAGCGAGCCCCTTCTAGGCGGCTCCGACAACGAGACCGGCCGTATCACCGCGAAATATGACTTCTCCTCCACCGGTTCTGTGGTGGTCACCGGCACGTTCGGCCACGTCGGCGGCCCGGCACCATCCAACAGCATTCTGTACAACACCGCTCCAGGAACCGGCGGCGTATTCTCGTTCAACGGCGTCCACTACGGCTATGAGGCCAGCGGCAAAAACCGGTTCCAAGTCTTCTACAACCCGTTCGGTTCGGCCGGACTTGACGACAATTTCGCCAACGTCAACGCAGAAGTTAAATTCGACCTGGGGGCCGTTCACGTCGAGTACGACGGCTCGCGCGCCACGGCGCACCTGAACGATAATGGCTTCAATACCAACAACCTTTACTGTCCGACAGGCGCCGAATCGGGTTGCGGCGGCTCCGTCGGGTCGTACAACTTTGGCAACTATAACAGCCGTCTGACCGATGACAGCTCCGAGATTCGCTTCTCGGGCGTGGACAAGTCGGCACAGCTTCAATGGTTGATCGGCGCTAGCTACTTCCACGAATATAACGCCGAAAATGACATCGAGTGGCAGATCTCGCAGAGCACGGCGCTGCCGCTGAAGTCCCCGACCGGACAAACCACTGTCCTAAACTGCCTTGCCACCCCGTTTGCCGGCGGCTGCGGCGGCCCCAACCCGCAGATCATCGGCCCCAATATTCACGACTCCAAGGGCGTGTTTGGTCAGCTCCAGTATCATGTCACTGACAAGCTGACGCTGATCGGCGGTCTGCGTTATTCGACCGACTTGTCGGCGCGCTACGCGACCTTCAGCGCCGGCCCGGCCAAGAGCGGCGCCAACATTCCCGCCTATACGGAAAATGGCGGCCAAGTGTGGCTTAACGCTGCGGGCGGGCCTTGCGGAGTCAGCACCGGGCCGTGCTCTTTGTTAGCGCAGGCGTTGCCCGATGCCGGCACCAACACCACCAGCGCGGTGACTTACCTTGCGGAAGCCACCTATGATCTTACGCCCACGGCGCACTTCTACGCGCAGGTCGCTTCGGGATACAAGGGCGGCGGCTTCAACGACTACAGCGGCTCAACCGGCGGCGTCGCCCCGTACGGTGAAGAACTGCTGACCGAGTATGAGGCCGGCTACAAGGGCCTCGTGACCGACACCATTCACCTCAATGCTGACGCGTATTATTACGACTACAGCAAATATCAGCTGACTGGAGCCACGCTGATCCCGCAATCGGTGCAGGGTGTTGTTATCTATACAACGTCCGTTCCAGTCACGATCTATGGTGCGGAATCGGAGCTCACCTGGCACGCCACGCCGAACGATACCTTCGGTGCGACGCTTACCCTGGAAAAGGCCTTCTTTGACAAGGGTCCGCACCAGGCGACGGCCGGGTTCTTCGCTTTCGCGCAGGTTCCCTGGGGTGGCCATTCGCTGTCACAAACTCCGACTGTCGCCAGCACTCTCTCCTATGACCATCGTTTCGATCTGGGCGAGCGTGGAAATGTGCGCTTTCACGTCAACACGAAGCTTTCCGGTAGCTATTACGAAGAAGACCTCGGATATAATTATGGTGGTCCGTCTGGCATAAGCGGAAATCAATATACTCAACCCGGCTTTACCCGGACTGACGCATCGCTCGTCTACACCAACGACAGCGGAAAGATCAGCGTCGAAGGGTTCGTCAAGAACCTGGAGGACGGCGTCCAAATGCAAGGCGCGCCGGGCGGCGGTGGCGCCATCGGTACGGTCAGCGTTAATCTCCCGCGCACCTATGGCGTCCGGTTGACCTTGAAGTACTGATCACGGTCAGACCGTACCAAGGCTAGGAGGGGGTGGGCTGAAGCCCACTCCCTTTTGCTTGGGACCGTTATGATCAACCGATCAGCAGTAACCCTTACCGGCGCGCTCGCAGTCTTGCGGGCGCGCCGGAGCCGTTTTGAAACTCTGTTACGCCCGCGCTTATTCGGGGGCTGCTTTTCAGAGCCCCGTCTTCCGCAGGGTTATTCTGTTATAGTTCCAGTTGTTGCATCAGATTGTTAGCAATCCTGGCTCGTGTATTGGAAAAGTAACGCTGGCGATAAGTATTTATTGAGCGAAACAATCCTGAAAAGCGCGCCCACAAAACTGCAGTTGCGTGTGGCGTAACGACAATCGGCGATCCAGAGCCTTCCAGGCTGAATCGCGATTGTGGTTTTGCTCGCGAGCGCCCTTTAACCCCGGCGAGGCCTTTCCAGGTCGCTGCGCTTCAACTGAGACACTGAGAGACAGAAGGCGCTCGATGCGAACGTTCCACCGAATTCTGGCCATCGTGACCGTACTGCTGATGCTGTACCTGGGCGTCACGGGGACGGCGATGCAGCTGATCGACATGGTCGCCCTGGCCACGCATCAGCCCGACAACGCCGCCGACATCGCCTCGATCAACGAAGGCCGCTACGGCAACGGCAGCATCCATGTGATTACCGATGGCGACCTGGTCGCCGCGCCCCTGCCCGCCGGCGTTGATTACAACCAGGCCTTCGCCGCGGTGCTGCAGGACCTGCACAAGGCGGCCCCGGGCGCCCAGCCGCGCTTCGTGGAATTGCGCCAGGTCGACGGCCGCACCATCGGCCAGGTCGATCTGGGCGCCAAGCCGCCCGCGCCGGGCGAGCACGCGGGACCGCCGTCCGGTCCGCCCCGGCCTGGCTTCCGCCGCGGCGGGCCCGGTCAGTTCTTCATGCGCGACACCCACATCTATAAGGCCTTCGACCTTCAAACCGGTGCGCCCGTGAAGCCGGTCGTGGAGGGCGAGTTGCACCTGCCGCCTTCCGCGCGCGAGACCCTCAAGGAGTGGCACCGCTTCTGGCAGGGACGCGACACGCCGGGCGTATGGTACGAGCTCGGCAGCGGGATCCTGCTGTGGTCGCTGATCATCACCGGCCTGTGGCAATACTTCCAGTTGCTCGCCGCGCGGCGCAAGATCGGCCGCGAGCAGCTGTTCTGGATGGGCGGCGGCGTGTGGAAGTCGCTGCACCGGATCATTTCGGTGACCGCGGCCGTCTTCCTGATCTGCATCGCCTTCAGCGGCACCTGGCTCGGTTTCGAAAGCGTCTACCACACCTTCTCCGCGCCCAAGGGCGGCGAGAAGGATGTGACCGAGCCCTTGGGCGACGCCCAGGTGCTGCAGATCGTCGGCCAGACGGTGACGGCGCTCAAGACCCTGGAGCCCGGCGCGCCGATCAAGGTGCTGCGCGCGCGCCACTGGGGCGGCATGAACCAGGGCGGGGTGGTGCTTGGCGGGGCGCACACCCGTCAGGTGCTGATCAACGCCGACACGGGAAAGATCGCGTCCTTGACCGAGGCCGGCTACCCCAACAGTGGCTTCCCCTGGGGCACCGAGCGGCACGAGAACATCAAGCACTTCCACTCCGGCATGATGCTCGGTTGGGCCGGCCGTATCGGCAACCTGATCGGCGGCCTGTCGCTGATCTATCTCAGCATCTCCGGCATCATCATGTACGTCGACCTGTGGCTGAGGCGCAGGAAAGGCGGCAAGAAAGTGCTGTTCTGGGTCTGATCGCATGACCTCGCGCGCTCAAAAGATTGCGGGCGGCAGTCTGGTGCTGGTCCTGTCGGGTTTGGTCCTGGCGGCGGGCCTTCCGAGCGTCGCTTCGGCCCAGGTGCCTTCCGATCCGACCCGCCTTCCGGGCGATGCGCCGCCGCCGTCCCTGGCCGCGATGCTGCGGCCGCCAAGCGGGCGGCCCACCGGTCGGGATGGACCGCCGCCGGACGCCACGCCCGCGCCCTCCATGGCCTTGGCCCTGGAGGCGGCCCGGGCGGCCCTCAACGCCTGCGTAGCCGAGGATCTGCGCATCGGGGTCGCGGTCGTGGATTCGGCGGGCCAACTGCGGATCGGCCTGACCGCCGACGGCGCCGCCCCCGGGCTCATCTACGCGGCGGTGCAAAAGGCCTTGGCGGCGCTCGCTTATGGCCAACCCACCTCGGTAATCCAGGACAAGCTGCGAGCGGACCCCTCCGCGACGGGCCCGCTCAGGCCGAACATGTCGGTCAAGCCGGGCGCCGTTCCCCTGATGGCGCAGGGCCGCGCGATCGGCGCGATCGGCGCCAGCGGCGGCACGGCCCAGCAGGACGAGGCTTGCGCTGCCGCCGGCGCGGACAGGATCAAGGGCCGGCTGGGATGAAGGGCGGGGAGGAATGATCGATGGCCCAGGATAGGCGAGTTGCAGACGGCCGGCGCGGGTGCGGTTCGACGTTCCGGCGGTTGGCGGTCGTCTTGGCGCTGGCGCTAGGCCTGCCCGCGGCCGCCCACGCGGCGGGCGGCGCGCCCGCGATCGCGTGCGCCGATCTGGCCAAGGCGGCGATGCCTGGCGCGACCGTGACCGCGGTCCAGGCCTATGCGGCGGGCGAATACAAGCTGCCGTCCAATCGGCCCGAACCGCCGGGCATGAGCCTGACCGGCCGTTACCAGCACCGCGAAAGCCCAGCCTTCTGCCGCGTGTCCCTAACGCTGGCGCCGAGCGCGGATTCAGCGATCCGCATGGAGGTGTGGCTGCCGACCTCGGGCTGGAACGGCAAGTTCCTAGGCGTGGCCAACTTCGGCTGGGGCGGCTCGCTGATGTACGATGGCATGTTCAACGGCGTGCTCGAGGGCTATGCCGCCGCCAGCAACGACACCGGCCATGACGGGTCCGGGCCCGATGGTCAGGGCGGCCGGTTCAGCCTCGGCCACCCCGAGAAGGTGATCGATTACGCCTACCGCGCCGATCACGACATGACGGTCGACGCCAAGGCGATCATCAAGGCCTTCTACGGCTCGGGGCCGGTCCGCTCCTATTTCATCGGTTGCTCGCTCGGCGGGCTGGAAGGCCTCATCGAGGCCAAGCGCTATCCCGCCGACTATGACGGCATCGTCGCCGGCGCCCCCCCCAATCCCTTGACCACCTTCAACGCCGCCCAGCTGTGGCCGAGCTATCTGGTCAGCCAGGACCCCAGCCGCATGATGCCCGAAGCTAAGTACGCGCTGGTGCACGACGCGGTGCTCAAGGCATGCGCCTCGCCCATCGGTCAGGCGCAGGGGCTGGTCGAGCAGCCGGACCTGTGCCGGTTCGACCCGGTGGCGCTTCAGTGCAAGGGCGCCGATGCGCCCGATTGCCTGACCGCGCCCCAGGTGTTCCTGATGCGGTCGTTCTATCGCGGCCCGGTCGATCCGCGAACCAACACGGTCATCTTCCCCGGGCCCGCGCGCGGCTCGGAGTTGGGGCTGTACGACTTCGCCAATGGCAAGCCCTTCACCAACGCCCTGGACCTCTATCGTTACACCGTGTTCCAGGACGCCGACTGGGAGAGCGCCAAAATGGACTGGGACAAGGACGTCAAAACAGCCATCGCCAAGGTCGGCCCGCTGCTGGACGTCGATTCCGACCTCAAGCCGTTCCTGGCGCGCGGCGGCAAGTTGCTGATGTATATCGGCTGGAATGACTATCATAACCCCGAGCAGTTGATCGATTACTACAAGGCGCTGATCAAGACCGCCGGCCCCGCGTCGCGCGGATCGGTGCGGCTGTTCACGATCCCCGGCATGAACCACTGCTTGGGCGGCGCCGGCTGCGACACGTTCAGCAAGCTGGGCGTGATCGACGCCTGGGTCGACCAGGGCCAGGTGCCCGAGCGCATCGTTGCGGCCAAGATCGAGAAGTTCCGGGTCGTGCGCACCCGCCCGCTGTGCGCCTATCCGATGGTCGCCCGCTACATGGGCAAAGGCGACGCCAACGATGCCGCCAGCTTCGACTGCGTCGCTGCCGCCAAGGCCGTGGAGGCGAGGGGGTGACCGTGGCGCCGACCGTGATATCTAAAGTTTTGAACCGGAGTTCTGGCGTGCGCCTGACCAAGACCATCGTATGTTTGGCGCTGGCGGCCGCCTTGGCTCTTTCGGCCTCCGTCGGGCGCGCTCAGGCCGCGGCGGGAACGCTGCAGGCCGGGGCAAGCAAGGTGGACATCACCCCGACGCCCGACGAATTCCCCTATGTCCAAGGCCGCGAGAAGGCGTTCGTCGGCGTGCACGACCCGCTGTTCGTCCGCGCCCTGGTGCTTGACGACGGCAAGCGCCGCGTGGCCCTGATCAGCATTGAGGTCACCACCGTGCCGATGCCGGAGGAGATGTCGGCGGCGGCGTCTCAGACCTTGGGCCTGCCGGCCTCCAGCATCATGCTGTCGGCCAGCCACACCCACGAAGCCCCGCTGGTGTTCTTCCACAGCCCGGCGCCCGACCCGGTCCAGGCCAAGGAGATCGCGCGGATCAAGCAGGCGATCGTCACCGCCGCCCAGCAGGCCCTCGCCAACCTTCAGCCCGCCACCATCGCCTTCGCCCGCGGACAGGCCTTCATCAATATCAACAATGGCGAAGAGAAGAGGCTGACCACCTGGAACGATCCGACCGGCCCCTCCGACAAGTCGCTCGACGTGATCCGCTTGCAGACCCGGACCGGCGCGCCACTGGCGCTGATCGTCAATTACGCCTCCCATTCCGAGGTGATGTTCCGCAGTGTGACCAAGGACGGCGGCTATGAGGTCACCGGAGACATTTCCGGCCGCACGGCGCATCTGCTGGAAGACAGCCCCAAGGGCGCGCCGGTCGTGTTCTACACCCCCGCCGCCGAGGCCGACCAATTGCCGATCTTCAAGTCGCTTGAGCCGGCGGGCGAACTGCCTGCGTCGGACGAGGGCGCAGCCGGATGGGCGCTGCTCGATGTGCAGTCGCGCCGTCTGGCCAGCTCGGTGATCGACACTCTGGCGACCATGCCGGCCGGAAACTCGAATGTGTCGCTCGCCGCCGGGGCGGGTACGGTCAGTTGCCCTGGTCAGCAGTGGCGGCGCGATCCGGCTACGGGCGCCGCCAGCCTGGTCGATCATCCGCCGGTGACCATTCACCTGCAGGTCGTGCGCATCGGCGACATCGCCCTGGCCGGCGTCGGCGGCGACCTGGGCACGGCGATCGGCGGGGCGATCAAGGCCGCCTCGCCGGTGGCTCACACCACCGTAGTGTCCCAGATCGCTGGCACCGTCGGCTATATCCTTCCCGACGCCGCTTACGTCCATCCGGGCCATGGCCTGATGGGCTCCCTACTAAAACCGGGCTGCGCCCAGTCGGCCATCGTCGGCGGCCTGCGGCCCTTGCTTAGCGCCAACTAGATCCAAACCCCCTGCCGGCGACGGCGGGACCCCACCATGCGGCCCGCCGCGCGCGGTCCGCTCTCTGGACGGAGACGTCACTATGAAGCGAAACCACCTCCTCGCCACCGCCTGCGCCGCCTTGGCGCTTGGCCTGATGGGCGCCGCGCCCGCCCTGGCCCAGCCGATGGGACCGCCCCCCGGGCCGGTCCAGATCGCCGGCGTCAAAACCACTTTCATCCACCTCGGCAACGGCGTGCCGGGGGTGCTGTACGAGCCGGTGACGCCCGGTCCCAAGAGCCAGATCGCTCTGTTCGTGATGCACGCCAGCGGCGACTACCTGACCTTCTCGGCTTGCGGCGAACTGTCCAAGCGCGGCTACCGTGTGCTGTGCGCCAACAACACCACCAGCAAGTCCGGTCAGTTCGACGACGGCATCCTCGATCAGGTGATGCTCGAGGTGAAGACCGCCGTCTCCTATATGCGCACCATTCCCGGCGTGAAGAAGGTCGTGCTGTTCGGCCATTCGGGCGGCGCCACGATCATGACCGCCTACCAGGACATCGCCGAGAATGGCGTGGCCGTGTGCCAAGACGCGCAGAAGGTTCACAAGTGCCCCGCTAACCTCGCCGGCCTGCCGGCCGCCGATGGCGTGGTGCTGGCCGACGCCAACTGGGGCCAGGCGGAAATGACCCTGTTCAGCATCGATCCGGCGGTGACTGACGAGCATAGCGGGATGAAGCTCGATCCCAGTCTCGATATGTACAATCCTGCCAACGGGTTCACGCCCCAGGGCGCCAACTATAGCCCCGCCTTCGTCAAGAAGTTTCTGGCGGCCGAGGGCGCGCGCAATAACCGCCTGATCCAGGCGGCGCAGGAACATGTCGCCGCCATGGACGCAAAGCAGGACGAGTTTGTCGACGATGGGCCGATGGTCATCCCCGGGGCTTTCGTGGCCGCCAATCGCCTTTTCTCAGCTGACAACCGCCTGTTGTCGCATTCGCAAAAGCCGCATCTGCTGTTGCACGCGGACGGGACCGCCACCACCGAGATCATCCACTCGGTGCGTGTGCCCGAGACGCGCGTGTTCGGCGCGACAGACACCTACCGCGGCGCGCTCAAGACGACAGTCAAGGGCTTCCTGTCGAGCTACGCCATCCGCACCGATCCCGACTTTGGCTACGACGAGGACTCGATCCACGGCGTGGAATGGACCTCGACCTACGCCAGTCCTCCGGGCGACGTGGAAGGCATCGCCGTTCCGTTGCTGACCGTGGGCATGACGGGCCACTGGGAGGGTCTGGCGGCGGAAACGATCTACGACCACGCCAAGAGCGCTGACAAGTCGATCGCCTTCGTCGAGGGGGCGACCCACATGTATACGCCGTGCAAGGAATGCGAAAAGACGCCCGGCCAGTTCGGCGACACGGTCAAGACGCTGTACGACTACGTCGATGGTTGGCTGAGCAAGCCCGGCCGCTACTTCTAAGGCTCAAACGGGGCCGGACGATCTCGTCTGGCCCCTGACGCCTCAGGGTTTTTCCTTTTTGGGCATGGCCGCCACTTCGGCAGGCGTCATCTGGGTGATGCGGTCGACGATGCACGGCGTCTTGAAGCCGGGAGGGCCGGCGGCGATGTCCAAGTCGACCGGCGAGCACACGATGTCGTCGCCGTGGCTCTGCACCACATAGGGATCGGTGAACGGCGGATAAAAGCAGCGGCCGCTCATATCCACCCGGATGTAACGGTGGTCTTTGGTCAGAATATTGAGCCGGGTCTCGCTCACCTGCACCGAATTCTGCACATCGGAGACGCGGAAGCACTGGTTGAACGCCAGGCTCTTGGGGTCGGCGGTGGTCGACTTGGCGGTGGCCGCGCCCGCGGCGAGGCCAGCGAAGATCAACGATCCGGTTATGATCAAGCGTTTCATGGCGCTGGCCTTTCCTTGCCGTCCATCCTTGCCCTGAGGCCGATCCGGCGGATAGGGAATGATAGCCCTTTCCGGCCTTTGCCCCAATCCGTTGTCCCAGGTCACTTGCAGCCGTGAACTATCGACACGCCTTTCACGCTGGCAACTTCGCCGACCTAGCCAAGCACGCTGCGGTGACGCTCATGCTCGACCGCCTGCTGGCCGCAGGCGGGCCGTTGCGGGTGGTCGACACCCACGCCGGCGCCGGCCTTTACGATCTGACAGGCAGCATGGCGCGAAAATCGGGCGAAGCTGAGGCGGGGGTGGCGCGTCTGATGGCCGACTCCGCCGCGCCGGTAGCGTTCGATGGCCTCAAGCAGGCGGTTCTTGCGCTTAATTCCCACGGACCTGTCAAACTCTATCCGGGCTCGCCGCGCCTGATCGCCGATCGCCTGCGTCCCGGCGACTCCTACGTTGGGGCCGAGTTGCACCCGGAGGACATCGTTCACCTGCACGAGGCGCTTTCGCCTCTGGGGCCGCAACGCCAGGCGGTCGCGCGCGACGGTTACGAGGTCGCGGCTGAAGCGGCGGCAGGGCAGGGGCGGCTGTTCGTCCTGGTTGATCCGCCGTTCGAGCGGGCCGACGATTACGCGCGGGCCGGCGATCTGGACGCCGCTCAAGGACCTGGAGACTCTCGACAGCTTCGTGCGTAGGCTGGAAGACGGCGTTGGGACTGAGCTGGATGTCGCCGAAATTAGATTAAATAGCCTAGATAATCCACTGCAATTGAACGGTTGCGCCTTGGTCTTCATGAATGCGCCGCCTGGACTGGTTCAGGCGCTCGCACCGGCCTTGCAGTGGATCGCACGCCAGTCCCCGAGCCCGGCGGCGGCCGCGCGCATCTGGCGCGGGGGGCGGCGGGACACGGCCATTGGCGCCTCAGTGTAATTGCTGTATGTTGCGGTGCACAAATGCCGCGGCCGCGCGGCGCGGCATCGGAGCGACGTCATGTCCAAGCTGGATCCGGTAGGCGTCAAGGGCGGTTCGCCCGCCCAGGCGCTGTTCGATGGCGGACAGGCCCTGCGTCTGCAGATGGGCCTGACCTCGCCGCTGTGGTTGCTGTTCCTCGGCGCGGCCAGCGCCGGAGCCGCCGCCTGGAGCATGAGCCGCTGGACCAGCGCTGTCGGGCAACAAGCTCTGGTCGACAATGTGATTAAGTTGCGCCTGGTCAAGCCATCCGCGGTGCTCGAACCGGCGCCTGCGGCGGTCGAATTCGCCGAGGCCGCTCCGGTCGAGCTTCCCCCGCCCGAGGCTGCGCCCGTGCCGGTCCAGATCCAAACGCCCGTGGTCGAAGCGGTCCAGCCGGTCGCTCCCCCCGTCGCCGAGACGGTGATTGCGCCCGAACCCGCCTCCGAGGCGGCTGAGCCTAAGCCCGCGCCCAAGCCCAAGTCGGCGCCCGCCAGGGCTGAAGCGGCGCCCGCGCCCAAAGCGGTCGAAATCAAGGCGGTTGAAGTCGGGGCCAAACGCGTCGCCCCATCCAAGCCGAAGGCGGCTCCCGCATCGACGACTGCGGCCGGGCCCAAGGCCGGGGCCAGACCCAGGGCCCGGAAGCCTTAGGGCGTCCGGTAGGGCGCCGACGGCTTAGTTGACGTCCTTATCGCTGGAATGATCCCAGGGCTCGTCCATGCCGTCGATCGCCCACTCCGCCTGGTCGTCTTCCACGTCCTGCGCGCCATCCGCTTCCAACAGCGCGAGCCACACAGGATCGGTTTCGTCGACGAATTCCACGTCCTCGATCGGGACCACCGCGGTTTCGCCGTTGGGCAACAGCAGCCCGACCATCTCCAGTGTGATCTCGTCATCGGTCTCGTGCGACTCGGCCTGGACCACCAGGGCGGCGAATTCCTCGTCCTCATCGTACCAGATGACCGGGGAGGGCTTCTCGATGGGCAGGGGCCGGCCGTTGAACGTGTCGCCCAGGGCGAACACCGCGTCGGCGCCTTCGACATCGGCTGGCGTCGCGCAATGGCCGCCGAACGTGCGCGTGGAGCGCCAAGTCCGGGCGGAAAATCCAGGGTGGGCAGTCACGAACAACCTCCTCCTCGGGATGCGCCGATCAGAAGCCGGAGGGCGGGCGAGGTCAAGACGCAATGCGACCCGCGGGTGGTTGCGACTCGGCGCGCCTCCTGTCGACGGAGCCTCGCCGAGTCATGCTGATCGTTTGCGTGAGCCCGGCCCGGCGTAAAGGGCGCAGGCCCCGACCCATCGGGCCTTACATTATTTTGACCGCTTTTCGCGCAAGCAATCCGACCTCAGCGCCATTCACGGCGCAGGCGAATGCGGCAGGTCAAAGAGGTTTGAGAAAAGAGACGATTATGTTACCCGCAGGGCGACCCAGAGCACGCGAATCCGGCCCAAATGGAGCGGCGGAGCGGGCCTTGCCGGCTTTGCCATCAGGGCGCCGAAATCGTCTGTCCAAGTCTAATAGCGCCAGGCGGCGAAGGAGATTCGAATGGGCCTGTTGAATTTGAAGGCGATGGCCGACACTCCGGTCGATCACGAGCCGTTCGATTATATGGTCGTCGAAGGCTTCCTGGCCGAGGCTGACCGGCCGCAGATCGCCGACAGCTTTCCCGAAATGCCCGACGCCGGGTCTTTTCCACTCAGCGAACTGCAGATCGGCCCGGGCCTGAGCGCGCTGACCGACGAGATGAACGGCCCGGCGTTCCGCGCCTTGGTCGAGCGGAAGTTCGGCGTCGATCTTGCCGGCAAGCCGACCATGTTCACCTTGCGTGGCCGATGCGACGAGCGCGATGGCCGCATCCACACCGACTCCAAGAAGAAGATCATCACCGTGCTGGTCTATCTCAACGACGCGGCGTGGGGCGCCGATGGCGGCCGCCTGCGATTGCTACGCAGCGGTGACGATCTCAACGACGCAGCGGCGGAAGTGCCGCCGCTGTTCGGCACCCTGCTGGTCTTCAAGCGCTCCGATCGGTCCTTTCACGGCCATGAGCCCTATGTCGGGCCCCGGCGCGTGCTGCAGATGAACTGGGTGGTGTCCGATCAGGTCGCCGCCTGGGAGCAATGGCGTCACCGGGTGTCGGCGGCCGCTAAGCGTCTGGCGCGCGCTCTGTCCGGCTCCCAGCCCAAGCCGCATGCTGCTTGACGTCGGGCGCTTGGCGCCGGATCCGCCCAGCGAACAGCGGTTCATTCTGGCTATCTGCTCGGTCCTGGCCGTGGCGGCGCCCCTTTGTCTCTATTTCGGGGTGCGCGGGTTCGCCCCGGTCGTCGGCATCGGCGGAGTTTTATGCTTGCCCTGGGCGCGGCCGGCGCGCCACGACTGGCCCGGCATCCTGATACTAGCGGCCCTCGTCGCCTGGGCGTGCGTCGGCATCGCCTGGACACCCGCGCCCAATCTTCACCCTCGAAGCTTGAAGGACGTCTCGCGTCTGACCATCCTCCATCTCGGGCTGGAGTTGGTGCTGTGCGTCGCCTTCGTCACGGCGCTGGCCCGTCTGGGCCCGGCGCCGGCGCGAAAGGCCCTGACATGGCTGGCCTATGGCCTCTTGGCGATCGAGCTGGCGGTGCTGGTCGATGGCCTGTTCCACGCGGCGTTCTATCAGTGGCTGATCACCCTGACTCACGGCCGCACGCGGCCGGACCTGGCCATCCGAGCCCTGGCCCAAGGCGGCTACGCCGCCGCGGTCATGGTCTGGCCGCTGGGTATGGCGCTTCGTCGGCAGGGCCAGCCGCGCCTGGCCTGGGCCCTCGCCGCGTTCATGCCGCTGTCGCTGATCATCATGCGCGGGTTCGCCCCGACCGCGGCTCTGGCGGCCAGCGTTATCGGGTTTTACCTGGCTTATCGCTTCGGCCGCCGCGCCGTGATCGCCTTCGCCGTCCTCACCGCGGCCTACATGTTGCTGACGCCGCTGGTGATGATCGCCATCGATCACGGGGGCGTCTACGCCCTGGCCAAGGATCATGTCCCACCCTCCTGGGCTGAGCGCCTGCGGATATGGAGCTTCGTCGCCGAGCGCTTCCAGGAGCATCCCGTGCGCGGCGCGGGCCTGGACGCCAGCCGCGTCTATCCGGGCGTCGTGCCGCTGCATCCCCACAACGGTCCCTTGCAGCTGTGGTTCGAGTTGGGGCTGCCGGGCGCGCTCTTCGGAACCGTCTTCTGGCTTTGGCTGTGGCGCCGCATCGGAGACTGCGCCGACCGCAACCGCCTCTACGGCGCGGTCGCCTCGGCCACGGCGATGGTTTACCTGATGATCAGCGCCGTCGGATTCGGGCTGTGGCAGGAGTGGTGGATATGCTTGGGCGCCCTGGCCATGGCCCTCAGCATCCTGTTTTCCAAGACCCTCGCAGCTTCGGTGTCCTGACTTGACCCGGGCTGACGCGACGCAGGTCGCTCGCGCGACCGAGCGGCTGGCCCTACTCGTCACGTTGGCGTTCGTCCTCGTCCGCCTGGTCGCGTCAGGCGCCATGGGTCTGGGCGTGGATGAGGCCTACACCGCGTCGGTCTCGCGCGACCTGCACCTGTCCTACTTCGACCATCCGCCCCTGCATCAGTGGATCGCCCACGGCGGCGAGGCTCTGTTCGGCTTCGGCCGATGGGCGCGCCTTCCGTTCATCGCCCTGTTCGCGGGATCCTCGTGGATGATGTTCCGCCTGACCCGCCGGCTGTTCGGCGATGCGGCGGGCCTGTGGGCGGTGATCGCGCTCAACCTGTCAGCCTTTTTCACCCTGGCCGCGGGCGAGTGGATTCTGCCCGACGGTCCTCTGGCGTTCTGCGAACTGGGGGCGGCCCTGTGCCTGGCGCGCCAGCTGTTCCCTCGGCCAGACGAGCCCGCCCGCCCATGGCTGTGGTGGCTCGCGACCGGGCTGTGGCTCGGCCTCGCCGCCCTGTCCAAGTACCAGGCCGCTACGGTGGGGCTGGGCCTCGCCGTTTATCTGCTTTCGACCCCGACGGGCCGCCGCGAATTGCGCGGTCCGTGGCCTTATGCTGCGGGGTTGGCGATCCTGGTCGTCTCGTCGCCCGTCCTGGTGTGGAACGCCGGGCATCACTGGATTTCCTTCACGTTCCAGGGGGACCGGGGCGCGCCGCACCGGTTGACGCCCCTGGGACCGGTGATCGATCTTGTGGCCCAGGCGGGCCTGCTGCTGCCGTGGATCGCCGTCCCGCTGGCCTGGGCCGGCTACGGCGCCCTGCGCCGAGGAAGATCGGACCTGCCCGCGTGGTTCTGCCTGATGGCGGCGGCGCCGACCGTCGTGCTCTTCAGCGTTTTGCCCCTGTTCGGGACCAAGGTCCTGCCGCACTGGCCTATGCCCGGCTGGCTGATGCTGTTCCCGGTGCTTGGGCAGGCCCTGGCGGGCGCGCGCGGGTCCTGGCCCAGACCCTGGGCGATCGCCTCGGCCGTCGCCCTGCTGGCGTTCTGGGGCCTGGCGGTCAGCGACGCGGCCACGGGCTGGATCCGCGACGCCTTTCCGCGCGCCTTTCTCAAGGCCGATCCCACGCTGGAGGCGGCGGAGTGGACGCGCCTGCGCGGCGACCTGGCGGCGCGGGGCTTGCTTGACCCTCCCGGCCTGTTCGTCGCCGCCGTCAAATGGAATGAGGCCGGCAAGATCGACCAGGCCCTGGGCGGCAAGACGCCGGTCCTGGTGTTCAGCCCCGATCCGCGCGAGTTCGCCTTCCGCCCGCCCAGCAGCGGCTTGATCGGCCATGACGCCCTGATCATCGGTGCGGGCTCGGCCGTGCGCGACCAGCTTCCCGCCATCGCCCCGCACTTCGCATCCCTGACGCCCATCGAGGGGCTGTCGGTCGGGCGCGGGGATAAGGTCGAAATTCCGCTGACCGTCGTCTACGCCCACGATCTGCTGACGCCCTATCCCTTGCCGGTGTGGGCGTCGGAGACCGGGCGATGAGTCCGCCGCGCGTGTGGTGGGTCACGACCGGGCACGCCGGCTTTCGCAGCCAGGCGCTTGGTCTGGTCAATACCTTGGGCCTGGAAGCTGAAGAGAAGACGATAGAGTTGAAGGCGCCGTGGTCGCTCCTGCCGCCGGCGCTCTGGCGAACCGTCCTGGCCAAGCTCGATCCCGCCAAGGACCGGCTGGCGCCGCCGTGGCCGGACCTGATCATCAGCTGCAGTCGACGCGCGGCCCGCGTCGCCATCGCGGTCAAGCGCGCCAGCGGCGGGCAAACCTTGGCGGTGCATATCCAGAACCCTTTGGCGCCGCTTGACGAATTCGATCTGGTCGTCCCCATGCGCCATGATCGGGTCTCGGGTCTAAACGTGATCGCGGTCGATACGGCCCTTCACGACGTCGGTCCGGCCAAGCTGGCCGCCGCCGCCGACCTTTGGCGCAGCCGCCTGTCCCATCTGCCGCGGCCCCTGACGGGAGTCTTGCTCGGTGGCAGCACCAGGCAGCATCCGTTCACGATTCCGCAGGCCCAAACGCTGATCAATCGACTGAACGCGGTTCGGGGCGCCGGGGGCGTGGTCATCACCCCCTCGCGGCGGACGCCCGAACCGGTCAAGGCCCTGGTGCACGCGGCCTTCGATGGCGATCCTTCGGCGTGGGTGTGGGACGGGCAGGGCGACAACCCCTATCTCGGCATCCTGGCCCTGTCCGACCGTCTGGTCGCCACTGGCGACAGCGTGTCCATGGTGTCAGAAGCGGTAGCCAGCGGGCGGCCGACGGCGGTGCTCGACCTCGGCGGCGGCGCCCGTCATGAACGGTTCCTGTCTAATCTGGTCGAGCGCAGGATCGTCAGCCGGCTCGACGGTTCACCGTGGCTCGAGCCGCCCGCCCACCCGGTGAACGCCACCCTGGCGGTTGCCGAGGCGGTGCGAGGACTGTTGGCGTCGCGGGGATTTACGGCGGGCGGGGTTTATACGCCGACGGGGATCGCCGGATAGGACAGCTGCTCGCGCGCCCGCCATTCCTGGGTGACGTAGTTGACGATGACGGTGCGGCGGACGCGCGGAATGTCGCGCTTCTCGAACCCGTGATAGGTGTTCGAGCCCGGCACAAACACCAGGGCGCTGTTCCAGTCGAAGGCCGGCCGGCTGTGCCACTCGCCCGGCGCCTGATAAATGTCGGTGCCCAGGTCGCGTTGATCGGGGCCGTCCGGCAGGTAGTAGAGGATGGTGATCCGCTTGACCCCCAGGTCGGTGTGCGGCTCCAGCCAGAAACAGTCGGCGTCCAAGGTATATTCTATACGCACGTTGGTGTTCGACAGGTCCGCGCCGGTGGCGGCCTCGAACAGGGCGACGGTCTCCTCGGCCTGGAAGAGGCGCGCCATCCGATCGCATACCGCGAAGCGGCGTGCGTTCGCCGCATCGAAATAGTGGCGCGTGTCGTTGTGTAGCTCGCGCTTGCCCGACACGCCGTGCAGATCGGGCTTGGGAAAGGGCAGGGCGGCCAACTCGCGCGCGGTGGCGTCGGGCAGCACATCGCGCCAGATCCAGTGCCGATAGGGCGCTTCGTCAGGGACCGACGCCGCCACGCTCGCGCGCAGGGTGTCGAAAGCTGGCCTGATATCAGGATCGATGCGAAAGCGCGGCTTCAGCGCGTCAGCCTGAGTGGCCATGGGAAACTCCGAACCGAGCCGCGCGAGGCAAGCGACTCCAGGGTCTTATACCTGCGTCGCTCGAAAGTCGGAAATGAGGCGGATCAACGCCGGCCGATGCTCCGGTACTGGAAGCCGCGTTGTTCCATCTCGGCCGGGCGGTAGATGTTGCGCAGGTCTACCACCAGTGGCGTCTTCATCAGGCCCTTGACCCGGTCCAGATCGAGCGCGCGGAACTGGTCCCATTCGGTGATGATCACCAGGGCGTCGGCCCCTTCGGCCGCCTCATAGGGCCCGTCCTTGAAGTCCAGGCCGGTCAGCATCTTACGCGCTTCGTGGCCCTCAGGGTCGAACGCCTGGACCGTGGCGCCCATGGCCAGCAGGGCCGGCACGATGTCGAGCGATGGGGCGTCGCGCATGTCGTCGGTGTTGGGCTTGAAGGTCAGGCCCAGAATGCCGATGCGTTTGCCGGCCACATCGCCGTTCATCGCGTCGGCGATCTTGTGCGCCATGGCCTTCTTGCGATCGGCGTTGACCTGCACCGTGGTCTCCACCAACCGGATCGGCGAGCCGGCGTCCGAGGCCGTGCGCACCAGCGCCAGGGTGTCCTTGGGGAAGCACGATCCGCCATAGCCGGGCCCGGCGTGCAGGAACTTGGAGCCGATGCGGTTGTCCAGGCCGATGCCGCGCGCCACCTGCTGCACGTCGGCGTCCAGCTTTTCGCACAGGTCCGCCACCTCGTTGATGAAGGTGATCTTCATCGCCAGGAAGGCGTTGGCCGCGTACTTGGTCAGTTCCGAGGTGCGCCGGCCCGTGAACAGCAGCGGGCTCTCGTTCAAGTTCAATGGTCGGTAGAGCTCCGACATCACCTTGCGCGCGCGCTCGTCCTCGGTGCCGATCACCACCCGGTCGGGACGCTTGAAGTCGTTGATCGCCGCGCCCTCGCGCAGAAATTCAGGATTGGACACCACGGCGAAGTCCGCCTCGGGCCGCACCCTCTTGAGGATTTTCTCGATCTCGTCCCCGGTGCCCACCGGCACGGTCGACTTGGTCACGATGACGGTGAAGCCTTCGATCAGGCCCGCGATCTCCTCGGCGGCGGCGTAGACATAGCTCAGGTCCGCGTGGCCGTCGCCGCGGCGCGAGGGCGTGCCGACGGCGATGAACACCGCGTCGGCCGAGCGGATCGCCTCGGCGCCGTCGAGCGCGAAGAACAGCCGCCCCTCGCGCACGTTGCGCTCGACCAGGGCGTCCAGGCCGGGCTCGAAGATCGGGATTTCACCTTTTTCCAGGCGGGCGATCTTCGTCTCGTCCTTGTCGATGCAGGTCACCACGTGCCCGAAGTCGGCGAAACAGGCCCCCGAGACCAATCCGACGTAGCCTGTTCCGATCATCGCAACGCGCATGAGTACTATCCTGCTTCAGTTTTGGTGGGGTGGGCTGGGTTTCACGACCGGCCGGCGCATGACGCGGATGTCATCCGCGCGGGCCGCTCCGGCTAGGGGCTCGGTCTCGAATGCCCGGGGATCGGGCGGGAACTTGGCGCTGAAGGCGCTCGACATTCGCTCTCTCACGTTAACGAGCGACTGCCTCATACCGGCCAATCCCCGCGGATATCCTCCCGAACAGAACAGTACAGGTGTGAAAGTCAAATGACGCCGGCCCTCACGAGGTCGTGGATGTGCAAGATGCCCACCGGCCGGTCTTCGTCCACCACGAACAGCACGGTGGAGGGCGGGGCCGTTTCGCTCATGCGTTTCAGCGCTTCGGCCGCGAGCATGCCGCGTGGCGCGGTCTTGGGGTGCGCGGTCATCACCTGACCGGCCGTGGCGTCGAGCAGGCCGTCCATGTGCCGGCGCAGATCGCCGTCGGTGATGATTCCACACAGCTTTCCGTCCGGGCCGACCACGCCGACGCAGCCGAAGCGCTTTTCGGTCATCAGCAGCAGGGCGTCGCGCATGGGCGCGTCGGGCCCAGCCAAGGGCATGTCGTCCAGGCCGTGCATCAGGTCGCCGACGGTGCGCAGCATGGCGCCGAGCTTGCCGCCCGGGTGGTAGAGCCTGAAATCCCGGGCGGTGAAGCCCCGCCGCTCCAGTAGCGCCACCGCCAGGGCGTCGCCCACCGCCATCTGCAGGGTGGTCGAGGTGGTGGGGGCGTTGACCTCGGCGGTGGCTTCCTCCGCGTCGGGCAGCACCAGCACCAGGTCCGCCGCGCGGCCGAGCGCGCTCGCGGGCGACGCCGTCACCGCGATCAGCGGAATGTCGAAGCGCTTGGCGTAGGCCAGCACGTCGGCCAGTTCGCGCGCCTCGCCCGATTTGGACAGGGCCAGAACCACGTCGCCCGGCCCGATCATGCCCAGGTCGCCGTGGCTGGCTTCGGCCGGATGCACGAACAGGGCTGGGGCGCCGGTGGATGACAGGGTCGCGGCGATCTTGCGCGCCACATGGCCCGACTTGCCGATGCCGGTGCAGGCGATGCGGCCCTTGGCGCCGAACAGGGTTTCCACCGCCTGGTCGAAACTGGCTCCCAGCGAGGCGGACAAGGCGTGCAGGGCGTCGGCCTCGGTGCGCAGAACCCGCCGTCCCACGGCCACGGCGTCAAATTCGCTCATGGCGCGGTCTGCACTGTGCGCAGGGCGGGGGGCGGGGGGGCGCCTTGGCCCTGCGGCCACGTCAGCGCCAGAGCGACCAGCGATGCGGCGGCGATGGCGGCCAGGGGATAGAACAGGCGGTCGGGAAGCATGCGGGCGCCGAGGCTCAATCTGCGAAGGGCCTGAAATGCAAGGCCGAGTCCGCGCTTCATACCGCGCCGCGATGGCCGGGCCAACTGCCGCTGAATTGCTCCTCGCCGGCGGCGGCGCTCCAAACCGGCTCGACCGCCTTGACCCGCCAGCGCCTAGGGCTTAGCCCGCGCTTACATCGCCACAGCCGAGAGATCGCCATGACCGCCCTTGTCCTGCTCCGTCACGGGCAAAGCCAATGGAACCTGGAAAACCGCTTCACCGGCTGGGTCGATGTCAATCTTACCGCGGAGGGCGAGGCGGAGGCCCGCAAGGGCGGCGACCTGATCAAGGCGGCCGGCGTCAAGCTCGACCGCGCCTACACCTCGGTGCTGACCCGGGCTATCCGCACCGCCAACCTGGCCCTGGCCGCCGCTGGCCAGGCGTGGGTGCCGATCGTCAAGGACTGGCGTCTGAACGAGCGCCACTACGGCGGGCTGACCGGCCTCAACAAGGCTGAAACGGCGGCCAAGCACGGCGAGGAACAGGTCAAGGTGTGGCGCCGCTCCTATGACGTGCCGCCGCCGCCCCTGGCGCCGGGCGGGGAGTTCGATCTGGCGGCCGACCGCCGCTACGCCGGAATCGACCTGCCAGACACGGAAAGCCTCAAGACCACACTCGACCGCGTGGAGCCCTATTGGGATCAGGAGATCGCCCCCCGGCTCAAGGCCGGCGAGACCCTGCTGATCGCCGCTCACGGCAATTCTCTGCGCGCAATCGTCAAGCTGCTGTTCCACGTGCCCGACGCCGACATCGTCGGGGTCGAGATCCCCACGGGAAATCCGCTGCTGATCGAGCTGGACGCCAAGCTCAACCCGGTCAGCGCCCGCTACCTCGACGCGGCGCGGGCCCAGCCGCTGCCGGCGCTGCCGGCCAAGGTGGCGTGACGTCGCCGCCCGACGCTGCGCTGATGCGGCGGGCCATCGATCTGGCGCGCGCGCGAAAAGGCCAGACGGCGCCCAATCCCGCCGTGGGATGCGTCCTGGTCAAGGACGGTCACGTGGTCGCCGAGGCGGCTACCGCCGTCGGCGGGCGCCCGCACGCCGAGGAGCAGGCCCTGGCCTCCGCCGGCGAGAGCGCGCGGGGCGCGATGGCCTATGTCACGCTCGAGCCCTGCGGTTGCCGCTCCTCCGGCGCCCTGTCCTGTTCGGAGCGCCTGGTGCTGGCGGGCGTATCCAGAGTGGTGTTCGCCTGCGACAATCCCGACCACCGGTCAGGAGGCATAGGCCCCCGTCGCCTGGCCGAAGCCGGCGTGCAGGTCCAATCCGGTTTCCTCGCGGCCGAGGCCGAGGCGGCGCTTTATGGCGCGCCGGCCGGCTGGTCGCCTGGCTAGGACGGCGTTAACCCCTTTGGCCGAATAACTAGCGCGGGATTAACCAAGGACGCCGCGCGCATGTCGGCCGAACGGGCGCCCGAGGAACGACGTCGCCTGACCCAGGCAGAGGTCGATCTGGTGTGCGTCAAACACGATCGCCTGTTCAGAGCGCGGCCGGGCGGCGCCCGCGCGGTGTTCGCTTGGGCCGACCTGTCCGAACTGGACCTGTCCGGGCGCAATCTCTCCGACGCCGACTTCACCGGCGCGGTCGTGGCCGGATGCAGCTTCATCAAGAGCCGGCTCGACAACGCCATCTTCTACGGCGCGGACCTGCAGAACGCCGATCTGAGCGAGGCCAGCCTGCGGCGGGCGGATCTGCGGGGCGCGTGCCTGCGGGGGGCGGACCTGACCGGGGCGGACCTGTTCGAGTCCGATCTGCGCGAAGGGTCGATCGCTGCGGCCGACGCGGTCAAGGGGCTGCGTATCCTGGAGCCGACCAAGCGCGCGAGCGAGGCCCAAGGCGCCATCCTGATCGGCGCCAACCTGGAGCGGTCCAAGCTTTCGGGCGTGATGGCCGTGCGGGCCGATTTCACCGACGCCATCCTCAAGGACGCCCGATTAGTGCGCGCCAACCTCAAGCAGGCCACCTTGCACGGCGCCAACCTGTCGGGGGCGGACCTGTCGGGCGCCGACCTGGCCGGGGCGGACCTGCGCCACGCCATCCTGGTGGGCGCGGCGTTGCAGTCATGCGCCTTCGACGGCGCCCGGATGGACGGCGCCCTGACCGACACGCCTTCCAGCCGCGACGTCGCCAACTTGCCCTACGGCGAGATGCTGCGCGATCACGCCTTGTGGTGCGAAACCCAGGGCGCCGAGGGCAAGCCTTCGCGCTTCGACGACGCCGACCTGCGCGCGCTGGGCTCCATCGCCGGCTACAACCTGACCGCCCTGTCAGCCAAGGGCGCGGTGTTCTACGGCCTGAATATGGAAGGCGTGCAGTTGCAGGGCGCTCACATGGAGGGCGCGGACCTGCGCAACTGCAACCTCAAGGGCGCCGACCTGCGGGGCGCGCGCCTGGCCCACGCCAAGCTCAGCGGCGCGGACCTGCGCCACGCTCACCTCGGCCCGTTGCTGATCGGCCAGGACCGGCTGTTCCCCAGTGATCTGTCCGGCGCCATGATCAAGCGGGCTGACCTTCGCGGCGCGGACCTGCGCCGCGCCCTGCTGACCGGGGCCAATCTGTCGCGGTCCGACTTCGGCGGCGCCCTGGTGCGCGAGGCCGACCTGTTGGGCGCTCATCTGGACGGCGCCAAGGACCTTTCCCCGCTCGCGTGACGCCAATGGCAAGGGCTCGTTAACCGAATGTGCGCGGATCGCCGCTAGCTTTGCTGGAACGATGGGGTAACGGCGAGGGAAGCCCGTGTCTTTTGCTCAGGTCAGTACGGGCCGGCGTAGGCTGAGCCAGGTCGAGGCGGATCTGCTGCTGGGCGCGCACGAGAAATTCGTGTCAGGTCGTCCGGGCGGACGCCGCGCCGCCTGCCGCTTCATCGACTTCTCGGGCTTGGACCTGTCGAACCGCAATCTGTCCGACGCCGACTTCACCGGCTCGGCCTTCGACGGTTGCCGCATGGTCAGGACGCGGCTGGAGCGCGCCAGCCTGTTCGGCTGCTCCCTGCTCAAGGCGGATCTGCGGGGGGCCGTGCTGGTGCGCGCGGATATGCGCGGCGTGTGCTTGCGCGGGTCCAACCTGGCCTACGCCGATCTGACCCAGGCCGATTTCCGCGAGGGCCAGATCACTATCCCCCATCCGTCCAAGGGACTGCAGAACGCGCGCCAGGAACTGCGCAGCGGCGACTTGGACCATGTGATCTTTTCCGGCGCCACGCTTGATGGTTTGGACATGAGCGGCGCCTCGGCCTTTGCCGCCGATTTCCGCGACTGTTCCTTGCGGGCGGCCAAGCTCAATCGCGCCAATCTCAAGGACGCCAACCTGGCGGGCGCTCTGATGGAGGGCGCGGTCATTGCCGGCGCCAATTTGGAGGGCGCCAATCTGCAAGGCGCGGTGATTACGGGCGTAGAGTTCCAGGGCGCGCGGGGCCTGTCCTCCGCGCCGCCAGGCTGCCTGGCCGCGCCCGCGCCCGAGGCCGTGGCCAAGGCCGTAAGCTGGGCCGCCCAGGCCGAGGCCAACCGCCAGTGGTGCGTCACCGGCGGCAAGCAGGGCGCGCCCGCCAGCTTCGACGGCTGCGACCTGCGACCCCTGGGCGACCGGCTCAAGGGCGCATGGCTCACCGCGATGTCGGCGCGCGACGCCTGCCTGGTGGGGATGGACCTGTCCGGATGTCAGTTGCAGGGCGCCAATCTGGAGGGGGCGGACCTGCGCGGCGTCAATCTGCTGGGCGCGGACCTGCGCGGCGCCAAGCTGGCGGGGGCCAATCTGACCAAGTCCGACCTGCGCCAGACGGTGTTTGGTCCGCTGCCCCTGCCGGGCGGCCGGTTCAACGCCGCCAATCTGGGCGGCGCGCGCCTGCGCTACGTCGCGGCCGTGATGGCGGACTTCACCTCGGCCACGCTGGACGGCGCCGATCTGCGGTTCAGCGACTTTACCGGGGCCAGGCTCGGCGGCGCCAGCTTGCAGAACGCCCAGCGCGAGGAAACTGTGGGCATCGAGGCGGGCTGACCCGGACTCAGGCTGCCCCGTCCCGAGACGGCCCAAACAGGGCGTCCAGGTGAGCGCGCAGCAGGGGGCGCGGATCGACGAGGCCCATCTCCTGCATCACCCCGCGCCCGATCACCACCATCATCATCGGGGCGATCACCAGCAGCGGATACCGAGCGGTCTCCGGCGTGGTCAACTCGCCGTTCGCGGCCGCCTGGATCAGGAGCGCGGCGCAGCGCTGCTGAATCGGCCCGATCACCTCACGCCGGTAGAACCGCGTCAGCTCCGGGAAGCGGATCGATTCGCCGACCACCAGCCGCACCACGTCGCCGGTGCGTGGTTCGCTCAGTTCATCCAGGGCCGTGAACAGGAACGCCTCGATCGCTTGGCGTGCGCTCCCCGGTCCCGGTTCCAGCGTCGCGCGGACGCGCTCGGCCACCGGCAGCATCTGGGCCTTCACCGCCGCCTCGAACAGAGCCTCCTTGTCGGCGAAGCTGAGATACACCGTCCCCTTGGCCACGCCGGCGCGCGCGGCCACATCCTCGATCCGCGCGGCGGCGAAGCCCTTGGCCACGAACACTTCGGTCGCGGCGGCGATCACCGCCTGGCGCCGCTCCACCGCCTTGTCGGCGCGCGATGACTTCTTTCTTTCGGTCACCGGCTCAGTCCAGGGTGGTGCGCGAGCGCGACAGGGCCAGGCCGGCGACGGTCAGCACGAACAGGCCCAGCGCGAAGAGATTGGGCGCCATGTCGCTCAGCACCTGCTGCTTGAGCAGGGCGCCGCGCACGATGCGCAGCACGTGGGTCACCGGCAGGCACTCGGAGATGTATTGCGCCCAGCGGGGCAGTCCGGCGTAAGGGAAGGCGAAGCCCGACAGCAGGATCGTCGGCATCATGTAGAACATCGACATCTGCATCGCTTGAAGCTGGCTCTTGGCGACGGTCGAGATCAGATAGCCCAGGGCCAGATTGCCCAGGATGAACAGCGAGATGCCACAGCCAAGCGACAGCCATCCCGCCAGGGTTTCGGCCATGGGCACGCCGAACAGCACCTTGGCCAGCGCCAGGACCAGCACCGTCTGGCACGCCCCGACCAGGACGTAGGGCGCCAGCTTGCCGGCCATGATCTCCAGCGGCGTGGCGGGGGTGGCCAGCAGGGTTTCCATGGTGCCGCGCTCGCGCTCGCGCGTCACCGCCATGGCCGTCATCATCACCAGGGTCATCGACAGCACGATGCCGACCAGCCCGGGCACGATGTTGAACGCCGAGATATTCTCGGGGTTGTAGAGGTTGTGCACCACCACCTCGAACGGCGCATCGCCGCCCTTCGGCGCGAGCGGCCCGGTCAGTTCGCGCTTCAGCGCGTTCTGCGGCAGGGCCGACACCGCCGCCACGGCGTCGGCGGCCGCCACCGGGTCGGAGGCGTCCGCCTCGGCCAGGATCTGGGCCTTGTCGTGCTTGATCACCCGCTCGCTGAAGTCAGGCGGGATGGTCAGGCCCAGCATCACGTCGCCACGCCGCAGCAGGGTGTCCATTTCCGCTTCCGAGCGCGGCAGATAGCGCAGGTCGACGTAGGTGGTGCGCTGCATCGTCTCGATCACGGCGTTGGCCATGGGGCCGTGGTCGCTCGAATAGACCGCGGCGGGGAGGTGGCGCGGGTCCATGTTGATAGCGTAGCCGAACAGGAGAAGCTGCATGATCGGCATCACCAGGATCATGGCGTAGGTGATGCGGTCGCGGCGCAGCTGGGTGAATTCCTTGACCAGCACCGCATAGATGCGCAGCAGCGAGGCGTTCATGCGGCGTACCGATCGTCGTGGCCTTCGCCCATCAACTGGATGAACACGTCCTCCAGCGACGGCGCGACCTCATGCCAGGCGTAGGGCGCCGCGCGGTAGGGCGCGAGGGCGGCTTCCAACGCCGCGCGGTCCTGACCGCTGACGTGCACCGCCGCCCCGAAGGCCGAGGCGCTGGACACGCCCGGCTGGCCGGCCAGGGCTCGGCTCACCTTACCGATATCCGGGCCCTGGCCGTTGAACGTGACCAACCTGGAGTCGGCGATGATTTCCTGGGCCGTGCCCCGCGCGATCAGCCGGCCGTTGAGGATGTAGCCGATATCGTGGCAGCGCTCGGCCTCGTCCATGTAGTGGGTCGAGACCAGCACCGTCAGGCCCTCGCCGGCCAGGGCGTGGATCGCGTCCCAGAACTCGCGCCGGGCCTTGGGGTCCACCCCCGCGGTGGGCTCGTCGAGCAACAGCAGCTTAGGGTGGTGGAGCGTGGTGGCCGCCAGGGCCAGGCGCTGCTTCCAGCCGCCCGATAACGCCCCCGCCAGCTGGTCGCGGCGGTCGCCCAGGCCGAGCTTCGCCAGCGCCTCGTTGATCCGCTCGCTTCGGCGGTCCAGGCCGTAAACCCGCGCCACGAACGCCAGATTCTCGGCGATGGTCATGTCCTCGTACAGCGAGAACTTCTGGGTCATGTAGCCGGTCTGGCGCTTGATCGCTTCGGTCTGGCGGCGAAAATCCATGCCCAGCACCTGACCCTCGCCGCTGTCGGGGGTGAGCAGACCGCACAGCAGGCGCAGGGTGGTGGTTTTGCCCGAACCGTTGGGACCAAGAAAGCCGGTGATGCGGCCTTGCTCGACCGAGATGGCCACGTCGCGCACCACGTGCTTGCCGCCAAACCACTTGTTCAGTCCGTGAACGTCGATGACCTTGCTCACGGCCCGGCGGCTCCATCCACGGACCCGTCAGCGGCGCTCACGTCGATCGGCTGTCCGGGCGTGAGCGCACGCGGGTCGGACGGCGCGGCCTCGACCAGGAACACCAGCTTGTCGCGGGTCTTCAGGCTGTAGATCACCGGCGGGGTGTACTCGGGGCGTGGCTCGACATAGTCGACCTTGGCCGTCATGCCCGCTGCGCAGCCGTCGCAGGCGATCCTGACCATTGTTCCGGGCTGGAACCGGCTCACCAGGCTTTGCGGTACGTAGAAGCGCGTCTTGACCTGGTCGTCGGGGACCAGGGCCACGATCGCCGCGTTAGCCGCCGCCCATTCGCCCTTCTGGTACATGACGTCATCGACCCGCGCCGCCACCGGGGCCGAGGCCGACAGCAGGCCAGCCTGGGTCCGCAGGTCCTTCAGATTGGCCTGGCCGCTGATCACCTGGGCCTGGGCGGCGGCTAACCGCGCCTGGGCGCCCTGGATATCCTGCTGGGCGCTGTCCTTCTGCCGAGCGGCGGTCACGGCAGCGGCCTTGGCCTGGTCGATCTGCTGGGGCGCGACCGCGCCAGGCTTCTCGCGTTCGGCGGCTTCATAGCGCGCCAAGTCGGAGGCGGCCTTGGCGTCCTGCGCCTCGGCCGAGGCGAGGGCGGCTTTGGCCTTGCCCACGTCGTCGGCCGCGCCGCTGGCCTGGGCCTGGGCCTGGCGAACCGTGGCGGCGGCCAGGTCCACCCGAGCGTCGGGCGAGGTCGCATCGATCGAGAACAGCGGCGCGCCGGCCTTGACGCGCTCGCCGCGCACCACGTTCACCGCCGTCACCGTTCCCGGCGCCGGCGCCGACATGTACAGGTCGTAGGCGGTAACATAGCCGGTAAAAGTCCGGCCGGGCTTGCCGTGAGGGGCAAGGACCAGCCACAGCACGCCGGCCGCGGCCAGGGCCAGCAGCACGGCGGCGATGATCTTCGTCGGCGCGACCTTGTGCGCCGGGGCGGGGGATTCGGGCATCATCGCTCCTGGGTTAGATCGGCCGCCATGGCCGGCGCGCTGGCCCAGCCGCCGCCCAGGGCCTTGTTCAGCGCCACGCGATCGGACTGTTCGGCGAACCGCGCCTGGATCAGGGCGGACTGGGCGCTGAGCGCATTGGCCTGTGCGTCCAGAAGCGCCAGGCCGTCGATGAGGCCAGCGTGGGCTTGAGCGCGGGTCGCGGCGAGGGCGTCGTCCGCGGCGGCGGCCGACAGGGCGAACTGCGCCGCCCGCGCCTGGTCGGCCTGAAGCCGGCTCAAAGCGTCCTCCACGTCTTTCAGGGCGCCGAGCACGGCCGAGCGATACGCGAGGGCGGCCTCCCGCGCTTGAGCGTCCCGCAATTTGAGCGTGGCCCGCAGGCGGCCGCCCTCGAAGATCGGCAGGGTAAGGTTGGCGCCCAGGCTGGGCTGCAGACTGTCGCTGGACACCAGGGTCTTGAGCGCGCTCGAAACCAGGCTGTCGGAGCCCGTCAGGGCGATCTTGGGATAGAGGTCGGCGGTCGCGGCGCCCACGTCGGCGGTGGCGGCGGCCAGGTCGCGTTCGGCGCGGCGCACGTCGGGGCGGCGAAGCAGCAGGTCCGAGGGCAGGCCGGTGGGAACGGCGGCGGGCGATGGATCGGCCAGCGCGGGTTGCGGTTGCGCCAACTCGGCCTGCAGGGCGTCGGGCGTTTCGCCGAGCAGCACGGCCAGGGCGTGAGCCTCGGCCACGCGCTGGGCCGTCACATCCTGGCGTTGGGCGGTCTCGGCGGCGAGGCTGCGCTCGGCCGCGCGCAGTTCGGGCGTCGGCGTCAGACCGCTGGCCTGGCGCGCTTTCTGAAAGGCCACGCCGTCGGTCCGCGCCTGGGTCAGGGCCTGCTCGACCGCGGTCTGCTGGTCCAGGCTGCGCAGGTGCAGATAACTGCGCGCCACCTCGGCCGCCAGCATCACCTGGGCGTCCCGCAGGCTCCAGAGCGCCGCGTCCTCGCGCGCCCTGGCGGCCTCGATCTGACGGCGCGTCCCGCCGAACAGGTCCAGCTCCCAGCTGGCGTCGAACCCGGCCTGGTAGGTGTCGATGGTCAGGCCCGGCGAACCCGCCCCGGCGAAGGCCGAGGCGCCGCCCTGGCCAGGGGACTTGGCGCCGGACAGGGCCCCGGCCGCGCTGGCCAGGCTACTAAGGCCCGAATGCTTGCTGATCGAGATGGTGTTGGCGGCGCTGGCGGCCTCCAGCGAGGGCAGCGCCTCGGCGCCGGCGATGCGAGTCTGCTCACGCGCCTCGGCGATGCGCGCGGCGGCCGCGCGCACGTCCAGATTCTGGTCCAGGGCGCGCGCCGTCAGCCGGTCCAACTCGGCGTCGCCGAAGCCGGTCCACCAGGCGTCAGGCGGCGGGGAGGCGTCGGTGGCGGAGAAGGTGGGCGGCGTCTCGACGATGGGGGGGCGATAATCCGGCCCGACCGCGCATCCAGCCAGGGCCGCGGCGCCCGCCATCAGCCCGGCCAGCGCCATCGTCCGATTGGAACGTCCCTCAGTCATGGCGGCTGTCCCACGCACCTCTGGTTACACTGACTGACTGGTCAGCCAAAATCAAGATTTATTGGACGCCTTCGCGGAAAGGGCGAGCCACGCATGCGTTATCCATTGGGATAGTCCAGCCGCGGACGCGCTTCGCGTCCGGGGTTCAGTCGCCGAGGAGCGAACGATGATCAACCGCACGCCTTCGAAGACCCCGTCACGCCTGGCCATCGTCGCAGGGACGACGGTGCTGGCGCTGGCGGCGCCGGCCGCCCAGGCTCAGCCCTATCAGGGCCGCAGCGAGCCCGCCGCGATAACCCCGACCGCCCAACCGGCCGATGCCGCCGCTTCAAATGGAGTGGTGGTGCACGCGCCGCCCAGCCGGTCGCGCCCAGGCATCGGCCTGCCGCCCGACAAGGTTCAGGCCTACAATGCGGCGGCGGCCAACGACAAAGCCTGGCGCGACTATCGCGAAGCCGTCCCCTCGATCACCGATGGTACACTGGATCAGGCGAAGGCCTATCCGGGCCTGCGCGCCTACGTGCCAGAAAACTAGAGGTTCTTGGACGCTCAGCGGGGCGTCAGTCGTCGTCCATCTTCAGGGCGGCGATGAACGCCTCCTGCGGGATTTCGACCTTGCCGAACTGCCGCATACGCTTCTTGCCTTCCTTCTGCTTGTCCAGAAGCTTGCGCTTGCGGCTGGCGTCGCCGCCATAGCACTTGGCCGTCACGTCCTTGCGCAGGGCGCGCACCGTCTCGCGCGCGATGATCCGCCCACCGATGGCCGCCTGGATCGGAATGACGAACATGTGCTGAGGGATCAGGTCCTTCATCTTCTCGCACATCGAGCGGCCGCGGCTTTCGGCGCGGGTGCGGTGAACCAGCATCGACAGGGCGTCGACCGGCTCGGCATTGACCAGGATCTGCATCTTGACCAGGTCGCCCACCCGGTATTCCTCGATCTGGTAGTCGAACGAGGCGTAGCCCTTGGAGATGGATTTCAGCCGGTCGTAGAAGTCGAACACCACCTCGTTGAGCGGCAGGTCGTACACCACCATCGCCCGGCTGCCGACGTAGCTCAGCTCGCGCTGGCTGCCCCGGCGGTCCTGGCACAGCTTGATCACCGCGCCCAGATATTCGTCGGGCGTGAAGATGGTGGCCTTGATCCACGGCTCGGAGATGGTGTCGATCTTGACCGGATCGGGCATGTCGGCCGGGTTGTGCAGGTCGATCTCCGAGCCGTCGGTCAGCTTGATCTTGTAGACCACCGAGGGGGCGGTCGCGATCAGGTCCAGGTCGAATTCGCGGCTCAGGCGCTCCTGCACGATCTCCAGGTGCAGCAAACCCAGGAACCCGCAGCGGAAACCGAAGCCCAGCGCGGCCGAGGTCTCCATCTCATAGCTGAACGAAGCGTCGTTCAGGCGCAGGCGGCCGACGGCGGCCCGCAGATCCTCGAAGTCGGCGGCGTCCACCGGGAACAGGCCGCAGAACACCACCGGCTGCACTTCCTTGAAGCCCAACAGCGGGTCTTCGGTGGGGCGGCGCTCGTCGGTGATGGTGGCGCCGACCGCGGCGTCGGCGACTTCCTTGATCGAACCGGTCAAAAAGCCGATCTCGCCGGGGCCGAGGCTGTCGACCATGGTCGCCTTGGGCTCGAACACGCCCAGGCGCTCGGCGGTGTAGGTGGCGCCGGTCTGCATCATCTTGATCTTCTGGCCGACCTTGAGCCGGCCGTCGAATACCCGCACCAGCACCACCACGCCCAGGTAGGCGTCGTACCAGGCGTCCACCAATAGGGCCTTGAGCGGCTTGGCCTCGTCGCCCTTGGGCGGGGGCAAGCGGGTGACGATCGCCTCCAGCACCTCGTGGATGCCGAGGCCCGTCTTGGCCGAGGCCAACACCGCGTCCGAGGCGTCGATGCCGATCACGTCCTCGATCTGGGCGCGCACGCGCTCCACGTCGGCGGCCGGCAGATCGACCTTGTTCAGCACCGGCACGATCTCGTGGTTGTTGTCGATCGCCTGGTAGACGTTGGCCAGGGTCTGGGCCTCCACGCCCTGGGAAGCATCGACCACCAGGATCGAGCCCTCGCAGGCGGCCAGCGAGCGGCTGACCTCGTAGGCGAAGTCGACGTGGCCGGGCGTGTCCATCAGGTTCAGCACATAGTCCAGGCCGTCGTCCGCTCGGTAGTTCAGGCGCACGGTCTGGGCCTTGATGGTGATGCCGCGCTCGCGCTCGATCTCCATGTTGTCGAGCACCTGCTCCTTCATCTCGCGCGCGGTCAGGCCGCCGGTCTCCTGGATCAGGCGGTCGGACAGGGTCGATTTGCCGTGGTCGATATGGGCCACGATGGAGAAGTTGCGGATTCGATCGAGCGGAGTGGTCATGGCGCGTGGCTCTAGCACATCCTGCCCGAGGTGCGAGGGGCCTGCGCGCCAGAGATAAGCTCCCGCGCCGCCGCGAACCGCGCTAGAAGCACGCAAGCCTTCAAACAGGGAGAATGCCCGTGACCATTTCCATGTACGCCGCCTCCGCGCCCGTCCTCGTCCAGGCCCTCAAGGGCGTGCGCATCGTGATCGACAAGGCCGAGGCCTACGCCCGCGCACGCAAGGTCGATGAGGCCGTGCTGCTGCAGGCGCGCATCTTTCCCGACATGTTTCCCTTCGTGCGCCAGTGCCAGATCGTGACCGACAACGCCAAGGGCTGTGTGGCCCGTCTGTCCGGCCAGACGCCGCCGTCCTATGAAGACACCGAGGCCAGCTTCGAGGCCCTGCGTGCGCGCATCGACAAGACCATCGCCTATGTCGAGAGCTTCACGCCCGAGCAGCTCGACGGCTCCGAAGATCGCGACGTGGTGCTCAAGTTCCCCAACGGCCAGATGGAATTCAAGGGCCAGAGCTACCTGCTCGGCTTCGTCCTGCCGAACGTGTTCTTCCACGCCGCCACCGCCTACGATCTGATGCGCCAGGCCGGGGTCGAGCTAACCAAGGGCGACTACATGGGCCGCAGCTAAGCGCCCGCGATGACGGCGGGCCCCCGCATCTTCGTCGACGCCGACGCCTGTCCGGTGAAAGACGAAATCTACAAGGTGGCCCGCCGTTACGGTCTTCTGGTCAAGGTGGTGGCCAACGCCTTCCTCATGGTCCCGTCCGAGCCGCTGATCGAGCGGGTGATCGTCGATGCGGGCCCTGACATCGCCGACGACTGGATCGCCGACCAGGCCCAGGCCGGCGACATCGTGGTCACCGCCGACATTCCCCTGGCCCAGCGCTGCCTGGCCAAGGCCGCCTTGGTCCTCAGTTCGCGCGGCAAGCCCTTCACGCTCGACTCGATCGGCTCGGCCCTGGCCGGGCGCGCCATCGGCGAGCACCTGCGCTCGATGGGCGAAATCACCGGCGGGCCGCCGCCCTTCGGCCCCGCCGACCGCTCGCGCTTCCTGCAGGCGCTCGACGAGGCGGTCCACCGCGCGCGCAAGCTGAGGCGCTAAGGGCGGCCTTACGGTTAATCGCCGGTTAATCGCCTCGGCGCCAGAACAGCGATGATGAGGCTCGATTCAGCCCCAAAGGAGATTCCCATGGACCGTCGTCTGCTCCTGGCTTCCGGACTTAGCCTTGTGGCGAGCAGGGCCCTGGCCCAGGACGGGCCGCCGCCGCCACCCAACCACGGCCCGGAATATCCGGCCAACACCCGCGCCGAGACCTATTCGCGCGACGAGATCGTCAATTCGGTGTCTGACTTCTTCGGCGTGACCGCCGAGGCCGCCGGGGCGGTGATCGAGAAGGCCTTCCACGACAATGGGCGGCCCACCGGCTACATCGCCGGCGAGGAGGGCGCCGCCGCCATCACCGTGGGCCTGCGCTACGGCAAGGGCCTGCTCTATATGAAGAACCGCCAGGCGCAGACGGTCTATTGGCAAGGACCGTCGATCGGCTGGGACCTGGGCGGCAACGCCGCGCGCGTGTTCACCCTGTGCTACGACCTGCAGTTCCCTGACGAGATCTACCAGCGTTTTCCGGGCGTCGAGGGCTCGGCCTATTTCATCGGCGGCCTGGGCGTGAATTACCAGCGCGCCGACACCGTGACCCTGGCCCCGATCCGCGCCGGCGTCGGCCTGCGCCTGGGCGCCAACATCGGCTACCTCGCCTATACCCGCAAACGGCACATTCTGCCGTTCTAGGTCCTCAGCTTGGCCCCGAGCTTCTCCGCGGCCGCCACGATCCTGGCCGACAGGGCGTCGATGTCCTTGTCCGCCAGGGTCGCCTCGACCGGTTGAATCTGCGCTTCGATCGCCAGCGACTTGAAGCCCTCGGGCACCCCCTGACCTTGGTAGAGGTCGAACACCCGCGCCTGGGCGATCAGGGCCTTGTCGGCGCCCAGCACCGCGCGCACCAGATCGCCCGCCGCCAGGGCCTCGGGCGCCAGGAAGGCGAAGTCGCGCCAGAGGGGCATGAGGGGCGAGGCCTTCAGCGCCGGCCGGCTCTTGCCGCCCTTGCGCTTGGGCTCGGGAATCGCCTCCAGCCACAGCTCGAAGCCATAGACCGGGCCGTCCACGTCCAGCGCGGTCAGCACGGCGGGATGGATCTGGCCGAACTCGGCGATCACCGCCTTGGGCCCCAGTTGCAGCCGCGCCGACTGGCCCGGATGCCACCAGCCGCCCGCCGACCCTTGCGCGATCTGCAGGCCCGAGACGGGCGCGCCCAGTTCGTCGAGCAGGGCGAACAACTCGCCCTTGATCGCGAACACATCCTCGGCCGTCGCGCCATTGTCCCACCGGCGCGGGCCGTGGGGCGCCAGGATCGCAGCTACGGCGGTGCGCTGGCCCGAAGGCGCGTCGCTGGCGAACACCGGCCCTATCTCGAATAGCGCCACATCGGCGAAGCCCCGGCGCGCGTTGCGCCCCGCCGCCTCGATCAGGTTGGGCAAGATCGACGGGCGCATGCAATCGAGCTCTGAGGCGATCGGATTGGCCAGCACCAGCGACTCTGCGCCCCCGCCGAATAGCGCTGCGGTCTTCCGCGCCGTGAACGACCAGGTCACCGCCTCGGCGTAGCCGGCCGCCGCCAGCGCCCGGCGGGCGAGGCGCGCGCGGGCCTGGCGCGCGGTCAGCACGCCCCCCGTCGGGTGCGGAACTTCGGGCAGGGGCGTCGACGGCAGCGAGTCGAAGCCCGCGATGCGCGCCACTTCCTCGACCAGATCGGCCTTGCCCTCGACGTCGCGCCGCCAGGTGGGCGGAATGACCGTGACGGTCGCGCCTTGGCCCTCGATGGTGAAGCCGAGCTTGTGCAGGATCTCCAGCGATCCCTCGCGCCCGACGTTCAGCCCGCTCAGGCGATGCACATAGGCTGGATCGAAGGCGATCGGCGCGGGCGGGGCGGGGGCCTGACCGGCCACCACCACGTCGGACGGTTCGCCGCCGCACAGCTCAAGGATCAGGCGCGTCGCCAGTTCCAGCCCATCCTCGACGAACCCGGGATCAACGCCCCGAGCGAAGCGGTAGGCGGCGTCCGAGTTGATGCCGGTGGTGCGCGCGGTCTGGGCGGTGCGGATCGGATCGAACCAGGCGCTCTCGATGAACACGTCGACCGTGGCGTCCGAACAGCCGGTGCTTTCGCCGCCCATCACGCCGCCCAGGCCGATCGGCCGCTCGCCCCCGCCGTCGGCGATCACGCACATTTCCGGGCCGATGGCGTAGGTCTTGCCGTCCAGCGCGATCAGGTGCTCGGGCGCATGGGGCTCGCCGTGATGGCCCAGGCGGGCCTCGATCACATCGCCGACCAGCAGGGCGCGGTCATAGACGTGCAGCGGCCGGCAGCGGTCGTAGGAAATGAGGTTGGTGATATCGACCAGCGCGTTGATCGGGCGCAGGCCCACCGCCTTCAGCCGCGCCTGCAGCCAGGCGGGCGAGGGGCCGTTCTTCACTCCGCGGATCAGTCGGCCCGCGAACACCGGGCAGGCCTCCGCGGCCTTGAGCGCGATCGAGATGGGGCATGAGAATTCGCCCTTAACCGGTTGAACCGCATGGTCCTTGAACCGCCCAATTCCGGTCGCGGCCAAGTCTCGCGCGATCCCAGCCACGCCCAGCCAGTCGGGCCGGTTGGGCGTCACCTCGAAGTCGATCACCGCCTCCAGACCCAGGGCCTCGGCCGCGCTCTGGCCGACCTGAAGATCGGCCGGCAAGTCCATGATGCCGTCGGACTCTTCGGCGACTTCCAATTCCGACGCCGAGCACAGCATGCCGTTGGACACCACCCCGCGCACCGGCTTCTCCACCAGGGTCACGCCCAGGCCTGGCACATAGGCGCCGATCGGGGCGTAGATGGTGGTCAGGCCCGCGCGGGCGTTGTGCGCGCCGCATACGATCTCCTTCATGCCGTCGATGGTCTGCACCTGGCACACCCGCAAGCGGTCGGCGTTGGGGTGCTGCACGGCCTCCACGATCTTGGCCACGGTGAAGGCGGCCAGCTTTTTGGCCGGGTCCTCGACGTGCTCGACCTCCAGGCCGGCCATGGTCATGGCGTCGACGATCTCGCCGACGCTGGCGGTGGTCTCAAGGTGGTCCTTGAGCCAGGACAGGGTGAACTTCATCAGGAGAGCCCCGAAGCGGGATTGGGCGCGGCGAAGGCCGAGAAGCCGTAGTGAGCCAGCCAGCGGGTGTCCGCGGCGAACATGTCGCGCAGATCGGGCACGCCGTACTTGAGCATGGCCAGACGGTCGACGCCGAAGCCAAACGCGAAGCCCTGCCATTCGTCCGGATCCAGGCCGCAGTTCCTCAGCACATTGGGATGCACCATCCCGCAGCCGAGAATCTCCAGCCAATCCGAGCCCTGGCCGATCTTCAACTCACCTCCCGAACGATCGCACTGCACGTCCATCTCCGCCGAGGGCTCGGTGAAGGGGAAGTGGTGGGGCCGGAAGCGCGTGGTCACCGCGCCCGTCTCGAAATATCGGGCCAGCACCGTCTCCAGCGTCCACTTCAGATGGCCCATGTGGGTGTCGCGGTCGATCACCAGGCCTTCGATCTGGTGGAACATCGGCGTGTGGGTCTGGTCGCTGTCCTTGCGATAGGTGCGGCCGGGCGCGACGATGCGGATCGGCGGCTTCTGGCTCATCATGGTGCGCACCTGCACCGGGCTGGTGTGGGTGCGCAGCACCTTGCGCTCGCCGGTTTCGCCATTTTCAAGAGAGGGGGGCTGCAAGAAGAAGGTGTCGTGCATTTCCCGCGCCGGGTGCTTGGGCGGAAAGTTCAGCGCGGTGAAGTTGTGGAAATCGTCCTCGATGTCCGGCCCTTCGGCCACGGCGAAGCCCAGTTCGGCGAAGATCGCGATCAGTTCGTCCAGCGCCTGCATGGTCGGATGCACCGAGCCCTTGCGGCGCGGCGGGGCGGGCAGGGTCAGGTCCAGGCGCTCGGCCGCCAGCTTGGCCTCCAGCGCCAGGGCCTCCAGCGCCGCCTTGCGCTCGCCGATCAGGCCTTGGACCTTGTCGCGCAGGCCGTTGATCGCGGGCCCGGCGACCTTGCGCTCGTCCGGGCTCATGGCGCCGAGAGATTTCAGCAGGCCCGAGATCGAGCCGGTCTTGCCCAGGGCGGCCACGCGCACGGCGTCGAGCGCGGCCAGGTCCGGAGCGGTCGCGACTTGCGAAGCCAGTTCGGCTTCCAGGGTCGAAAGGTCGGTCATCGAATGTCCAGCAATCAGCAAAAAGCCCCCCAGCGCCAGGCTGGAGGGCTCTTTTAGGCGGAGGGTTTCAGGAACCCAAGCGTCTTAAGCCAGCGCGGCGCGAACCTTGTCGGCGATGGCCTTGAACGCGGCCGGATCGGCGCCCGCGACATCGGCCAGGACCTTGCGGTCCATGTCGATGCCGGCCAGGTCCAGGCCGTGGATGAATTGCGAATAGGTGAAGCCTTCCAGGCGCGCCGCGGCGTTGATGCGCTGGATCCACAGGGCGCGGAACATGCGCTTGCGCACCTTGCGGTCGCGGTAGGCGTACTGGCCGGCCTTGTCCACCGCGGCCTTGGCCGTGCGGATGGTGTTCTTGCGGCGACCGTAGAAGCCCTTGGCCTGTTCCAGGACCTTCTTGTGCTTGGCGTGGGCGGTAACGCCCCGTTTGACGCGAGCCATTTTGCTATCTCTTCAAGATCGGGGTGTCAGAGGCCGTAGGGGAGGTAGTTCTTCACCACCACCTTGGCGTCGGAAGCGTTCAGCACCTTGGTGCCGCGCTGCTGGCGGATATATTTGCCATTGTGGCTGATCAGCCGGTGGCGCTTGCCCGCAACGCCGGCCTTGATCTTGCCGGACGCAGTCATCTTGAAGCGCTTTTTGGCGCCCGATTTGGTCTTCAACTTCGGCATTTTGCTGCGGCCCAGAAGGGCCGTCCTCTAGATAGCATTTAGAGCCGCCATGGCATGCCATTGGCCAGGCGACTGCAAGAGCCGGCGTCAATAGGGGAAACGGCCCGCAAAAGCAAGCGCGCGGCGGGCGTCGGCCTATTTGGCGGCGTCGACGGGATGCAGCCGCAGGACCACGGGCGAGACCGGCGCGCCCCTGCTCCGGCGGGCCTGACCCTCGGCCTGCCACGCCAAGAGAATGGCCGGCGCCACCAGCAGGGCCGCCACATAGAGCGGGGCGTCTGCGCCCACGATCGAGAACAGGGCCCCGCCGGCGATCGGGCCGGCCGCGCGCGCCAGGGCGCCGACAGCGGTGTTCAGGCCCAGCATGGTCCCTTGGCAGTCCGAGGGCGTGGCGCGCGAGATCAGGGCGATGATGTTGGGCAGGGCCAGGGCCTGGCCGAAGATGGTCAGGGCCAATAGCACCACGGTGCGGGGCATGCCCTGGCCCAGGGGTTGGGCCGCAAGGGTCAGGCTGATCAGCACCAGGCCTCCCGCCAGGGTGGCCGCCTCGCCGAACCGGCGGGTGATGCGCCCGGTCAGGAAGCCCTGGGCCACGGCGGCGGCCACGGCCACGCACGCCAGGCAGATCGACAGCTTCTCCGGTCCCCAGCCGTAGCGGCGCTGGGTCCACAGGCCGAAGGTCGACTCGGCGGCGGCGAAGGCCGCGGTGTAGAGCAAGGTGACGACCAGGGCGCGCGCCAGCACCGGATGGCGCATGGCGCGCTGGAACACGCCTATGCTGACGCCGGCCGTGCTGATCTTGGCCCGCGCGCAGCTTTCGCGCAGGAACAGGAAGGCGCCGCCAGCGGCCGTCAGCGCCAGTCCTCCCGCCGCCAGCAAGGGCACCCGATAGCCCGCCAGGCCCAGTTCCGGCCGCGCCAGAAAGCCGCCCAGCGCCGGGCCGGCCACGAACCCTAGCGCGAACGCGGCGCCCAAGAGGCCGATGCGCCCGGCGCGGTGCTGGGCCGGCGTGATGTCGGCGATATAGCCCTGAATGGTCGAGAGGTTGCCGGTCGCCAGGCCCATGGCCAAGCGGATCAGCAGCACCGCCCAGATGCTGGGCGCGAAGGCCAGGGCGATGAAGCCCAGGCCGCTGGCGGTGATGGTGCCGAGCAGGATCGGCCGGCGTCCGATCTTGTCCGACAGTCGGCCCCAGGTGGGCTCGGCGAAGAAGTTGCCGAGCGAGAAGGCGGTGAACACCCAGGTGACCAGCCACACCGGGGCGTGGAAGGCGCGGGCGTAGAACGGCAGGATCGGGAGCAGCACGCCGAAGCCCGCCAGATTGACGAACACAACCACCAGCAGCACGGCCATGGCTTTGCGGCCATGGGGCGGTGCGGCTTCGGGCTTGGCGGCGAGATTTTCCAGAGGCGCTGGACCGGGTGCGGCGGCGCGGGCGAGGACAGAGTGCGCCCGCCTCGCCATAACGCTTAGCGCGGCGCCAGGATCATGATCATCTGCCGGCCTTCCATGCGCGGCTCGTACTCGACCTTGGCGACCGGCTCGAAATCGGCCTTCACCTGCTGCAGCAGCTTCATGCCCAGCTCGGGGTGGGCCATTTCGCGCCCACGGAACCGCAGCGTCACCTTGACCTTGTCGCCCTCTTCAAAGAAGCGGTGCATGGCCTTGGCCTTCACATCGTAGTCGTGCGTATCGATGTTAGGACGCAGCTTGATCTCTTTGATTTCGACGGTCTTTTGCCGCTTGCGGGCTTCGTTCTTCTTTTTCTGTTCCTGGAACTTGTACTTGCCGTAATCCAGGATCTTGCAGACCGGCGGATCGGAGTTGGGAGACACCTCGACCAGATCGAGCCCGACTTCCTCCGCCGCCTCCAATGCCGATGACGTGGGCATGACGCCTTGCTTTTCGCCGTTGGCGTCGATCAGCAGGACTCGGGGGACGCGGATTTCATCATTGATGCGTGGACCGTCCTTGGACGGGGGAGCGGGCATGGGACGGCGAATAGGGTGTCTCCGTGGACATTGAAACGCGCGCGCTCCCTCCGGCCGAAGCGGAGCGCAACTCATGACGATATATGACCAAGGCGCGCCCCAGTATCAAGCGCGGTTCATGCTCTGTCCCCCGCTTTCCGTCGCAAGACGGTCAATATTAGCGCGGCGAAGGCCCTCGCTCGGCCAGCATCGCGCTGTAAACCTCCAAGGTGGCGTCGGTCATGACCTGCACGGCGTAGAGAGCGCGCGCGCGCGCCAGGGCCTCCACGCCCATGGCGGCGCGGCGCTCGGGCCCGGCGGCGATGGCGTCGCCGATGGCCGTGGCCCAAGCCTCGGCGTCACCCGGCGCCGCCAGCCAGCCGGTCTGGCCGGGCAGGATGGTCTCGCGGGCGGCGCCGTGGTCGGCGGCTATGGCCAATCGTCCCATCAGCTGAGGCTCGACCGCCGTGCGGCCAAAGGCTTCGGGCTCCAGCGAGGGCGCCAGGGCAATGTCGGCGGCCAGATAGGCGGCGGGCATGTCCTCGCACGGGCCGGGCAGGAGCACCTGGCCGCCGAGGCCATGCCGGGCGATCGCCGCCTCCAACTCGGCCACATAGCCGTCGCGGCCCTGGCTGTCGCCGACCAGGATCAGCACCCCGTTCGCCTGGCCGCGCTCGCGCAGCCGCGCCAGGGCCTCGATCGCCAGCAACTGCCCCTTCCAGCGGGTCAGGCGGCCGGCGAGCAGCAGCTTTACGCGCGCATCGCCCGGCTTAAGGCCCCAGCGCTCGCGCAGCGCCGTCACGCGCTCGGGCGCCACACGCGCCGGATCGAACCGCGTCAGGTCCACGCCGCGCGCGATCACCACCACCTTGGCCGGATCAACCGCGTGCTGGGCCATCAGGTGCTCGCGGGTGAAGTGCGAATTGGCGATCACCATGTCGCCGCGCGTGATCACCCCGTTGTACCAGCGCTTGAGCGCCGACTTGGCCTTATAGGCGCCGTGATAGGTCGCCAGCACAGGCGTCGCGGTCCTGCGGGCGGCCCACAGGGCGCTGAACGCCGGGGCGCGCGAGCGCACATGCACGATGCTGACGTGTTCCTGGCGGATCAGCTTGGCAAGGGCCTTGCCGTTGGCGGCCATGACCATGGGGTTCTTTGAATCGACCGGCATCGCGACGAACTCGGCGCCCGAGGCGATCAGGGCCGCGGTCATGCGCCCGCCAGCGCTGGCCACGATCGCCCGTCCGCCGGCGCGCACCACCGCCGCCGCCACGTCGAGCGTGGTCTGCTCGGCCCCGCCGATGTCCAGGCGTGGGACCACTTGCAGCAGGGTGAAACGCTCGGGCAGGGGGCTCAATCGGCTTTCCGTAGAGGAGGTCGGTGGTCTAGGCTAAAGCGTGCGCAGCCCTCACGCCATGGACGAAACGGTCAGATACCTGCCGCGCGACGACGGCGAAAGGCTGGCGTACATGCGCCAGGACGGGCGCGGGCCGACGGTGGTGTGGCTGGGCGGGTTCCGCTCGGACATGACAGGGACCAAGGCCGAGGCTCTGGGGCGATGGGCCGGGGCGCGGGGCCAGGGCTTCCTGCGCTTCGATTATTTCGCCCACGGCGCCTCGTCGGGCGACTTCGCCATGGGGACGATCACACGCTGGCGGGCCGACGCACTGGCGGCGATCGACCAGTTGACCGAGGGGCCGCTGGTGCTGGTGGGCTCATCCATGGGCGCCTGGCTGGCATGCCTGGCCGCCGCCGCACGGCCCGAGCGCCTGGCCGGCATGGTCCTGATCGCGCCGGCGCCCGATTTCACCGAAGCTCTGATGAAGCCCGCCCTGTCGCCCGAAGCCTTGGCGGCGTTGGAAGCAGAGGGGGTGTGGAACGCCCCGGCCGAGTTCGGCGGCGAGGTCTATCCCCTGACCCGCGCCCTGCTCGACGACGGCGCGCGCTGGTCGATCCTGCCCGGCCCCGTGCCGATCCATTGTCCCGTGCGCATCCTTCAGGGCGGCGAGGACCGCTCGGTCCCCTGGCCCCACGCCCTGGAGCTGGCCCAGGCGATCGAGGGCCGCGACGTGGTCTTCACCCTGATCAAGGGCGGCGACCACCGCCTGTCGCGCGAGGAGGACCTGGCGCGGCTGATCGCGGCAGTGGAGGCGTTGGCGGGCTAGGGGCGGCGGCTTTTAGAGCAGTAGGTTCGCAAAGCCCGGTTTGCCCACAGCCCCGCTCACTTCGGCCCGCTCACCTGCGGCAGGTCGCACTTCGAATGCCGCCCCTCGATCTTGCAGCGGTTGACCACCGCGCCGTTCTGGTCGTGGACCTCCACGTCCCAGGTCGTGGGCCCGGTGCGGACCATGGTCATGAATCCGAAGCCGTCGACCCACGAGCTGAACGCCTCAATCGCGGCCCCGGGCGCCACATAGGCGTCGGCCGGCAGCACGCGCGGGATCGGCACCACGTCCTCCTGGGTGCCCGAAAAGCCGGTGATGAACTGGGTCGGATGGGGGCTGGAGAAGCTGACCTGCTCCCACACGTGCACATGGCCGGCGAGCGCCAGCTGCACCGTATGGGGGAACAGCCACGGATTGACCGCCCCGAACGCCGATTGCAGGCCAGGCACGGACGGGCGCAGCTCGGTCTGCTGGGTGGTTTTATCGACCATGGCGGTGAAGCCCAGCAGCGGATGGTGGCTGGCGACGATGGTGTAGGGCGCCTTGGCCGCCAGGGTCGCCACGTCGGCCGCCAGCTGGCGATAGTGCGCCGCCATGGGGTCGCCCGGCGGGATGGCGTCGGCGGCGGTGTCGGAGGTGTCCATCGAGATGATCTGCGCCCCGTCGCCCAGGGGCACGGCGTAGGGCGCGCTGTAGTCGCCCATATCGTCGTTGGCGGCCAGGTTGCAGTCGCGGCCGGGCGCCAGCGGGCGTGGATCGACGAAGCGCCACCAGCCTTGGCCCGCGCGGTTGCAGCTCTCGTGATTGCCGCGCACCGCCAGCCACGGAGCGGCGGCCAGCAGGCTCGCACCGGGGGTGAAAAAGTCGGCGTTCCAGGCGTCCCAGCCATAGCCCCACGGGCTGGCGGCGCAGCCGGGGTGCTTATCCACCGCGCACACATTCTCGCGGTAGAGATAATCGCCCACATGCACCACGAGATCGGGCTTCCACGCGGCGGCGGAGGCGGCGACCTTGGCGAAGGGATACTGGTTGGGCGCGTTGCACGCCTGGTAGGCGTCGTCCGACAGCTTAAGCCGGCAGCCTGTGTCGCCAATCACGACGATCCTGTTCAACGCCTTGGCGGGTAGGGGCAGGGGGTGGCCGGCGACCGAGGCATGGACCAGGCCCTGGGGCAGGAAGGCCTCGCACGTCAGCACGGGGAAGGCCGAGGGCTTGGAGTCCTTGGGGTCCGAGCGCGTGGGCCGCAGCGCCACAGTCTCGGGGCCGGAGCGCACGCCCATGGCCAGGATCTGGCCATCGGCCTGAATCGAGGGGCACTGGGCGGTCGTGGTGATCACCCGCGCGGTGGGCGCGCCGTTCTCGCCCAGCACCACATAGGCCGCCTGGATAGGATCGTCGGCCGCGCGCGCCGCGCCGGCCGTGGTCGCCGCAAGGAGCAATCCGATCAGTGTCCTGACGATACCCGCGCCCGCCGTCATCTCACGCCGCCCCGCTGTTGCTCAGCCCGCGCTTAGCGCCGCCGCATGTCAGTTGCGTGACGTCTCGGCCGCCAGCACCGCTCGCAAGCCCTCGCGGTAGCTCGGATAGGCGGGCAGCCAGCCCAGTTCGGCCTTGGCCAGGGCGTTGGAGATACGCTTGTTCTCGCGGTAGAAGCGCCGCACCGCCGGCATGGCCCCGGCGTCGTCGTAGGCGCGCTCGGGCGGGGGCTGAAGGCCCAGCAGACCGGCGGCGTAGGCGGTGACATGCTCTGCCGGCGCCGGCTCGTCGTCGCACAGGTGATAGATCGCCCCCCCGCGCGGGCGCGCCAGCGACGCCTCCAGCCCGGCGGCCAGGTCGTCCACATGGATGCGCGAGAACACTTGGCCGGGCTTGATCAGCCGGTGGGCCGTCCCCTCGCGCAGGCGGTCGAACGGCGAGCGCCCGGGGCCATAGATGCCCGGCAGGCGGAACACGGCGGCCCCCAGGTCCAGCCAGTCCTGTTCGGCGGCCACGCGCCGCGCCCCCTCGATCGACATCGCGTTGGTCGGGCTGGATTCGAAGGTCCAGCGTCCCTGGCGGTCGCCATAGACCCCAGTCGTGGACAGATAGCCGATCCACCGCGGCCCCAGGGCGCCTTCAAGGCTCGGCGCCAGGGCGCGAAAGCCGGGGCAGCCGTGATCGTCGGGCGGGGCGGCGATCAGGATCGCATCGACGGTTTGCGCCAGCGCCGCGCAGGCCGCCACCGGCGTGGCCAGCACGCCGTCAGCCTCGGCTTCCTGGCGCGTGGAGTCGTTGCGCACCGCGGCCGTGACCGACCAGCCGTCGCGCAGCAGCCGCGAGGCGAGGGCGCGGCCGGTGAAGCCATAGCCGAAGATCAGCAGTTTCACGCGCAGCCTTTCGGCGTCCTGGGCCGCCGATCAGCTCCAGGGCGCCACGAAGCTTGCCAGAGCCGCCAGGATGCCGACAAGCGCGAGCGAACCCAGGAAGGCGATTTCCGGCGGATAGGCCGGCGCTCGGCGAAAGCGGTAGATCTTGGCCGTCATCGTCGCGTTTCCTTGCGCCCCTTGGCTTCTGGCGAGCCCTCACGGCAGAGTTACGCATCAGTCGGCCAATTCGTCAGCAGGCTGAATTGTCGCAACGATCACGAATTTGCGAGCGCTCAGTCCTTGAGCAGGGCGCTCACCGCCGCGCGCGCGTCCGCGCCCAGGTCCGGCCGTTTCAGCGCCAGGGCCACGTTGGCGCGCAGCAGACCGATCTTGTCGCCGCAGTCATAGGTCACCCCCTCGTACTCCAGGGCGTAGAACGGCCGCGTCTTCATCAGCGTGGCCATGGCGTCTGTCAGCTGGATTTCGTTTCCGGCGCCGCGCTCCTGGCTTTCCAGGATGTCGAAGATCGCGGGCTCCAGCACGTAGCGGCCGGAAATGAACAGGTTCGAGGGCTCGGTGCCCTTGGGCGGCTTTTCGACCATGCCGGTCATCTTGTTCAGCCGGCCCTCGTGGGATTCCAGGGCCACCACGCCATACTTGTGCGCTTCGCCCGGGGCGCAGGGCTCGACCACGATGATGTTGCCGCCGGTCTCCTCATAGGCCTTGACGGCCTGGGCCAGGGGCGGGGTCGGGCCTTCCATCAGCATGTCGGGCAGCATCACCGCGAACGGCTCGTCGCCGATCACCTGGCGCGCGCACCACACCGCGTGGCCCAGGCCGTGCGGCTGCATCTGGCGGATGAACGACATCTCGCCGGCCTTGGGCAGTTCCGACAGCAGTTCGTCCAGTATGGCCGTCTTGTTTTTGGCGCTCAGCTGCGCTTCCAGCTCGATGTGGTGATCGAAGTAGTCCTCGATCGCGCCCTTGCCGCGCCCAGTGACGAACACGAAGTGCTCGATGCCCGCGGCGCGCGCTTCGGCTACTACGTAGGACAGGATCGGCCTGTCGACCACATTGAGCAGTTCCTTGGCGACGGTCTTGGTGCCGGGCAGCACACGGGTGCCCAGACCGGCGACGGGGAGGACGGCTTTACGAACTGGTTTCATGAAAATTAGGCCCCTGAACGGCTTGCGGTTCGAGCCATAGTGGAAGGCTGAGGTTCCCGCTAGGCCCCGCCCGCCGGCGCCTGGGTTGGCTCGGGGGGCGATGCGGGCTTAAATAGCGCTTCTGCGCCGCTGTTCGATGACAGCTTCAGCAAATTGAAAAGGTCTCTGCCGACAATGAAGCGGAACCGGGTCGGAACACGATGAGCAAACGCGCCTATTTCGGCACTGACGGCATCCGCGGCGAAGCCAACAAGCATCCCATGACGGCCGAGGTGGCCCTGCGGGTGGGCCTGGCGGCGGGCAAGCTGTTCCGCTCGGCTAACGACCGGCGCCACCTGGTGGTGGTTGGCAAGGACACCCGTCTGTCGGGCTACATGATCGAGCCGGCGCTGGTGGCCGGCTTCGCCAGCGTGGGCATGGACGTGCGCCTGTTAGGGCCGCTGCCGACCCCGGCGGTGGCGATGATGACCCGCTCCATGCGCGCCGACCTGGGCGTGATGATCTCGGCCTCGCACAATTCCTTCGGCGACAACGGCATCAAGCTGTTTGGGCCTGACGGCTACAAGCTGTCGGATCAGCGCGAGCTGGAGATCGAGGCCTTCATGGATGAGGGCCTGCAGGAAGGCCTGGCCGCGCCGCGCGACCTGGGCCGGGTGCGGCGGGTCGACGATTCCCAGGCGCGCTACGTCGAGATCATCAAGGCGACCTTCCCCAAGCACCTCAGCCTGAACGCGCTGCGCATCGTGATCGATTGCGCCAACGGGGCCGCCTATAAGGTCGCGCCGACCGCCCTCTATGAATTGGGCGCCGAGGTGATCGAGGTCGGGGTCACGCCCGACGGCTTCAACATCAACGAGGAATGCGGCTCGACCCATCCCAAGGCCATGGCCAAGGCGGTCAAGGAATACCGCGCCGACATCGGCATCGCCCTGGACGGCGACGCCGACCGGTTGGTGATCTGCGACGAAAAGGGCCAGGTGGTCGATGGCGACCAGATCATGGCCATCATCGCCAAGGCCTACGCTGACAGCGGCCGTCTGACCGGCGGCGGCGTGGTCGCCACCGTCATGTCCAACCTCGGCCTGGAGCGGTTCCTGGGCAAGCTCAACCTCAAGCTCGAGCGCACCCAGGTCGGCGACCGCTATGTGATGGAGCGCATGCGCCAGGGCGGCTTCAACCTGGGCGGCGAGCAATCGGGCCACCTGATTCTCTCGGACTTCTCCACCACCGGCGACGGGCTGATCGCGGCCCTGCAGGTGCTGGCGGTGATGGTCAAGAGCGGCCAGCCGATGAGCGCCTTGGCCCAGCAGTTCGAGCCCGCGCCGCAAAAGCTCGAGAACGTGCGCTTCACCGCCGGCAAGCCGCTGGAGGACGCCAAGGTCAAGGCCGCCATCGCCGACGCCGAAGCCCAGCTCAAGGGCTCGGGCCGGCTTGTGATCCGCGCCTCGGGCACCGAGCCGCTGATCCGCATCATGGCCGAGGGCGACGACGAAGCGCTGGTGTCCAAGCTGGTCAAGGACCTGGTCGGCGCGGTCAAGATCGCCGCGGACTGACCCGCCCGCTTCGGCCCATGAAAAAGCGCCCCGGGAGGGGGCCCGGGACGCTTTGAATGGGCGAGGGGGCGCCCGGGGCTTTTCAGCCTTGTTATGCTTTGGGCCGGAATTCGATCAGATCAAAGACGGGGTCGCCGACACGGCGACAATCCGCTTCTTTAGGAACGTTCCCACCCCAACGAGTGGCTCTTTGCGAGCACTACAGTCAGCCTATCCTGAAATGGATTTCTTGCAAGCGAGGATTCACGATTTCACATCGCAAAAATTTTGCGTTGATCAACTTCGTAAGACCCCAAAGCTTTGCTGCATCGCAGTAGAATTTACCTGATTATATTGCGCTTGCTCAGTCGTGGGCCCAACCAATCGGCAACCAGAGGCTCAATGGCGCGCAAAACTGGCCTTCCGGCGCGGCTGGGGTTAGAAGCGCCTCCCGAACAAATCAACGACCGCAGATCCCATGGCCGGCCACTCAAAATTCAAGAACATCCAGTTTCGCAAGGGCAAGCAGGACAAGCTGCGCTCCAAGCTGTTCTCCAAGCTGTCGCGCGACATCACCCTGGCGGCCAAGCAGGGCCTGCCCGACCCATCGGCCAACGCCAAGTTGCGCCTGGCCATCGCCGCCGCCCGCGCCGAGTCCATGCCCAAGGACAACATAGAGCGCGCCATCAAGAAGGGCGCGGCCGGCGAAGCCGACAACATGGAAGAAATCCGCTACGAGGGCTTCGGCCCGGGCGGGGTGGGCGTGATCGTCGAGGTGCTGACCGACAACCGCAACCGTGCGGCGGCCAATGTGCGCACCATCTTCGGCAAGAACGGCGGCAACCTCGGCGAAAGTGGATCGGTGTCGTTCATGTTCGACCGCCTGGGCCAGATCGCCTACCCGGCGGCGGCCGGCTCCGAAGACGCGGTTATGGAGGCTGCGATCGAGGCCGGCGCCCAGGACGTTGAGTCCAGCGAGGACGGCCACCTGATCTTCACCGCCTTCGAGGACCTGTCGGCGGTGGCCGAGGCGCTGGAGGCGACCAAGCTCGGCGCGCCCAAGGGCGTGGCCATCGTTTGGAAGGCCAAGAGCGGCACGCCGGTGTCCGACGACGATTCCGCCACCCTGCTCAAGCTGCTCGACGCGCTGGACGACGACGACGACGTCTCGAACGTCTACTCCAACGTTGACCTCACCGACGAACAGGCGGGCGCCGAAGCGTAGGGCGCACCTTGCAACGCCGCCCCCGGCATTCGCCCGCATGAGCGGAGAGGCTATGGTGCGAACGCATGACGAACGCGATTCGCATCCTCGGGCTCGACCCTGGCCTGCGCCACACCGGATGGGGCGTGATCTCGGTGCAGGGCTCGCGCCTCAGCCACGTGGCCCATGGCGTGATCCGGCCTGACGACGCCCTGCCGCTGGCCGAGCGGCTGATCGCCCTGTTCGACGGGGTGACCCAGGTGATCGCCCAGCACGGCCCGCACGAGGCGGCGATCGAGGAAACCTTCGTCAACGTCAACCCGGCCTCGACCCTCAAGCTCGGCCACGCCCGCGCCGCCGCCATGATCGCGCCGGCCAAGGCGGGGCTGCCGGTCGCCGAATACGCCGCCACCGTGGTCAAGAAGGCGGTGGTCGGCACGGGCGGCGCCGATAAGGCCCAGGTCGCCTTCATGATCAAGCGCCTGTTGCCCGCCGCCGGCGACGCTAAGGCCGACGCCGCCGACGCCCTGGCGGTGGCGATCTGCCACGCCCATGCCCGCACGGCGAGGGGGCGGGCGGCATGATCGGGCGGTTGCGCGGCGTGCTGGCCGAGGTCGGCGACGAGGATCTGCTGATCGATGTAGGCGGGGTGGGCTATGTGGTCCGCTGCGGCGCGCGCACCCTGTCGCGCCTGCCGGCCGTCGGTGATGAGTTGATGCTGCACATCGACACCCAGACCCGCGAGGACGGCACACGCCTTTACGGCTTCGCCAGCCGCGAGGACCGTCAGGCGTTTGTGCTGCTGCAGGGCGTGCAGGGCGTCGGGCCCAAGGCGGCGCTGGCGGTGCTCGACGTGCTGCCGCCGGCCGAGCTGGCGGCGGCCATCGCGCGTGAGGACAAGGCCCTGGTGGCGCGTGCTCAGGGCGTGGGGCCCAAGCTGGCCCTGCGCATCGTGGTCGAGCTGAAGGACAAGCCGATCGGCGGGGAGGGCGTGTTCGTCCCGGCCGGCCCGGCGCCCGCCGCCCCGGCGCACAGGCCCACGGTCGCGGGCGAGGCGGTCTCGGCGCTGATGGGCCTGGGTTCGGCCGAGCCCGTGGCGCGCCGGGCGGTCGAGCAGGCCGTGGCGCGGCTGGGTGAAGCGGCGGCCCTGCCGGCGGTGATCAAGGCCGCCCTGCAGGAGCTCGGCCGATGACCCGGCTGGTGTCGGGCGAGCCGGGCCCCGCCGAAGGCTACGACCGCGCCCTGCGGCCCCAGACCCTGGCGGAGTTCGTCGGCCAGGAGCAGGCCAAGGGCAATCTGAAGGTGTTCATCGAGGCGGCGCGCGGCCGGGGCGAGGCGCTCGACCACGTGCTGCTGTTCGGGCCGCCGGGCCTGGGCAAGACCACCCTGGCCCAGATCGTGGCGCGCGAGCTGGGCGTCGGCTTTCGCGCGACCTCCGGTCCGGTGCTGGCCAAGGCCGGCGATCTGGCGGCGATCTTGACCAATCTCGAACCCAACGATGTGCTGTTCATCGACGAGATCCATCGCCTGGCCCCCGCTGTGGAGGAAATCCTCTATCCGGCCATGGAGGACCATGTGCTGGACCTGATCATCGGCGACGGCCCCTCGGCCCGCTCGGTGCGCATCGACCTGTCGCCCTTCACGCTAGTGGCCGCCACCACCCGCGCCGGCCTGCTGGCCACGCCCCTGCGCGACCGCTTCGGCATTCCCCTGCGGCTGGAGTTCTATAGCCAGGTCGAACTGCAACTCGTGATCGGCCAGGCGGCGCGCAAGATGGGCGTGGACCTTAAGCCCGAAGGCGCCGCCGAGATCGCGGCCCGGGCGCGGGGCACGCCGCGCGTAGCCGGCCGGCTGCTGCGCCGGGTGCGCGACTTCGCCGAGGCCGACGGCGCCACGATCATCGGCCGCGCGGACGCCGCCCGCGCCCTGGCCCGGCTGGAGGTCGACGAGGTCGGGCTCGACAGCCTCGACCGCCGCTATCTGCGCGCCCTGATCGAGAACTACGGCGGCGGCCCGGCGGGGGTGGAGACCTTGGCCTACGCCATCGCCGAGGCGCGCGACGCGGTCGAGGACGTGATCGAGCCCTATCTGCTGCAGCAGGGCTTCATCCAGCGCACCCCGCGCGGACGCATGGCCGCGGCCCGCGCTTACCTGCACCTCGGCCTGACCGCGCCCGCGCCGGCGCGTCCAGGGCAGCAGGAGCTGTTCGATGGAGGCGAGGGTGATTGAGATCATCTCCTTCCCCCTCGAGGGGCTAAGGGCAGGGATGGGGGGGCTCGCGCAGAGAGGACCGGCGACGCCCTATAGGCGCGCCCGCCTTGCGCGTCTGCCCATCAAGGTCGCGGGCCGCATCCTCACCCCTTCGCCTTTCCCATCGACGGAGAGGGGGGCATGACTCCGCTTCCGCCCTCCGGCGTGTTCGATGGCCAGGCGCACCTGCTGCCGGTCCGTATCTATTACGAGGACACCGATTTCACCGGCGTGGTCTATCACGCCAACTACCTGCGCTATTTCGAACGCGGCCGCTCAGAGTTCCTGCGCCTGGCGGGCGTCAGCCACACCGAACTGCGCGCGATGGACAGCCCTATGGCTTTCGTCGTGGCGCGGATGGAAATCGATTTCGTCAAGCCGGCGCGCATCGACGACGCCCTGGTCGTGCGCACCCAGTACGAACGATTGGAACGCGCGCGGCTGTTCGTGCGTCAAACCCTGGAGCGTGACGGCGAAGCCATCGCGCGCGCGGTCGAAACCATCGTCTGTATTGGCCTGGACGGGCGCCCGCGCCGTCCGCCTCAGGCCCTGGTCCAGGCGCTGCGCGCCTGGTTCCTGGACGGTCCGCCTTAGTTTCACCCAACCGGCGCGCCACCACGCGCCCCACAACACCCGAGCTTGGAGCTGCCTATGGACGCTTCCGACGCCCTCGCGGGCGCCCTGTCGAACCAGAGTTTCTCGATCATCGCCGTGTTCGTGCGCGCCGACTGGGTGGTCAAGGCGGTGCTCGTCGGCCTGGCCGTGGCCTCGCTCTGGTCGTGGACGGTGATCCTCGACAAGCTGTTCCGCTACGCCGCCCTGAACAAGGAGACCGACGCCTTCGAGGACCAGGTCAATTCCGGGCGCTCGCTGGAAGAGATCGCCACCGAGGCGGGCGAGCGGCCGATCCACGCCCTGCCGCGCATGCTGCAGGCGGGGCTCAAGGAATGGCGTGACGCGCGGGCCAAGGGCGGCCTGACTGGCGCCTCGGCCGAAGGCCAGGCAGGGCTGCTGATCCAGCGAATCGACCGTTTGATGGACGCGATCATCGCGCGCGAGAGCCGCCGGATCGAAGTGGGGCTGGGCGCCCTGGCGATCGTGGCCACGGCCTCGCCGTTCGTGGGGCTGTTCGGCACGGTGTGGGGCATCATGCACGCCTTCCAGGCCATCGCCGCCCAGAAGAACACCAACCTGGCGGTGGTCGCGCCCTCGATCGCCGAGGCGCTGTTCACCACCGCCGTGGGCTTGGCCGCCGCCATCCCGGCCTACATCTTCTACAACAAGTTCTCGACCGAGGCGGGCCGCTACACCGGCCGGCTGGAAAGCTTCGCCGACGACTTGGCCGCCGCCGTCACCCGCCGGTTGGCCGAGCGCCTCGCAGCGCCAGGAGAGCGCTGAGATGCAAGGCGCATCAGCCCTCAGTTCCGGCCGACGCCGGCGCCGCGGCGCGCGCAAGCGTGCGGCCCTGTCGGAGATCAACGTCACGCCCCTGGTCGACGTGATGCTGGTGCTGCTGATCATCTTCATGATCTCGGCGCCGCTGCTGACCGCCGGCGTGCCGGTGGACCTGCCCAAGACCGAGGCCTCTGCGGTCAACGACCAGCAGCAGCCCCTGACCATCACCGTGCAGCAGGACGGCCGCGTGTTCCTGCAGAACGTCGAGACGCCGTTCCAGGACCTGTCGGTGCGCCTGCGCGCCATGGCCGGCGACGGCTTCGACAAGCCGATCTATGTCCGCGCCGACGGCAAGGCGCCCTATGAGAAGGTGGCTCAGGTGATGGCCGCCCTGTCGGTCTCGGGCTTTTCCAAGATCAACCTGATCACCGACACGGGCGGTCCTAGGTCGGGGCCGGACGCCGCCCCGCCGCCGGTCCAGAACGCGTTGCGCTGATCGTGACGGTGGAGCGGCAGCGCACCGGTTTCGCGCCGGCCCTGATCGGGGCCTTGACGCTGCATGTCGCCGTGCTGCTCGCGGGGATCCTGGCGTGGCCGTTCATGGGCAAGCCGATCTCGCCCGCCAACGTCACCGCCGTGACCATCGTGGCCGCCGCGCCGTCGATTCCGCCGCCGGCCGAGAAGGCCCCGCGGCCCGCGCCGCCGACCTCGCCCGAGCCTGCGCCCACGCCGACGGCTCCACCGCCGCCAGCTCCCGCGCCGCCGGTCCCACCCAGGCCCAAGCCGCTTCCGCCCAAGCCCGCGCCGCCCCAGCCCACGCCGACCCCGGCGCCCGCGCCCAAGCCGCTTCCGCCCAAGCCGACCCCGCCCAAGCCCACCGCCCAGGCCCAACCGGCCAAGCCGACCAAGCCCAGCCAGGACCTGGACCTGGGCGCCCTGTCGGCCAGCCTGGACAAATCGACGTCGCGCAAGGGACCGGGCGCCAAGGGGCCGCCCAAGCTCGAACTCAGCCAGATCGAGCGGCTGGATCAGGGCGCAAGCTCGGCCGCCGACAAGACCGCCACCGTTGACGCCGCCGCCGCCGTGGGCGCACGCCTGAACCACCTGTGGAACAAGCGCTGCGAGGTCGAGGGCTTCCGCCAACTCGACGACATCCGTGTGCAGTTCCAACTGACGCCCGAAGGCGGGCTGCAGGGCGCGCCCCAGGTTGTCAGCGCGCACAAGTCCGATCCGGTGTGGCAGGCTGCGGCCGAAGCGGCGGTGCGGGCCGTTTACCAGGCTCAGCCGTTTACCGAACTGCCTCGGCAAACCTATTCCCAATGGCGGACGTTCACCGCTAACTATCAAGCGAAGGAAGCGTGCAAATGAGCGGCGCTCGTCCCACCCGATACCTGTTCCAGATTCTCCTGGTGTTGGCCTTGGCCATTGCCTCGCCCTTGGCCGCGCGCGCCGACATCACGGTCAACGTCAACCAGGGCGTCAGCCAGCCGCTTCCGGTCGCCATCCCCGCCTTCAGCGGCAAGGACCCCAACACCGCTAAGATCGGCGCCGACATCATGACCGTGATCACCGGCAACCTTCAGCGGTCGGGCCTGTTCAAGCCGCTCGACCCCAACAGCTTCATCGAGCGCAATCTCGACGTGAACGTCCAGCCGACCTTCGCCAACTGGAAGGTCCTGGGCGCCCAAGCCCTGGTCAACGGCCAGGCGACGGTCGACGCCGACGGCCGCCTGGTGGTGGACTTCCGTCTTTGGGACGTGAACACCGGCCAGCAACTGCTCGGCGAGCAATTCACCTCTACCCCCGACAACTGGCGGCGCGTGGCGCACAAGATTTCCGACGCGGTCTACACGCGCCTGACCGGCGAGAGCGGCTATTTCGACACCCGCATCGTGTTCGTGGCCGAGAGCGGGCCGCGCACGCACCGGGTCAAGCGCTTGGCCATCATGGACCAGGACGGGGCCAACCCCAGCTTCCTGACCGACGGCTCATACCTGGTCATGACGCCGAGGTTCTCGGCCAACACCCAGGAAATCACCTACATGGCCCTGCGCGACACGGGGGCCTCGATCTATCTGTTCAATATCGAGAGTGGCCGGCAGGAGACCATCGGCAAGTTCCCCGGCATGGTGTTCGCCCCCCGCTTCTCGCCCGACGGCGGCAAGGTGGCCTTCTCGGTGGAGAAGGGCGGCAACAGCGACGTCTATGTGATGGACCTGCGCAGCCGCCAGACCACGCGCCTGACCACCGACCCGGCGATCGACACCTCGCCCTCGTTCTCGCCCGACGGCCGCCAGCTGGTGTTCAATTCCGACCGCAGCGGATCGCCCCAGCTTTACATCATGAACGTCGATGGCACCGGCGTGCGGCGGATTTCCTTTGGCGAGGGGCGATACACCACCCCGGTGTGGAGCCCGCGCGGCGACTTCATCGCCTTCACCAAGCAGAATGGCTCCGATTTTCATATCGGGGTGATGCGGCCCGACGGCTCGGACGAGCGGATCCTCACGTCCAGCTATCTCGACGAAGGACCCACATGGGCGCCGAACGGGCGTGTGCTGATGTTCTTCAGGGAAACCCAAGGCGGGGCGGCCCATTTGTGGACCGTGGACCTGACGGGCCGGATTCTGCAGCCCGCGCCTTACACGGGCGACGCTTCGGACCCGGCGTGGTCGCCTTTGTTGAACTGAAGTGAATATTAAGAATTATTAGGCGGTGGGTCACATTGTAGCCTGCATGATGCAGGACCACCTGAAGGCTGGGGTCGAGCTTGGCCATGACCTGCAGTCCATTCGTGCGAAGGAGATCGGGACCGTGAAACTCAACTTCACCCAACATGCGCGCCTGCTCGCGATGCTCGCGGCGACGTCCGCCCTGGCCGCTTGCGCCACGCCCAAGCCGCCGCCGCCCGCCGCCCCGCCGCCTCCGCCGGCCGAAGCCCCGCCTCCGCCTCCGCCGCCCCCGCCGCCCGTGGCCAGCGCCCCGACCGGCCCGATCCCCGGTTCGGTCCAGGATTTCGTCGTCAACGTCGGCGACCGGGTCTATTTCGACTACAACGAATTCAACGTGCGGGCCGACGCTCAGCCGATCCTCGCCGCCCAGGCCGCCTGGCTGCAGCGCTATCCGCAGGTCAAGGTGCGTATCGAAGGCAACTGCGACGAACGCGGCACGCGCGAGTACAACCTCGCGCTCGGCGCTCGGCGGGCCAACTCGGTGCGCGATTTCCTGGTCGCCCACGGGGTGGACAGTTCACGCATCGACACGATCTCCTACGGCAAGGAGCGTCCACTCGATCCGGGCACGGGAGAGGACGCCTGGGCGCATAACCGCAACGGCCATACGGCCATCACCGGCGGCGCGTCCTAACCGACCGTTTGCGCTTATCGGAGAGACGTTCGCTTGGCCGCGTGGCGAAGCGGGCGTCTCTCCTTTAGTTTAGGCCTTACCCGCCCTGATGTTTCGGGGTGGCGACCGGGAGCCTCGACCCATGATTCAAACCGCTCGGCGGAGCCTCAAGGCCGGCGCCTTCGCCCTTGCCGTCCTGGCCCTCGCGGGAGGCGCCGCCCAGGCGCAATTGCGTCCGCAAGGTCCCGCCGAGGTGGGGCCTCAGCAGGCCGTGCCGCCGGCCGGCGCCGACGAGGTGACCGACAACAAGGGCATCAACCGGCGACTTGACCGCGACGAACAGGCTCTGCGCGAGCTGCGCCAGATCGTGCTCCAGGCCAAGGCCAGCGGCGCCCCGGTCCAGGTCAAGGACGCGAATACCGACGCCCAACTGGCCGCCATTCAGTCCAAGGTTGACGATTTCGACCAGACCCTGAGCCGCATCAACGGCCAGATTGACACGCTCCAGCACCAACTGGACGACGCCAAGAAGGCGCTGGACGCCTCCACCGCCGCCAACCAGGACCTGATCCTGCGCGTGACCAAGCTGGAGGGCGTCATCCAGGGCATGCAGATGCCGGCCGCCGCCGCCCAAGGCGGCCAGATGGGGGGCGCTCCGCCACAGGCCAGCGCCGATCAAGGCGGCGGCGATCAGGGCGGCGCGGGCGCCACGGACGAGGCCCAGGCCTATCGCCAGGCGCGTCAGGTGCTGGACGGCGGCGACTACGCCGGGGGCGTGCAGGCGCTGCAAGCCTATCTCGCCCGCTATCCCACAAGTCCGCGCGCGCCCGAAGCCAGTTACTGGCTAGGCCGGGCCCTCGGTCTGCAGAACATGCCGGCCGATGCGGCGGCGTCCTACGCCCGCGCGCTCAAGGGCTGGCCGCAAAGTTCCTGGGCCGGCGATGCGGTGGTGCGTCTGTCCTCGTCGCTGGTCGATCTCAAGCGCACCGACGACGCCTGCGCCGCGCTGGGCGAATTCGAGCGCCGCTACGCCGCCAAGTCGTCAGCCGCGGTCAAGACGCGCGCCCGCACCGTCCGCACCCAGGCGGCTTGCAGCTAGGTGAACCGGGTTCTCCAGGCGCTCGATCGCAGGCTGGACCCGAACGCCTCCGCCCCGGTGACGGTCGCCTTTTCGGGCGGCTCCGACTCACTGGCCCTGCTGCTGCTAGCCAGGGCCTGGGCCGATCGGGCAGGGCGCTCGGTCCTCGCGCTTACCGTTGATCATGGTCTGCAGGCCCAAAGCGGCGCCTGGACCCAGGCCGCGGCGGCCGTGGCCGCGCAGGTCGGCGTGGGCTTTCGGGCGCTTGACTGGACCGGCCCCAAACCCGCCTCCGGTGTCCCGGCGGCGGCGCGGGCGGCGCGGCACCGTCTTTTGGCGGTCGCGGCGCGCGAAGCCGGCGCGGCGTGTCTGCTCATCGGCCACACCTTTGACGACCAGCTCGAGAATGCCCTGATGCGCGGCGCGGGCGAGCGTCTAGGCCCGTTGAGGCCTTGGAGCCCCAGTCCAGTGTGGCCCGAGGGCAGGGAGCTGTTCCTGTGTCGTCCGCTGCTGGCCGAGCGGCGCGCCGATCTGCAGGCCTGGCTTGCCGGCCAAGGCTGGTCGTGGATCGACGATCCCGCCAACGACAATCCGGTCAGTCCGCGGGCCCGCGCCCGCGCCCGTATCGCGGGGGGCGAAGCGGGCGATTGCGACGACCCGACCGAAGACCCGCCGGCTCTGGCCGCTATGGCGAGGCTGTGCCGCGCGCCCGCCTGGGGCGGGCTGGTCCTGCCGCGCGCGGCTTTGGTCGAGGGGCCGGCTTTGCGCCTGCTGCAGATCGCTCTGGCCTGCGCGAGCGGTCGCGAGGCGTTGCCGCGCCCCGCCCGCGCATTGCCGCTTCTTCAACGCCTCCGAGCGGGCGAGGTCTTCACCGCCAGCCTGGGCGGCGCGCGCCTTGAGGCGGGGCGGGGGGAGGTGCTGATCGTTCGAGAACCCGGCGAATTTCAGCGCGGGGCGGACGCTCGCCGGGCGCTCGATTCAGGGGAAACGTTGGTGTGGGACGGCCGCATCGCGTTGACGGCCTGGCGCCCCGGGCTGACGGCCGGCCCCTTGCGAGGGCTCGCCGCGCGCCTGACCCCAGCAGAGCGCGCGGGGCTCGCCCAAATCCCCGCGGCGGGACGCGGCGCCTTGCCCGCTGTTCAGGCCCTGGATTTGCCGCCATCCTGCCCCATGTTGGAGGCGTCGCCCGCGCGGGCCTTCGTGGGGGCGACGTCGCTGGTCTGGGCGCGGTTCTCCGCCGCCTGCGGCCTAATCCGACAGGAAGGTGAAACTTCCTGCGCCGCCCTAATGGCGGATTCACGACAGCCGTCCTATGTTATCCCAGGAGCCAAGGGTCTTTCTGAATGACGCTACGTAACGCTGCGATCTGGGTTGTCATCGGCGTGCTGCTGATCGGCCTTTACGGCATGTTCAACCATGCGGGCCGAGGCCCCGGTTCAGCGGCCGATCTGACCTATTCGCAACTTCTGGCCAAGGTGAACGCCGGCCAGATCAAGGGCGCGGTCGTGCGCGGCGAGCAGATCGAGACGCGCGACGCCGCGGGCAAGACCTATGACACCGTCACCCCGGCCGACCAGGACGACCTGCTCAAGCAGCTTGTCGCCTCGGGCGCCGACGTCGACGTCAAGTCGACCACCCCCAACATCGGCCTCAGCCTGCTGATCAACTTCGCCCCGATCCTGCTGATCGGCGCGGTGTGGTTCTTCTTCATGCGCCAGATGCAGGGCGGCGCGCGCGGGGCCATGGGCTTCGGCAAGTCCAAGGCCCGGCTGCTAACCGAGAACAAGAACCGCGTGACCTTCGAGGACGTCGCGGGCGTCGACGAAGCCAAGGAAGAGCTGTCGGAAATCGTCGATTTTCTGAAGGATCCGGGCAAATTCCAGCGCCTGGGCGGCAAGATTCCCAAGGGCGCCTTGCTGGTCGGTCCGCCCGGCACCGGTAAGACCCTGCTGGCGCGCGCCATCGCGGGCGAGGCGGGCGTGCCCTTCTTCACCATCTCCGGCTCGGACTTCGTGGAAATGTTTGTCGGCGTCGGCGCCAGCCGCGTGCGCGACATGTTCGAACAGGCCAAGAAGAACGCGCCCTGCATCATCTTCATCGACGAAATCGACGCGGTCGGCCGTCATCGCGGCGCGGGCCTGGGCGGCGGCAACGACGAGCGCGAGCAGACCCTCAACCAGCTGCTGGTCGAGATGGACGGCTTCGAGGCCAACGAAGGCATCATTCTGATCGCCGCCACCAACCGGCCGGACGTGCTGGACCCCGCTCTGCTGCGTCCGGGCCGCTTCGACCGTCAGGTGGTGGTGCCCAACCCCGACGTGAACGGCCGCGAGCGCATCCTGCGCGTACACATGCGCAATGTGCCCCTGTCGGCCGACGTGGACGTCAAGATCATTGCCCGCGGTACGCCCGGCTTCTCCGGCGCGGACTTGGCCAATCTGGTCAATGAGGCGGCCCTGCTGGCGGCGCGCAAAAACCGTCGCATGGTCACCCAGCGCGACTTTGAGGAAGCCAAGGACAAGGTCATGATGGGCGCCGAGCGCCGGTCCATGGCCATGACCGAGGACGAGAAGAAGCTGACCGCCTACCACGAGGGCGGCCACGCCATCCTGGCCCTGACCGTGCCCAACACCGATCCGGTGCACAAGGCGACCATCATTCCGCGCGGCCGGGCCCTGGGCATGGTCATGCAGTTGCCCGAGCGCGACAAGCTGTCGATGAGCTTCCAGCAGATGACCTCGCGACTGGTCATCCTGATGGGCGGCCGCGTGGCCGAGGAGCTGATCTTCGGTAAGGAGCACGTCACCTCCGGCGCGGCGTCCGACATCCAGCAGGCCACCAAGCTGGCCCGCGCCATGGTCACCCAGTGGGGCTATTCGGACGAGTTGGGCGTGGTGATGTACGGCGACAACCAGGAAGAAGTGTTCCTGGGCCATTCGGTGTCGCGCACCCAGAACATCTCCGAGGAGACCTCGCGTAAGATCGACAGCGAGGTCAAGCGCCTGGTCCAAACCGGCTACGACGAGGCCAAGCGCATCCTGACCGAGCGGATGGAAGATCTGCAGACCCTGGCCAAGGCCCTGCTCGAATACGAGACCCTGACCGGGGACGAGATTCTCAACGCGCTGAAAGGCATTCCCCCGGTGCGCGACGAGGTGGACGTGCGCCCGAGCGGCCCGTCGGTTTCGGTGCCGGTCACGCCCATCGCCGAGCCGGGCGCGCAGCCCGCTTGACGCCCCCACGCCTGATGGGGGTGGTGAACGTCACCCCCGACAGCTTCTCCGACGGCGGCCGCTTCCTGGACCAGGACGCGGCCGTTCGTCATGCACTGGCGCTGATCGACGACGGCGCGGATATGCTCGACATTGGCGGCGAGTCCACCCGGCCCGGGGCCGATCCCGTGCCCTCCGCCGAAGAAATCGCTCGCGTGGTTCCGGTGGTCGAGGCGGTGCGCCGCCACAGCGATGTGACCATCTCGGTCGACACCATGAAGCCGCAGGTGATGCGCGCGGCCCACGCGGCGGGCGCCGACATGTGGAACGACGTCACCGCCCTGACCTGGTCCAAGGACAGCCTCGCCGTCGCCGCCGCGCTCGGGTGTCATGTGGTGCTGATGCATATGCAGGGCGAGCCCCAGACCATGCAGGACGATCCGGCCTACAGTGACGTGGTGGTCGAGGTGGCGGCCTATCTGCAGGGCCGGGCGCGGGCGGCGATGGCGGCGGGCGTGGCCCAGGACAAAATCTGGCTCGACCCCGGAATCGGCTTTGGCAAGACCCCCGACCATAATCTGACGCTTCTGGGCCACCTGGGCAGCGTGACTGGCCTCGGATTCAAGACGGTGTTGGGCGTAAGCCGCAAGCGCTTCATACGCGCGGTCGACGCCCGCGGCGTGCGGCCCGAGGACCGGCTGGGCGGCTCCATCGCCGGGGCCGTCATCGGTGCGGATGCCGGCGTCGATGCGATCCGCGCTCACGACGTGCGCGAAACCTTGCAGGCGCTCAAGCTGTGGGCTGCGGTGCGCAGCGCGCTCTAGCCGAACCACTGGCTCATCTGGCCGGGCGCGACGATGGCGTCCCACACCGTGCGGGGGGCATGCCGCAGGCGCCGCTCGAAGCGGATGTCCCAGCCGTCATCGATCTTCAGAATCGCCCCGTCCCGTGCGTCCATCTCAGCTTCCCTTGTCCAGGTGGTGTTCCAGCGCGTCGAGCTTGCCGCCCCAGAACCGGCGATAGGGGTCGAGCCACCGCTCAAGTTCGGCCAGGGGCTCAGGCCGCAGGCGGTACATCCGCCGCTGCCCGTCGACCCGCGCCTCGACCAGACCGGCTTCGCGCAGCACCTTCAGATGTTTGGACACCGCCGGCTGGCTCAGCCTCAGGGCCCAGACTAGATCGCCCGCCGGCCGCTCGCCCTTCAGCAGCAGGGCCATCAACCGCCGACGATTGGGCTCGGCCAGGGCGTCGAACAAGGCGTTTTCCATAGAGGTTATATATCTCATATCGAATGTTTCTCATCAAGTTCGATCGCGCGGCTGGCGGCGACGGCGGGCCTATGGAACAAGGCGTCCCATGACCCAAGCGCCAAGAGCCAAGGGCCGCGTCCTGATCATTGCCGGGTCCGACTCCGGCGGGGGCGCGGGCGTCCAGGCCGACATCAAGACCGTGACCATGCTGGGTGGCTACGCCGCCACGGCCATCACTGCCGTCACCGTGCAGAACACCCTGGGCGTCAGCGGCGTGCATTCGATCCCACCCGAGGTGGTCAAGGCCCAGGCCCTGGCGGTGCTGGACGACATCGGCGCGGACGCGATCAAGACCGGCATGCTGGGTGATCTGGCCATGATCGAGGCGGTGGCCGAAGTGCTGGACGGCGTCCACGCGCCGGTGGTGATCGATCCGGTGATGGTGGCCAAGGGCGGGGCGCCCTTGCTGGCGGCCGAGGCGGTGGCCCATTTCGCCCGCGTTCTCGCCCCGCGCGCGGCCCTGCTCACGCCCAACGTCTTGGAGGCCGAGGCCCTAACCGGCCTAACCGTGGCGGACCTTGATGGACAGAGACGGGCGGGCGAGGCCCTGCTTCGGGCTGGCGCTGGTGCAGTCCTGATCAAGGGCGGCCATATCGCCGGCGAGCGCGTGGTGGATCTGTTGATGGACGGGGGCGGCGAACTGCTGCTGGAAGGGCCGCGCATTGACAGTCGCCATACCCACGGCACCGGCTGCACCCTGGCTTCGGCCTGCGCCACCGGCCTGGCCCAGGGGCTGTCCTTGCAGGAGGCGGTCACGCGCGCCTGGTCCTATGTGGCCGAGGCGATTCGCCGGGCGCCGGGCTTTGGCCAGGGCCATGGCCCGCTGGATCACGGCTGGCCCCTGCGCCGCCTGGATTAGCGGCGCCCCGATGACGTGTAAGCGCTGGCCATGCCCGGCCCATTGAGCGCATTGTGAGGAAGGGCTGAGCCGATCGCATCGGCCAAGGGATTCCTGTCGGGGGACCCAATACTGGGAGGACTACAATCATGAGGATGCGTAAGCGTCTCACCGCCGAGTTCATCGGCACGGGCTGGCTGGTTCTGGGCGGTTGCGGCAGCGCGGTTCTCGCGGCCGCCTATCCGGGCATGGGCATCGGGTTCGTCGGCGTCTCGCTCGCCTTTGGCCTGACCGTCGTCACCATGGCCTACGCCATCGGCCACGTCTCCGGCTGCCACCTCAATCCCGCGGTCACGGTGGGCCTTTGCGCCGGCGGCCGTTTCCCGGCCAAGGACGTCTTGTTCTATATTGTCGCCCAGGTCCTGGGAGCCATCGCCGGCGCCAGCATCCTCTACGTCATCGCCAGCGGCCGCACCGGCTTCGATCCCTCGACCGGGTTCGCCGCCAACGGCTACGACGACCATTCGCCGGGCGGGTATTCTCTGGCCGCCTGCTTCGTCACCGAGGTGGTGATGAGCTTCGCATTCGTGTTCGTGATCATGGGCGCGACCCACAGCAAGGCGCCCAGGGCGCTCGGGCCCCTGGCCATCGGCCTGTGCCTCACCTTGATCCACCTGATCAGCATTCCGGTGACCAACACCTCGGTCAATCCGGCGCGCAGCCTCGGGCCGGCCCTGTTCGCGGGCGGCTGGGCCCTGCAGCAGCTGTGGATGTTCTGGTCCGCGCCCTTCGTCGGCGCTGTCATTGCCGGCGTGGTCTACCGCTGGGTCGGCGGCGCCGAGGCGCCGCGGGCCGAGCACGTGCGGGTCGAGCCTGTGGTTGTGGTCGAGCCGGCCGTCGTGCTGGAAGCCGCCTCTTTCGCCCAGACGGCAGCGCGCACCACGGCCCCCGCCTGAGGGCGGCCTGAAGCACCCCTGAGTCGCCGAAGGCCGGCGGTCCCCGCGGATCGCCGGGCCTCATTCGAGCCCTGAGGCCGCTGTGGCCGAGCGATAGACCACGATCCGGCGGCTCCGGGAAGGCCGGCGAATGGGCCGAAACTTTTCGCTCGCGCATCGGCGCGGTTGGTGTATCAACCGCCCCGGGCCACGCCCTCCCAACGGGGCGCCGCTCATCTGTGAGGATGGGAGACAATCCATATGACGACCCCCGCCAAGCCGGCCATGCGTCCGGCTCGCCCCGAATTCTCGTCCGGCCCCTGCGCCAAGCGCCCCGGCTGGAAGGTGGAAAACCTTCAGGGGGCGCTCGTCGGCCGCTCCCACCGCTCCAAACCCGGCAAGGCGCGCCTGAAAGAGGCGATCGACCAGACCCGCGCGGTGCTGCAGGTTCCGGCCGACTATCTGATCGGCATCGTGCCGGCCTCCGACACCGGCGCCGTAGAAATGGCGATGTGGTCGATGCTCGGCGCCCGTCCGGTTCAGGTCATCGCCTTCGAATCCTTCGGCAAGGACTGGGTCACCGACGTTCTCAAGCAGCTCAAGCTGAAGGACGCCGAGATCCTGGACGCCGGCTACGGCCAGCTGCCCGACCTGACTAAGGTGCGCAAGGACGCCGACGTGGTGTTCACCTGGAACGGCACGACCTCGGGCGTGCGCGTGCCCAACGCCGACTTCATCGCCGCCGACCGCGAAGGCGTGACCATCTGCGACGCCACCTCGGCCGCCTTCGCCCAGGACCTGGACTGGGCCAAGCTCGACGTCACCACCTTCTCCTGGCAGAAGGCGATGGGCGGCGAGGCGGCCCACGGCATGCTGATCCTCAGCCCCCGCGCCGTGGCCCGCCTGGAAAACTACACCCCGCCCTGGCCGCTGCCCAAAATCTTCCGTATGACCAAGGGCGGCAAGGTCAGCCTCGACATCTTCGAAGGCGCGACCATCAACACCCCCTCGATGCTGTGCGTGGAAGACTACCTCGACGCTCTGAAGTGGGGCGCTTCCATCGGCGGGCTCAAGGCGCTGCAGGCGCGCTCGAACGCTAACTTGGGCGTGATCGCCGAGTGGGTGGCCAAGACCCCCTGGGTCGAGTTCCTGGCCGACACGCCGGAAACCCGCTCCAACACCTCGGTGTGCATCAAGGTGATCGACAAGCGCGTCACCGGCCTGTCGTCCGACGGTCAGGCCGACTTCGCCAAGAAGCTGGCCTCGCTGCTGGAAAAGGAGGGCGTGGCCCTCGATACCGGCGGCTATCGCGACGCCCCTCCGGGCCTGCGCATCTGGTGCGGCGCCACGGTCGACGCCTCCGACCTGGAAGCGCTGACGCCCTGGCTCGACTGGGCGTTCGAAACCCTCGCGTCCGAACTGCAACCCGCCTGATCCGGCGCGGACGGCCTTCGTCCGCCCTTCACACATCCCATGGCCCGGCCCCCAGATCCTTGGGGGCCGGCGCCTGATCTAGGAGAAGCCCATGGCTCCCCGCGTTCTCATCGCCGATGAACTTTCCCCCGCCGCCGTCGCCATCTTTCAGGACCGCGGCATCCAGGTCGACGTCAAGACCGGCCTGACCAAGGATCAACTGCTCGAGATCATCGACCAGTACGACGGTCTGGCCGTGCGCTCGGCCACCAAGCCCAACAAGGAGGTCATCGCCAAGGCCAAGAACCTCAAGGTGATCGGCCGCGCGGGCATCGGCGTCGATAACGTCGACATCCCCGCCGCCACCGCCGCCGGCATCGTGGTGATGAACACCCCCTTCGGCAACTCGATCACCACCGCCGAGCACGCCATCGCCTTGATGTTCGCGGTCGCGCGCGAACTGCCCGCCGCCGACGCCTCGACCCAAGCCGGCAAGTGGGAAAAGAACCGCTTCATGGGCGTGGAGTTGTTCAACAAGACCTTGGGCCTGATCGGCGCGGGCAACATCGGCTCGATCGTGGCCGACCGGGCGCTGGGCCTGAAGATGAAGGTCGTGGCCTATGATCCGTTCCTGTCCAACGACCGCGCCATCGAAATGGGCGTCGAGAAGGTCGAGCTGGACCAACTGCTGGCCCGCGCCGACTTCATCACCCTGCACACGCCGCTGACCGACAAGACCCGCAACATCCTGTCCAAGGACGCCTTGGCCAAGACCAAGAAGGGCGTGATCATCATCAACTGCGCCCGCGGCGGCCTGGTCGACGAAGCGGCCCTGCGTGAAGGCCTCGACAGCGGCCACATCGGTGGCGCGGGCTTCGATGTGTTCGTCGAGGAGCCGGCCAAGGCCAACGTCCTGTTCGGCGCGCCGAACCTGGTGGCCACGCCGCACCTGGGCGCCTCGACCAACGAAGCGCAGGAGAACGTCGCCTTGCAGGTGGCCGAGCAGATGAGCGACTATCTGCTCACCGGCGCGGTGACCAACGCCCTCAACAGCCCCTCGGTCAGCGCCGAGGATGCGCCCAAGCTGAAGCCGTTCGTGTCCCTGGCCCAGAACCTCGGCGCCTTCGCTGGCCAGATGGTCGATGCAGGCCTCAAGTCGATCGAGATCGCCTACGAGGGCGAGATCGCCAAGCTCAACGTCAAGCCGCTGACCGCCGCGGCCCTGGCGGGCGTTCTGCGCCCGGCCCTGGAAGACGTGAACATGGTGTCCGCCCCGGCGGTCGCGCGCGATCGCGGCATCACGGTCACCGAGACCCGCAATGAGTCCTCGCCCACCTACGACAGCGTGATCCGCATCACCGTGGTGTCGGATTCCGGCTCGCGCGCCTTCGCCGGCTCGGTGATCGGCGGCCTGCCGCGCGTGATCGAGGTTAAGGGCATGGAACTGGACGCACCCTTCGGCGCCGCTATGCTCTACGTCAACAACCTCGACAAGCCGGGTTTCATCGGCAAGCTCGGCGGCCTGCTGGCCGAGGCCGACATCAACATCGCCACCTTCAACCTGGGCCGCGTGCAGGCGGGGGACGACGCCATCGCCCTGGTTGGTGTCGACCAAGCCCCGGCGGGCGCGCTGCTCGACAAGATCAAGAGCCTGCCGCACGTCAAGGAAGTGCGCGCCCTGGTGTTCTAAATTTTAGGTCGTCGCTAAGTTGGCAATTGATTGGGAGAAATAAGGTGGCGCGTCATAGACTGGCGCGCCACCGGAGATGTTCTAAATAGGTACACAATCCGAAGCGGGAATTGCCCGACTGAGGGATGGCGAGCTTTGTCCTGTTAGGAGTTGCCCTTGACCTCAGCATTCCCCATTCCGGCTCCGTCCCTTTTCGACGAACGGTGGGTCCAGGATCTGCTTAATCAAGCAGAGCGCTTTCTTGAAGCTGGTGAGGAGGATCGTGTTGCGTCAGCGCTACTGGCGCTACCTCCTGAGCTGTTAATCCTGCTCTATTTCGACAGACCGCAGAAATGGGGCCGGCTGTCCGCTTGGTTGCCGACCCTGCCTTCGGAGGCGGACCAACGTCACTGGACCGGGTCGTCTGGCCTTCACCTCATGCTTCAGGCGTCCGTATTTCTCGACGACGTTTTTGCTCACGCGGGAAAGCTAACCGCTGATTTGCGCGTTTTGGATTACGGTTGCGGATGGGGCCGCATGCTGCGGCTGCTTTACAATCGGGTCCGGCTTTCGAATATCTATGGCGTTGACCCGTGGCCGCCGTCTCATGAACGCCTAGAAGAACATGGTGTTCGTGGAAAGCTCGCTCTAATCGATTACGTCCCGACCGAACTGCCGTTCGGGGATGTGAATTTCGACGTCATATTCGCCTTCAGCGTGTTTACCCACATTGGCGAGCAGTCGCAGCGCGCTGTACTCGGCGCAATGCGCAAGCGAGTTGCACAGGATGGCATATTGGCACTGACGATCCGCCAGGCGAGCTACTGGACTGTTGCCACATGGCCTGACGCCGCCACTCGCGAGCAACTCTGGAACGAGCATATCAACGGCAACGGTTTCGCATTCGCCTCGCATGGCGCCAGCGAAGGCGGCCACCAAACGGATGACTATGGCGATGTTTCCATCTCGCTCGACTACATCCGCCGCGAATGGAAAGAGTGGAGGCTTGACGGCGTAAGGTGGCATATGACCGATGACCAGCAGATCACGGTCTTCCTCCGTCCAGCTTGAGTTGGGGTTGACGCCAAGCCTTGAGTCTGTTGTAGAGCGCCGGTTCGCGCGTCATTTGCACGCCCATCATCGCAAAAAATGCCTCGCCGCCGAGTCCTGTCGAAGGGCGGTTGAGGTCCGCCGGGCAGGCGAGGAGCCGTATCCATGGCCAATGTGACCGTCGTCGGCGCCCAGTGGGGCGACGAGGGCAAGGGCAAGATCGTCGACTGGCTGTCCAACCGCGCCGACATGGTGGTGCGTTTCCAGGGCGGCCATAACGCCGGCCACACCCTCGTGGTGGGCGACAAGACCTACAAGCTGTCCCTGCTGCCGTCCGGCGTGGTCCAGGGCAAGCCTTCGGTTATCGGCAATGGTGTCGTGGTCGATCCCTGGGCCCTGCTCGGCGAGATCGACAAGATTCGCGCCCAGGGCGTGCGCATCACCCCCGACATCCTGATCCTGGCCGACAACGCCACCCTGATCCTCCCGCTGCACCGCGACCTGGACGGCGCGCGCGAGGCGGCCGCCGGGGCCGCCAAGATCGGCACCACCGGGCGCGGCATTGGTCCGGCCTACGAGGACAAGGTCGGGCGCCGGGCGATCCGGGTGGCCGATCTGGCCGATCCGGAAGCGCTCAAGATCAAGATCGAGCGCCTGCTGGCTCACCACGGGGCCCTGCGCAAGGGGCTGGGCCTGCCCGACTTCGACGGCGAGGCCCTGCTCGGCCAATTGCTCGAGGTCGCGCCCAAGATCCTGGCCTACGCTCAGCCGGCGTGGCGGGTGCTCGGCGCGGCCGTCAGCGACGGCTCCCGCGTTCTGTTCGAGGGGGCCCAGGGCGCGTTGCTCGATGTGGACCATGGCACCTATCCCTATGTCACTTCGTCCAACACCGTGGCGGGCCAGGCGGCGGCCGGTTCGGGCCTGGGTCCGCGCTCGACCGGTTATGTGCTCGGCATCGTCAAGGCCTACACCACGCGGGTGGGCGAGGGGCCGTTTCCCACCGAGCTGTTCGACGCCAATGGCGAGCGCCTGGGCGAGCGCGGCCACGAGTTCGGCACGGTCACAGGGCGTCCGCGGCGCTGCGGTTGGTTCGACGCGGCGTTGGTGCGGCAATCTGTCTCGGTCAACGGCATCGACGGCGTGGCCCTGACAAAGCTCGACGTATTGGACGGTTTCGAGGAACTGAAGATCGGCGTCGGCTATACCTTGGGCGGCAAGACTTACGACTATCTTCCGGCCGGCCTGAAGGCTCAAAGCGCGCTGGAACCGGTGTGGGAGACGCTGGAAGGCTGGAGTCAAAGTACTCAGGGCGCTCGAAGCTGGCGTGATCTGCCCGCGGCGGCGATCAAATATGTGCGGCGGATCGAAGAACTGATCGGGACCCAGGTGGCGCTCCTCTCGACCAGCCCCGAGCGCGAAGACACCATCCTGATGCGCGATCCGTTCGCCGACCGCTAGGGCGCCGCGCGGCGGCGTAAGCGCTCGTTTACCAGCTTTGGCGATAGTTGACGGCCTGTGGAGCGCCCCAGACCGTGAACGACAACGCCGGCAGTGCTTTCGCCAGGGCCGTGGCCCGGATGCGCAGAATCCTCGTTGTCGACCCCAATCCGGCGACGGCGAAGATGCTGGCTGAACTGTTGCGTTCGGTCATTCCCCAATGCCAGGTGTCCGGGGTCCAGACCGATGAGCAGGGTTTTCGCCATCTGGAGAGTTTCGATCCTCAGCTGATCTTCATTGAGTTGAAGGGGCCGTCGCTTGACGGCCTGGCGTTCACCCGGCGGCTGCGGCGCAGCTATCTGGCCTGCCGCGAGGTTCCGGTGATCCTGATCACGGCGGAGGCGACGGCGGCGGCCATCACCGGCGCGCGCGACGCTGGCGTCCATGAGTTCCTGCGCCGGCCCTTCACCCTGGGCGATTTGAAAAAGCGTATCGAGGCGATCCTGTTGCGCCCGCGCGACTGGATCGAGGCGGTCAACTACGTCGGGCCCGATCGGCGCCGGTTCAATTCGGCCGATTACAAGGGGCCGCGCAAGCGCGGGGCGGACGGCGCCTCGCCGGTAGCCCAGCGCATCCTTCAGGCGATCAAGATCGCCGTAGCCGCCGACGCGGCCCTTTCGACCGATCCTCGCCAGGCCCATCGCGCGCTCAAGGCTCAGGCTCGCATCCTGGCGCAGTTGTCCGCGGGCAAGGAGTCGCTGAAACGGCTGGAGGCGGTCGCCCTGGCCCTCGATGCCTACCTGTCGGGTCCTGCGGCCGCCAGCGGCCTGCAAAGCGAGCAGGTCAACCGTTTCGTCAAGCAGTTGGCCGAGGCCGCGCCGCAGGAACAGCCCGAGCGGGCGGCCTAACCGACGCGGTCGACGACCGACCGCGCAAGGCGCAGAAACCCCGCGATGTCGATCGTCTCGGCCCGTGCGTCTGGATCGATCCCCGCGGCCTGGCACAGGTCGGGGCCGCCCAGCGCCTTGAGGCTCGACTTGAGCATCTTGCGTCTCTGGCCGAAGGCTTCGCGGGTCACCCGTTCCAGCGCGTCCAAGATCTCGGCAACCGGCGGCTCGGTGAACGGCTCGAGCCGGGCCACCGCCGACGCGACCTTGGGCGGCGGGGTGAAAGCCCGCGGCGGCAGGTCCATGACGATCTCGCACCGCGCCAGGGCCTGACAGATCACCGCCAGACGGCCGTAGGCGTCCGAGTCCGGGGCCGCGACGATGCGCTGGGCCACTTCCTTCTGGAACATCAGCGTCAGCGACTTGGGGCGCAGCGGCCCGGTCAACCATTTTATCAGCAGAGGCGTGCCCACGTTGTAGGGCAGGTTGGCCACGATGTGCACGGGCGCGTCCGGACGGATCGCCTCGGCCAGGGCGCCCTCGTTAACGCGCAGGGCGTCGTCCTGCACCACCGTCAACTGGCCTGCCGCCGCCGCCGCCAACTGTTCCAGCAGCGGCAAGAACCGGGCGTCCTTTTCAATCGCCAGCACCTGGCAACCGGCCTCCAGCAGCGCCCGGGTCAGGCCGCCCGGTCCGGGGCCGACCTCGATCACCAGGCCGCCCTGCAAGTCGCCCGCTAGCCGCACGATCTTGCGCGTGACGTTCAGGTCGAGCAGGAAATGCTGGCCCAGGCCCTTGTTGGCCCACAGGCCGTGCTCGGCCAGACTGTCGCGCAGCGGCGGCAGGGCGGCGAGCGCCTCGGTCATGGACGGGCGGCCTGGCGGCGTTCCGCGATGTCGGCGGCCAGACGCAGCGCCGCGATCAGGCTGTCGGCCCGCGCCAGCCCCCGGCCGGCGATGTCATAGCCGACGCCGTGGTCGGGCGAAGTGCGCACGATCGGCAGGCCCAGGGTCAGGTTCACCCCGCCCCAGAAGTCCAGCATCTTCACCGGGATCAGCGCCTGATCGTGATACATGCACAGCACCGCGTCGTAGCCGGCGCGCGCCTCGGGATGGAACAGGGTGTCGGCGGGACGCGGGTCGGTGCAGTCGATGCCTCGGGCGCGCAGGCGGGCGGCGGCGGGTGCGATCACGTCGATCTCCTCGCGACCAAGCGCGCCGCTTTCGCCGGCGTGGGGATTGAGCCCGGCCAGCGCCAAGCGAGGGTGCGCAACGCCGAAGTCCTGCTTCAAGGCGTAGGCGACCACCTCGCCGGCGTGGACGATCATGTCCGTGGTCAGCAGGCCGGGCGCCTTGATGTAAGGCTCGTGGATCGTCACCGGCACGGCGCGCAGTCCGCCCGCGGCCAGCATCATCACCGGCCCGCGCGGGCCCGGCATCGGCGCTTCTGCGGTCAGTTCACCGAGAAATTCCGTGTGGCCGGGAAATCCGAACCCGGCCTCATAGAGAGGAGCTTTGGCGATGGGCGCCGTGACCACCGCCTGGGCGGCGCCGGAAAGGGCCAACCCTACCGCCGTCTCGATCCACGCCACCACCCGCGCCGCATAGGCGCTGGACGGCTGGCCAGCCACCACATGCACGCCCAGCGGCATGTCGAACACCGGCAATGCGTCGGGAAACACGCGGCGCGCCTCCGCAGGCGAGCCGACGCGCGCCAGAATCGAGGAGCCTCGCGCCGAGGCGGCGGCCAGGGCCTCGTGATCGCCGATCACCAGGAAAGGCGGCCCGTCGTGTCTCAGCGCCTGCCAGGCCTTGACCACGATTTCCGGTCCGATGCCGGCCGGATCGCCCAGGCTGACGGCGATCGGCGCGGACGCGCCGGTCACCGGGTTTCGATGTCGGCGGAGTTTCTCAGGTCGCGCAGGTAACGGCGCGACATCACCGCCAACTGTTCGCTGTACATGCGATTTTCGATCTCGGACTTGGTCGGCATGTTGGCGCCGCCGCTCCGCTTGGAGCATACCGCGACCAGGTGCAGGCCCACCTCGGTGCGGATCGGATCGCTCACCTGGTCGGGTTGCAGGGTCTGGGCGGCGGTCTTGAACGGCCCGCTCAGGTCGTTGATTTCGGCCTCGCCCAGATCGGCGACCATCACGCCCTTGGTCTTGGCGGCCAGGCCGTCGAGGCTGGCGCAGCCCTTGGCCTCGGCCTTGAGGCTGTCCAAGGTGGCCGTCGCCGCCGCCACCTGGTCCGGCGGCGCGTCCTTCGGCAGGCGGATCGCCATCTGCTTCAGGTCGACCATGGTCTGGCTCGAGGCCGCCAAGCGGTCCCGCAGGTAGATGATGTACACGCCGTCGGTGGTTTCGATCGGGGCGGAAAGCTGGCCAGCGCGCAGATTGACCAGCACCTTGGCCACTTCGGGCGGCTCCTGGGCCGCCGACACCCAGCCCGCGTCGCCGCCATTGGCCGCAGTGGTGGCTGAGGAGAACTGCCGGGCGACGGCGGGGAAGGGCGCGCCCTTCTGCAACTGAGCGATCAACTGTTCGGCGCCGCTCATCGCTTGGGGCTCGCCGCCCACGCGCGCGGGATCGATCACGATTTCGCTGATCTCATACTGCGGCTGGCTGGCCGCGTCGGCCAGGCGGCGCAATTCGGCGGCGACCTGATCGTCGCCGATCTTGATGCGTGAGCCGTACATGCCGCCGACCAGGCGCTGCCAGCTGATCTGGGTTCGCACCTGGTCGCGCAGGGACTGAATGTCTACGCCGGCGGCGGCGAAAGATCCCTTCAACTGGGCGTAGGTCAGGTTGTTCGCTTTGGCCAGGTTGGCGATCTCGTCGTCGACCTCCTTGTCTGTGGCGATCAGGGTGTCCTTCTTGTCTTTCTGGCGCTTCTGGATGCGTTCCAGCTCCTGCATCTCCAGATGCTCGTCGGTTAGGGCGCGCAGCGCCTCCTGTGCGATCTGCTGCAGGGAATCTGCCGTCGCCTGCACGCCCGAGGTCAGCACCATCAGGCGCATGCGCTGCTGCAGATCGTAGGTCGAGATGATCTGGTCGTTGATCAACGCCGCCACCGACTCGTTCATGGCGGGCTTGGCCGGAGCCGCCGGAGCCGCGGACGGGGCAGGCGCGGCGGGAAGCGGCGGGTTCGCCGATTGGGCCAGCGCCGGGCCGGCCGCGCCTAGCACCGCCAGCGCCGATCCCCACCGAAGGGCTGTTGCGCGAAGAGAAGAAGATCCGATGTTCACGTCCAAGCCTGTTCCAAATCCACGCCCCAGCGTCGCCGCTATAGCGGACGGCCCCCGAGGAGCGGAAGCGTGATCCTTACGAGCACCGTGTTCGACGGTCCGAGCGCGCGATTATACGTTCCGTTGCGGTTATAATCGAGTTCGACGCGGATGCACTCGTCCTGGTAAAATAGACCTTCCGATTGGGTGGCCCAGACATTGTTGGCGATGTCCAGGTTCGCCCCGGTGGTGAGGCCCCAATGCGGTGTGATCTGCAGCTGCCCGCCGACCTGCATGTTTTCGGTCCGTGTGCCGACGGCGTCGATCGTGTCGCGCAGATAGCGGATATAGCCGCTCAGCATCGAGAGGCTGATGTTAGCCCCCGACTCAATGCGGTCGATCTCACCGTCCTGCTGATTGATCAGAGCGCGGGTATAGGCTGAGAACTGATTGACCGGCTGGACCGAGACGGCGAACACCCAGTCCGAGGCCGTCCGGTTCAGGCTGGTGCCGGCCAAGGATGGGTCGGGCTCGGCGCGCAGGCTTTCACCGACCACCACCTGGGCCGACCCGCCCGAATCCAGCCGCACCGTGGCCCGGCCGCCGAAGTTCAGCCGCTGACCCGCCTCGTAGTAATCGAAACCGGCAGACTTGTTGTAGTCGAACAGGTTCGTCTCGTCGAAGCTCAGCGTCTGGCTGTCTTCGTTGGGAATGGCGCCGTAGCTGCGCGGCGAGGGCGAAATGGCGAGCTGGGCCAGGGGCTCCAGCACGATGGTCATGTCGCCCTGGCGCTTGAAGAACGGATAGCTGGCGTCGACCCCGATCGTGCCCAGCACGCGCTCGGTCGTGTGGTCGCCCAGAGCGGTCGAGGTCTGGTTGTAGACGTTGTATTCGTCGAATCGCGCGTTGGCGAACGGCTGGAAGCGCATGCCGTTGGCCAGGGAAATGCTGCTGGTCCAGTCGGCCGACACGGTGGCCCGCTCGCTGCCATTGTTGGGACCGTTGTCGGTCGCGATCTCGCGCGCGCGGTCCAGCAGCACCGCATCGCCCAGAAGCCGCAGCGTGCCGCCCAGGATTTGGCCGGCGGGCTGGTAGTGCGCCTCGATCAACGGGGCCACCACCGGGAATGTCCCGTTCTGGTCGCCGGGGATCAGGCCCTGGAAGCTCATGGTCGAGATCGACACGTAGCTGTTCTGGGTCTGCTCGGCCGCGAAAAGCTGGCTGATCAGGCGCAGGTTGTCGGTGGGATAGAGCGAGCGCTGCTCATAGACGTTGTTGATGGCGTAGCGCTGGAACATCAGGGGGTCGGTCACGCGCTCGGCGCTGAAGCCCCAGGTCCAGTTCGCCGTCGGGGCGAAGGCCCCCTCGGCCAGGATGTACGAGCGCGAGGTGTTATAGTCGTAGAAGGCGCCGTTGTTGTCGAATTCGCGCTCGTCGGTGTAGCCCACGCGCGCGTCGATCTCGCCCGAGTAGAACCGCTCACGATATTCCAGCTCCAGCAAGGGATTGACCTTGGTGTTGAACTGGGGCGCGACGATCAACTCCTGCGATGGCGAAATCACCCACAGATAGGGCTGGGTATAGGAAAACCCCTTGCGGCTGTCGGCGGAGAAGCTCGGCTCCAGGAAGCCCGAAGCGCGCTTGGCGGTCGGGTCGGGGTGCCAGAACACCGGGGTGTAGATCACCGGCACGCCTTCCACGCGGATCACGGCGTCGCGGTAGTAGACCAGGTGCAGCGCCGGATCCTGCACAATGTGCGCCGCCTGGATCGACCAGGTTGGCTGTTTGGGCGTCAGGTCCTTGGCGCAGATGTCACAGGCGGTGAACACCGCCCTGTTCAGCTCCATCGCGTCCCGGTCCCGGCGGATCGCCTCGGAGGCCGCCAGGGTCACGTTATGGGTCTCGTGCGTGGAAAAGGCGAGGGCGACGCCGGTATGAAAGCCTTTGTCCAGGGTCATCGCCTGGGCGTACTCATAGGTTCCGTCGGCGTTGACGATCTGGACGTTGCCCCGGGCGGTGGTGACGTCGGTTTTGGCGTCGTAGACCACCACGTCCGCGCGCAGCGTGCGGCCGTCGTAGCGGGCCTCGACTGATCCCTTGGCGGTCCAGGTCTTGGCCTGGTCGTCACGGATCATGGTGTTGGCTTCGATGTAGAAGGCGTTGTCGCCAAGCACCTGTTCGGCCGGGGGCGGCGTCGGCGCGGCGGCCGCGGCGCGCACCAGATCATCTGCGGTCACGGGCCCCTTAGCCGCGGTCTGGACCACCACCGGCGAGGCCTGCGCCAAGGCGACAGCCGTCTGCGCCAGTGCCGGCGTGACCAACGCCGCCTGCGCGGCGCAGCTCATCCCGATCACCGCCGCGCCACACAGCAAGCGTTGCTTCAAAATCGATCCGATCAAAAGCTTCAGCACGTCCCGATGCGCCGCCATCTGCACCCTAGCCGTCCTCGGCGTAGCACAGCATGGTCAGCCCAAACAAAAGGGCAATCAAAGGCGGCGTCCAGGCGGCCAGGGCGGCGGGGACGATGTCGGCCCGGCCCAGGGCGCCGCAGACCGCGTTGAAGAAGAAAAACGCGAAACCGAGGCCCACGCCGGCCGCCGCCAGCCCCGCCAGCCCGCCCAACCGCACCAGTCTGAGGGAAAAGGCGGCCGCGAGGATGGCCATGGCCGCATACAGGAAAGGCGTCGCCAAGAGTTGCTGGAACGACAGCTGATAGGCTGTGGCGGTCAGGCCCGCCTGCTCGGCGCGGCGAATCGCACCGGGCAGGTTCCAGAACGACACGGTGTCGGCCTGCGCCTGGTCGAGGCCCAGGGCGTCGCGCACCGGCGAGGGGATGGTCAGGCTGTCGGACCGGGCGGACTGCCCGCCGGGCTCCACGCTGGACACGGTCTTCAGCACCCAATCGCCATGCAACAGGCGCGCCTCGCTGGCGTCGACGCGGCGCTCGAACTGCGGCGAGCCGTCGGGTTGCAGGGTGTAGAAGAACACCGTCACGCCCTTAAGCGTCAGTCCGTTCTTCTCGTCGCGCGCCCGCGCCCGGATGACGATCTGCTGGCGGCCCTGGCCTTCCCTGAGCCAGGTGTCGGTCGGCGCGGCGGCGGCCAGATAGTTCTTCATCAGCACGGCCCGGGCTTGCAGATAACGGGCGTTCAGCGTGGCGGCCAGGGGATTGAAGGCCAGGGTGCTGAGAACGCCCAGCACGAAGGCCGCCGCCGCCGCGGGCGCTATGAAGCGCCAGGCCGA
>Ga0335069_10000283_pt1 | contig 89051 bp, 69 predicted proteins | sample Lox_Sample_11_FD_206714 | JGI IMG/M metagenome (GOLD analysis project Ga0335069, IMG submission 206714) | Soil microbial communities from Loxahatchee National Wildlife Refuge, Florida, United States - Lox_Sample_1.1 | ecosystem: Environmental > Terrestrial > Soil > Wetlands | place: USA... | reverse complement strand
GCGGCTTTGGCGACGGGATTTCTGCTGTTTTCTCCAACTCTCAGATCGGCGATCACCTCAGGCTACTCCGCTCTCATCGGAGAGGCGCATCGCTACGGTGGACGCGCCCACATCCTGCTCGTGCTTGCTCTGGTGACGCTATGGGCTTGGTCGCGAATGAAGCTGCCAAGCTTCGTAATCGATCGATGGCAACTGTGGCGGATGGCTCACATTGCTATGATCGGATTGGCGGCCATCGGTCTGGGCGCAACGGGCTTCGTTCTTTCGGCGCGCAATTCATTTTCGCTGACGCTTTTCGACTACTCATTCACGACGCACCTGATGCTCACCTACCTGAGCTGCGCAATCATCGTCACACACGTGTTTTTAACGATTCGCCACCCGGAGCATCGCGTGCTCTTCAGCGGATCGAACCCAAAAACCGGCGCTGAGCCAACAACCATCGCCATAGGACGGACGCCCGCAGAGTCGAGCCATGCAGGCAAAGAAAGTTAACGCTACAACACAGGTATTAATGGATCCGGGTGCGTCGGTGTGGTCGGAGGCCGATCACGTCCGCCTCGCGCTGCAACCGACGCCAATCGCCTCGCAGCCGTCCGTCTATGTGCGCGCGGCATGGAAGGACAAGGCGTACGGAAAGATCAAGGCAGTGAAAGTGGCGGTGCTCAACAACGGCGCCGACATTTTCTTTCGCCTCGAATGGGACGATCCGGAGAAGAACGACCACATCTCCGGCACCGAATTCCCCGACGGCGCGGCGGTCCTGTTCCCGACCGCCGGAGATGCGCCGATTCTCACGATGGGCGATCAGCATCATCCGGTGAACGCGTGGCATTGGCGCGCGGATCTCGGCGAGCAGGGGCGCAACAACATCGCGCGCGGCCTTGGGACGACGGTGCTCAGCGACAAGAGCCACATCACCTGTCGGGCGGTATGGGAAAAGGGCGTATGGCGCGTGGTGATAAGCCGTTCGCTTGCGGTAGCGGATCAACCCGACGATTCGGTGCAGCTCAAGGCCGGACAGCAGCTGAAGTTCGCTGTGGCGGTCTGGGAAGGACAGAACGGCGAGCGGGCGGGAATCAAAGCGTTCTCGCAGACATGGTGGCCGTTGACGATTCAATAGATCGAACGCGACAGGTAATCACATGGGCGACAGTAATATCGGAACGGCGGTCAATGGGCAGGTAGTCAAACCCAAACGCCAGGTGGCGATGGTGTTCGATCTGAACAAATGCCTGGGCTGCCAGACGTGCACGATCGCGTGCAAGACCTTGTGGACGCGCCGCGAAGGCCAGGAACATATGTGGTGGGCGACGGTGAATACCCAGCCCGGGCGCGGCACGCCCAGGGATTGGGAGCAGATGGGCGGCGGATTTCGCAACGGCGATGCACAGCCCGGCGTCCTGCCCGGCCTCAATGATTTCGGGGCCGCATGGGACTTCAACTACGATGAGGTATTCAGCGGCGGCAAGGGCGACAACGCCTATCTGAAGCCAGTCGGCGCGCGCCCCAACTGGGGGCCGAACTGGGACGAGGACCAGGGCGGGGGCGAATATCCGAACTCGTTTTATTTCTACCTGCCTCGAATTTGTAATCACTGCACTCATCCCGCGTGTCTTGAAGCGTGTCCGCGCCGCGCGATCGGAAAGCGCGAGCAGGACGGGATAGTGCTGATCGATCAGACGCGATGCAAAGGTTATCGATTCTGCACGGAAGCCTGTCCGTACAAGAAGATCTATTTCAACGAGATTCAGAAAATGAGCCAGAAATGCATTTTCTGTTTCCCACGCATCGAAAAAGGCGTGGCCAACGCCTGTTCGAGACAGTGTCCGGGACGGCTTCGTTTCGTGGGCTACCTCGATGACGAAAAGGGCCCGATCTACAAACTGGTGAAGCAGTGGAAGGTGGCGATCCCGCTTCATCCTGAACACGGCACCGGGCCGAACATCTACTACGTTCCGCCGCTATCTCCGGCGCGCATCCTGCCCAACGGCGATCCCGACCCCGAGCACGACCGCATCCCGATCGAATACCTGCGCTCCCTGTTCGGACCCGACGTTGACGCGGCGCTGGCGACGCTCAAGGCGGAGATGGCGAAGCGCAAGAAGGGCGAGAAGTCGGAGTTGATCGACACGCTCATCGTTTACAAATGGCCCAACGACATCTTTCCGGATTTCACCCGCGATCCCGCGACTCTGAAGTGGAGCTGAGCAGGGACGGAGAAACGTTGAATATCGGAGCACGCGACGGGAGCTGATCTTATGAGTCTCAGCCGGCGACAATTTTTGAAGAGCACCACGGCGGCCACGCTGGGGTTGTCACTAACGCATCTGCGCTTTGCCCAGGCCGTCGAGACGGCGGCCGCACTGGCTACCACGCCCAGCTATCACTCGTGGGAGGATATCTACCGGGCCCAATGGCAATGGGACAAGGTCGCGCGGTCCACCCACTTCGTCAACTGCTGGTATCAGGCGCACTGCGCGTGGAACGTCTATGTCAAGGACGGCATAGTATGGCGCGAAGAGCAGGTGGGCCAGTATCCGCAGATACGCCCGGGCCTGCCCGACTTCAATCCGCGCGGATGTCAGAAAGGCGGCTGCTACAGCCATCGGATGTACGACGCGTCGCGACTGAAGTATCCGCTCAAGCGCGCGGGAGAGCGCGGCGAAGCGAAGTGGACGCGGCTCTCGTGGGACCAGGCGCTGACCGAGATCGCCGACAAGATGCTCGACGCCATGTCCAAAGAAGGAAGCGACAGGGTGGTATGGAACCTTGGACCTCTCCTGACGATGGGAACCCTCGCGGCAGGCGTGTGCCGGCTTGGCTACCTGATGGGCAATGTCCTGATCGACCAGAATACAGAGATCGGCGACGGCCATCACGGCGCTGCGGTCACATTTGGAAAGATCATCGCAGAGCGTTCCGCGGACGATTATTTCAATTCCGAGGTTATCCTCATCTGGGGATGCAATCCTCTCTATACGCAGATTCCCAACGCTCACTTTTTTACTGAGGCCCGTTACAACGGTTCCAAACTCATCAGCATAACTCCGGATTACAGCGCTTCGTCGATTCATTCCGATCTTTGGATCCCGGTGAAGCCCGGTACGGATGCTGCACTTGCACTCGGTGTCGCGCAGGTGATCGTCGCGGAGAATATGCACAACCGCGACTTCCTCGTCGAGCAGACTGACATGGCGATGCTTGTGCGCGAGGACAATCATCGATTCCTGCGCGAAAGCGACATGAAGAAAGGCGGCAGCGACGAGACCTTCTACGTCTTCGATCAGGCGACCAAGTCGCCCAAATCGCCGCCGATGAAGACCTTGAAGCTCGAAGCTCTGTCTCCGGCTTTGGAGGGCTCGTACGAAGTCGACACTCTGAACGGAAAGGTCAAAGTCAGGACCGTATTCGATATCCTCAAGGAGCGTCTCAACAAGGACTACACGCCGGAGAAGGCATCGCCGATATGCGGCGCCAGCCCCGAAATGATCCGCCGTCTCGCGCGCGAGATCGGCAAAGCCAAGACCGTCGCGAACGTCACCAGCAGCAATTGGGGCAAGTTCTATCATGGTGGCCTTCTGGAGCGCTCCATCATTCTTGTGCTCTCTCTGTGCGGCCACATGGGCAAGAAGGGATCGGGATACAGCGCATTCCCGTTCCTGTGCAACGACGGATTCGACAGGTTTGTCGGAACCCCGCTGCTGGGGGTCCAGGGCGCAATCCGCACCGGAAAGATTCTCGCGGCGATCGCGGCCCTCAAGATGAAGGGCTACACCGACGAGATGGTTACCTACGAGCTTTCGCGGGAAGGCTTTAAGCGAGGGCAGCCTTTCGCTTCGGGCGCGATGTTCTGGCAGATCCACGGTGGCGTGATGGAACTCTCAGAGAGTGCGAAGAACTGGGACCCGTATTTGAAGCGCACGCCAAAGGAATACCTGAAACAGTCGCTCGACAACGGATGGCAGCATGTCGCGCCTGCCCCGAACAATCCTCCACGCGTGATTTTTGAAGTCGGCAGCAATATCGTGCGCCGTCTGCGCGGATACCAGCAGCTATTCAAGCATCTGTATCCGAACCTGACCGCCTACGTGACCCTGGATTCGCGGATGAGTTCGACCGCTATCTATTCCGATTACATCCTGCCGGTGACGGCATGGTACGAGCGCGATGAGCACAAGTGGAACACGCCGCTGATGCCTTATATTCACGCGGGCAGCAAAGTCTCGAGCTATTACGAAGCCAAATCGGACTGGGAGATCTCCGCGCTGCTGGCAAAGAAAGTTCAAGAGCGCGCCAAGGCACGCGGGATCGCAAAGGTTAAGGACGGCATCGGCGAGGAGCACAGCGTCGCGACTATCTCCGACGACTTCAGCATGAGCGGAAAGTACGGCCCTACCGATGACAACAAGGTCGCTTCTGACCTTATCAAGGCCTCGAGCAACCTGCAGGGAATCGAATGGGAAGACCTTAAGAAGAACGGCTTCGCGCGATACACCGGCGTCGGCAAGAGCATCGTCAGTATCGGCAACGCCTGCGACCTCAAGCCCAACGAGCCGATGTCACCGTTCACCTGGCACACCGAGCAGAAGATCGTGTATCCGACGCTCACGCGTCGAATCCAGTTCTACATCGATCAGGAGCTCTACCTTGAGTTGGGCGAAGAGCTGCCCGTCCACAAGGATCCTCCGTCGAGCGGCGGCAACTATCCGCTTGTGCTATCCGGCGGTCATACGCGATGGAGCATTCACTCCGGATGGCGCGACGACGCGTTGATGCTGCGTCAACAGCGTGGCGAGCCCGTGATGTATATCAGCGTGGCCGACGCGAAGGCGCGAGGCATATCCGACGGCGACAACGTCGCGGTCAGGAACGATGTCGGCTCGTTCGAGATCATGGCCAAGGTATCGCCCGCGATCAGGCCGGGCGTGGTGATCATCTATCACGCGTGGGACAACTTCCAGTTCAAGGGACGCAAGGGGTTCCAGGACGTGATGCCGTCGCCGATGAATCCGGTCGAACTGGCCGGCGGGCAATACCATCTCCGTCCGATGGCGGCGGCCTTGCAGCCCGCCTTCAACGATCGCGACACTCGCGTTGAGGTGGCGAAAGCTTAGCCGCCGATGGATACTTGCGGATCTGTGACGCAGATCGGGGAAAGCGATGCCGCAGGGCGGAGCCGTCTGTATCAATGGCTCTCGGCGGCGTTCGCTTTCCCGACTCAAGAGCTTCACGAAACCGTTCTCGACGGCTCTTTCGTCGAGACGATGCGTCACCTTGCGTTGGCGCTTCCGTACGGCTCCGCGCTTTCGTTCGACGCAATGATCGCGGATGGACTAAGTTCCGGTCCGCTCGATTACGATGACTTATCCGCTGAATACATCCGCCTCTTCGACGTTGGCACGCTGGGTGGCAAACCGCCGTGTACGCTTTACGGAGGCGAGTATCCGGAGCGCGCGCGTCTGGATGTGATGGAGGAGCTGGTCCGCTTTTACGGATATTTCGGTCTGAAGTTGCCCGAGGGGGATCGCGAACTGCCCGATCACATCACGGTAGAGCTCGAATTCATGCACTATCTCGCCTACCGGGAAGCGCTCGCGCTCGAAACGGGCAACGATCCGATGTCCTATCGGCGCGCACAAGCCGATTTCATCCGGCGACATCTGGGCACGTGGGTTCCGATGATGCGGCAGAAGCTCCTGGCGGAAAAGCCGATTCCCTTCTTTGCAGCGCTGGTCGATCTGACCGCGCAAATCCTGCGCGCCGACCTCGAGTATCTGACCGGGCGCGCCTAAGCTCGCGCCGACTTCCAGTCCCCTCGCCCGCGTTTTGCCGCGGGAGAGGGCAAGCGGTGCGGCGATTGCTCTTTTCTTGCAATCGCCGTGACGCGCGGGTGAGGGTGCAGAGCAGGAATCGGCCTTCAACCTGGTTAGGAGCCCGACAGGATCGACGCGCGAGCGGTTTCTCCTACTCCGGAAAAATCAGGCTCGTTACGCGCGCGAGATCGGACAGCGTCTGCGCCTCGCTGATCACCTTGATCGCCGTCATCCCGAGTTGCGCCGCGGCCTTGCAGTTGATGCCGAGGTCGTCGAGATAAAGGCACAGCCTCGGGTCAACCGCGAGCTCCTCGCACATCATGCGATAGATTCGCTGATCGGGTTTGCGGATGCCTATCTTCGAGCTTTCGACTATTGCGTCGAAGTGCCGCATGATCTCGGCTGAACGCGATGCGCGCGCGGGCGTCGTCGCCATCCCCGGCCCGTCGCCGGTGGCGAGATTGTTGGTGATGCATCCGACCTTATAGTGGCGCTTGCAGATGAGCAGCGCTTCGAACATCCGCGGACGCACGTCGCCCGAGAGCAGCGGCAGCACCTCGCTCCCCCGCACCGGATGGCCGAGTATCGTTGATTCTTCGAGAAACTTTCGATCGAATGTGCGGGCGTCGATTTCCGACCGTTCGAACAGCGCCCATGCGTTGTGATCCGGATTGGTCGAGTTGACGGTTCGGATAAAGTCGCGGGGCAGGCCGTGGCGATCCTCGTAGCGATTGAACGCGTCGAACGGCGACGTCGTAAAGACGCCGCCAAAGTCCCAGATGACCGCCTCGATGCCCACGCTTACAATCTCCAATTCCGTTTTCGAGAATATCGAGAACTATCACAACATCCGAATGGATACGACGCGTGCGCGACGATCGCGTTCGTGAGTCGCCGGGAATCCAAAAGCACATCGCGCTGTATTGAGTGGCGTTCTGTTCAGGCGCTTTCGTCCGGTTCGATAATCTGGCGCAGGAGCGTGACGCAAAGCGCCAGCTCTTCGACGAGGAATGGTTCAGCGTCGCTCGCCTGAAAGGTGTTCAACAATTGGCTGTAATACCAGAGTTGGTCTTCTTTGCCGGCGTGAAAACGCTCCCAGACCTTATCTCCCATGTGTTTCCAGTCGGCTAGTATTGAACGGATGTTGTGAAGCTTGTCTGCACACGATACGCGCAATACCGACGAATCCGCCGTGCGGAGATGCGCAAGATATCGTTGCTTGCGTTTGCGCCACGGGGGCTTGGGCGTTTCGAGGGTGTCGGAACATGCTTCGACGATGGCGGCTACGCGATCCCCGAAGTTGAACCGGATATCGTCGAGACGCTGTGCGCCACCCTGATCCTCGGCCGAATCGTGAAGGAGCGCCGCAATAGCCTCATCTTCGTCGCCGCCGTTTTCCAGGACCAGCGATGCGACCGACATCAAATGCGAGATATAGGGGATCGTAGTGCTCTTGCGGAACTGGTCTCGATGCGCTTCGTGGGCATAGACGAGCGCCTTACCAAATTTTTCAGTCAATTCTCCATTATTTGGCAAAATGAGAGTCTCCGGACACTTCGCCCGAACAACAAAAGTGGCTTTGGCCCGAAAACGGGATCTTTCAAGGCCTACCCTCGTCAATAGTCTCGGACTTCGACGACAAAAATCAACAGCGAGATTGTGCGGATAGAGCCACTGATGGTTCGCGGTAGGTCTCATTGTGCAAACCGCGGAGGGCTCCGGGAACGCGCGATGGCCGGTCTCGATCTCTCGAAACCGGCCATCGCGGCTGGGTTAACTCGCCTTTTTCAATCTGATTTTGGGAAGCTTGGTCTGCGTACGCCGGCCGACGGGAACGTCATCGATCGTTTTCGGACATCCGTCTTCACCCGTAACAACGTATTCCGGATATGCCGGGAATCCGTGTTCGTGGAGATCGAGTCCTTCGATCTCTCCCTCAGTCGGGACACGCAGTCTGAACGCGAGATGGACGCCATACATCAGGGCCATCGAGACGATGAAGGTCGCGACCGTGACCGAAAAGCTGCCAATCATCTGTGCCTTCAGAACCCCGAGACCGCCGCCATAGAAGAGGCCGGTAACCAGCGTGCTGGTGTCCGCGCCGGTGGGCGTCGGCGCACCGTACTTGCCTGCGGCGAAGAGCCCCAAAGACAGCGTGCCCCACATTCCAGCGATCATGTGGACGGGGACTGCGCCGATCGGATCGTCGATCCGCAGGTACTCGAGCAAATCGATTCCCCATACCACGACCATGCCCGCGACGATTCCGAGCAGGAATGCGCCCTCAGGATCGACCCAGTAACAGGGACAGGTTATCGCTACCAACCCGGCCAGGAATCCATTTACTGTCAGGGCCAGATCCCACTTTTGACCTTTGTAGTAGGAGTAGAAGAGCGAGGTCAGGCCGGCCGAACACGCGGCCAGAGTAGTGTTGAAGGAAACCCGGCCTATTCCGTCCGCATCGAGCGCGGAAAGCGTGCTTCCCGGATTAAAGCCGTACCATCCGAACCACAGAATGAGGCCGCCTGTCGCGCCGATGATGAGATCGTGCGGCTTCATCGGCTGACCGCCGTCGCGCTTGAAAACTCGTCCCAGCCTGGGGCCGAGAATGATCGCACCGGCAAGCGAGATTGTTCCGCCGATCGTATGAACCACTGTCGAGCCGGCGAAATCGTGGAAGGGAATCGGCGTCATGTTCGCCAGCCATCCGTCCGGACCCCATGCCCAGTGACCAATGATCGGATAGATAAAACCGGTAACGCCCACGCTGTAGAGAAGGTCGCCGATAAAATCGCATCGACCGATCATCGCCCCCGAGGTGATCGTCGAGCAGGTATCCGCGAACGCATATTGGAACACCCAGTAGGCAAGCAGCGGCACCCCCGTTGTGCCATACGTCGCGGGGAGGCCGTGCAGCATGAAACCCGTGGTTCCTATCCACGGCGTACCCGGGCAGAACATGAATGCAAAGCCCCACAGCCAGAATGTGACACCGCAGATGCACGTATCGGCGATGCCTTCGACCATGATGTTTACGGTCTCGCGCGAGCGGGCGAAGCCCGACTCAAGCATGACGAAGCCGACCTGCATGCAGAACACGAGATAGGCGGCGACGAGAGTCCACACCGTGTTGATCGCGTTGATGTGCGGCGGTGGAAGCGGAGGCGCCGCGTCAGCATAGACGGGAGCCGGCGTCCACCACTTGGATATAACCAGTAAAACAATCGCCAAACCGATCATCTTGCCGAGAAACAAGTAGCCGGCATTGCGACGGACGACCGGATCGCGCCATCTCTCCCTGAGCAGTGTGCTCACCCGAACGATCGCTTCGCAGTTCACTCGAATCTGCCTCCTCGCGTTATTGGTTTCTCCGCATTGAGCTCGCGGATTTCTGAGCGCACATAGCGATCTCGATGCCATTGCGAGAGAACGCGAAAATCACGCTCGCGGGCGACTCCGTATACTCCGAAAGGGTGATCCGAGGATCACTCGACTGGATCACGGATAACCGATTTTCGCTCAGATCGATCCGGATATCAGAAATTGATCGTGATGATTTTTGAGGCAGGTGGCAGCCATTCAGGCATCGCCCGAAGAGCGAAACCGGATTGCGGATCAGCCCGCTTTCACCGCGACGATCCCCATCCTGATCGCATAATGGACGAGGTCGACGCGATCGCGAACGCCGAGTTTTCCGAAGATGTTCGCAAGATGGGTTTTGATGGTGTTTTCGCTCAGTAACAGACGCTGGGCAATCTCATGATTGCGCAGCCCCATCCCAACGCATCGCACTATTTCCATCTCGCGCGTTGTCAGCTTTCGTGAATTCGAGGCTTCGCTGACAAGCGCGCTCTGGATCGATGTCGGCGCCCATACCTCTCCGTGTGCGACAGCGTTGATGGCGTCGAGCAGGGTTTCAAACGCGTACCGCTTACGCACGACCGCGCGCGCTCCCATCCTTAGCGCCGTCATCCCGCTGGCGGCGCTTTCGTTTGCGGTAAGCAGGAGAACCGAAGCGCGCTGGGCGAGCCGCGGAATATCGTCCATCGACCATTTTTCCATCTGCAGATCAAGCAGAAGGATGTCGCACGGGGTGACGGCAAGGACCGCATCCAGCGCTTCAAGGCTCTCCGCCTCACCCACGATTTCGACGCTTGGCCTCAGTCGGAGAAGCGACTTGAGACCTTCGCGGAACAGTGCGTGATCGTCCGCGATAACGATGCGGATCGGACTAGTCATCAGGGTTTGGGATCTCCACTTCGAGATGGGTAGTGCCGTTCGAACTTAAGTTGACTCGTCCGCCAAGTTCGGCGACCCGCGACACGATCGTCCATGGCGGATGGGTAGAATCGGGAAACCCAATCCCGTCATCGCGAATTGATATCGCGATAGAATCGTCGACAACGCGCACATCCATCTCGATACGATCCGCTGCCGCGTGGCGGCGCGCGTTTCTGAGCGCCTCAAGCATGATATTCAGCACCTCTTCGACAATTGTGCCGCGGGCTTCCAACTGTGCCTCGAGGCGAACGCGTATGTCCGAAGTATCACGTGAGGAGGCTCGGGGAGGCGCCGCTCCTGCCAGGGCCCTCAGATACGTACGCACGGTGTCGTATTCGCGCTGCACGCCGGCGCGAAGACCTTCGATCTCCGACTGAACTTCGTTGCTGCGGTTGCTTGCCAGGAGTTCTTTGCACGATTGAAGGCGCAGGCAGATTCCGGCAAGCGACTGAACGTAACCGTCGTGGAGAGACCGCGCGATCGATTCACGATCGGCGCGCGCCTCGAGTTCGTGTACGCGTCGCTCAAACATCGCGCGCTGATGGCCGAGGTATCCTCCGAGCGAGCCGGCCATCGCCAGATAAACCGCGCGCATCACGTGCACGACCAGTATTCCGTTAGAGAGAGCCGTAACCGCAAGGTATGCGCCGACGCACGACGCGGTCATGGCGATCGTCGCGCGCAACCCGCCGCGCATCGCAACCGCGATAATCGCAAACACGAAGAACACATAAGAAGGGCTGGTTTGTCCTTCGGTCACGAACGCAACGGCAGTGGCAAAGAACAGGTCAAAAGCCGCCGAGATGGGCGGCACTGTCCGCACAGCTCGGGATGAGAGCAGGAGAACATAGATGGTGGCGCTGAACACCAGATGGCCTGCCAAAACCGCAAGCGCGAGCGAGTCGAGATGAAACATCCCGCCGGCGGTTGTGGGATCGATGTAGACCGATACCATCGCGACGACCGAGAGAATTATTCGTGCCAGAGCGATATCGCGATCGAGATCAGTGAAATCGAGCTTCTTCATAAACTTGAGCGGCTTGGAGCAGTTCGAGCAAAATTCGCGCCACTCGTCCTGCGTTGCGATAAGTTTCAGAGCTGGACTAAGATTCGCCAGCCTGTCGGAACAGGAAATCTCTCGGACTTTCGCCGGAGAATTAGTAAAAGGATTTCATGGCTTCCGGTTTTCTTCTAGCAGGTGTCGGACTGATGGCATGGCCGGCGCTCATCGTGACGGCTGCATTCGCGATAAGGATGAATCGCTTCGTACAAACGCGAGGCCGCGCGATAAAGATTAACTCGAGCGGCGACTCGCACAGACGATTTCACCGCTCGGCGGTGAAGCCTCGGCATCGACGGCCATTGAAGGGCCGACAGGCGCAAATCCTACGACTGGTGCGCCCGGTTCAACGCTAATCTGCCTACGGGTCTGCTTGAGTTGGATTTCCTGTGGTCCGCTCGCAGCTTCGCAGGGCCTTCGCGAAGACTTCAGGCCGCCCTTAGCCTCTGATCGAATCCGATAAAAGCATACGGAAGGGAATCGAATGACTGCTTATACGAACTGGATCGCCCTCGATGCGGGCGGAACGATGACCGACGCCGTCGTCGTCGATGAAGGCGGAGAATTCCTCGTCGGCAAATACCTGACCAACAAGGACGACGAATCGGTAAGCTTTCTCGGCGCGATCGCCGACGCCGCAAAAATGGCGCATCGCGAGCTTCGCGCGACGCTGTCCGAAAGCGAAGTGATTGTGTACGCGGGCACCATCATGCTGAACACCCTGCTGAGCCGCACCGGCGCGAAGGTCGGGCTCATGATTACGCAGGGTTTCGAGGATTACCTCCTGATGGAGAAGGGCGAGGGCGGATGGCTGGGTTTCAGCTATTCCGACCGGCTGCATACCGTAACTCACGCTCATCTCGAACCGACAATTCCGCGCAACCGGATCGTCGGAATTCAGGAACGGCTCGATATGTTCGGCGCAGAAGTGATTCCGATCCGGGCGAAGCAGGTCGAGGAAAAGGCCAAAGAGCTGGTCAAGGCGGGCGCGGAAGTCATCGCCGTGATGTTTCTCTTCTCGCATATGAATCCCGCGCATGAGGAAGCGGCGGCAAAAGCGATCAAGAAGGTTGCGAAAGACACGCCGGTGGTTCTCTCCTCGGCGATGGCTCCCACCCACAAGGAGTATGCACGGCTCGCGAGCGTTATCGCGCAGGCCTATGCAGGTGAACGCGCGCGACGACATTTCAAGCGGGTCGAATCGCGCGCCCGTGACGAAGGCTTCGATCGCGAAGTCTCGACGCTCCTGGCTCACGGCGGCACGGTCCCGATCAACACGCAACGCCTTTACGAATCGTACGTTTCCGGTCCGGTCGGAGGCGTACTCGGCGGGAAATATATTGGCGAGCTGACCGGATCGGGCAACGTTGTATGCTGCGATATCGGCGGCACCAGCTTCGACGTGGGCATCATCCGCGACGGCATCATCCCAATCGTGCGCGAGCCGACGCTGCTCTCGTTCAGGACCAATATTCCGATGATCCATACGCAATCGATCGGCGCCGGGATGGGCTCCGAGCTTGGCGTCCATCCGCTGACGGGCAAGCTGACGGTGGGGCCGAAGAGCGCGGGCTCGGACGTCGGGAGATGTCTTCGATGGCCCGTTCCGACGATAACTGATTGTCACATTCTGCTCGGCTATCTGAACCCCGGATATTTCCTCGGCGGCGACGTTCAGCTCGATCTCGATGCCGCAGTGCGCGCGCTCGAGCCGATGGCGAAGAGTTTTCACGCGGAAGTCTACGAATTCGCGGAACGGGCGCACCGCCTGGTTTGCGACTACATGCGCGAGTTTCTCGTGAATATGCTGCGCGGACGCGGCTACGAAACGCACGAATACACGCTGATGATGTACGGGGGCGGCGGACCGCTCGGACTGTCGGATGTGGTCGAGGGAATCGATCTTAAGGATATCGTTACTTTTCCGTTCGCCGCGGTTTTCTCGGCCTTCGGCGTGCTCTGCGCGCCGCGCCGCTATCGATATCATCAGAGCATCGTTGCAGCGTGTCCTCCGACTGACGATGCGCAGTCGCGGGCGGTCAAGGAACAGGCCTGCGAATCGATCAACGCGGCATGGCACGCCCTTGAAGATCGCGCACGCAAAGACTTCGCCCAGCATGGGTGGGATTTCGAGAAAGCTCGTCTGTCGCATTCGGCATACGTGCGCTTTACGAATCAGCTCTCGGATTTCGAAGCGCCGTGGCCGATGAGGAGGCTCGAATCCGTCGAGGATTTGCACGACCTCATGGGCGTATTCGAGAAAGTCTATACGACCGTTTATCCCTCGCAGGCGTTGTACACCGAAGCCGGCTATCAGATTCTCGAAGTGGCGCTCACCGCCGAGATCGAAACGCCGAAACCGCGCATCGTCGAATATCCGCTCTCGGGAACGAAGCCGCCTTCGACTGCGGAAAAGGGCTCGCGACAGGTCTATTGGCGCGGCTTGCGACAGGAATTCCGCGTCTACGAAATGGATCCGCTCGAAGCCGGCAACATGATCATCGGACCCGCGATTATCGAACATCCCGCAACGACGCTTCTGATTCCGCCGGGTCATCATGTCGAGTTCGACAGCCGCCGACTGATCCATTACCGACGCGGAGCAAAGTGAGCAGGAGACCGAGATGAACGCGCCAGCAAGAACCTCAACGCTCGTCGAGATACTCGATCGCTCTGAGAGCCTGTTCACAGAGACCGGACATTACCAGGGCATCGTTGACATGAAGACGCACGACGCGGATCCGCTCAAGTTCGAGGCGTTCCATTCGCGTCTGTTGTCAACGATCATCTCGATTCGCGAGACGATGAAGTACATCGCGTCGTCGCCTGCGATTCGCGATTTTGAAGAATTCGTGCTCGGACTCTATACCCCCGAGGGCGATGCGATCGCGCTTTCGACCGGAATCATGGTGCACGTCCATACGCTGTCGGAATTCATCAAGTTCATGATTCGCAACGGCTACGAGGACGATCCGAAAATCCGCCCGGGCGATATCTTCGAAAACAACGAGCTATGGGCGGGCGGCGTGCACACGCCCGACGTGATGACCTGCATCCCGGTGTTTCGCGACGGCGAGCTGATTGCCTGGATCGGATCGGTATCGCATGAGCTGGAAGCCGGCACCTACGAGGGGCCCGGCGTGTCGACGTTTGCCCCGGATCGATTCGGCGAGGGATTGCATATCAGCGCGGAGAAGGTCGGCGAGAACGACGAATTTCGCAAAGACTATCTGCTGCGGCTCAAGATGAATCTGCGCAACGCGAGCTGGTGGAGCCTCGACGACAAGGCGAAACTCTCCGGATGCCTGATGGTTCGCGAGGCGTTGGGCAAGATAATCGATACGTTCGGCCTCGACTACTACAAATCCGCCAGCAAAGAACTGATCGAAGAAGGGCGGCGCAACTTCGTCAAGCGCGTGAAGACCACGATGGTTCCCGGGACGTATCGCGGTCTCACGATGCCGGTGCACAAGCGCGCGCACGTCGAGTTCGTGCATCCGCTCGGCAAGGCCGACTACATCGATTTTGTTCACAACGAGATGACAGTCACGCCGCAGGGCACGATCGAGCTCGATTTCGACGGGTCGACCGGATGGAGCTTCCATACGTTCAACTGCGGCGTTGGTCCTATGAACGGCGGATTCTGGATTACTCTGACGCAGCTTCTCAACTACGATGGACGCGTCAACGACGGCGCCTATCTCGCGGTCCGTCAGTATCTTCCCGAAGGTTCGATCGTCAACGCGAATTATGCGGGAGCAGGCAGCTCGCTCGCCTGGTACACGCTGATTCCGATTTTTGCCAACGTGTGGCGGATGATCGGAATAAGCTGGTTCGCGCGCGGATTTATCGAGGAGATCATCATGTCGGCTCCGACCTGCGTCGTCGGCGTCGCGGGATTCGATCAGTTCGGCAACGCGACCGGATACAACAATTTCGAGATGGCGGCCGAGAGCTTCGGCGCGCGCGGCGTTGCCGACGGACTCGATTGCGGCAGCGCGATCTGGAACTCCGAGGGTATGCAGGGCGACGCCGAGATATGGGAGATGACGGGACCTAACGTCTATCTGTCGCGCGCGTTCACCAGAGACCATCAGGGATTCGGAATGTTTCGCGGCGGCTCGGCCTGGGAGTCGCTATGGATGGTCAAAGGGTCGAAGCTCGTCAACGTGACATTCGGCGGATCCGGATGTCACAGCGGCGGCTTCTTTCATAAGGGACTTTTCGGCGGCTATCCGGCGCCGGGTTGGAAATGTTTGTGGGCGCGCGGCACGAATCTCCAGTCCCTTATCAAGCGTGGCGACAAAGCGCCGCGAGGATTGAACGAAGCCGAGGCGATGCTGCGCAGCGGCAAGATCAAGGCCGAGGAATGGTATTGCGGTCCTCTCAACCAGTGGTCTCCGATGCTTTCCGAATGCGATCTTTTCGGGATCATGTATCAGGGCGGCTGCGGCTACGGAGATCCGCTCGCGCGCGAGCACGAGAGAATTACAAGGGACATCGATAACGGCCTGCTCAGCGAGCGCGTCGCGAAGAAAATCTACGGCTACGCAAAGACGCTCGAGAAAACCGACGCGACACGGGAACAGATGCGAAAGAAACGCCTCGCCGAATCCATACCCGCCGAAAAATGGTGGAAACAGGAGCGCAAGCGCGCCAAGGCGGGTCGCGTAGCGCCGATGGTCGCGCAGATGTTCGCGCGCTCGGCCAGGCTCTCCGACAAAATCAAAAACGAATATCTCGATTTCTGGAAGCTGGATGAGTTCCCATACACCGACACCGGCACGGTCGATTTCCACACTGCCGCGCCCGCGGGCTTCTATCATGCGAAGTCACCGGTGAAGCCTGCCAAGTCGACACAATCCTCGAACGCGAAGCGGCGGGTGGCGCGATGAAAGAAAAAGATACGATGACAACCAAACCGGGCAGCGAGCGGGAACTGGTCGCAGCGCTGATGCGGCGCCAAGTCGCATGGCAGGACCTGCTGAAGCTGATGCGCGAGCCCAAGTCGCCTCATCGCTTTGATGACATGGTCGACGCCCTTCAGAAAAGCGTGCCGTGGAAGGAGAAGATACTTCTTGCGCTCGGCGAAAATCTTTTCATCGTCGCGAAGGGCGGCAAGGCGATCATCAAGACCGCCGCGGGCGCCGAGCTATGTGCGTGGAACGAGAACTGGAAAATGAAATGCCGCGTGATCGTTCGCCGCACGCGCGCGGACTTCGCGAAGATCTTTCCGCCGGAGCATCTGACGATCGATCCGGATCTGGTTGAGATTCGCGAGTTCTATTGTCCGAAGAGCGGGATACTGCTCGATGTCGACTGCGTGCCGCCCACCTATCCGGTCGAGATCGATTTCACGCCCGACCTGGCGGCGTTCTATCGAGATTGGCTCGAACGTCCGCTGCCCGTCGCGTTGTGATTTGATCAGCGCGTCGAGATTCGCTGGAAGACCCAGGCAAGCATTTCTGGCGGATTCGGTTCCACGATTTCGCCCGATTCGCCCACGAAATCTTTCCATTGTGCAATTAGCGCCCGGCTCACCGGCACGATCGTGGTGACGCCTGCGCCGACGGCCTCGGCCAACTCCGGACGCAGTCCGTGCCCTTCCGCCTCCTGCTGACCGAAACGATTCACGACCAGAAGATCGGGGCGCGACCCAATGGCGGATCTGATCACGTGCGAAGCTTTTGCGAGCGCGTCCGGGTCGAGCATACATCCGCTCGCTTCCGATCCTCGCGGCTGATCCAGCCGGATGCGTTCGCCGCTCGCCAGATTCTCGACGAACATGCTTCGCTTGCCCGCACTTGTGACATCCCCGAACCGCTGCAGCAGTCCTGTTATGCGAACACCCTTGGAACGAAGCTTTTCAACGACTGCGAAAAGGATCGCGTCGATATCGATGCTCTTGTCATAGAGAACCCCGGCTATGTTGCAACCCGACGATACTTGATTGTTCATGCCCAGACTCCGCTCGAATCCACCAAAGTATAGCGGCAAAGGGCTCGCGAATCGCGACAATATAATTCGAGAAACACTGACATGCCCGAATCCGACCTATGGAAAAGTGGTGCCTATCGCCACATATATCGGGCTATTTCGACACATTACCGCTAGGAACAAACACGAAAAACGCTACTGCATCAGGGATGCCATACGTGGCACGCCGGATGCTGTCGCGCGTGCGCTTTTCGCGAGGGTATCGCTATGACCACTGACCGTCCCTACTGGAACATGGAGATGGAGTCGATCCTTGGCTCTGAACGGATGCGCGAGATCCAGGTCCAACGGCTGCGAAAGCGAGCCGAGGGCCTCTTTCAGCACGCGCCATATTTCCGTCGCCAGATGGAGGCAAACGGCCTCAAGCCTCACGATATCCGAAGCTTGGAGGACTGGTCGCGGGCGATGCCCGTGTTCAGCAAGGCGAGCTATCGCGCGCTGGTCGAGGAATGCCGCGGCGACGTCTACAAGATGCTCGACGAAACGCTTCCAGTGCCGCTCGGCGACCTGGTCTGCATGGCGGCGACGTCGGGCACGACTGGCGATCCGCAGCCCTATCCGACAACGCAAAGCGATCTGGAAGAATTCTGGGGCGAGTATATCCTGCGCGCGCGATGGCGCGCCGGAGTGCGTCCGGGAGATCGCATAGTTCATGCGTTCGCGATGTCGATGTTTCTCGCTGGTGCGGCGACGCTGCAATGCGGCAGCGAAGCAGGCGTGATGACCATACCTGTCGGCGCAGAATCAGGAGCGGTGCGAATCCTCAAAATGGCGCGTTTCTTCGGCGGCAACGTCCTGACCTGCACGCCGTCGCTGGCCGAGCATCTGATCGAGCGCGCCCCGGAAACTCTCGGCGCTCCCATCTCTTCGCTCGGCATCAAGACCCTGCTATGCGGCGGCGAGCCCGGCGCGGGAATTCCCGAAGTCCGCAAGCGGATCGAATCGTCATACAACGCGAAACTGTACGATCTTGGCGCGGGACTCGGCGTCTCATGCGATTGGCCCGAGTACCAGGGGATGCACTGGGTGGGCGACGATCTCTGCATCTACGAACTCGTCAATCCGGGCACGCATGAGCCGGTCGAGATGGTCGACGGTGCGGAAGGCGAGGCCGTCTTCACAGCGATTACCGGCGGCGGCTTCGGATGGACGCGGCTGTCGCTCGGCGATATCCACCGCGTCGCCGTTTCAACCTGCCCATGCGGCGCGACCGGTTTCCGTTATCGGATCATCGGGCGCTCCGACGATATGCTCAAGGTCAAGGGAGTTATCGTCTATCCGGCGGCGATCGACAGCGTAATCTCGAGCTTCATTCCTCGCGTCACCGGCGAATTTCGCATCGCGCTCGACGAGCCTCCGCCGCGTGTCGTTCCTCCCCTGAAACTTCGCATCGAACGCGGCGTCGAGACTCCGAAATCGGCCGTCGGCGAGCTCGAAAAGGAAATGGTGAAGACGCTCAAGGAGCGCCTCAAGTTCACTCCTGAAATTGTCTGGCTTGAGCCCAATCATCTCGAGCGCAGCACGCACAAAACGCGCTTCATCGAAATCGCTTCGAAGAAAAAGTGAGCACGCCGGCTTAGCGAATCGATCGGAACGATTGAGGACACGCGATAACGAACTCTCGAAGCGAGGCATGCGCAATGGAAGCGGCACAGGTTCACGAAGCTTTTGAATACGATTTGACTTTGACTGCGGAGCAACTCGAAATCCGCGATGCGGCGCGCAAGTTCGCGATCGAAGTGCTGCGTCCGACCGGAATTCAGATCGACAGGATGACGCCCGAGGCGGTGATTGCGAAAGGTTCTCCCGTCTATCAAGTGTTCAGGAAAGCAGTAGAGCTTGGATTCACGAAGCTCTCCGCACCAACTGAACTCGGAGGACTTGCGGTTACGCCTGTCACCTCGCATTTGGTGCTCGAGGAGTTGGCGTGGGGAAGCGCAGGTCTCACCGGAGTGATTTTTCTTGCGTCGTATCCGGCAGATATGGCGCTCGCGACGGGCAATCCGGAACTGATTAAAGAGTTCTCGGCGCCGTATTATCGCCAGACCGACGGATCGGTCATCGGATGCTGGGCGGTCACGGAACCTGATCACGGCTCCGACCAACTCGGCGTGATGCGCGAAGAACTCAAGGTAAAGGGGCGCGGCAATCTTATCGCCCGGCGCGACGGCGATTCGTGGATACTCAACGGACAGAAATCCGCATGGGTCTCAAACGCGCCGATCGCTACGGTAGCAGTCGCAAATGCGCAGATGGCCTCCGGAAGCGGATTCGAAGAGGGCGGCGTCTTCATCGTTCCTCTCAACACGCCCGGGGTGTCGCGCGGTAAGCCGCTCGACAAACACGCGTTTCATTCGATGCCGCAGGGCGAGATTTTCTTCGATGAGGTGCGCGTCCCTCGTCGCTATATGATCGCGGATGGTCCGAGTTACGCCGCCCACGTCGACAGCACGCTGACGGCTTTCAATGCCGCGGTCAGCGCTCTCGCCTGTGGAGTTGCACGCGCGGCGTTCGATTGCGCGCTCGGCTACACGAAAACGCGCATTCAGGGCGGTCGACCGATATTTGAGCATCAATCGGTGCGCGCGCGGCTGTTCAAGATGGCTTCGCTTCTTCGTGCGGCGCGTGCTCTGTCGCGCAGCGTCTATGTTTACAACTTGACGCGACTGTCGCGCGGCGAGCCCGGGCGAATCGACCATTCCATCACCGCAAAGGTGTTTTGCACCGACGCCGCTCTGAAGGTCGCGACGATGGCGACGCAGCTTCACGGCGGCAACGGAATGACGCGCGAGTATCCGATCGAGATGATTCTGCGCGACGCTACCGCCCTTACAATCGCGGACGGCGAAAACCATTATCTCGGCCAGATCGCGGCTTCGATGCTTTCGTAACCTCAACTGAGCGAGCCAAATAAATGCGCAAATCTTCGCCCAAAAAGCCGACTATCGAACAAAGACTCCGCGCTATCGAGGATCGTGAGCAGATTCGCGAGCTCGCCGCCACGTACTGCTTTCTCGTGGACGACGGGCATTTCGATGAACTCGTTGAGACTTGCTTCACCGAGGACGCTTCTTGCGATTTCCGCGGGACGCGCGGTGCGATGGGGCCGATGGTGTCGAAGGGCAGGGCGGAAGTCACGAATTTCTTCGCCGTCGTCGTGCCGGGGTTGCTGCGCGACATGGCGCATACCGTCCACAACCATCGAGTTCGCATCCTCGATGACAATCATGCGTCGGGCGAATGCTACTTCGAGCTGACCGCGATCGAGAATGCGACCGGTGAAGCTGTGGTCGGCGCAGGCCGCTATCTCGATAACTACCGGCGTGAAGCAGGGGCGTGGCGCTTCGAGGTTCGCAACGCCGAGATTTTCTTCATCACGTCGCTGCGCGAAAGCTGGGCGACAAAGCGATTTATCAACGTACTCACAACGCCATCGCGTTAATGAACAGGAGTCCCAGGAGGATCATATGGAACTGAGAGAAGCAATTGGACGACGCCGCTCGACTCGTTTTCTGCGGCCCTACAAACCCGTTGAGCGCGAGAAGATACAGCGGATGCTCGAGGCCGCGCGCCTCGCGTCGTTCTGGGGCAACGTGCAGGCGCTCAAAGCGATCGTTATCGAGCGCGCGACTGCGTCGCCCGAGGTGATCGCAGCGCTGCCGGTCGGAACCGCGATCGGCGGATTCCAGTTCCGCTCGGCTCCGGTCGTCATCGTATGGTGCATCGATTATCAGGCAATCATCAACCAGGGCGACCGTCTGCATGAACTCGCCGAGGTCGGCGCGCTCGGGGTGGACAAAGAAAAGACGCATGCCTATCTCGACAGCACGCTGATCCCATTCTTCAAGGCGGCCAGCGAACGGATCGGCGGCGCCGGTATTACCGAAGTCGACTGCGGACAGGGTATCGCTCAGGCGACGCTGGTGGCGTACGAGCAAGGTCTCGGAACTTGCCTGCTCGCGGCGTTGAACGATCGCAAGATGCGCAAGGCGCTCAAGCTTCCGGACAACTTCAAGATCGTTGCGCTGCAAACGGTCGGCTATCCGGCTGAAGATCCCGCCACCGGCGGTCAGCGTCCGCGCCTTCCGTTCGAGGAGCGCTTTTACCTCAACGGATACGGTCAATCCTTTCCGCGCGATGCGAAAGTCGTTGCGGAACTCAAAGAGCAGAAGATGCTTCAGGATCCCGCGCCCTCGCCGGATCGCAGGGCGGAACTGCAGTGGCTCGGAAAAGCGTACGGGCTCAGCGATGTGTTCGGCGACGAGATCCCCGCGATCATCAAGGATCTCGCGCAAGCCGGCGAAGAATCGAAGTAGTTCCGGGCTTCGCAGCAGGAAGAATCCATCGAAAAACGCCCGCGACGGCATCACAACCGTCGCGGGCGTTTCGATTTGATCTGGCCAAATCTGACTAACGAATCGCTGACATTCCCAGGATCGCGCGTCCGATGATCAGCTGCTGAATCTGAACGGTGCCGTCCGGCACGATTAACACCCTCGCATCCCGCAAGCATCGTTCTACGCGCGCCTCGAGCGTCAGCCCCAGCGCGCCCATGCACTCCATCGCGAGCGAGCATACGCGCACACCCATCTGCGTCGCGTATGCCTTCGCCATCGATACTTCCGCTTCGCACTTGCGCGTGCGCGCCAGCTGCATCGCGCGATAGCAGAGCATCCGCGCCGCCTCGATTTCCGTCGCCATCTCGGCGACCATCGCCTGCACTAGCTGAAACCGTCCGATCTCTTTGCCGAACTGCTTGCGAACCTTAACGTACTCGACCGCGATTTCGAACGCGTGCTGCGCAATGCCGACCGAGATGAGGGCGGTGCCGACGCGGGCGCCGGCGATCAGGCGCAATACCTGCGAGAACGTCCGCGCCGGGTCCGGCGCGGAACCCTCGCGCTCTCGCCATCCGTCGAGACGATTCGTCACCGGAATTCGCACGTCTTCGAAAAACAGTTCCGAGGTCGGGAACGCTTTCAGGCCGATCGTTGGGATGTCGCGGCTGCGAAACGGCGTCTCTCGGCGGTCGACGACGAACTGGCGCACTCCCGCGGGTCCGAGGCTGCGATCGGTCTGCGCAACGAGGACGACCACATCAGCGATGTGCCCGTTGCTAATCCAGCACTTGGTGCCGTTGATCACATAGTGATCGCCGCGCAGCTCGGCGCGGCATTCGATCGACGACGGATCTGAGCCCACGTTGGGCTCGCTGATCGCGTTCGCTCCGATCAAATCGCCCGCCAGCAAAGGAGGTCCGAGACGCGCGGCCACATCAGGATGCGCGCGCGCCATAATCGACGCTGCCGCCCCGCCGGTCATCCCGACGATCCCCGCCAGCGAGGGAAACACGCGGGCCATCTCCTCGCTCATGATGCAGTTGATAAACGGGTCGTCGGGACGCGAGTCGCCCAGATAACCCCACGGCACGAGCATCTTCTGGAGCGGACGGGCGCGCTCGGGAGTCATCTCCTCGTCGCCCCACTTGTCGTCGTACTGGCGAATCTCAGCTTCGAGAAACCTGCGCAGATTGTCGCGGAATATGCGATGTTCTTCGGAGAGTTCGAAATCCATGTCGTGCCGCCTCAAATACCGATCGGAATGCGTCAGGATAGGCCCGATTTTGAAGATGATGATAGCGACGCAGGGACCGGAGGGCACAAGAATGGCAAGACGTTGCTTTCCGACGGTCTAATTTCCAGGGCGTTACTTCTTTTGGTACCACTGGATTGCGCCTTGCAGGCCGCGTTCCTTTTGCACCGCGCGAATCTCCTCGTTGCCCGGACCGAAATGGAAGATCGCGTCAAACTCTGCGCCCGCGAGCACCGATGCGCGAAAGCCCTGAAGGTCCATCGCGCGATTTATCGCGAGTTTCTCCAGCCTGAGCTTCTGGGCGGGAACTTTCGCGACTCGATGCGCGTAATCATAGGTTTCCTTTTCGAGGGTCTCCGCAGGAAACGCTCGCGTTGCGAAACCTATCGCCTCTGCCTCCTTGCCGCTGATTCGGCTGCCAGGAACGAAAGCCATGTATTTGGTGCGATGCGGCCCGACCATCCAGTGCCAGAACGAGCTGACATAGCCGGCGCCGGCGGGGATCGAGGGAAATCCGATGCTCGCGTTGTCTGCAACGAAAATTATATCGGTCGAAATGCACAGTTGGGTGCCGCCTGCCAGGCAGTATCCATGCACCATCGAGATGACGGGCTTGGGCAGGTCGCGCAGACGCAGCCAGTGTTCGACGTATCGTTGGAGCGTTCGCTGATCGTCATCGAGAGTGTACGGGCCCGCGCCGCTTTCGCTGAGACCGACGGTCAAGTCGTAACCCGTGCAGAAGGCTCGTCCCGCTCCGCGGATGACGAGGACTTTGATTTTCGGCTCCTTCTCGATTTGCACCAGCGCGTCAGCGAATTCGGCAATCAGCGCCGGGCTCATCGCGTTGAGTTTTTCGGGACGATTCAGCGTGAGGGTTCCGATAAGATCAGTGGAATCCAACGTAATGTTTTGGAACGCCATACGTCTTCTCCAATAGAGGGCTCGTCACGCGATGTGAACCACGGCGGATGTGAACTTGCAAGCGCAAGGGACACGCAAGTCGGAGGGTAGGCCCAATCGCCTTGAGCGCGAACCGAAACAGGTCCTCTCCCGGACCAGGGAGAGGACGCCGCGAAGCGGCAGATGAGGGTAAGTTTCAGTGCGTCGCGAACAGCGACGAGCGATTCAATTAATCGCGTGCAACCGATGCGCGCCGGATGACGCCCCTCACGTGCAGCAAGAATTCCGTGAAGGAAATCGCTTCGCGTTTATCTTTCGACCACGCTCGCAGAGTCACGCCGCTTAAGATGACGAGGATTTATTTCGAGGAGTCGGAGGATTTGGCGTTAGTCCAGGTCACATGGCCCGCGGTTGCGATATCGATATCGACGCTCTTCTCGACCTTGAGAAACAGGACGCTCGGATCGTGCAATCCCCATTCGACGTAGGGAACGGAGAAATGCGCCGTCGCGACGAGGCTGTCACCGACGAGCGTTCCTTGCGTGTTGACCGTGATGTCGTGATCGTCGCCGTGAAGCTTGAGCACGCCCTCAATCCTGCCTGAGAATGCGCCGCCGGGATCAAGGTGCGCGTCGATGCGCCGCGGGAAAAATGTGATCTCGGGATAAAGGTTTGTTTCAAGCACCTTCTCCTTCATCCGATCGTCGCGCATTTTTTCGCCGCTGTCTCCGCTGGCCGCGTCGACGATGACGATGCCTTCGGCATTTCCCGATCCGCCGTCGGCCTTGATGGTTCCGCGCCTGAGTTGGAACGTGCCATGCGTTGTATGAAGGGAACCGCCGAGCCTGAATTCGACCAGCGTCTTCGACGGATCGATTTCAAGCACGCCGACTTGCGAATCCGCCGCATGGGCAAGCGCCGCGCACGTCAGGAACAGCGCAAGACTCACGATTAGCGTGCGAAAAAACATCTGCATCAATGCTCAGATGACGTTTATCACCCGGCGCGCCATCCCGATCGCCTCGGTCCAGAATCCGGTCGAGGTATGCATCAGCTTCACAGTCGCTTCCATCGCGTCGACGAACTCGTCGGTTTGCGCTTCGCTGATCACCAGCGCCGGTGCGACCTTCAAGACCATGAAGTTGTTTCCGCAGATTTGGCTGTAGATAGCATGGTCCTTGAACAGGCGCATGATGAGCACCTGGCCGAACATCGCGGGATGAATCCGCGCGAACGTCTCGAACAGGATTCTGAATCGCAGCTTCCTGGGCGGCTGGAACTCGATCGCCGACATCATTCCGAGTCCGCGAACATCTTTGACCATCTGATATTGTGAGAGCCGAGCCCTGAGCTTGTCGCGGAACTTCGCTCCCATACCAGCGGCGCGCGCGCCCAAGTCGCCGTCTTCGAGGACGTCGAGCGTGGCAAGACCGGCGCGCATCGAGAGGCTGTTTTCCGTGTACGTCGAGGTATGGATTATTGAGCGCTTGAACGACGTGTAAACCGAATTGTAGACGGCATCGGACATCATCACCGCGCCTGTCGGAACCAATCCGCCGCTCAGAGCCTTCGCGAGAATCACGATATCCGGCTCAACGCCGAAATGATGCGCTGCGAGAAAGGGACCCGTCCGATACATCCCGGTCTGCACTTCATCTAGCACGAACAACGTCCCGTATTTTCGACACAGGCGCTGGACTTCGGGCAGATAGCTTTCAGGCGGCATCACGACACCGGCCTCGGCCTGAATCGGCTCAGTAATGAACGCGGCGAATCGTTTTGTCGCGAGCTGCTTCGCGAGCTCGTCGAGATTGCCGAACGCGACAGGATGCGTATCCGGCAGGAGAGGGCCGAACTCGGCGGTCCAGAACGGATTATCCATCAGCGAGAGTGCGCCGCAGGTCAGACCGTGAAAGCCGCCGCGCGCGTAAAGAATTCCCGGTCTGCCGGTATTCGCGCGCGCGAACTTGATCGTCGCCTCGACGCCTTCGCTTCCCGAGCTGCAGAAGAAAACCTTCGATAATCTTCCGCCCGCGCGGGTGACGAGACGGCGGGCGAGATCGCCCGCGAGCTCGGGCACCTGTCCCTGGAGCATCGCGGGTCCGTTGAGATCGAGTTCGCTTTTCAGCGCGCGAATAACTCCGGGATGATTGTGTCCGATGTTGTGGACGCAATAACCTGAGTTGAAATCGAGGATGCGCCGGCCGCCGGCGGTGAAGAGCTCAGACCCGAGACACGATGCGTACTGGACGTTCATGCCCAGTACGTCAAGCAGTCGCACCCATTGCGGGTTGACGTAAGTCTCGTACGACGATTGAGCCGCTGCGGCGCGTGCGTCTGACATATGGGGTTCCATTCATCTCCGCGTCGGGCGCAGAGCGAGCTTATCGATTGAGGGAGAAACGAGCACGATCATGAGGATTGCTTTTGTGAGAGCATTCATCGTCATTGGCCTGGGTCTGCTGATTGCCGGATGCGCGAGCTCGCAGCCGACCGCAAATACTGACACAGCTTCGAATCAAATCAGTTCCGATCCGCAGGTCAATACGATTCTCGACAACTCCTGCTTCCAGTGCCATTCAAGCGAAAAGGGCGCGCCCTGGTATGCAAGCGTTTCGCCGTCGTATCTTTTCGGCGCCAACTCTGCGCGTCGTGTCCTCAACTTTTCCAAGTGGCGCGACTACGATGCCGACCAGAAGAGCGCGGCGCTCGGCAACATCGCCAAGTCGATCGCCTCAGGATCGATGCCTCCGGGGGATTATACGGCGTTCGACGGGTCGGCGCGCCTCACTCAGGACGACAAACAGGCGTTGTTGCGATGGGCCGCTGTGCCTGCGCATTGATTGCGCAAAGTCAAGCCGCGGTCGCCATCATCCGGATGCCGCCGCTCATTATCGCGCGAAAAACCCACGGATGCTTCATCAGCGAACGGATGACAACCCGGCGCGCGCGCGGTCGGCTTTCGATCGCGAGCATCGCGTTGGTGATGAACGCGTATCCTCGAAAAAGCCCGCGCCATTCGCGCTCGTACGGCTCGAGGCTTTCACGAGTCGCGCCGCGAGCAAGTATCGCCTTCAGATTTCGTCCCAGGATGATGGTTGAATTGAACGCGATCGAAAGTCCTTCACCTGCGATCGAATCGATAAATCCCGCCGCGTCTCCGACCAGCACCATCCTGTCGCTGTTCCGACGCGTAGCGCTCTGCGCCATCGGCCCCGCGCCGAGCACCGTCGATACCGCCGGCGCATTACCGAGCCGAGCCGCCAAGCCGGGGAAGAGATTCAGCAGCGTCGGCATCGTGGGCCGGTCGACATTGCCGGGCTCCCATACGCAATTCACGGCGACACATCGATCTGACACCGGCGTCGCGAACGCCTCACCCTTGTCGTCAGCATAGACCTCGACGAAATCGGTCCACGGCTCGACCTCATAATGTTGGCGCAACGCAAATCGACGTCGCCGACCCAAAGGTCCCCGGAGCCCCGACGCCTTGCGCAATGAGGAATGGAGGCCGTCTGCCGCTACCACCAACCGCGCGGCAAATTCGCCGCTCGTGCTCCTGACGATCGCGCGATCGGGTTTCGGCGTGACGGCGACGACCGCGCATCGGTCACGCAAAACCGCTCCCAGCTCTCTGGCGCGTTCGGTCAGTTTCTCGAGCAGCACGATGCGACGAATTCCCAAGCCGGGCCACGGCATCGGAGCCTGCGCGCTGGAACCATCTTCCTGTATGAAGCGGATTCCGCGAAACGGACGCGACGTCGTCTGATCAAAGCGATCGCGGATTCCGAGACGTTCGAGAGCTCTGACGCCGGGCGGCAGCAGTCCCTCGCCGCAGGCTTTTTCGGCGCCGAAGTTTCGCCGTTCGAGCACGAGGACCGAAAGTCCCTGTTCGGCGGCGACGATCGCGGTGGCCAATCCCGCCGGACCTCCGCCCACGATGATCAAGTCCCACAGCGACGGCCACCGATCGTGGTCGCGCTTAACAAATACGCCAACCATTTACATGCTTACCAACCAAGGGGTTTGCAAACGAAGACTCCGCAACCGATCGATTCCGATTCCGAAGTCCTCGTCTTGCGATTGTTCGTCAGACGCGTTCGATCAGGGTTCCGGTGCCGAGACCGCCGCCGCAGCACATCGTGATGATCGCGCGTTTCGTGTTGCTGCGTTCGAGCTCGCACAGTGCCTTGGTGACGAGACCGCATCCCGTCGCGCCGAGCGGATGGCCCAATGCGATCGCGCCGCCATTGGGATTTACGCGCGCCATATCGGGCCCGAGAGTTTTCGCCCAGCTCAGGACCACGGAAGCGAACGCTTCGTTGATCTCGAAAACATCGATGTCCGAGATCTTAAGCCCGTTGCGCTCGAGCAGCTTGCGCGTCGCGGGAATCGGACCTTCGAGCATCAACACGGGATCGCATCCCACCAGCGCAGTATCGACGACGCGGGCGCGCGGGCGCTTTCCGAGTTCGCGCGCCTTTGCTTCGCTCATGATAAGGACTGCGGACGCGCCATCGGCGATTTGTGACGACGATCCTGCGGTGTGGATACCGTCGGGACGCGCGACTGGTTTAAGGGCGGCGAGCGCCTCGAGGCTGGTGTCGCGTGGAACTTCGTCGCGCTCGACAGTCTGCATTTCGTCGCTGCGCTGGCCGTCGCTCTTCATCACGGGAGCCTGGACCGCAATGATCTGCGACTTGAACCGGCCCTCCTTGACCGCGCGCGCCGCGCGCACCTGCGATTCCAGACCGAACCGGTCGGTATCATTGCGCGTGATTCCGTATTTGGTCGCGATGCGCTCGGCGCCTTCGAACTGGCTCGTGAATTCGTAGCGTTCGCGATATTTGCGCGTGATCGGTTTGCCGAATCCGGCCTGCGCGCCCGCGATCGCGTCGGACCCGATTGGCAGCAGACTCATATTCTCGACGCCGCACGCAAGCACGATATCCTCAGCGCCCGACGCAACCATGCTCGCCGCGAGATTGACGGCGTACTGGCTCGATCCGCATTGCGAATCGACCGTGGAGCAGGCGGTATCCGCCGAACCCCCGCCCGTGAGCCACGCGGTGCGCGTCACGTTCATCGCCTGTGCGCCCACCTTGTTGATGCATCCTCCTACGACCTGGCCGACCAGCGCGGGCGCGACGCCGGCGCGCTCGAGCACCGCCATCATGATGCTTGCGAGCAGTTCAGTGGGATGCACCGCAGAAAGGGCGCCTTTCTTTTTTCCAATTGGCGATCTACCCGCCTCGACGATCACGACGTCTCGCATGATTTCCATCCTTAATGTGAGATAGCGGGCTCGAACTCACCAATTCGGCCCGATCGATTTCGACAGTCTCGCATCACCGGGCCTTTTTGGCCAGACGAGCGATGCGAACGCTCGCAGCTGTTCAATCTTCGGCGTTTTTGAGGGAAAATATAACGAATTTCGGCGCGAGAGGAGTTTACCGATGAAAGTAAAGGTAGCAACGCTCAGCCTGCTTTCGACATTGTTTCTGGCGGCGCCCACTGTCTATGCGCAGAACGCTGCGAATCCTCCGAGTGCCGCCGGAAAGTCGATGTCGATGCGCGAGGAGATGATAGCGGCTTGCGCCGGCAAGACCGCGGATGCGCCTTGTACGTTCACGCGCAAAGGCGAAACGGTAAACGGGACTTGTCATCAACGGAAAAAAGAAATGATCTGCCGCTCGAGCGAAGGGCGGCGCCACCACCACGGCCAGAGCTCAAGCGGCGGCAGCCCGTCCGCACAGTGACGCGTCCGGTTAAGTCCGGTACGCGCGACGCGATCACGAATAGACCGATTTAAGGGCGAGCTTCTTTGAGGCTCGCGGGCGCGAACTTGCGCCGGCTAGAAGGCCCTCGCCCTCCCAAAACCGCGTCACAATTCTTTGAAAAGAGCTTGACGCATCGAAACGGCCCCCCTTCGATTCCAAATGTTTCGCAAGGGGGCCTCCGCTCGTTTACAATCCATCATCGGTTCATACGAATCGAATCCCAGCAGGCGGCCCTATGAGCAACAAGCAAATATCGTTGACCCTCAGCCCGGGTATCGTTGAAGGCGAGTGCGATCCGAAATTCGACAGCGTCCTTCGGGCATTCGTTGAGAATTTCGAAAAGCGCGACGAGCTCGGCGCCAGCGTATGCGTATCGGTCGAGGGTCGGACCGTCGTCGATCTGTGGGGCGGCAAAGTCACGCCCGACGGCGAGCGCTGGAAACGCGACACCGTATCGATCGTTTTCTCAGCGACCAAGGGCGCATCGGCGCTGTGTGCACATATGGCCGCCGATCGCGGAGTGCTCGATTTCGATGCTCCCGTATCGCGCTACTGGCCGGGGTTTGCACAGGCTGGGAAAGAAGATGCTCTCGTGTCGATGATGCTCGATCACTCGGTCGGCGTGCCGCACGTGCGCGCACCGCTCAAGTACGGCGCATTTTACGACTACGATCACATGGTCGGATTGCTTGAGCGCGAAGAGGCTTTCTGGAAGCCGGGAACACGCAACGGCTATCACGGGATCACCTCGGCGTGGACGGTCGGCGAGATGGTGCATCGTTCCACCGGCAGACGGCTGGGTGAGTTCTTCCGCGACGAAGTCGCAAAGACGCTCGGGATCGATTTCTGGATTGGATCGCCGGCGGAGCATGAATCACGGGTCGCGCCTGTCATCTATCCCCCCATTACCGACGATGTGCGCAATAGCCGAATCTCGCAGGCGGCGGCGCGCGAGAAGGATTCCGCGACGTTCTATTTCGTGTTCAACATGGGCGGATTCGACGCCAACAGTCGCGATGCACACGCTGCGGAAATCGGCTCCGCGAACGGAATCTCAAACGCCCGCGGCCTGGCGGGCCTCTATGCGCCCCTCGCCAATGGAGGCGAACTCAACGGCCTGCGGCTCGTCAGTCGCGACGCGCTGACGCGGATGAGTCTTTGCTCGGTCGCGACGCACGAGGACGTTACGCTCAGAATCCCGACGCGGTTCTCGCTCGGCTTTATGAAGGCGATGGACAATCGCGGTCTGGAAAACGCAAAGCATTGCTCGCTCATCATTGGCGACCGCGCATTCGGCCACGTCGGAGCGGGCGGCTCGGTCGGTTTCGCCGATCCCGATTGTCGGATGAGCTTCGGATACACGATGAACCGGATGGGATTCGGAATCCTGATGAATGATCGAGGGCAGTCGCTGATTGATGCGGCCTATCGCGCGCTCGGATATCGCTCAGACGCCAGTGGTGTCTGGACCGCCTAATTTCAACGATTCGAAGTCAGACCACGATGCCGTGGGACGAGACTTACTATCCGCGATCGATGAGGAATCTGCCGCCCGAAGTGCGGCAGAAAGCGATCGAGATCGCAAATGCCTTGCTCGAAGAAGGATACGACGAAGGCAAGGCGATTCGTATCGCGATCGCCAAAGCCAAACAGTGGGACCTCAATCGCGGATGTGCGCGATAGTCCGGCCAAATCGGGCTACCGTCCCTTGAAGCGGGGCGGGCGTTTCTGAACGAATGCCGCCGCGCCCTCGCGTAAATCCTCGGTAACGAACGCGCGCGATTGCGCTGAAGCTTCATCATCGAGGGCCGTCGCCAAAGTCGCGCTCCACGCCGATTCGATTTGATTCTTGATGAGTCCGATGGCGACCGAAGGTCCGGCAGCGAGCTTTTCTGCGATCGCAAACGCTTCGTCCATCAGCTTTTCATCATCGACGACCTTCCAGATCAAACCCCAATCTGCGGCGGTTTCAGCCCTTAGCGGTTCCCCAAGGATTGCGAGAGCGCGAGCGCGCGCCGCGCCAATCGAGCGCTGGAAAAACAAAGACGTGCCCGCATCGAGCGCTGCGCCGAGTCGAACGAAGCTCAAGATGAAGCGCGCGGAACGCGCCGCGATAACAATATCTCCGGTAAGAGCGAGTCCAACGCCCGCACCCGCGGCAGGACCGTTGACGGCGACCACGATCGGTTTGGCCGCGGCCCGCATTTTTTCAAGCATCGGATTCAAACCGATACGCATGAAAGAACCAATGCGTTCTCCCTGATCGAACGTTTCGCCGCCCAACTGAGCCCCCGCGCAGAACCCTTTGCCGACTCCCGTCAGGACGATCACACGAACCGAGGCGTCACTCAGCGCTGCATCGAGCGCGTCGTTCAACTCGCTCAGGATCGTGCCGCCGAGAGCGTTGTACTGTTTGGGATTGTTGAGCTTGAGAACGGCGATGGACTCGCGCCGTTCCGAAAGAACCATCGACATACGCGCCTTACCCGCCTGGTGTAACGATAACCTCTGAGCGGCGATTAGATTCCAGAGCGAGAGTTAAATCCAATTGCAGTGGAGAAGGTGGAGAAAACGATTTTGATCTGAAAATGCGCACTCCGCGACAGCGCAGCAAGCGAAAGTCTCAAATCGCTTCGCGTTTATCCTTCGACTTCGCTCGAAAAAATCTCGCTTCGCTCAGGATGACGTCCAAGCCACCTGAAAATAACGAGATCGACCGCGAGGGCGGTCTGTCAGCTTATCCAGCCGCGATCTTGAAAGCGGATCTTCAGTTGCTCGGCGATTTGATCGGCGGTCGATTTGGCTCTCGCATCGATCGAGTTCCTGCCGCTCACTTCTCCATAAAGCTTCGCTCCGCCGACCACAATTAGTCCGACGGGACTTCCGGTCGCGATCGCTACCGCTGCCGGAACGACCACTCCGGGCGTCTTGCCGCCGGAAGAGCTCAAGGTGCCGGATCCGAGCTTGCGCAAGCCCTGCGGCGTCATCACGTAGCCTTCGACGACGGTGTCCATCTCGGCGGTTCCCGAACCGAATCCGATTACGAAACGCTTTACGCCGCTGCCCTGATCAACGGACACGATATAGCCGCGGATCACGCCGTCTCCTACCTGCGGCGACACTCCGGGCACACCCAGCGAGGCGGTGAGGCCCATCGCGTTGATGTCAGCAACCAGGTTTTGTGCGATTAAGGCGCCAAGCTGGCGCGCAGCCGCAATCTCTTGCTGCGTAGGGGGGGTCGACTGCGCACCAACCTGGCCCAGGATGGAAGAGTCCGGAGGGACGTCGGAAAGCGTCGCTGCGAAGTCGTAAACCCAGATCCGGTTCGGACGGGCAACCTGAATTGTAGAAGGCGGCGTTGCTTCGGTGACCTTCGTCGAGGCGCAACCCGCGATCAATGGCAGGACCAAAAAGACCATCGCAGCGCAGCTTCGCAACTTCATCGCTAGTCTCCTATTTCAAGTCGCGCCGGCTTTGTCCGGCGATGATGACTTACGATACCGACGGCGCCTGCTCCGGCTTCATGTTCTTGCGCTCCTGAAGCATCGTTGCAAGGGCAGTCGCGATATCGTGGCTCACCTGCTCCACGCCGCGACTGAGCGCTTCGGATGCGGATCGTTCGTCCTTGCCCGCCGGCAGAGTCGAGTTGGTCGTTCCGTTCTGAACCTGTCGGCGATCGCTCGAACGAAGGGTCCATCGCGCGTTGACCTGCGCCTGCCCGTCGCCTGTCAGTTCCAGTTGTTCGAAGCTGATCGATACCTGATAGTCGGGCGCGGGATTCAATGGCCACGGAAACTTCACCAGGTCGATACCGGGCATCTGGTTGGACAGATCCTGCGCCACGGCTGTCGCGACGTTGGTGCGCAGACGTTCGCCCCATCGATTCTTCTCGGAGACCTTTAGCTCGGTGGAGCTAACGCGCGTAACAACTTCCGGGCGATCCAGATACCCGGGAATTGTCACGGGTCCGAGTCCAATCGAAGGCGTGCTGGTTCCGGCCGCGAACGCGACGCTCGCAGCGCCGGTTTGGGAGGACAGGATGAAATAACGGGTGTCATCCACGTGCGCCGGGAAAATCGTGCATCCGCCGCACACAAACGCGAGCAGAATTACATTAGAACGCAAGAGTTTGCTTTTGTTCATTTCTCGCTCCTGGGTTGTGCTTTGCCCCGGACGATCGCGCTCGGATTCGTTTGCAACATGTTGCTGAGCGCGGTCAGGGAGCGAGAAGCCTCGTCCAAGTCGTCGAGGGTTTGGACTATACGGTAGCCAATCGGCGAGTTGGGATTGACGGCGCCGTTGATTCCGGCGAGCGTCGCCTGTGTCGAAGCGAGTGTCGCCGTCGCCTGGTCCGAGGTCTTGCGCAGACTGGCGATGAGCGGGTCGAGATGCTTGTCGAGATCTCCGGTCGCTTTTCCGATCGCCTGCGAAGTGTCGCGAAGGCTCGCGACCGCCTCGTCGAGCTGGGCGATGGCGCGTTTCAGGTCCGGCGAACCGATGAAGCTTCGCGCCGCGTCGGCAGCGCCGGTAAGCGCATCAACCAATGATTTGAAATCGATCTTGTCCAGCTTGGCCAGCGCGCTGGTGGCCGCTTCCTGAAGCTCCTCGATTTCTGTGGGGATGGCTGGAACTTCGCGATATGGGGAATCCGGCGGAAGAACGAGCACCAAGGGAGCATCCGGATGAAAGTCCAGATCGATGTAGAGAAGCCCGGTCAGGAGACTTTCGGTATTCAATCGCGCACGCAGGCCCATCTGTATCAAGCCGTTGAGCGTGTTGTTGCTGCCCAAGTCACCTCGCGTGCCCAGGGATTTGACTTGTTCTTCATCGACTTCGAAGAACACAGGTAGCGCGGTCTTGCCCCCGCCCTTGCCCTGCAGGAATGGCGGCTGCTCGGGAAGCCGTAGCTTGATGTCCGTGACCGAGCCGATCTGCACGCCGCGCATCTTGACCGCCGCGCCGACCTTGAGGCCGTTCAAATCGCTCGGGAAGAAACACACGAACTGATACTTCGTGCGAAAAAACTTACCGGATCCGAAGACCATCACGGCGGCAAGAATAATAGCCATTGCCGCTACGACGAATCCTCCCACCGCCGTGTTGCTGACTCGTTTCGCCATCGTCTTATGCCGCCATCGATTGATCGCCGCCGCGGGTCAGAAATCGCCTGACTTTCGCTTCTTCACAGTGGTCGCGCAGGTCCTTGGGATTCCCCTGCGCGATCATTGTGCGGGTATCGGTGTCGAGAAACACGCTATTGTTTGCGATCGTGAAGATGCTCTGCAGCTCGTGCGTGACCACGACAATTGTTGCGCCGAGGCTTTCGCGCAGTTCGAGAATCAGATCGTCAAGCAGACGCGAGCTTATCGGATCGAGTCCCGCCGAGGGCTCGTCAAAAAAGAGAATCTCAGGGTCAAGCGCCATCGCGCGCGCCAATCCCGCGCGCTTCTGCATCCCGCCGCTGATCTGGTTGGGGTAGTACTCCTCAAAACCCTTGAGCCCCACCAGCGCCAGTTTGAGCGCCGCGATCTCCCGAATCTGAGATGGCGGCAGCTTGGTGAATTCGCCGAGCGGCAGCGAAACGTTCTCGATCAGGGTCAGCGAACTGAAAAGCGCGCCGCTCTGGTAGAGGATGCCGAAGCGGCGCAGAAGCCGCTCGCGATCCTCGGGTTCGGCGCGTGTGAAATTGAAGCCGTCGTAGAGAATCTCACCCTTGGCCGGCTCGATAAGACCGATCAAATGGCGCAGCAGCGTGCTTTTGCCGCATCCGCTGCCGCCCATGATGATGAAGACATCGCCATGGTTCACGACGAAATTCAAATCGCGCATGAGCACGAAGCTGCCGAACGCCATCGTGAGGTTGCGCACCGTAATGTGCGGCTTTCCCGGTGTTCTTGTCTGTTCGGCCATCCGCGCGTCAGATTCCAATAATGTTGGTCACCACGGCGAAAAGTCCGCACGCGACAACGACCATCACGATTCCCGCGACGACAGCTCCGGTTGCCGCGTCGCCGACCGCCGAGGAACTCGATCCGCATTTGAAGCCGTAAAAACAACCTGCGATCGCGATCAAGAGCCCGTAAGCGGCGCTCTTTATGAGGCCGAGCATGAAATTCGTAATCGACACCGCATGGATCGTCTCGCGATAGTACGACTTGAATGGCACGTCGAGCATCCCAACTCCGACCGCTGCGCCCCCGAGCATCCCGACCACGTCCGAAAACGCGCAAAGAAGCGGCATCATCAGGAACAGCGCTATCATCCTCGGCAGCACCAGGAACTCGAACGGCGAGATACCCATCGTCGTGAGCGCATCGATCTCTTGGGTCACTTTCATCGAACCCAACTGGGCGGCGAACGCAGCCCCGGTCCGTCCCGACATGATGATGGCGGTCATCATCGCGCCCATCTCGCGAGCCATGCCGATACCGACCAGGTCCGCGACGTAAATCGACGCGCCGAACTGCGAGAGCTGTACTGCGCCCATGAACGCGAGGATGGTGCCGACCAGAAAACTTATAAGAGTGACGATTCCGACGGCGTCGGCGCCGCACTGCTGGATGACAACCATCAAGTCTTCGGTGCGATAGCGCGCTTTGCCGGTGAAGAGCTTGGCGAATGCGATCGCGCATCGGCCTACAAAGCCGAGACCTTCGTTTATCGATTCTCCAAGCCATCGTGCGCTGATTCCGATTCGGGCGAGGATCGGCTCGCGGGGTCCTTCGCCGCGCGCCGCTCCCGATCGTTCGGGAACGGCCAGGGCGAGTTCGACCAGGCGGCGCAGACCGTCGGGCAGCCCCGATCGATCTTCGGCTATCTTACGAGTCGCGAACTCCTGACTGGCCTGAACCAGAAATGAGATCACGGAGCTGTCCCACTGCTCCAGATGTGAAGCTTCGTAGAGGATACGAGAGGGTTTTTCGCGCTTCAGTATGCTCTGAAATGCTGCAAACGTGGGCGCGCCATGTTCGAGTAGCCAGGGACCGGACAATTCAACGACGACGCCTCCATCAGGTGTCTTTCGCGTGTCGAATCTCCCCTGTTGGAGTTGTGTTTGAGGTTGTCCCATCGGCGTCCGCGATTCTTGCAGTCAAGCCAGCCTCTGGCAACTGGCCGTTCGGCCAGTCATTGAGGGAGAGCATGTACGTCGTCGGGCGTGCGTAAGCAGGCCTCGATGGCGCCGGTCGGCGAAAATCGGGCGGGGAAACGGCACTCGGCCGAGCCTCCGCTCTGCTAAAGGTTCGTGCCCGACGATGGAGCAGCAGCGCCCCATCCCTGTTCCTTGCAATACTGCGTAACCGCGTCCACGACCTGCTGGGACGTCATCTTCTCGAGAGAGCCCAGCGATGATCGCTCGGCTTTGACGCCACTGGCGGCAACGTTGACTCCCGCCGATGCTATCAAGGCGGCCCCGCCCACCGCCGCTCCCGGCGCGCCGGTGACAAGAACCCCGGGCATCTTCCCGCTATCGGCATGCGTGGCGAAGCTCAACAGCTCATGCGCGCCCATCTCGGTGCGGTGGAACATTTCGACGTCGGCATTTACGACCGATTCTCCCGCGCCAAACCCGATCACGGTGCGGCGCAGTCGATTGCCTTCGCTGATATCGGTGAACTGACCATCGATGATCAACACATTGTCGGAAGCAATCGGAACCCCCCGCTTTTGGCAGACAGCGTTATACCCGAGCTGATTCAAGCCCGTAACCACCTGAAGGCAGATATTCGCTGCGGAGTTGCGTGCGATCTCAGTCTGTTCGGCGCTGACGTTTGCGCTCGAGACATTGCGATACACTTTCTGGACGATGCTGGAATTCAAGTCGATTTCACCGGGATCTGTCGCGAAAGGATAGACGACGATCTGCGAGGGAGGAGTCAGGTTGTTAGGCGCGAACGCCTGCTGGTTTTGAACCGATGCGCCCGCACATCCTGCGAGCCCGGCCGCCAGCAATGAATACAGCACAAATTTCGATGATTTCATGATCGGTTTTTTTCCTTCAGGGGGCGATTTCTCGCACGAGGAGAACGGTGAAGACCAAACTCCCCCGAATACTCCAACGGCGAAACAGGATCTCAGACTTTCCGCGAAATCGCCATCCGACGAAAGTCCTAAAACGAAACGCGCAATTCAGAGATCAAAGTCCGGTAACAACAGGGTGATTCCGAATCGAACGCTGTACATCGGCGTTATCCCGGCAAATTGCAGGTATGAGGTCCATTCTCCGGAAACCCAGGTGTCGAGCTTCAGCGACGGCCAGTCCCATACTCGACCGAAGCCAAAACTTATCGGGAGGGTGGTCGAAGTCTGATGACGCCAATTGACGGTCAAGGTCGAATCCGCCGACTTGACGTACCATCCATTGCCAAGCCTGAACGAAATTACCGGCTGCAACAGCATCTGGTTCTGAGGCGTCGCGGATCGCGAAGTATACGCATAGGAAATCGGATTCTGAAAAAGAAATCCAATTCTCATGCGCGGCACGCCTCGAAATTCCATCGCCAGCGCCGGACCAAGTTGCCAGGCCTGCTTACCGGTTTCCGAGGCAGTAGCGGTTGGGAAAACGAACATGGGACCGAGCCCCCACGCAAAGGAGGTCGTGCTTTCATCCGGCCACGGCAAGATGAAAAGGTCGAAGAGCTGCAGGTCGTCGAATTCCGTGATGGTCTGGCTGCTCGGGCCGACTGCCTGTGTCTGGACTTTCAAAGTAGGGCGCACGACCTGCTCCAGAGCAATGATGGACGAGGGATCGATGGGCAGGACGGTCTGCAACTGGATGGTGTTGGTTTGCGCAGTGCTCTGGAAATTGCGCGGAGTGTAGATGTCCTGGGACTTGAGCTGGGTGAGAATTGCAACCGGGTCGTTGACTTTATCCGACAGGACTTCGGCCTCGGTTTCGACTGAAGTTCCCGCGAGTTGCTGAGCGCGAGCGATTGCTCCTGGCGTGGCAATCGAGACAGCTGCACAAAGCAAGAGACCAAATGTGGCTTTTCTCATGCGTGATTCGCCGTGGTCACGCAGGCAATCGACGTTCTGGACGTCAGATGCGCGAGCGGCGGGCGTTCGCTCGCAAGCGAATACCCGCCGCCGTCAGTTGTGCGGCTCGCAGGCCGCCGGATGTCAACTCTTTGCAGGTGTCTTGCCTTGAAGCTGCGCAAAGCGATCGGAAATCTTCTGAGCCCAGTAATCCATCGCATGTTCGGCGTCGCCCCACTTGAACGAAGTCGCCGCCGAAAGTCCCAGTCCGCCTGCACGTTCGTCGACGGCCGCCGCGAGCAAATCACCGGTCACAGAATCTGTCGCCTTCATTTCCGCTTCCGCCGACCCTGCGAAGGCGTAGCTGTCGGTGGCCAGAGATTGTGCAGCGTTGAGGATGCGCGCCTGCGGTACGACTACCGAGATGCTGCGCAGTCCCGGAGTAGCCGTGGTCGCATCCATCAGGGCGACGCGCAGCGTTATGGTGTCGGGTCCGGGTTGATCTACGACAGTGAAATTCTTGGACAGGTCCGCCTTTAGAACGTTGTAGAAGTATCCGGTGAGGACCTTCTGGTCGTCAGACGAGACCTTGGAATCTTCCGCGGCCCAGAACTCCACCGGCAGCAGGTTTATCTTTGAATACTTGGCCCACTGAGCGCTGGGATTGAGGTAGACAAGCGCGGCGCCGCCTTCGGGCCCCTTGGTAAGTTTCGACGCGTCGGCGCCCATGAAATTTGCGACGGCCGGAGGCGGCGGAGCTCCTGCTTCCAGGGCTTTCGCGGCTTCCGGTGTGGCTTCGATCGTGCTCGAGCATCCTCCGACGGTCATGGCAAGAAGCGCACCCAGACCCAGGCCAAAAAGCAGTCCAACGGTTTTGTTCCTGATTTCCATTTAGTTTCTCCCGCCTCCCTGGCTATAGTTTCCCTATCAAAGTGACGTTCGCTCCGGTTTGTGACAAACTCGTGATTACTGTTCCCTACCGCCTGCGCTCCCCTGGCTTAGCTGCATTCCAACGAGTCGCGCCACCATTATTGCAAGATAGAATTGGCCGGCGATCGATTCGAAGACCGCGATAAATCGCGCCGGAAGCGTGACAGGCACTATATCGCCGAATCCAGTAGTCGTAAGCGTCGCCAGGCTGAAGTATCCGAGGACCGGGAAAATTCGCTGAACATGGTGGGCTGTGACCGGGTTCGCCGGTCCTAAGTTGATCGCGCCCGGCTGGAACACGCAGATCAGCCCGTAGATGAATGTCCAAGTGAGTCCAATTAACAGATAGACGGACACTGATAAGCTGATCGTGTCTGTGGTGATGTTCTTTTCCCTTACCAGTGCAAGAACCTGAGTGAACGTAACGAACGCAGTCAGGGTGAGCCAAAGAATCAAATCTGCCATGACCAGCACCTGGTTGTCCGACACGATCGAAGCGAATCGTCCAAGCAGAGCAGGTATTCCCAGGCACAAACCAAAGCGCCGAAGATTGCGACGGAGATTGCGTTCCACGCGGGAGCCCTGGCGAGCCTCGATCTGCAAAGAGTAAAGCTCGACCAAAAGAAGCAGCAACAACGCAATGCCAAAGGCTGCGCTAGACAGTGCGCCTACGCCAAAGATCGGTCGTGCGAGAAATATCGCCACGATCACGGTAAGCATCAGCGTATGTGGGTGCTCGTAGAACCAGCCGCGCACCGGCTTGACGTTGGTTCGAGCCGCGCTTTTTCCCGTCTGATCGTTGAGATGACTTTCCCTGGTGGCCATGGCGGAGCGCGACAGCAGCCTACTTGAACCACGGCCTGTTTGGAATCCTACCTTGGCCGGACGCGAACCGACGGAAACGGTCGCTTTCGGACAAAGGCAGGACTTCGAATCATCGTTTCTCGAAGCACGAATCCGAAAACCTTCGGTATGCCTGCGGTCGACGTGCAGATGCGATGACCGCGTCGCCGGCCTGGCCGCCGCTTGCGTTGCGGCGTGGACCTAAAACGGGAAACTTTCCCCTTTGTGCATCGTCGACCTCACAGCCTCGGAGGTTGAAGCACGCCCATCGGATCGTAGGGTTGTCCGTAGGCCATACGGACAGTTCCTATCATTTCGCCGAGAGTAGCGTACGCCTTGGACGCGTCGATCATCGCGGGCAGAAGATTGACGCGCTCGCCCCCACGCCCCGCCTCATGCAGGCGCAGGAGCGCATCCGCAACGCGGCGCTGATCGCGGGAGCGTCTGAGTTCGCGGACCGAAGCGGCGATCGCCTCGCCCTGTCCGGGAGGAAGCGAGTGAAAACCGCCCGGCGTTGCTGTATCGCGCTCCGACCGAAATGCGTTGACGCCAACGACGATCTTTTCCCCACTCTCGATCTCGGTCTGACGGCGCAGCGCGGCGGACTCGATCTCCCGCAAGATCCATCCTGACTTGATCGCCGCGACCATCCCGCCGCGCTTCTCGATCTCCCCCATGATTTCGAGCGCCTTGCGCTCGATCTGGTTCGTCAGACTCTCCACATACCACGAGCCGCCCAAGGGGTCGGCGACGCGGGCGGCGCCGGTCTCGTAGGCGAGAATCTGTTGCGTACGAATCGCGAGGCCTTGCGAGGTCTCGGTCGGAAGCCCGATCGGTTCGTCGTAGGAACAGGTGTGAATTGATTGCGCGCCTGCGAGCACGGCAGCGAGCGCCTCGTAGGCAATGCGGATAGCGTTATTGAGCGGCTGCTGCGGGTAGAGGGAGACTCCGGCGGTATGCACACCGAAGCGGAATTGCAGTGAGCGCGGATCCTTTGCGCCGAAACGATCGCGCATCAGCTTCGCCCACATCCTGCGCGCAGCGCGCAGTTTCGCTACTTCCTCGAAGAGATCGATATGGCAGGAGCAATAGAATGCGCGCCGCGGAGCAACGTCATCTACATCAAGACCCCGTTCTACAGCCTTTTCGATATAGGCGGCCGCGAGCGAAAGTCCGAACGCGACCTCCTGCGGGGCGTCGAGGCCGTTCTCGCGCATATCGTAAAGATTGGCGTTCCCTGTATACCACCGCGGCATCCGGCGGGCGCAGAACTCGATAATGTCGACCGAGCTTTTGAGTCCCAGATCGACCGGACATGACTTGCCGAAGCCGCAGTATAGATGGTGCAGCGTGTCGTTCTGAATCGTGCCGCGCAAAGCGGCGAGATCGATCCCGCGCTTTTCGGCTACCGCCGCGTACATGGCCATCCATGCGATGCAGTTCAGCCCCGAGAGATTGAACGACACGCTGACCTTGTCGATCGGAATCCCGTCGAACAGTTCCTCCATGTCGCGCAGAGAGTTGACGCTCACGCCCTGGAGTCCCGCTTCCAGCACTCCCATCGGATGGTCGGCGTCGATGGTTATCGAGCTGTTGTTGTCGCCGATAACCGAAAGGCCGGAGACGCCCTGCGCGATCTGAAAGCGCAGGCGCCCGTTGGTATCGCGCCCAGAGCCGAATCCACATACCTCGCGCCTCGTCCACAGCCTCCCCCGGTACATGTCCGGGTGGACGCCGCGCGCGTATGGGAAATCCCCGGGATCGCCGAGATCACGGACATAATTCTGTCCGTTTGCGTCAGCAGGCGAATAGAAGGCGCTGGTCGGGATGCCGGACCAGGTAGCCGGCTTCTCCATCTTTTCGAAGTACGCGCGTAGCAGCGCCTCGTCCCTTTGGCTTTGATCATCAGTTGCCAAGGTTCACGCCTCCTTTGTCACGATGACACCACCCGAGGTAATCGCCCACGTTCAGCGCGATAGTCCAACAATTTTCCGGCGGATCGATCCGATAACCTTCAGGCGCGGGCACTGCGAGCGTTGTCGTCACTCGATCCATATGAGACCCCATTCGTCGAAGCGGGCGCGCTTGCGTTCGGGGACGAACAGCGTCGTGTTGGCAGCTTCGACGATCGCGATTCCATCGATCACGTTGCCCGGCCCGAGTTCCTCCATCTCGAAGATTCGCGCGGACTGCCATTTACCCAGCCGATACACCTTTCGGATGCCCTTGAACGCTTTGTCCGACGGAGCTTCGGGTCCGAGCGGGCGGCGCTCGATCAGCGGTTTGACCTTGGGCACGGTAGCAATCGTCGCAATCTCGAGAATCTGAAAGCCCGCTTCCGGGAACCTGGCGCCACTGACGTAGATTCGTGAGTAGAGATCTTCGAACTGCGCGATAAGCATGTCGAGATCGGCGGTCGTGGCAATTCTGGATACGGGGGAGAACACTTCGACGTCATCAAGTTGGCCCCCATAGCGGACGAAGGCGACCTGCTGCAGGTGAACCGCGGCGCGGTCGAATCCTTCCGCTGACATCTCGTCGAGCGCCTTTTTCTCCAACTCGTCCCAGGCGCGATTGAGGCCGAGCGCGACGGCCATTTTCGCCTTTTCTTCGGCGCCGGGAGGTATTTGCAGGTGAGTCGAGCGCTGATATCGATGGCTGTAGTCGACGGTCGCGCAGCCAAAAGCCGAGAACGCTGCGGCATAGGGAACGGTCACCAATCCTTTCAGCGCAAGCCCCTCGGTGAAGCCGGCCATATGCATCGGCCCCGCCCCGCCGAACGCCATCAGGGTGTAATCGACGGTGCTGTAGCCCTTGGCGAGCACCAGAGACCGGATCTGATCGCGCATCACGGAGTTAATCAACTGTAGCACGCCCTCGGCCGCGCGATAGACATCGAGTCCGAGGGGATCAGCAATCTGCTCCTTGAAGGCGCGCAATGCCTTTTGCTTGTTCAGTTTGACCTTGCCGCCAAGATAGTAGTCCGGGTTCACGACACCCAGGATGACATCGCAATCGACGACGGTCGGGGTTTCATTGCCGTGGTCGTAGCATACCGGCCCCGGTTCCGCGCCGGCGCTTTCGGGTCCGAGTGTAATTCGCTTTGTGGTCGGATCGAGCCGAATGTAGGTCCCCGCGCCGGCGCCGACCGAATTAATCATCACCATCGGCAGATTGAAGATGAAGCGCGCGAATTCCGGTTCGCGCACCAGTGGAATCTTGCCCTCGGTCACCAGTCCGACGTCGAAACTGGTGCCGCCCATGTCCGTGGAAATCAAGTTGCGGATTCCAACGGCTTCGCCAAGGTAACGCGTGCCGAGCAGCCCTCCGACGGGACCCGACAGCATGCTCTCGTACAAACGCGGATAGCGCACCGGAGCGAGCCCGCCGTATGCGAGCAGGGTCTGCAGCGGATATCGCATCCCCGCGCCTTTGAGTCGATCCTCGACGTGGAACAACTGCTCACGCACCGGCTCGGCTGCGTACGCCTGGATCACGACGCTGTTAAGGCGCGCCAACTCCCGGATAGTAGGACTGACATCGCTGGAGATGAAGATCGGCACCTCGCGGCGCATCTGTTTCATCACCGCTTTCGCGATTCGCGCCGTGGTCTGCTCGTGTTCGGGATTGATGTACGAGAACAAGAACAGGACTGCGATCGCTTCAACGCCGGCCGCAATCAGTTCCTTTGCCGCCTCGCGGACTTCGTGCTCGTAGAGCGGAACGACCACCTTGCCGAACAGGTCGATGCGCTCGGTTGCGCCCTTCACCAGATGCCTCGGCACCAGCGGCGGATTATGAACGTGAGTCACGGTGTGCAGGCGGTCCGCGTACGAGTAGCCGGCGACGGTTTGGAAACCTCGCTCGGCGACGAAACTGTCCTCGAAGCCCTTGGTGATAATCAGTCCGACCCGCTTGCCGCGCTGTTGCAGCAGCGTGTTAAGCATCGTGGTGCCGGTATAGATCGAGGCTTTGAGGGGAGCGAGCACGTTCGCCGCGTTGCCATTTAGCCTTATCCCGGCGTTGCAGAGCGCGTCTTCAAGGGACTCCCAGAACCCGAGCGATTCGTCCTGCGGAGTAGTGGAAGCCTTGCCGACGGTGAAACGCCCGGCTGCGTCGACCATCAGGATATCGGTCATGGTTCCGCCGGCGTCGCAGGTAACGATCATGGGCTGCCCGGTTTCGTTGCTCATCGTTTGCCTCCGCTCGGTTTGACGCGGTTTCTGTTGATCGGAAGTTTGGCTGGAGTTGTCGGATTGAAACCGGAAGGTAGAGCCCAGAACGCGCGATACGTGTTGCCCCACGATGCTGAACGGGAAAGACAATCTGTGTACATCGCGGCCGCCTCATCTTGGATTGCGCCGGCAAGGATCTTCTCGCGTTGAGCGCGCCACCATTGCTTCACCGGAATTGCGCGCTCGATGCGGTTGCGCCCGAGCTTGGTTCGAAGGGCCGTGCTCGCGCGGCTATCGGCGATCCAGTTGCCGTTGACGACCTTGCCCACAGCTCCGTAAAGGCGGAGCGCCGCGCCGGGCGACACAAAATGGAGATTCACGTCGCTTTCCACCCGATGAAGGTCGCGGTCGAGCGGATCTCCGTAGCCGCCGCCGGCGGGCAGGTAGAATTTCTCGTACAGTGCTCCTTCTCCGAGCGGCGTGCTTATGTACTGCGAGTCCTTGCCTAGAAGAATTGTTCCTTTGAGCAGCGATTTGATCTCGGGATGAACCGGGTCTCCTTCGCCATGAGGGATTTGAAGGCGTTTAGAGATCCGTCGATCGAGGTCGGTCTCGGGCGCGAGATGGACGCACGATGCTCCGGGACCGTATCCACCGAAGATCCCGAAGTTTGACGCGATCTTAGGGACTCCACCGTAAGTGTAGGTGTAGACAAAGTCCGAGTTGTGGATCATCCACAGGCTCTCGAAACCGGTCCCGCCCCTGAATCTGCCCCCGCCGCCGGAATCGGTTACCACGCGCCTGCCCAGATACAGATGCGGATAAAGCAACTCCCACATCTCGGCGTTGCCCTGATCGCCTTCGGGGTTCCACAGCGACCACGCAGTGTCGATTCCGTCCATCACCCCGCGTGCGCCGCTTCCCGACGCGGTCACCTCGGCATTGATCCCGCCCGTGGGGATGCCGTACTGATTGGTTCCGCCGAACTCGAGCGCGGTCGAGATCGCGCCGCCGGTGAGTATCTCTTCGTGATATCCGCGCCCGAACATCGCGCGGGACAAGGACTTCAGCAGGCTGTTGTAGACCGCCATGACCGAACCCCACGAGAATGCGGTCGAGACGAAGTCGTAGTCCGGATTTACGACCGAGCCGCGGGGCAGATTCATCGTGACGTTCTGAATACACCCGCTGTTGGCCTTGCCGTCGTAATCCAAAGCCTGCACCAAAGTTATCGAGAGCCCGCCCTGCATCGAACCCGGCGGCGCGTTCCAACTGTGAAAACCCCACGAGCTGGCGCCTTCCAATTCGAGCGCCATCTCGCCCGAAGGTTTGATCTCAAGCTCCAGCGGATAATGTATCAGCGTGTTGCGGTTGGCCTGCGGAAGCACTCCCGGCCTGTCCTTGAGCATCACGGGGGCGAACGCGGGGCTGCGGTAGCGTCCCGGGATGAGTCGTTCGCGCACCCGGGCAAGATGGTGGCGGCGGCCTTCTTCGATCAGCTCACGCCCGGCACGTGCATAGTAGTCGAGCCCGAACTCAGCAATAACTTTCTTGATCTCGTCGCGGATAAATGTGTTACCCGCGATCCTGGCGCGATCATCGAGCAGCCAGAACGATGCGAGCCGGGTGTTGCGCCGGATGCGAAGCTCGTAGTCGCGCCGCAGATGGTCGCCGATGGCGACTTTTTCCGCGCACAAATGTATTCCCTCGAGCTGTCGCTCGACCGCCAGCGGGCTGTGACCGCCCGGCGTGATTCCCCCTACTTCAAGCACGTGGGTCACGCCCGCAACCCACCCGACCAGGGCGCCGTCGTGAAAAATCGGCGTGGCAAAGTAGACGTCGGGGACGTGAACCGCGGAGATGAGCACGTCGTTGTTCGCGAAATGATCGCCCTCGTTGATTCCGGGGTCGCTCTCCCAATCGTTCGCGATCATCCACTTGATGAAGTTCCCCATCACTCCGATATGGACCATGATCCCGGTCGAGAACACGACCGAGTCGCCCTCCGGCGTGTAGAGCGCGAATGACAGCTCGCCTTCCTCGCGGGTCATCACAGACGACGAGATCTGCTTGGCCACTTCGCGCGCGGCGATCACGGTAGAGAGCAGGCGCGCGTGGAACAGCTCGTAGCGCAGCGGGTCCTGGTTCTTGAGCGTCAGCTCGCGCAGACCATGGTAGTGCCCGGTCTCTCTCCACAGCCGCTCGCTGTAGGCCATCCGCTGCTGAAGCGAGGCAGTTTCGCGGGAGTTCCGTAACGTCGCCTGACTCATCTGCCGTCAACCTTTCGGGTGTTCTTCGAGCCGACGCCGAAGGTGAAGTTCTCGGGCAGCGCCCAGAATTCCCGGTAGCCCTGTGACCACTGCGGGGAACGCGAAAGGCACTCTGCGTACATCGCGGCGGCCTCGCCGGTTATGTTGCCGCGCATGACTCGCGCCCGCTCGCGGCGCCACCAATCCTTGACTGGGACCGCGCGCGCCAGCCGTTCGTCTTTCAAGCGCTTGCGCAGGCTCGCACTGCGCGCGGGGTTCGCCTTCCACTGACCGTCTGCGTTCTCGTCGCCGACAACCCCGTACAGGCGACGCGCCGCGCGCGGCGAGACGAAGCGCAGATTGATATCGTGCTCGACCGCCGTCGGCTCTCGATCCAGTGGGTCGCCGAGTCCTCCGCCCCCCGGCATGTAGAATTTTTCGTAAAGCGCCCCTTCGCTAAGCGGTTGGCTGATGTACTGAGCATCGAGCCCGCATTGGATGTCGCCTTTGAGCAGCCGCCGCAGCTCCGGGTGGTCGGGCTCGCCTTCCCCATGCGGAATAGGTTGGCGCTTCGCGATTCGGTCGATAACGTCAGTGCGCGCAGCCACGTTGACGTAGGCAGGGCCGCCGCCATAGCCGCCGAAAATCCCATAGTTGGTGGCAATCCTGATGACGCCCGGAGTCTGATAGATGAAGGCGAACTGCGAGTTGTGGATCATCCACAGGCTCTCAAAGCCGCATCCTCCCCGGTTTCTGCCTGCGCCGCCGGCGTCGGTGACGACGCGGCGCCCGAGATACACCATCGGATAGAGCAACTCCCACATCTCGGCGTTGCCTTGATCGCCCTCGGGGTTCCATAGCGACCATGCGACGTCGAGTCCGTCCATCACACCCCGTGCGCCGCCAGCCGACGCGGTTACTTCCGCGTTGCCGCCTCCGGTCTGCCGTCCGTACTGGTCGTGGCCGCCGAATTCGACGGCCGTGGTGATGTTGCCTCCCGTCACGACTTCCTCGAGGTATCCGCGTGCGTACGTCCCGCGGCTCATGGATTTGAGAAAGCCGTTGAAGATGGCCATTACGCTGCCCCACGACCATCCCGTCGAAACGAACGGATAGTCAGGATTGACGATCGACCCCTCCGGCAGATTGAGCTTTACATCCAGGATGCATCCGCTATTGGCGCGCCCGTCGTAATCCAGCACCTGTGCGAACGAGATCGAAAGTCCGCCGTAGATTGAGCCCGGCGGCGCGTTGAAATTGTGGAATCCCCAGCGGCTCGCGCCGTCGAGATCGATCCACATCGCACCCGATCCCTCGACTGCAACCTCCAGCGGGAAATGCAACAGCACATCCTGATTCGCTTGGGGCAGAACTCCCGGCTTGCCCTTGAGCAGGCTGGTGTGGAAACAGGGGCATCGGTAGCGGCCCGGGATAAGGCGCTCGCGCACGCGAGCCAGGTGATAGCGGCGGCCCTCTTCGATCAGCTCGCGAATCGCGGTGTTGTAATAATCCAGACCGAACTCCGCGATGATTTTCTTGATCTCCTCGCGGATGAAGCTGTTGCCCGCGATTCGCGCCCGATCGTCGAGCAGCCAGAACGACGCCAGCCGCGTGTTGCGGCGGATTCCAAGCTCATAGTCACGACGCAATCGGTCATTAATCGCCACCTTTTCCGCGCATAGGTGGATACCCTCGAGTTGGCGCTCGACCGCCAGCGGACTCATGCCGCCGCCCGGCGTGATGCTGCCGGTTTCGAGCACATGCGTTACTCCGCAGGTCCATCCGACAATCTCGCCGTCATGAAAAATCGGCGTCGCGAAATACACGTCGGGGACGTGGACTGCCGAGATGAGCACGTCGTTGTTCGCGAAATGATCGCCCTCGTTGATTCCGGGGTCGCTCTCCCAATCGTTCGCGATCATCCACTTGATGAAGTTCCCCATCACTCCGATATGGACCATGATCCCGGTCGAGAACACGACCGAGTCGCCTTCGGGAGTGTAAAGCGCGAACGACAGCTCGCCCTCTTCGCGGGTCATCACCGAGGACGAAATCTGCTTGGCTACTTCGCGCGCGGCGATCACGGTAGAGAGCAGGCGTGCGTGGAACAGCTCGTAGCGCAGCGGGTCCTGGTTCTTGAGCGTCAGCTCGCGCAGACCATGGTAGTGCCCGGTCTCCTTCCACAGGCGTTCGCTGTGCGCCATCCGCTCCAGTAGCGGCTTATGAACGTCTGGATTTGCGAGCGCCGCGTGACTTGCCATTGTGCTTCGCCCCGTTGGTTTTCTCGCGCTTTAACTCTTTGCCCCAACGCCGCGTCACCTCAGAACTGCGGTCATTCGCCTCCACTTTGTCCGGCAGCGGTTGACCCAACCATTGTTCGTAGAAGGCGTCGATGTCAGGAAGGAAATCGAACGTGATGGGGTAGCCGGGCGGTACGCTCTCGACCTCTAGTTGCGCGCCGCACCCGGGACAGTAGAATTCTCGGATTTCGCACCATTGGGGATCGGGACTGCGCGGCCCGGGATAGATTTCCGCAAGCTTCTCCCGCGTATCTCGGGAGTAGATGAGCGCGTTCAGCTTCCAATTCTCCCGCCAGTCTCCGAATTCATGCCCGCAATCGCACTTGACGAAGCGCGCACCGTCGCGTGCAACGACATATAGATGCTCTCCCATCGGGAGCAGGATCTTCTCAGGCCATTTCACCCGTTCCTGTGCGAGAGAGAGGTATTTTTGAAACCGATCCGCATCTTTGGGTGAACTCATGATCTGCTTCACCCGCGGCCAATCGAGCTTCCCGGCGATTAGATCCTTCAGTACTTCTTTGGTTGGATAGCTCTCCATCACGTACCTCTGCGCGCCCTTTTTGACGCTTTCGCGCCAAAGCGCCGGGGGAATTTTGGATCGAAATCGCTGTTCCTTCGGCTAACTGTGCGCGGACCGGCGTCGACGCAAAATACATACCGAAACTCCACCAATCGGATTGCGCACGCTGTGAGGCAAAGGAGCGGCAATCTGTGGTTCGCGATGCGATGGGCGTGTGAAGGTCCTGGTGAATAAAAGAAATTAAACTCTGTGAGCGGCGTTTCTTATCGAAGCATCTGCATCGTAAGGAAACACTCCACGCGGATCCGCGCTGGAGGAAAAAGCTGGCACGGGTTTGTTCCAGGCTGTGGCTGAGCGAAACTTTTGAAGACATCGACAAATCTTGCAATTTGGCATCGGTGTGGCTTTTCGTATATCGAGCGCTCCCGAGCGCAAGACCGTTGGTAGGAAGTGGTGAGCGAGGTTGACTCAAAATCTCAACCACTGGTCGGCATACTTTCGCGGGGCCGGTCAACGCCCACAGACACTAAGTTGCGAATGGAATGCCGAAAGAAGTAGGACCACAGCCTCTCAAAAAAAACCCACGCAGCCCGTGTGGACGCTCTTCGGAAACCGCAGGCGGGCTCTCTATATCACCGCACATCCGTTGCACCACCTTTTCAGTTTTTCGCAAGCCAATCGCTGATGGAATTAAGTTCTGAAATGCCGGGTCATTTCAAAATGAAATCCGACGTCGGGCTGCGATCAGAAAGTCCAAGATGTACCGAAATCCCGCTGGCGGCACGTATCGTGCTGTCAAGTAAATGGGAGCGCTATTTTATGGACGATGAAATAAGACCGATTCTCGTTGCCACCGACTTGTCTTCCGAAGCCCTGAGCTTGTTTGAGCATGCTGCCGAAATTGCCCGCGAGCACAATTCAGAGATCGTGTTGGTCCACGTGATTGAGCCTCTACAATGGGGCATCGCTCGTTGGTACGAACCTACAGCGTTGCTGGAGGAGTACGCAGAGAACGCGCGCAACAAGCTGCAAGAGCTCGAGAGACAAGCGCTGACAGTGTACCCACGATGCAGATGCGAGATTCACTTTGGGATGGCCTGCCAAGTTATCGCGGATCTGGCTAAGAAGCTCAGGTCCAACCTAATTGTGATTTCAGCGCATCCGCGATCCGGAATAATCCGTCGGCTCCTTGGGGGGCTTCGTGAAAGGCTTGAGCGCCGCGCTTCCTGCCCAGTCCTTGCAGTTGAATGCGCCGGCAGCTCAAAAAAGACCGCTGGTGAATCGGGCAGGTTTAACAAAAAAGGTTGCCGCAGGATCGATCGCTGGAACAAGAGACTCTGCGCGGAATAACCTGCTTCCCAGTCCAGCACGCGCGTAATTGCTCGCAGCGGCCCGGCGAATCGGGACTCGGCCGGCCACCTCCATAAGTACGTATCCAAGTTTCTCACGTCCGCAGCTGACCGCGTACGCATCTACGTGCAGATCCACAACGAAGCGGCCGCTATTCGATGGGAATATTGCGGCGCGCCAGTGTTTCAAACTCGAGGCCAATTCAGTGCACGACGGGGCGGATCCAGCAAGCAAAAAGCAACGACAAAACCTTAGCTTTCTAGGGTCGTCGTCAGAAGAGTCTGCCGTTGATACAAGCGCCAGTTCATTCTGATATGTCGGCTGTATTTCAAAATGAAATAAAACCGTTCCTACGGTTAGACAAAACAAGCAAATCCACGGAGTTTAGTCCTTGGCATCGCCTGTGCACACTTTTCCAGCCGTTGAGTAGGGCCGGATGAACAGTTTAGCTGGGGTCCGCACGAGCGATGAAAAGAATAGAAGTTGTGATGAATAACCTGTCGATGGACGCGTTCAGGCAGTCAGCGGCCGAGCTCGGGGTTGTTGAGTTTGAGGTTTCCGAGGTGCAGCGTTCAAGCGCATACCGAAGAGAACGGCAGCGCCTCTATCGGGGCCAGACCTTCACATCCGATGTCCTTGTGAGATCGAAGGTAGAATTTGCAGTATTCGACGAAGACGCTGAGCACATGGTGCATGCGCTGAAAGAGACAGTTAGACCGGACAGCATTTGCGTTTACAAGATCGACCAAGTGATCGTTCTTGACCGGGGACGACCCGCGATTGACCAAAACCGGCCTCTCCGTGCGTCTGCGTCCGTCGTAAACGATTCCGGCACGAGCGGCGAAAAGTGTGATTCCGGGACAACGCCAAATTCCACGGCTCTTCTGTGTTGAACTAGTCCCGCATCCGGAAATGTATCCTTCTTGTGGCAGGCGCGGCCGCGATTGACACGCCCGGTCATTATGTCACCTATTCGCATATTAGAAAGCTTGCTCTCGAGGCATTGCTAAGAGGCCCTGGCCTGAGGCGAGTTTCTCTCCTCTTTGCGGTCTCAGTCACGACTCATCTCTAGATCGGAACACAGCACGAGTAGTTCAGATTGAAAAGCCGCTTTGGTACGGATGACGCGAACGTCGGCAAATGCCCGACGTCTGCGCGGCTCGCGTGACATTTCAAATTTAAATGATGCCTGAGATCACTCGACTTTTGCGACAGCACCAAATTTGCTGTTGGTTCGTGCGATCGACCACCAGTGTTGATTTCCACTGACTGTGGCCATTCCTGCGCACGGAAAGGAGAGAAGATGATCTGGCTGCTTCCTGCTTCAATGTTGATAGCGACCGCGGTGTTGGCGGTCCCGCTAAGCCGATATCTCGCCTGGATTATGAACGGGGAATACCACCCGCCTCGTATATTTGCGTGGTTCGAGGCGCGACTGGATACGGGAAATCAGGACTGGAAGCAGTACACGGTCGCGCTACTCGTCTTCAACATACTTCTTTTCGCCTATAGCTACGGCGTGATGGCGATCCAACCCTGGATGCCGCTCAACGGTCTGCACCGTGGAATGCTCGCCCCCACTACGATGGCTCATGCCGCGATGTCTCTGAGCACCAACACCGACCTTCAACACTGGTCCGGCGACGTACACTTTTCGAACTTCAGCCAAATTTTCGTAATGATCGCGAACTTCTTCTTTTCAGCTTCGATTGGGTTTTGCGCTCTCGCCGCGATCATAAGGGCGCTTCGGGATGGTCCAGGCAAAGTGGGCTGCTTCTTCGTCGATATGTGGCGGGTCATGATCTACATGTTCCTGCCCATCGGATTCGTGCTGTCACTGGTTTTTCTTCAGCAGGGGATGCCGATGACATTTCGCAGCGCTAACACGATTTCGACGCTCGAGCCGGCAGCTATGGGCACAACCGACAATGGGCAGGCCAAAGATCAGACGATTGTGCTCGGGCCGCTGGCTGCTTTCATCCCAATGAAGCAGCTCGGGACCAACGGCGGGGGATTTTACGGAGCAAACTCCGCCCATCCTTACGAAAATCCGACGGCGCTTACCAACTTCCTCGAAAGCGTCGCGATGATGCTCTTCCCGATGGCTCTGGTGCTGATGTTTGGCAGGATGCTGCGCAAGTTGAAACATGCCTGGGTGATCTTCTCGGTCATGATGGCTTTGATGATCGGGACGGTCGTCTGGTCGGTATATTTCGACACGCTGAAGCCCAACCCCGGGCTGACCGCTCATCCAAAGGCACAGAAATTTGAATTTACCGCGCAGTACGGAAAGCAGCCTATTGTACTGCCCGCCGTAGCCGGGCTTCCGTTGGACCAGCACCTTGGGAACCTCGAGAGCAAGGAAATGCGTTTCGGAACGTCCGCAGGCGCCACCTTCGCCGCGATGACGGTGGATGTTACATGCGGCGCCGTCAACTGCGCTCATGACAGCCTAAATCCTGTGGCGGGACTCTCGCCGATGATCGGCATGTGGCTCAACTGCATCTACGGCGGAAAAGGCGTCGGGATGATCAATCTTCTGGTCTTCCTGGTCATCGGGGTGTTCGTCGCCGGGCAGATGGTGGGTAGAACCCCTGAGTACCTCGGCAAGAAGATCGGCGCCCGCGAAATGAAGCTTGCGATGATCGGCTTGCTGATTCATCCGATTATGATTCTTGGCCCCTCGGGAGTTTTTGCGGCGACAGCATGGGGCCAAAAGGCGGAGTTTAACCCCGGTCCACACGGATTCTCCGAGATCATGTACGAGTTCTCGTCCGCTTCGGCCAACAACGGTTCCGGATTCGAAGGTCTCGGCGATACCTGGGGATTAAACGACAATCCCAGCCCGGCGCCTACCAGTCAGGCCTGGGATCTCGCAACCGTGCTTGTCATTTGCATCAGTCGCTTCATACCCATCATTGCGCCTATCGCTCTAGCAGCAGGCATGGGCGCCAAGAAAGCGTCTCCATTCGGCCTCGGTACAATGCGCGATGACACGCCGACCTTCGCCTTTCTTCTGATGGGCACCATCGTCATCATCGGTGCGCTGCTTTTCCTCCCCATCGCCGCTCTGGGCCCGCTGGCTGAGCACTTCGGCCCCATTCCGTTTGGGGGATGACGCGCCGCTCGTGGCAATGTCCCGTTTCAAACTGAAATTCCGGAACAATGAAAAACGAAGTGCTTTCATGTTTGCATCAAAAATTATCCGCAGACGCGAAGACTTTTTCGGAGGGTACGACAGTTGCACAAAGGTCCAGCCGACCGTGTTCGGAACTCTGTAAAAGCGCCCCTAGGAGGGCCGATAAATGGATTTGACGATCTGGATTCCACTAACTTTCGGACTAGGCGTCGTTACGATGCTTCTCTGTTACGCCTTTTTGAAAGCCTGCGAAAAAATCTAGCGGAGAAACGAAATGATCTATCTGACCGCACTAGTCTGCGCCTTCTTGTTCGTTTACCTGACCACCGCGCTGGTTCGTCCGGAGTGGTTCTAGAAGGGCCGGCATTCGACACAGGTTAAAACAATGACTCACCTTTGGCTTCTTCCGACAGCTTTGATCGTGACGGCTGTTGCGATATCGATTCCACTCAGCAAATACGTCGTTTGGATAATGGACGGCCGTTATAAACCGTTGCGGCTGTTCGCATGGTTCGAAAAACGGCTGAATAGCGGTCCGCAGGACTGGAAGCAGTACACCGCGGCCCTCCTAATTTTCAACCTGGTCCTCTTTGTCTGGGGCTACCTCATTCTTGCTTTGCAGCCGGTGCTGCCTTGGAATCCCCGCGGACTGGGAATGCTCGCGCCGACCACGATTTTCAATTCCGTTGCGTCGTTCATAACCAATACCAACCTGCAGCACTACTCGGGAGACGTGCACTTTTCGAACTTCAGCCAGCTCTTCTTCACGCTGGTCAACCAGTATTTCTCTGCAGCGGTTGGTTTTTGTGCTTTGGCAGCGGTAATTCGAGCGTTTCGCGGCGAAAAGACCGTCGGAAACTACTTCCTAGATATGTGGCGGGTGTTGATTTACATGTTCGTGCCCGTCGCGTTTGTGTCCGGCCTGCTCTTCCTGCAGCAGGGAATGCCGATGACCTTCGCCAGCACTATCGAAGTTTCCACGCTGGAATCCGGCGCTATGGGCGTCGATGACAAAGGTGTCGCCAAACCACAGACCATGGTGGTCGGCCCGGTCGCGGCAGTTATTCCTATTAAGCAGATCGGCACGAACGGCGGTGGTTTCTACGGCGCCAACTCGGCTCACCCGTTTGAAAATCCGAGCGCCTGGACCAATTTCATCACCTGCCTCGACATGATGATCTTTCCGTTTACGCTGGTGCTGATGTTTGGGCGAATGCTGAAACGACTACGGCATTCCATAGTCATCTACGCGGTCATGCTGACCTTGATGGCCGCAATGATCGTCTGGGCGGTCTACTTCGAATTGAAACCCAACCCGGGCCTCATCGCGCGAGGTCCGAGTCTGGAATTCAAGATTCCGAGTGCAACCGCAAAGGGTGGAGAGCGTATCATCAGCGTACCGAGTGTGGCTGGCCTCCCGCTGGATCAACATCTCGGCAACCTGGAGAGCAAGGAAATGCGCTTTGGGACGATTGCCGGTCCTACCTTTGCCGCTCTAACGACCGACGTCACGTGCGGGGCAGTTAACTGTGCACACGACAGCCTCAACCCGCTCACAGGCGTGTCGCCTATGATCGGCATGTGGCTCAACTGCATATTCGGCGGCAAGGGCGTTGGTATGATCAATCTTTTGCTTTTCCTGATCATAGGCGTTTTCATCGCCGGCCAGATGGTCGGACGGTCTCCGGAGTATCTGGGTCGCAAGGTCGGCGCCCGAGAAGTAAAGCTCGCCGTTATTGCACTGCTGATCCATCCACTGATGATTCTCGGTCCGACGGGCGTTTTCGCGGCGACCTCGTGGGGGCAGAAAGCTGAGTTTAACCCGGGAGCGCATGGTTTCTCCGAGGTGATGTATGAGTTCAGTTCAGCATCGGCAAATAATGGATCCGGTTTCGAGGGTCTCGGCGACACTTGGGGCTTCAATGCCAATCAGAATCCAGCGCCGACCAGTCAGGCATGGGACATCGGCTCCGGTCTAGTGATCCTGATCAGCCGTTATCTTCCCATCGTTGCGCCGATTGCCATGGCAGCCTTTCTTGGAATGAAGAAGGAGGCCCCGTTCGGAGCGGGAACCATGCGCGATGACACGATGACCTTCTATTGGCTGTTGCTTGGCACCATTGTGATCATCGGCGCGCTACTGTTTCTGCCCGTTGCGGCGTTGGGCCCGCTGGCAGAACACTTAGGACCAATTCCATTCGGCGGCTGAACGAGAAGCCCGAACCGCAACTAGAACATTCAAGGAAAGACTTCGCAAATGGAAGCTATAAAAATACCATCCACGACCCCGGAGCCGAGCATACCGCCGATCAGAGCCGCGCAGCGACGGTCTCGCGCTATGGCGCTCTTCGCTCCGGAACTTGTCAAACCGGCTATTTGGCAAGCATTTGCCATGCTCCGCCCGGACGCTCAGTGGCAGAACCCGGTCATGTTTGTTGTCGAAATCGGGTCTGTTCTGACGTTCCTGTTTATAGTTCAGGCTTCAGTGAGTCAGTCCGTAAGTCAGGTGTCCATTAGCTATTTTGTAGCGCTGGACATCTGGCTCTGGCTGACCGTGCTCTTCGCTAACTTCGCTACCGCGCTGGCCGAAGCCCGGGGCAAGGCGCAAGCCGAGTCGTTGCGAAAGGCGCGCGTCGAAACGCCGGCCTTCCGGCTTCGCGGCAAGGATAACATCGAGAAGGTGTCTTCCTCAGAATTGAAGCCGGGCGACTTGGTCGTCGTTGAAGCAGGCCAGGTGATCCCCGGCGACGGTGAAATTATAGAGGGGATAGCCTCTGTCGACGAAGCTGCGATAACCGGCGAATCCGCTCCCGTCATTCGGGAATCGGGGGGCGACCGCTCGGGGGTAACAGGCGGAACGCGAGTTCTGTCCGACCGAATTGTGGTAAAGGTTACCGCTGCCGCCGGAGAGTCGTTCCTCGATCGAATGATCGCGCTGGTCGAGGGCGCTGTCCGTCAGAAGACGCCAAACGAGATCGCGCTGACCCTCGTTTTGACCGCCTTCACTCTGATCTTCCTTATTGTTGTGGTTCCGCTCTGGCCTATGGCCCTCAACGCCGAGATCTACATGGCGAGCTATCTGGGAATAACCGAGCCGCTTAAGAGCCTTGGCACCGACGTGCCCACACTGGTTGCGTTGCTCGTTTGTCTTATTCCCACCACGATCGGAGCTCTGCTCGCGGCGATCGGAATCGCCGGGATGGATCGCGCCCTTCAGGCGAACATCATTGCGAAGAGCGGTAGGGCCGTGGAAACTGCAGGCGACATCGATACTGTCCTTCTTGACAAGACCGGCACCATAACCATGGGTAATCGCCACGCGGTTGATTTCGTCCCGGTAGGACGATACTCGCCCAGTGACGTTGGCCGCCTTGCCGCATTGGCGTCAGTTGCCGACGACACGCCTGAGGGCAAGACGATAGTCAAACTGTTCTTTGAGAACGGTGGCGGTCCGGCCGATGTGACCGCGCCGCGAGGAGCGGAGTTTGTTGCCTTTTCAGCCCAGACGCGCATGAGCGGAATAGATCTTCCGGACGGCCGAAAGATCCGCAAAGGCGCTCCCGACGCGGTTGTTAAGCTGATTGAGCGTCAGTCGGGTGTTGTTCCAGCGGACCTGCAGGGAGCCGTTGACGCTATTGCTTCACAAGGTGCGACGCCCCTGGTTGTCGCGGAAAACAAGAGCATAGTGGGCGTGGTGGTGCTTGCGGATATTTTGAAGACCGGTATCAGCGAACGGCTCGAACGACTGCGGAAGATGGGGGTTCGCAGCGTTATGATAACCGGCGATAACCCTCTTACTGCCGCGACTATCGCGAGCAAAGCCGGCGTCGACGATTTCGTCGCACAGTGTACCCCCGAGTCGAAGCTTGCCTATATCCGTAGCGAACAGACGGGCGGAAAGCTTGTCGCGATGATCGGCGATGGCACCAACGATGCACCTGCGCTCGCGCAAGCCGACGTTGGACTGGCCATGAACTCCGGCACCCAGGCTGCCAAGGAAGCCGGCAACATGGTCGATCTCGACAGCAACCCCACGAAGCTGCTTGAGGTTGTAGAAATCGGAAAGCAGCTTCTGATGACGCGTGGGGCGCTTACGACTTTCTCCATCGCGAATGATGTGGCCAAGTATTTCGCTATTGTGCCGGCGCTGTTCGCAGGAACGCTGCCCTGGCTCAAAGCGATGGACGTAATGCACCTGCATTCACCGACCTCCGCCATACTGTCGGCGGTCATTTTCAACGCGATTATTATTCCGTTGCTGATTCCGGTAGCCCTGCGCGGCGTCCAATATCGGCCTCTCGGCGCCGACGCGCTTCTTAGACGCAACCTGCTGGTCTGGGGACTCGGCGGAGTGATCTTGCCGTTCGTCGGAATCAAATTGATCGACATGGTCATGGTCGCCGGCCACATGGTTGCCTGAGTTAAACTTGAGGAAAGACAATGAGACGCTATTTTTCCAAGAGCCTTCTTTTGTTTGCATTCGTGATCCCGGTCATATGCGGGATATACCCGCTGACTCTATGGGCCATCGGTCAGGTTTTCCTTCCCTTCCAGGCCAACGGCAGCATCATCAGTGGTCCTGATGGAAAGCCGGTCGGATCGGCTCTGATAGCCCAGCCCTTTACGAAAGACGAATATTTCTGGCCGCGTCCGTCAGCGGCGTCCTACGACGCGACCGCGTCGGCGCCGTCGAATCTCGCCGCTTCGAATTATGCTTTGCGAGACAGAGTCGCGCGCGCCCTCGGCCCGATCGTGAAGTACAGCGACGGACCAAAGAAGGGACAACTGGTTGCTCCCGATGTCGAGGCATGGTTCCAACAGGACAAGTTCGGCGGGCAACCGCATATCGTGGCGCAGTGGGCGGATGCGCATAATTCTATAGCGCAGGCGTGGGTAGCCGCTGACCCGACGCATGGGCCCTATATCGATGATTGGACGAAGAAGAATCCCGACATCGTTGCGCAATGGAAGAAGGACAACCCGGGCACGCCCGAACCCAAAGCGGCAGACCTCGTGATCGTGTTTTTCGAAAATTTCTCGAAGAACAACCCGGGCAAGTTTCCTTCGCTGGTGCAACATCAGGAAAGTGGAAAGACAGTCAGTGTTATCGAGCCGGTGAACCAGGGCTCCGATATTCAGTCGATGTTCTTCGATATGTGGCGTCAGGATCATGCCGATGCGCAGCTGGGAGACGTTCCTGCCGATATGGTCACCGCGTCGGGCTCCGGTCTTGATCCGCATATCAGCCTCCAGAACGCTGAGTATCAGCTCGACCGCGTGGCGCAGAAATGGGCGGCTGACAAGAAACTGGACCCAAAACAGGTGCGTGACCAAATCGAGCAGATTCTTCAAGCCAATGCGGATGCACCCATGGGCGGATTGTTTGGGGAACCATTCGTCAATGTGCTCCAGATCAATCTTGCACTGCGGAACAAGTTCGGGTCGCCCGAGTGAGGAAGTTGTGAGATTGGCCTGACTCCGACGTCTCGCCGCTGGAGTTCTTCGATGGAGACAGGATTCGCCACAATCGACGACGAGCGTGTTGCAGCGATAGTCGACAGTCTGGATGAGGCGGCGATACTCCTGGATGAAGCTGATAACGTCACTTACGCGAATCAAGCCGCAAGCGAGGTTTTGGGTGTCGCACCTGAACCGATTATCGGCCGCTCCTTCAATGAACTTGATAGAGAAACCGGACTCGACGATGCCAGACTAAAAGCAGCTCTAAAAGAGCTTGGCGGTCACCCTCAAGGGGAGCACCGGATAAGCATCACCCTGCCGTCGCGAGATCGAAAGCGCCGGTATCTGGTGAAACTCTCCCGGTTGCGCGTTGCAAGTGGGGCGACGTTCGGTAAGCTGATTATCCTCCAGGAGGTTCCACGACCGCGCGAAGCCAGCCTGATTCAACATCGGATGATCGCGGCTGCGGCGCACGAACTAAATACGCCTTTGACCTCAATGGCGCTCACGCTGGGCCTTCTGCAACGGTTCGCTGATAAGCAGCATGAACTGATAGCCAGCGCTCTCGAAGACGTTGAGCGGATGCATCACGTCTCGACCGACTTTCTCAGTACTTTCGAGAATCGACCGCGGGCGATAATGGTCCGCAACGTGAAATTCGACCTCGCCAAGATGCTGGCCCGGATCGTTGATCGGTTCGAAGGTTACGTCGAACAGAAAAATATCAAACTGGAGACCGATATCGGCGAAGGCATCGGCGTGTCGGGAGACCCATTGAAATTATCATGGGTGTTGATCGCGTTGCTCGGCAATGCTTTGAGATTCACACCCGAGAGAGGCACGGTTGGGGTGACCGCCGAGGCGCACGACCGTGAAGCCCGGATCTCCATTTACGACAGCGGCCCCGGGTTGCCGGTACCGGTGAGAGACCGGGTCTTCAAGAATGCGCTTTTCGGAGCTCGCGAACTTCAGGAAACGACCACAGGGGGAGTGTGCCTGGCTTTAGCGAGGGAGATCGTGGAGGCGCACGACGGTAAACTATTCGTGGAGATGCCTTCTGAGAACGGCAGCAGGATGTCTTTAACGATTCCTCTGTCACGAGGTGGCTGAATTGGCAAATCTGCTTGTAGTCGACGACGAGAAGAATATCCGTCAGGCAGTGGCTAGATTCCTGGAGACCTGCAATCACCAGGTGCGCGTTGCAGACAGTGGTCGTGAAGCCCTGGCAATCATGGCTGAAGAGCCGGCGTTTGACCTGGTGCTGAGCGATTGGCGAATGGCCGAAATGAATGGTCTGGAGTTGCTCAAGGCGATCAAGGAAAAATTCCCCGACGCCATTGTGATCCTGATGACCGCTTACGGCACTATCGACAACGCGGTCGCGGCCATGAAAGCAGGCGCGTATGACTATTTGACCAAGCCATTTTCCCTTGATCAGATCCGGCATACGGTCGAACGCGCCCTTGAAGTCAGAAATTTGCGATTTGAGAATCGAGCGTTACGGGGATCGATCGAGGGTCTGCCGCTTTTGGTCTCATCGAATGGGCGATTTCGTGAATTGATCGAGATTTCATACCGAGCTGCAGCAAGTGACGCGACGATTCTGCTCACCGGCGAGAGCGGGACCGGCAAGAACGTGCTGGCGCGTCAGGTACACGAATGGAGTCCTCGCCATGACCAGCCGTTTGTCACGGTAAATTGCGCCACGATTTCAGAACATCTTCTGGAGAGCGAGCTTTTCGGCCACATGAAAGGGTCGTTTACCGGTGCGATCAAAAACAAGCCTGGAAGGCTCGAGGCGGCGAATCGAGGAACCGTGTTCCTCGACGAGATCGCAGAGTTGCCGGTTGCACTACAAACCAAGTTTCTGCGTTTTCTTCAGGACGGATGCTTTGAGCGAATCGGCGGCGACCAGACAATAAAGGTCCACGCGCGTGTCATCGCGGCGACCAACCGCGATCTGCGTCAGGAAGTTGCGGCCGATAGATTCCGACTCGATTTGTATTACCGTTTGAATGTTATACCGCTCAGCGTACCGGCTTTGCGCGAACATCCGGAGGACATTTTACCACTTGCTGAAAAGCTGCTTGCCGAGACCGCAGCCCGCAATCGTCGTTTTGATCTCCAATTTTCTGATGGGACAAAAAAGGCGCTGGCGGCCTATTCGTGGCCCGGAAACATCCGGGAGCTGCGCAACGTGATCGAACGTGCGGTGGTCCTTAGTCGCGGCAACCTCATACGAAAGGAAGATCTAGCCGACGTGGTATTTTCGCCAAGCACTGCGCGCCCGATCTCGATGTCCGCGGACGCCAGCCTGGAGCAACTCCAGGAAGAGCACATCAGGCGCGTCCTGTCCGTTGCTCCTACACTCGAAGACGCCGCAGCGACGCTCGGCATCAGCCCGGCTACCCTTTGGCGTAAGCGCAAGCGATATCATATGGAATAAAGCAGAAAACACGGCGGCCGATCTTCCGCCGTTCTGGAATTTCAAAATGAAACCCGGGCCTTTCATTTAGAAAAGCTCTCCCTCATTCGTTCAAGTGATTCAACAGATACGGTGAGCCTCTCTCACTGCGGCCTCGGCTTCGATCGAGTGCTATCGGGTCCGTTCTTCAATTCTGTAGCCCCTTGCTCGTTCATCATATGCGCGCGCTTGCAACGGCCTCGATTTGCGCTTATGCATCGGTCAAAGTGGGCTCTCAAGGGTGCTTATCAATGAAGAGCGATGGCGAAGCCTCTAAACGACCTCTCAGTTTTTACGATTCCGCGAAACTCCGGTTTCGCGGTACCGAGAGTTACGATCGACACCTGGTGTTCGATCACGGAACCTTGATGGACAATGCCAGCCATCGACAACGCTTTGAGGCCATAGCATCCTCGTTGCGCGATCTTTTGATGCAGCGTTGGTTGCTTACCGAACAGACCTATGAACGCGCCAACGCCAAGCGAGTTTATTACATCTCGATGGAATTCCTGATTGGCCGAACGCTGATTAACAACATCACCAATCTCGGCGTTGAGCAGTATGTCCGTGAGGATCTTGGTTCTGACTCACACATCAACTGGCGAGAACTCGTCGATAGCGAACCCGATGCAGGCCTCGGTAATGGTGGCCTCGGGCGGCTCGCCGCTTGTTTCATGGATTCAATGGCAACCATGGCGATCCCCGCGATGGGCTACGGTTTGCGTTATGAATTTGGGATTTTCCGGCAGGAGATTCAGAACGGCTATCAAGTCGAGAATCCCGACCACTGGTTGAAGCAGCCCGATCCCTGGGAACTATCTCGTGCTAGTGAAGCAGTACAAATTCCAGTGTCCTGTTCTTTCAGATTGGACCGAGGGGTGCTCCGCGCGGACCCGGAGCACCCAGGACATTTGATCGGCGTTCCGTACGATCGTCCCGTCGTTGGCTGCGGTGGACAGAACATTAACACACTAAGACTCTGGTCGGCTGCTTCTCCCGAGTTTTTCGACTTTCACGAATTCTCATCGGGCGACTTCGTTGGCGCAATAGTCGAGCGCATGGCTGCCGAAACTGTAACTCGAGTCTTGTATCCCGACGACTCGACGACCGCCGGCCAAGCGCTTCGCTTCGTCCAGGAATATTTTCTGGTGTGCTGCTCGTTGGCGGATATCGTGAAGCGTTTCCGAAGCACCAACGACAAATGGAGCACCTTGGCGGACAAGGTCGCGATCCAGATGAACGACACTCATCCGGCGATGGCGGTCCCCGAGCTGATGCGCATATTGCTTGATGACGCTCATCTCGGTTGGGACCAGGCGTGGGATCTTACGATTCGCACGCTCGCCTACACCAATCATACCCTTCTGCCTGAAGCGCTTGAAAAGTGGCCGGTGCGTTTTTTTGAAATGATCTGTCCGCGTCTTCTCGAGATAGCCTACGAGATCAATAGACGATTTCTCGGCAGCGTCGAACAGCGTTATCCCAATGACATCAATAAGCTTCGACAGATGAGCCTCGTTGAAGAGTCCCCGACGCGCCAGATCCGGATGGCCAACCTGGCGATAGTCGGCACGCATAGCACGAATGGAGTCGCCGAGATCCATTCGGAACTGGTTCGCACACACTTGGTTCCCGAGTTTGCCGACATTTTCCCGGATCGTTTCAGCAATAAGACCAATGGCGTGACGCCGCGGCGATGGCTATTGCTCGCAAACCCGGGTTTGGCGCGCCTGCTGACGGAAACGATTGGCGACGGATGGATTACCGATCTCGCCCAACTGCGCAGGATTGTTCCCCTGGTCGCCGATTCTTCATTCCGCGATGGTTTCCGAAGGGCCAAGAGGGCTGCCAAAGACGATTTCACACAATGGCTCAAAGCGGCTACTGGTCAGGTTGTGGATCCTGCAACGATGTTTGACTGCCAAGTCAAGCGTATCCACGAATACAAGCGTCAGTTATTGAACGTACTACACGTGGTCATTCTGTATAATCGTCTCCGCGACGATCCGAATCTGGAAATGCCGCCGCGCACGTTTTTCTTCGCAGGTAAAGCGGCGCCCGCATATACGCTTGCGAAGCTTATCATCAAGCTCATCAACCAAGTGGGCGCCAAGATCGACGCTGATAAATCGCTGCGCCAGCGGCTTAAGATCGTTTTCGTTCCGAACTACAGCGTAACTTTGGCCGAGCGGCTCATTCCTGCCGCCGACGTATCGGAACAGATTTCCACGGCTGGTTTTGAAGCAAGCGGGACCAGCAATATGAAGTTCATGATGAACGGTGCTCTGACTATTGGCACTCGAGACGGAGCGACTATCGAAATGGCCCGCGAAGCCGGCGAAGAACATTTCTTCCTGTTTGGCCTAACGTCAGACCAGGTCTTGTCCAGCCGCGGTTGGTACGATCCTGGCTGGCATTACAACAACGAACCTGAAACGCGCGCGGCGTTGGACTTGATCTTCTCGGACCACTTCAGCTGCAATGAGCGGGGCGTTTTCGATCCGATTAGGCAGATGCTTCTGACCAACGGCGACTACTTCATGCACCTTGCCGATCTCACCGCCTACGCGCGGGCACAAGCAGCGGTGGGGGCGCTCTATTCGAACACCGATGCCTGGACCCGGACATCGATCATCAATGTTGGCTCTTCAGGGAAGTTTTCCAGCGATCGCACAATTGCAGATTACGCCAATGACATTTGGAGGGTGCAAGCGGTTCCGGTTGAGTGAGCAGCCTTGCCCGTACCCCATCAATGACTTTGCAAAGGCGATGGGGGTTTGCAAGAAAGGTTGAGTTCAGATTTCCTGTCTCGTGCGCATCGTAACCGGCCGTACCCGTCTGTTGAGCCGTTCGATGTGCGCAGGTTGGCGTTGAAATTAGGCGGCCTCTGCCTCGGATACTTGCCAACCAGCGGCGGACTCTACCTAAAAGAAATCGCGATGCAGGCCATGAGTTCTGCAGCGCTACCGCAACTGAGACTGAAAAACCCACCAGGAAATTGACAATCGCGCAGAAACGAGCTCCGCAGACCCTCGGCAGCTGGCCTTTAGGACTCCGCCTTATGCGATGGCCGATTCGATCCCAAAGCATCAACCGCGGAGCGAATTGAGGGATAGAAAAGCACAGCGCCGGCCTCGAACATCCCTGGTCTGGACAACTGCTCACGAAGCGCCGTCCGCGCTCTGGCTATTGCGAACGAGATACCCTGGCGATTGAGCTCAGCGCGTACCTCTTCAAGAGCGTAAGCGGCGGTTATGTCGATCATCGTCACGGCTTCGGCATCGAAGAGAAACGAATGAGGTTTGACAGGCGCAGCTGCGACCACCGACAGCACGCGCTGCTTGAAATATTCTGCGTTGAAGAACAAAAGCGAGGCGTCGAAGCGATAGATGAGAACGCCGGAGACGGGCCGTGCACCGGGATGCTCCTGGACGTCGCCGTAATCTTCGGTGCTCGGGATCAGGCCCAAAATCGCGTCGTGCGGTCGAGATACACGCAACAAGAGCGTAAGAATTGTCAGCAAGACAGCTATGGTGATTCCTGCCGCAACGCCGATCGTGATCACGCCCAGCGTAGCCGTAGTCGCAACCCAGAACTCACGGCGACTCGCGCGATAGAGCTTCACCATCGCTCCGAGGTCGAACAACGAAGCGCCGGCCAGAATCAGCACAGCAGCAAGAGAGGTTTTTGGAATCAGCGAAAGTGGTCGGGTGAGAAACAGAAGAACAATCGTCGTCAGCAAGGCGGCAAGTACTCCGGTGAGCCGGGTTTTACCTCCTGCGACGTCGCTTATCGCAGTTCTGGAGTCGGCGCCGCTGACCGCGAAGCCATGCGAAACCGCCGAAGCCAGATTGGCGCAACCAAGAGCGATAAACTCGCGGCTTGCATCGACTTCGTAGCCATTGCGAGCGGCAAAACTCTTGGCGGTCGCAATCGCGCTGCAAAAGCTTACAATCAGGATTCCAAGCGCATCGAAGGAAAGCATCTGGAATTCATCGAGTGAGACAGAAGGAATTCTTGGCATCGGAAACCCGGAAGGCACAGCACCTACCAGAGGTATCGCACTATTCTCAAGATGGAAAGCGGCTGTGATAAGGACTCCGCCGACCACACCTATAAATGGCGTTGGAAAGCGGGGGACGAAGCGTTTGACCCCCAACATGAGTCCGAAAGTGACTGCACCGACAATCAGCGTTGGAGGATGCGCCTCGCCAAGCCGGCGAACGAAGTCAATGACTCGAAGAAAGAATCCTGTCCCCGTTATCAACTCGAATCCGCAAAACGCGCCCAACTGCTTGCTGACGATCGTGAGCGCGACTCCATTCATAAAACCGCAGAGAATCGGACGCGAGAGAAAATCTGCCACGAAGCCCAGTCGCGCAAAGCCTGCGGCGATGCATAGGGCGCCGACAAGCAAAGACAGCGTCATGGATAGCTCGATGTATCTCTGCTGGTCTTGAGCAGCGAGCGGAGCCAGCACTGCGGCAACGATCATACAAGTAGCGGCGTCGGGACCAACAATCAGCTGTGGCGAGGAGCCGAAACACGCGTAAGCAAGCAGGGGTAGAATGCTCGAATACAGGCCGACTACCGGGTTGAATCCCGCCAGTTCGGCATAGGCCACCGCGGTAGGTACCGCAACCGCCGTAACCGAGACGGCGGCAAGCAGATCGTACCGCAAGGGTTCCAGACCGTATGACTCAAAAAGATGAGATCTCGCAGCCACAGTAATTTTGCGACTAGGAAGCCCTTCGATGTCGCCCGCCGATCGAAGACGTGCGAGTATGTCCAGTCACGGCAAAAATCCGTTCAACGCGAAGCGTCGTCCAGACGCCGTTAGTCGCGTACGATGGACAGCGCCATTCCCTGCGAGAGGGTGATTACGATCTGGTCGCCGACCTTCACCCGATTCAGCGTTTCCGGATTCTCGACCATCACGGTTTCCTCGCTTCCGTCAGGCCCCTTTAGAGTGACCTCCTGGTTGGCCGGGTCGATACGCGCCACCGACGCAACAAACTCAAGTCTTCGGTGAGCTCCTTTCCTGGGTGCCTCGCCCGGCTGCGCTCCGATGAGCCCCTGCTTGAACGAGATGAGGGGCAGCTTCTCGCCCGCTTTCATCTTGCGAATCGCGACGCCTTCGATGTAGTCGAGCTTGACGTGATCTCCGACTTTGACGGCGTCGAGGTTTTTGGGGTCGCGCACCTCTATAGCCGCTCTTGCTCCATTCTCCCAGTTGATTGTCACGAGTCTGCGTTCGCGTTCGATGGAGGCGATCTTTCCGTGCGCCGTGAGCACTGTCTCGAAGTGAAATTGCGGTTCGGGCGCGCTCGGCGCAGACGATGGTGCAACGGCGGATTCCTGCGCGCGAGCGTTTGCGGCAAAGGCACATGCTATCGCAATCAGAGCCAGAAGCTTCTTTGCAAAGTTCATCTGTTATCTCCAGGCCGTCGATGTCTCCCTGTCAGAATCTCAACTTTTACGTGGTTCGATGCCGGAAGAAACCGCAACCACGCCTACTGGACGGTGTAGCCCCGTCCTTGAAGACACGCAGACAGAGCGCGAGTCCATTCCGAACGCTTCTGATGGTACTCGCCGGCTATCTGAGCCGTCTGCTGCTCCTCCTCGTATTGCATCTGGCGGATCTGATCATTGCGCCGCATGACACCGAACATTCCCCCCATTGCTGCTCCTGCCGCCGCGCCCTTGCCTGCGTCACCAGCTATCGCACCACCGACGGCTCCCAAGGCAGCTCCGCGGCCGGCGCCGCGCACGAGACCTCCCTGCGGAGGCGGGGCCGGGCCCCGCGTTGGAGCCTTCGGGAGGTTGTACGGATCGAATTTGGTCTGGTTGGTGGCCCAGGAGCGGCATTCCCATTTATCGCGGTCCTGCTGCTCGGCGCTCTGACCCTTGGTTGGATAGATGAACATGTCCTGCGCCCAGGAGACTTGGGATCCGAGAAAGCTCGCGCAGCACAAGCAAAAGAAGATTCGAACCAGATGTTTCATTTCAGACCTCCCCGTTCACAGTGGAACCCTTTTCTGCGGTCAATGCGATAACTCACCCAAGTAGCTCTGCTGACCATGGCGCTCTTGGCATCTCGCCCCCGTGCGGCGGTAAGATTGATCCGAGAGTCCGCCGCTTGAGCCAAAGCTTTCAGCCCCAGCTCGAGCTTGCGCGAATTTTGTCCAGCCACAAGTCAACGCGCAAAATTAAGCTTCTTTCCTGGAAATGTCCTGTGGCTGCTTGTCGATTCCAATCTCGATCCCGGACGTTGTCGTGCTGTCGGAATACCATTCTTCGAACATGGTGACACCGACGGCCACCAATGTCGGCCCCAGGAAAAGTCCGATGAGCCCGAAAGCCATCGCACCTCCCAGAACTCCGAAGATGACAAGAATCAGGGGGAGATTGCTGTGGCCGCGGGCGATCAATATCGGGCGCAGGATGCTGTCGAGGTTGCCGACAAACGCAACCCAGATAGCGAGAAAAATCGCCCATTGAATGGATCCTTGATGATAGAGCCAAAAAATCGGACCAGCTCCTACGAGCAGAGGGCCGCCCGGAATCACTCCGACTACGAAAATCAGAAATCCAAACAGCGCCGCCCCTGGTACTCCTGCGAGCATAAATCCTGCCGCCCCCAGCACTCCTTGAAGCAACGCCGTCCCCAACACGCCATAGACAACGGCGGTAATAGTCGTTCCCGCGACCTCGAGCAGATGGCGTCCTCGCGCGCCGGCGATCCTAAAAACGCTCTCCTTGAGTCGGTCAGCGGCCCCCTCACCATCCCTGTACAGCAGGAAAGTCATCAACAGACTCAAGACGACCTGGGAAAGTCCCTTGGCCAACGCGCGGCCGCTGCCCAGGACAGCGTCATTTACTGTCGGCAGCCATTTTGAAACTGCCGCCAGACGTTCGGCGCTACTCTCGCTAAGAACGCTCCATCGCGAGGCAAGCTGCGATCCAAACAGAGGAATCGAGGTGAGCCACTCCGGCGGCTTGGGAGGTCCTTCTTCGACCAGCTTTCGCGTAGCCGCGATGATATCGTCGATATTGCCCGTGATTTGCGCAACCAAGATCGCCACCGGCGCAATCACAATCGCCGACAGGACGAGCGTTGCGAGCGCCGCCGCCAGAGTACGCCGACCCCCGAGCATACCGCTCAAACGAACGAACAGCGGCCACGTCGCGAAACAGAGGATTGCCGCCCATAACGTAGCCGAGATGAACGGGCTCAGGATAAGCAGACAAGCGAATGCCAAAACTACGGCTGCTCCCGCTCCTATCCAGCGCTCAATCAGGCTGGGCGTATATTCGTTCACGTGAGTCATCGAGTCACCGTGCTCAAACCATGCGCGCATGCCGGCAGCCGCGCAGGCATTTCGTTCAGAACTGTTCCGGGACGCGATTGTAACGTCGATTCCGGGGTTCTTCGTATCCGTGCGGCTTCTGTCTTTTCGGCAACTTGATTTTTTCGCTTTTGATCTCGCGGTATGGAATCAGGCTGAGAAAGTGCGCGATACAATTCAAGCGGGCGCGCTTCTTGTCATCAGCATTGACGATATACCATGGGGCAAACGAACTGTCGGTCGCTGCGAGCATCTCGTCGCGCGCGCGCGAATAGTCATACCATCGCCGATGCGATTCGAGGTCCATCGGACTCAGCTTCCAGATTTTTCGCGGATCGTTGATTCGCCCCAGGAATCGTCTGGTTTGTTCTTCCTGGCTGACCTCGAACCAATATTTGATGAGAATGATGCCCGATCGCACGATGGCCTGCTCGACTGGCGGAGTCATCCGCAGAAAATATCGAACCTGATCGTCGCTGCAGAACCCCATGACGCGTTCGACGCCGGCGCGGTTGTACCAACTGCGATCGAAGATTACCACTTCGCCCGCTGCGGGTAGATGCTCGATGTATCGCTGCACGTACATCTGGGTTTTTTCCCGCTCGGTCGGCGCGGGCAGCGCGACGACCCTGAAAACACGGGGGCTGACGCGCTCCGTGATTCGTTTGATGACCCCGCCCTTTCCCGCGGCGTCGCGCCCTTCAAAGATTACGACAACCTTGAGACCCTTGGCCTTGACCCAGAGCTGGAGCTTTACCAGCTCGCCCTGAAGCTTGGCCAGCTTCTTTTCGAAATCCTTTCTCGCGAGCTTCTCGGGTTTCCGGCCGGCAGCGGCGGCGGCTTTCGCGGACGTGTTTTTTGATGACTTCTCCGGCAAGGGATTAACCCTCCGTATTCGGTGTGTCACTTTGACGGTCCACTACTAGCGAGGGCGAGCCCATTGTTCATCAGACAAATTCCAGCCGCCGCCAAGCGCCTTATACAGATCGACCACGGCAAGAAGCTGATCGCGTTGGACCTGCGCAAGATTGATCTCCGCAGGGTACAACTGTTGTTCTGCTTCCAGAACTTCGAAATAGCTCGCTCTTCCGATTTTATACCGCAGCGTCGACAGCTCGACCGATTCTCCGAGGGCGACGACCTGATCCTCCAGAGCCTCGCGCTGTGCGACCAGCGTTTGCTGAGCAATCAACGCATCCGATACTTCTCTGAAAGCCACCAGAGCCGTCTGCCGGTACTGTGCGATTGTTTCGTCCCAGAAAGCCTGATCTGCGTAATAGGTCTCGATTAGCTGTCCGCCCTGGAAAACCGGGCCGCTCAGATTGCCGGCGATGTTCCAGATGCTGAAACTGCTGTCGAACATGTCACCGATCTTCTGGCTTTGCCCGCCGTACAATGCGGAGAGTCCGATCGTGGGAAAGAAACTCGCCACCGCGACACCGATTTGCGCGTTTGCGCCCATCATGGTTTGTTCGGCCTGAAGGATGTCGGGGCGCCGTTGCAGAAGGTCGGTAGTAACTCCCAGCGGAGCGCCCGGCATCGTTTGCTTGACCAGGGGCACTCCCCTTTCTATCGCTTGGGGATTGGCGCCCAGCAGGACGCTGAGCGCATTTTCTTCCTGAACCGCTGCGCGGCTGAGCCTGGCAATATCGGCGCGGCTGGAATCGTACGCGGCCTGTGCGCGATCGACGGCAAGCTTGGTGTCCTTGCCCAAATGAAATCGATCGGTGAAAAGCGCAAGTGTTTGCTTGTACGTCTCGGCGCTTTGCTTCGCGATCTCAAGTTCGCGATCAAGTTCGACCAATGCGAAGTAATCAGTGGCCGTATCGGTCACCAAACTCAACATTACGCCTCTGCGGATGTCCTCCTGCGCGAACAACCTGGCGCGCGACACCTCGGTCGAGCGTCGGACGCGTCCCCACACGTCAAGCTCCCAGAACATGTTGAAGAAGCCGGTGAACGTATTGAACGTGATATTGCCGCCGGCCTGTTCGAAGGGAACGAACGCTTTCTGACGCCCCGCTCCGCCGTTATAGAAGACTTGCGGGTAGAGCTGCGATGCTGTCACTCCGACGATCGCGCGAGCTTCTTCTACACGTGCCGCGGCGACTTGAAGGTCGTAGTTATGGCCCAGGGCCGTAGCGACCAGCTTCTGCAGCGCTGTGTCGTTAAAGACCTTCCACCAGGGAAGATCCGCGATCGAAGCCGCCTCCGACGGCCCGATCTCGGAACGGAACTGTTCCACAAGCTTTACCCCCGGGCGTTTGTAATCGGGACCTACTTCAAGGTTCCAGAGCTTCGCCCAGATGCCGGTAGGTTCCGAGGTGGGCGAGCAACCAGCCGTCATCATCACGATCATCAGGCCCAGCCCGACCAACGCTCCTTTGCATATCGAACAGATCGGCTTGTACACGATGAATCCCCTACTGAATGGCGGCGAGCATTTTCCGGAAGCGGAATAACGAGAAGACCACATAGGCGCATCCGATGACGAACATCTTGGTCATGCTCGCCAGCACCATCCGTAAAGTGGCGTCCCTGAACAATAAGGCCTGTGAGAAACTTACGAAGTGAGTTGACGGCACGAACTGCATGAAGTGCTGCAGCCATAGCGGCATGCTCTCCAGCGGTGTCTGGCCGCCCGACAAAAGGCTCATCGCGATGAAAATAGGAAATGCCAGCAGGCCGAACTGCGGCATCGAGCGCACCACTGTCGCGAGCATGATGCCCAAGGCGGTCACCGAAAACAGATAGACCACCAGACCGCCAAGGAAGATCCACAACGATCCCGTCGTCGGGACAGCGAGAAGATCGCGCACGACAAACTGTAACGAAAGCATCGCCGCGACTACCACAACCAGCCCGTTCGCCCAGATCTTCGCGAACATCAGCTCATATGGATGAAGCGGCATGACCAGCAGATGTTCGATGGTCCCATGCTCGCGTTCTCTCAGGACCGCGGCGCCGGTAAGGAAAATAGCCAGCACCGAAACGTTGTTCACAAGCTGATTGATCGCGTCAAACCAACCCTGCTGCATGTTCGGATTGTAGCGAGCCCGTGTTACCAGGCGAACCAGGTCAGGAGTGCGGCGTTCATTCTTCTCATTCAAGTAGGGCCGTAGTTCGCGGGCGATGACCTTCTGAATATACGACGGTCCTCGACCAGCCTGGCTCATTGCCGTCGCATCGCTAATCACGTCAACCGTCGGAGAGACGCCTTTTTTGAGGTCGTGTTCAAACTGAAGGGGGAGATCGACGATGAATGTGTACTTGCTCTCCTCCATCGCGCGATTGATGTCGCTGAAGGGTATCCGCACGGGCTTGAGAAAGAGCGGCGGCAACAGTGCGTCCGTTATCCGCCGCGACGCCGGCGAATCGTCCTCGTCGACAACGGCAATCGACGCGTTCTTGACCTCCATTACCGCACTCTTCGCCGGTGTATAAATGGAGAAGGTAAAACAATAGATGATAAGAAAGATGAGTACCGGGTCTCGAGATAGGCTTATCAGCTCCTTAATACCCAGCCGTGCAATGTGGCGGAGTCGATTCATGCCGCTTTGGACTCCTAGGCTTCCTGCTTCTCCAGCATCGCGAGCGAAGCTACGAAATACAGAAGTGCGATAATGGCGAGAGCCACGAAATTTCGCCACAACGGTGGAAACGAGAGTGCTTTGGTAAACGTGCCGACGCTGATTGCCTGAAAATACGTGCTAGGGAATATCCGCGACAGGAACTTGGCCGCTCCGGTCAGCGACGACACTGGGGCGTACATTCCGGAAAACTGGATCGCAGGAAGAATCGTAATTATTGCCGCCGCAAAGATGGCCGCAGTCTGCGTCGGCACCAGCACCGAAATCAGGAGACCGAATCCTGTGCTGGCGAGCAGATAGATGAAAGCTCCTGCGACCAAAGCAGCCATGCTTCCCTTGAGCGGAACATCGAAGAGAAAAAGCGCCAAAAGGACCAGCGTCGCAAACTGCACCAGCGATACGCCGAAATACGGGAGTTGCTTGCCGAGCAGAAATTCGAATCGGGTCGCGGGCGCCGCGTAAAAGTTGGCGATCGATCCCAGTTCCTTTTCGCGCACAACGCTTAGCGCCGTGAGCATGCACGGAATAAGCATCAGCAGGAGCATAATGTCGGCCGGGACCATCGCATAGATGCTCTTGAAGGCCTGGTTGAACAACAGTCTCACATTGATGTTGACAGGCTCCGACTCTGCTTGAAGCCCCTTAGCCTGACGAAGCTGCGTCAGATACTTGTTCTGCGCATTCTCGACATAGGAACGAGTCAGCTCGGCACGGAACGGAATGGCAGCGTCAAGCAAAACACTGACTTGGGGCTGCCGATTGCGCTTGAGGTCCTTTTCAAACCCCGACGGTATCTCGATCGCAAATCGCAGTTCGCCGTTGCGCAGACGTTCATCCATCTCGCTTCTGCTGCGCAACGGACGTTGCTCGTCGAAGTATTTGGAACCCCGAAAGCTGTCGACGTACAGGCGACTGGCTGCAGTTCCGTCAAAATCCAGAACCGCGAAGGGAAGATGCTCGACGTCGAGCGAGATTCCATACCCGAAAATGATCATCAGTAGAACTGGGCCGATGATCGCGAAGGCGAGCCGGATATAATCGTGGCGCAGTTCGACTGCCTCTCGCCTGGCGAACGCCCACACTCGGCCAAAACTGAAGGCGCTGTCCTGATGCGACGTCTCTACGTTCTCAGGCGCCGAGACTTCAGCTTCTAGCTCTGCGTCGTCGGACTGGTTAAGCCCGGCGGCTTCTTCGAGATATGACAAGAAAGCTTGTTCGAGAGTCGGGGAACCGCGCTTGGTAACCAGTTCCGCTGGAGGGCCTTGCGCGAGCACCTTGCCCGAATGCATCAGCGATATGCGATCGCACCGTTCGGCCTCATTCATGAAATGAGTCGACAGAAAGATCGTGACGCCGTTGTCTCGCGACAACTGGATCAGCAGCTCCCAGAATCCGTCGCGTGCGACCGGATCGACGCCCGAGGTAGGCTCATCAAGAATGAGCATCTCGGGTTCGTGGATAACCGCGACCGCAAGCGAGAGTCGCTGACGGATGCCCAGAGGAAGATTCTCCGCAAGAGTGTCAGCGACCGATTCCAGCGAGAAGCGCGTAATCATCTCCTCAACGCGCTTATGGCCGACCTCTTCGGGAAAATCGAACAGGCGCGCATGCAGCATGAGGTTCTGCCGCACGGTCAACTCGGTATACAACGAGAACGCCTGCGACATGAAGCCGACACGTCGGCGAGTCTCCACGTCCCCGCCTTTGACCTGCTTGCCAAAGAGCTTCGCGGTTCCTTCTGTAGGCGGCAGAAGGCCGGTTAGCATCTTCATGGTCGTGGTCTTGCCGCAACCGTTCGATCCGAGAAAGCCGAAGATCTCACCGCGCTCGATGCGAAAGCTGACGTGGTCAACGGCGGTGAAAGTGCCGAATCTTTGAGTAAGGCCGCTGGCCTCGATCGCGGCCACATCGCTGGTGGCATGCCATGGCGTGATTTCGGGTTCTTTGTGTCCGCGCCGTGCCTCCTCGGGAAGCAACTGGATGAACGCTCTTTCCAGGGTGTCCGTGTTGGTCCTCTGCTTTAGTTCGTCGGCGCTTCCGGTGGCCAGCACCTTGCCGGCGTTCATCGCAACCAGCCAGTCGAAACCGCTGGCTTCATCCATATATGCGGTCGCGACGAGGACACTCAGGTTTGGGCGACGCGCGCGGATGCGATCGATAAGTTCCCAGAATTGCCGACGCGAGAGGGGATCGACGCCGGTGGTAGGCTCATCCAGGATAAGAAGGTCGGGATCGTGAATGAGAGAACAGCATAGGCCGAGCTTCTGCTTCATCCCGCCGGAAAGCTTACCCGCCGGACGATCGCGAAAAGGTGTCAATCCGGTGCTCGCAAGCAACTCCGTTATTCGCCATTCGCGTTCTTCGCGTGATTGTCCGAACAACCGTCCGAAAAAATCAACATTTTCGAAGATAGACAACGTCGGATAGAGATTCTTGCCCAGACCTTGCGGCATGTAGGCGATACGAGCGAAGGCCGAACTACGAAAGCGCGCATCGCCAATATCTCCGCCCAGAACCTTGACGCGACCTGACTGGATGTGACGCACACCCGAGACAAGGCCGAGCAGAGTGGATTTTCCAACGCCATCCGGACCAATAAACCCGATCATTTTTCGCGCAGGAATGTCGAGGACGACATTGTCCAGTGCGACAACCTTCCGATATCGCTGCGTCACACCATGCAGGCTCGCAGCGACATCATATTCCGCGGTCTTCGTCATTGAGCAGTTCGACCGGTGGGGTTCCAGATCTGATCGGGCGAAACCTGTTTCCACTCCAGCATCGGCGGCCACGGCAGGTTATTGTCGAATCGCACATAGCCCATCCCGGGAAGGCCGACTTTCACGTACGGTTCAAACTCACGCAGACGCTCCGGATTGATCTGCAGCTTTACTCTGAACGTAAGATTGTGCCGTTCCTCCGCGGTCTCGACGGTTTTGGGCGTAAATTGCGCGGATGGTGAAACGTAGGAGACCGTGGCCTTGATCGGATACTGGGGTACCGCATCAAGGACTATGCGAGCTTCGGAACCCAGAGCGATTTTTCCGGCGTCCACCGAAGGAAGAAAGATGTACATATAAACGTCGCTCAAATCGTTGAGCGTCAGAACTTTGCCACCCGCCGGCAGGACCTCACCCGGCTCGGCGAGACGGCTCAGGATGCGTCCGCGAACGGGAGCCTTGAGCAGGCTGTCTTTGATCTCGGCTCTAAGTCTTTCCGCTTCCGCGTTGGCGGCATCGATTGAGGATTGGGCGCGAATGGCCTGGGCCTTTACTCCCAGAAGCTGCGCCTTGGCCATCTCCATGTGTGTCTGATCTATGTCTCTCTCTTGCTCGCTGACCGCTCCGCGCGTAACCAGTGCCTTCGAACGTTCGTATTGTTTTGCAGAGTACGTGTACTCGCTCTGCTTGACATCGACCTCCGCCAGCGCAGTGCGGCGATTATCCTCAGCCTCTTTGACTTTGGCCTCCGCATTACGCAACTGTGCTTCGAGAGGCTCGGTATCCATCGTCGCGACAACTTGTCCCGCGTCGACGGTGTCGCCTTCGTCGGCAAGCACCCGTTTTATCCGTCCGGGATATTTCGTCGAAATATCAATTTCTTTGGCTTCAATACGGCCGTTCACGCCTGCGAAGCCGGGCGGCAGCGCCGGTTTCGACAAAATGAACCACGCTACTGCGCCACCGCCGATCCCTAAGACTGCAACCGTAAGAAAGATCAGCTTTCTCGACATTTCGATGCACCTGTGCGGGGAATCGATCGATTACACGGCGGCCGTTTGTCGCTATACGACCAAAGCCCTATTTCAGATTCCCACTGCGGCTCAGAATAGCGTTGATTTTGTCCATCATTTATTGGGTTAAGTCAACCAGAACAACTGCCGCTGGAATCCGACGCGCACCAGATTGAAAGGCGCGGGAAATTGGCTTTAACTTAATCGCTGCGCAATACTGTGGCGAACGACGATTTCAACTAAACCTGACTAGATTGAAATAGGGTGGAAACCGTTTGCGGCCGGGCTGGCGGAGTTCTTTCAATCGTAACCTCCCAGCTTGTCGAAATCCCATCGAGGTGAAGACAGTGAACAAGTCAACATCGCTCGACGATCGTTTGCTTGAGCAAATGGATGCCTACTGGCGGGCTTCCAACTATCTATCCGTTGGACAAATCTATCTGCTCGATAATCCGCTCTTGAATCAGCCGCTTAAGCGACAACACATCAAGCCGCGATTACTTGGCCATTGGGGAACCACCCCTGGGCTGAACTTCATGTATGTTCACCTCAACCGGGTTATCAGGAACCATGACCTGAACATGATCTACATCATCGGGCCGGGGCACGGAGGGCCGGCGTTGGTGGCGCACGCCTATCTCGAGGGAACTTATAGCGAAGTTTATCCCAACATCTCTCAAGACGAAGAAGGGATGAAGCGCCTGTTCAAGCAATTCAGTTTCCCAGGAGGCATCCCCAGCCATGTCGCTCCTGAGACGCCCGGCTCGATTCACGAAGGTGGAGAACTTGGCTACGCATTGTCTCACGCTTACGGGGCCGCTTTCGACAATCCCGATCTTATCGTCTCATGCGTCGTCGGCGACGGCGAGGCGGAGACCGGCCCGTTGGCAACCGGATGGCATGGCAACAAGTTCCTCAATCCCGTACGCGACGGCTGCGTACTTCCCATCCTCCATCTCAACGGCTACAAAATCGCCAATCCATGCTTTCTCGCACGTATTCCAACTGACGAGCTTCGAAAGCTTTTTGAGGGCTACGGATACAAGCCGTATTTTGTCGAAGGCCATGAACCCAAAGCGATGCATCGGCTGATGGCCGCCACACTCGATGAGGTAGTCGCGGAAATCAAGAAAATCCAGTCCGATGCGCGCAGCAACGGATTCTCGGCCCGTCCGGCCTGGCCGATGATCATCTTTAGGACTCCCAAGGGCTGGACCTGTCCGCCGGAGATCGACGGGAAAAAATGCGAAGACTATTGGCGCAGTCATCAGGTGCCGATGAGCGACATGGATCAACCCGAGCACATCGCAATTCTCGAGAAATGGATGAAGAGCTACCGTCCTCAGGAGCTCTTCGACAAGCAAGGTGCTTTGAGCAAAGATCTGGCTGAACTCGCCCCTAAAGGACATCGCAGAATGAGCGACAATCCGCACGCGAATGGCGGGTTGTTGCTAAAGGATTTGCGGATGCCCGATTTTCGCGACTACGCCATCGAAGTGTCGGAACGCGGAGCGACGCTCAGCGAAGCCACCCGTGTGCAGGGAAAATTCCTGCGCGACATAATGAAGCTCAATTTGGGGAACAGCAATTTCCGCATCTTCAGCCCCGACGAGAACAATTCCAATCGCTGGCAGGACATTTTGGATGTCACCAAGCGGTGTTATGTCGCCAAAATACTTCCGGAAGACGACCACCTCGCGCCAGACGGTCGCGTCATGGAGGTGCTCAGCGAGCATCAGTGCCAGGGATGGCTCGAGGGGTACCTACTCACCGGACGCCACGGTTTTTTCAGTTGCTACGAAGCTTTTATTCACATCATCGATTCGATGTTCAATCAGCACGCCAAATGGTTGAAAGTATGCAACCACATCCCGTGGCGCCGTCCGATCGCATCGTTGAACTATCTGCTGAGCTCTCACGTCTGGCGGCAGGATCACAACGGGTTCTCTCATCAGGATCCGGGCTTTATCGATCACGTGGTGAATAAGAAGGCGGAAGTCGTCCGGGTGTATTTGCCGCCTGACGCGAACTGCCTGCTTTCTGTCACCAATCATTGTTTGAAAAGTCGCAACTACGTCAACGTTATAGTTGCGGGAAAACAGCCATCGCCGCAGTGGCTGACAATGGATGAGGCCATCAAGCATTGCACCGCAGGTATCGGCATATGGGAGTGGGCGTCTAACGATAGAGGGTCCGAACCCGACGTAGTCATGGCGTGTTGCGGCGACGTTCCCACGCTCGAGACACTGGCCGCCGTGGATCTGCTGAGAACGCACATACCGCAACTCAGGATACGCGTTATCAACATCGTGAACCTGATGACGCTTCAGCCGCCGGGCGAGCATCCGCACGGCCTGCCTGACAGCGAGTTCGACGCTTTATTCACGAAGGATAAGCCGATCATTTTTGCGTTCCACGGATACCCTTGGCTTATTCACCGTCTGACCTATCGGCGTGCCGGGCATCGCAATCTGCACGTTCGCGGCTACATCGAAGAAGGCACGACCACGACGCCTTTTGACATGGTTGTCCTCAATCACATGGATCGCTTCTCGCTCGTTAACGAAGTAATTGACCGTGTACCAATGCTCGCGGAGCGCTCCGCTTACGCCAGGCAAGCGATCCGAAACAAGCTGCTCGACCACAAGGAGTACATAGCTCGCAACGGGGATGACATGCCGGATATTCGAGACTGGCGCTGGGGCCGCAGCGTTGCTGCGTCTGGTCGAAATGATACATCGTCCGACAACGTCTGATGGCAGACTCAGATGAACGCTGGTGACGTCTCCCCCGGAAGAAGCGCCCCTTTGGGCGCCACCCTCGAGGATGGCGGTGTCAACTTCAGCGTCTACTCAAAAAATGCGGATCAGGTTGACCTTTTGCTGTTTGACCGCCCGGAATCCGCCATGCCATCGCGGGTAATTACTCTCGATCCCCGCAAACATCGCACTTACCATTATTGGCACGCATTTATAGATGGACTGGCCGCTGGGCAAGTCTACGCTTTCCGGGTCGCGGGGCCATTCAAACCCGAACTTGGCTTGCGTTTCGATGCAACCAAGATACTGCTCGATCCCTACGGGCGGGCGGTGGCAGTACCGCAAAAGTATACCCGCGGCTCCAGTGACCCCGATGCTGCAATGAAGAGTGTGGTCGTCGATCCCGAATCATACGATTGGGAAGGTGACGAGCCGCTAAAGATGCCTTTTGTTGAAACGATAATATACGAAATGCATGTCCGCGGTTTCACGCGTCATCCAAGTTCGGGCGTTTCGCCAGGGAAGGCTGGAACGTACGCAGGACTGATCGAGAAAATACCCTACCTGGTCGACCTCGGAATCACGGCAGTGGAGTTGATGCCCGTTTTTCAGTTCGATGCTCTCGACGCACCCCTGGGACGCGTTAACTATTGGGGCTACTCTCCTGTGTCGTTCTTTGCGCCCCACGGCGCCTATAGTTACCGCCGAGACCCACTGGGTGCGATAACCGAGTTTCGCGACATGGTTAAGGCGCTCCATCGCAGCGGAATCGAGGTAATCTTGGACGTGGTATTCAACCACACCGCTGAAGGCGGCCATGAGGGTCCGACGTTGTGCTTCAGAGGCCTCGAAAACGAGGCATACTATCTTCTCGAGGACGATCGCAGCAGGTACACGGATTACAGTGGCACCGGAAATACTCTCAACGCTAATCAGCCGATTGTGCGGCGAATGATCGTGGACAGCCTGCGCTACTGGGTTTCCGAGATGCACGTCGATGGGTTTCGATTCGATCTCGCCTCGATCCTAACGCGAGATGAGACCGGAACGCCGGCGCCGAAGCCGCCGGTCATTTGGGACATCGAATCCGATCCGGTTCTGGCGGGTACCAAAATGATCGCCGAAGCCTGGGACGCCGCAGGGTTGTATCAGGTCGGCAGCTTTGTTGGAGACGCATGGCAGGAATGGAATGGCAGGTTTCGCGATGACCTTCGGCGCTTTCTCAAGGGCGATCGGTGCACCGTTTCAAAGCTGGCTCCTCGTTTGTTGGGAAGCCCCGACATTTACGGCCATGAAGAGCGCGAACCGGAGCAAAGCGTCAATTTTGTGACGTGTCATGACGGTTTTACTCTCAACGATCTCGTCTCATACAACGAAAAGCACAATGAGCAGAACGGGGAGAATAACCGTGACGGAATGAATGAGAATGTGAGCTGGAATTGCGGCGCGGAAGGAGAAGTTGACGACGCTGCCATTCAGGCGCTGCGCTCAAAACAAATCAAGAACTTCCTCACCCTAACCATGCTGGCGCTCGGCACGCCCATGATCGTCATGGGAGATGAGGTTCGCCGGACTCAGGGAGGCAACAACAACGCTTATTGTCAGGACAACAAGGTGAGCTGGTTTGACTGGAGCCTCCAGCAGAAGCACGCCGACTTACGGCGCTTTGTTAAGATGCTGATAGCCTTCCGTCGTCGCCGCGATGTCACCGTGGAAACGGATCGGCTTACCTTAAACCAGCTTCTGGCTCAGGCGCATCTCGAATGGCACGGAGTCGAATTGAACCGTCCCGATTGGGGCGACGACTCTCATTCGCTGGCATTTACGGTCAAAAGTGTTCGGCATAGGTTCAGTATTCACGGAATGCTCAACGCTTACTGGGAGCCTCTTAGCTTCGCAATTCCGGCCGTGGATAGTCAGGAAGGTCTCTGTTGGCGACGGTGGATAGACACTTCCTTGCAACACCCGCTGGACATTGCATCCTGGGAGAGCGCGGAAGAAGTCGCCGAAAACCGCTATCTAGTGCAACCGCGGTCGATTGTTCTCCTGATTAAGACAACTGATTCGAACTAAAGGAGCAACATCCTCAGATCAATCCGTTCAGCCTTACGCGGTTCTTCGAATTGCACGCAGCCCTCTCCACAACCGTTTGATTGAATGAATCAAGCGGTTGTTTTCTAGACCAGAACCTTCGCCAGGATGCGCGCGACATCCTTAAGGGGGATCTGAGTGAGAACGAGCGGTATGGCGGGAAAAAGGGCGGCTATGAGAAGTGCTCTCAGATCCGCCAGTTCGATTGGGAATAGTTTCATATTGGCTATGCGATCGAAGCTGTTTCCTATATCGGCAAGGGACTGAATATCTTCGGTGCCGAGCAACTCGTCTCTCGTAGCAGCCCTTTGAGCTTTTACCCATTTCGTGTCGAAGAGCTGCGTGTAACGAGTGGCAAGCGATCCGTATTTCACCAGACCGTCACGGCGGGCGAAAGCAAGTGTCGGGATGAAGACAGCAAACGGTGCGACGAAAGCAATCACAGCCACAACTACAAAAATAAGAAAGGCCGGGACAAATTCCTGAAGATCTGCCTGGCGATATAGGACTTGTGTTCCGACTGAACTGCAGAGCACGGAGCTGGCGGCAAGAATGATCACACTGGTTGGCGCGAGTGCCTGCCCTACAAACCCAAGCCCCGCCGCACCGTCTGGATGCGTAGGTATTATCTCGAGATCGAGTCGGGACACTCGAAACAGGAACACCATCCAGATAACAAGCCTGATTACCCAGCGAAACACGAAGAACTGATATACCGGCACGCTCAACAGTACGTACCACCAGCCGGTGAGCGTAAAGTTATGCGCGCTTGTGCCTCCAATCGCGAGCCACGAGGATACCCCCGTCGCGATCTCGCGATTGATGTTGTAAGCGGTCGTTATGTAGGCGATTGCGAGGATAATCAGTTCGGTCAGATTCGAATCGCGCAATTTCACAGCAGCGTCGATCGCATTCTCGAACTGCGGAAGGCATCGATCGGGGACAAGCCCTGAGGCCACGAATTGACCGGCTACTCGAACAATGTTCGGACCGACGATCAGGTCGGCGAGAATCAACAACGGAAGCGCGAAGAGGAACCGAATGTGCGGTGTTATATCTCCAAAAAAAGGCTCGTCGACGTAACCTCGAAAGGCGAGCCCTTGAACAGTCGATAGCACAACGAGCGGACCCCAGGTGAACGCGGCAAGAACCAGCGCAAGACGCAGGCATCCGCGAGGATCTCGCACAGGGATGCGAACAACGCGCTCAAGTATGCGGCCCGATGCACCGCTTTCCACGAGCGAAAAACTTAAAGCGGCAGCATTCGTATCGTGGTCCATGTTCCCCCAAAGGACAGGGTGCCTACCATCCTCGATAGCTGCTCAATTGTTGAAGGCCCCTGTAATATCCAACTTACAGTTGTTCGCACCAGGAACGTGGGGAGCACGTTCAATTCCCGGAACCCGCCAACGTTAGTTCGACGCGCCGGTTTTGCGCCCGACCATCCTCGGTATCATTCGACGCGACCGGGTCCGCATCACCAAAGCCCTGGGCTGATATTAGATTAGGATTGACTCCTTGCGATATCATGAATTGCACTACGTTGTCCGCGCGTTTCTGAGACAAAATGAGATTGCTGCTGATACCTTGGCGCTTCAGACCCGGTCCGATCGGCACGTTATCGGTATATCCGTTCACCATAATTTTGGTCTGCTGCATGGGCGCCAGAATGGGCGCCATTTTTGCGATTGTCTGTTTGGCCGTATCAGACATTTCCCAACCGCCTGAAGGGAAGAGCAGCTGATCGTTGACGGTGACTTTTATGGCATTTTGAAGTCGCTCGATATGCATCTGCTTTGCGGTTATCTGCGACTCCATGGTCTGATTGAGCTGGTTATATCTGTCTTGCAGTGCGTCGTACTTTTTTTGCGAGACGCAGCCGGCCAGCAACACCGCAATTGCGAAAACTATTGTTATGTATGGGTGTAACTTCGTTCGGAACATCCCGCATTCTCCTTCTCTAATGCCTTTGTGTCAGTCGGCGGGTTCTTTGTCGAGCGAGATAGCGAACTGCCTGCGCGACGTCCTGGATAACCGCGGCGGTGGTCCTTGCGACCTCGAGCAGACGCTTTCCTCGCTCACCGAGAAGTAGAACGATTACCGACACCGTCAGAACGGAACTGCGCGATATGGGAATTTTCATATCGGTAAGCGACGCGACGACATGATATTCAACCCCGTTTTCCGGCTTGATGCTACCTCTGAATCCGGTTTCGGAGCCGAAAGCCAGCGAACGTTCTATTAATCTTGCATCGGTTTTATCGGGCATATTCGCTTTCGATAACCTTCATTTCGAGCTATTGTGCACGGTTGTCCTTAGAAATTGCCGCCAAGCTGAAAGAGAGATGTGAACCGCATGGAACCCACTAAAACACCCAACAAAAGCAAAGTTCCTGAAGTTGAGGTGAGATTCGGCGGGCCCGCGATGCGTTCACGCGAGCAGCGCATCGCCGAAGGCAAAGCGTTGCGCGATAGCGTTCCGCGAACCGCTCACGCCACGTGGAAGCGGCCCGCAAAGCGGCGCGATCCCATCGATATCCTGAAGGCGTCAAATCGAGATCGCCTTCCCGAACTCATAAGCATCCGCTATGGGCGCATGCTGGCCAGCCCCTTCACCTTTCTGCGCGGTTCAGCCGGACTCATGGCATCTGATCTGGCTGCTGCTCCGACCACCGGTATTCGGGTGCAGGCTTGCGGCGATTGCCACTTGCTCAACTTCGGCCTTTTCGCGACGCCGGAACGCAATCTCATCTTCGATATCAACGATTTCGACGAAACACTTCCCGCGCCATGGGAATGGGATGTCAAGCGCCTCGCGGTCAGTTTTGCCGTTGCCTGCCGCGACATCAGCCTGGGCGATCGTCAGGCAAAGGCGGCCGCTGTTGAGTGTGTGCGCGCATACCGGACGCGGCTGCGGGAATTGTCGCAAATGAGCCCGTTGGAAGTCTGGTATGATCGTCTCGATGCTCAAACCATCATCAACATGGCTCCAAACGCCAAGATCAGGAAATTTCGGGAACAGTTCATCGCGCAGGCTCAGCAGCGCATCGGCGACTATCTGTACCCGAAGATCAGTGGCGAGGTAGGGGGTCGCCGCAGGCTGATCGACGAACCCCCGGTGCTGTTTCATGTATCGGCTAAAGGGTGGGAGAAAATGGTTCGTGATGCGCTTGAGGCTTACCGGCTGAGTTTGCCCGACGAGCGCCGGGTGCTTTTCGACCGCTACCGCATGGAAGACATCGCCATTAAAGCGGTCGGCATCGGAAGCGTTGGCACTCGCTGTTTTGTCGGATTGTTTTTCTCCGCCGAAAACCACCCTCTGCTGCTGCAATTCAAAGAGGCGCGCAGCTCCGTTCTCGAGCCGTATGCCGGCAACAGCCAATACGGGAATCATGGCCAGCGCGTCGTAACGGGACAACGCCTTATGCAATCCGCGAGCGACATCTTCCTCGGCTGGACGCATGGCCGCGGAGGTCGAGATTACTATGTCCGGCAACTGCGTGACATGAAAATGTCCGCTCAAATAGAAAAAGGTGCGACGGCTGAACAGGCGATGCTTTACGCCGGGTTGTGCGGCCGGACTTTGGCGCACGCTCACGCGAAATCGGGCGACTCGGCGGTGATCTCCGGCTACCTCGGAAAAACCGCCACCTTCGATCAGGCAATTGGCGAGTTCGCGGTAGCCTATGCAGACCAGAACGAAAAAGACCACGCGGCGCTCGTCGCTGCCGTGAAATCCGGCAAGGTCAAAGCATCAGTGGAACAAGAGCGCGAGTAACAGACGACGCTACGCGGACGTGAAGAAGGACGAGCCCATTGTCGAATCCTAGAAACGTAGCGTCTATGTTCGCCCGCGCGGTGATCGCGTTTTCTATGCTGTCTGCGTTGACTCCGGCGTTTGCGTTCGCACAGGCGCAACCGGCCACTCTGACGGAGGAGGAAAAACTCGAGCAGGACTTCACGAATCCGCTTTCGACGCTTCCGCAGTTAATCGTCAGGGATAGTTACACGCCGGCAAACTACGGCCCATGTACAGTGGGACCCTGCGAAAGAAACCTTGAGACCAACCAGGTTATTGTCAGGCCGTTAATTCCTCGCGTTCCGCCCAATGCTCTTTTGCCTGTGCCACAGTTGATTCGGCCGACGTTCGCGCTGGTTACCACGCAGAGTTCGCGCGGTGGAACGCGTACCGAATTTGGCGATCTGCCATTATTCGACCTAGCGGTACTGCCATGGATCAACAGGGAAAAGACCGGGTTTTTAGTTGGCGCCGGCCCTACCTTTGTTTTTCCGACTGCCACATCCACCAGCGCCGGACAGGGAGCCTGGCAGGCAGGCCCCGCCCTCGGCGCCATCTACAGCGGCATTCCCGGCCTCCTGTTGGGATTCGTAGCTCAGAATCCGGTCTCGTTCGCTTACACGTCGCCGAGCAGGCCACCTCAAAACACTTTCACCTTTCAGCCCGTGCTGGCGCTTCACTTATGGGACAAATGGTACTTGCGATCGGCCGAAGCGAACTGGGCCGTCGGGTGGCATCGCCATTCGCCGACAATATTGCCACTAAGCCTCGGACTCGGACGGACCCTGGTACGTCCTGGATTGCCTCCGATGAGCTTTTTCGTAACCGGCCAATGGACGCTTTACCGACAGTTCGCGCCGATATCGCCGCAAACGACCATAAACTTCGGTGTAACTTTTGCCTTTCCACAATTCGAAAAGCTTTTTAAGCTTTGAATTTCATACCGTTCGAAGACCGGGATAATAATCGGTTCTTTGCATAACGCTCAGCGCCCTTTTTGCGGCGGCAAAATGAGCAACGGCCTCGCGAACAGGCAGGCGCCCGATTGAGCGCCTGCTTGTCGATGGTCCTCCGCCAAATCTTCTATGGAGGTTAATCTGGATGAGCAGCAAAGCATATTCGCCGATAACCTTGATAGCGGCTGCGTGCATTATACTTGGCGCGCAAACAAAGACATATGCAGAGAATCCAGCCCCCGTACTGTCTCCGAATGACCGAAAGGCGATCGTGAAACTGTTGGGCCCGGACGTTGTCGGCGACGCAGTCCCAAGCAAACCCATCGATGATCCTTCGACCTTGTTTCCTTTTCACAACAACGCCTCTAGCTACCGATTCACTTCGGGCAAGAACGTTGGCAAGAGACAGGCTGAAACGCTTACGAGAGTCGAACGCCCCGGCGGCAGAGCCGCGTGGCGTCTGGAGATGACGCCTTCACTCGTTGGCTTCGTCAAGCAAACGACCGACGGAGACATTGTTATGTCTGCAGTTGCAGATACGGGCGAGGGCGCCCTGGTCGTGACGGAGCCGGCCAACCCTTTTTTGCCCAAAGGCATGAAACCGGGGGAGACGCGATCCTATTCTCAACAGGTATCGGTACGTTACCTCGACGATCTTTCCAACGAGTGCTATTCGGGAATCCTCAAGAGCGACTATACTTACGTGGGGACCTTCCGCGTCAAAGTCCCTGCTGGAACATTCGACGCGGTTCTCATGCGGAGCCGGGTGGATGGTAAAATTGGCCCGGCCCATACGCGCGGCACCAGTTACAGTTTATTTGCGCCGGGTATCGGCTTGATCGCCATGATCCTGCAGCAGAAGATAACAGCCTTTTGGATTTACAACGTCGATGGCGCCGGCGGCAAAATACTTCTGTCGAAATAGGCCAAAGTGGCTCTACCCCTTCGGGTATCTATTCCATTCGTGACTTAGTGTCTGCCGGCGTTTCGGTTCATTTTTCCATCCCAGAGTTATTCGGGCCGCCCTTCATGACCTGGGGGCGGTCGAAAACGATCAGGCTTTGGGTTCGGGGCCGAAACGCATTGCACCGCGCCGGCCAGTTCATGTTTGTGCCGGCCAAGCGTTACGCGCGACGGCTGAGCCTCCAGTGGTTCTTTGCCGCAAACTCTTCCGGTGTCAGATGACCGAGACCTGAATGCGGCCGAGTCCTTTATTCGGACAACACCACCGTTCTAATTGGAGAGCCGTCATTGAGCGAGCTGTAATTGTTGTCTATGGTCACGTTGCCGCTTAACGCCAGCGTGTCGGCGACTAGTATCGTGTAGCCGTTCGCGCTGCTGTTTCCGAAGTAAGTGAGCGGGGAATTCGGCATATAGATCGCGCCGTCGTACGTGGTACTGGAATTCCCTCCGACCGTGTTCATCAAACTGCTTTTGACGGAACGATCGGTGAAGAAGAGCATCGACTCCATCGGGTCCGAGGTCGGCGCGCTAAGATTGACCTGTACGTTCCCACTAAGAGTGATAGGAGCATACTCGCTGTATCCCTGTGTGTTGTAGAAAGTCACGCCGGTGCCGGTAATCGTATGGCCGCCCGATGCGCTCAAGCCTCCGCCGTTGAGGATGTAGGTACCGGAATTAAATGTGACGTTGACGCCGCCTTTGATTGTTATTCCGCCGCAGTATACGCCGGGATTCAGGGTTACGTTTCCATTCCCGCCGACAGTAGTGTTTTTGTAATCGCAGGCGGAGGAGGAGAAACTCGGCGGATTGAAGTACGCGAGCGGGTCCCCGGTAGCGATAATCCCTGTGTGAGGCGGAGGATTGAAAGTCGCCGTTCCTACCGTGTAGCCGCCCACGATGCCGACAGGCGTGTTGAAGGTCGCGGCGCCGCCCGACACGCTCAGAGCTGTGGAGCTGGTCGAATCGATGAGCATCCCGCAGGAGCCGGAAACGGTGATGCTCCCGTTGCCTGTCACTGCTCCGCTGACCGTTGGGTCCAGCGCGTACACGCAACCACTGGCGTTTGCTTGACCCGCCACGGCTCGCGCCGCCACGTTCACAGTCTTGATCCCGATAACCGGCAGGAAAAATGTCGGCTCGGGTTTGGCGACGATTGCCTCGACGTATTCTTCGTCTCCCGAGTACTGTCCTGCGGTCGGCGGATTGTTCACGGTTACGGTGACCGAGCTCGTGCCGTCGGTATAGCCGTTCAGCGCTGCATCGGCGCGTGCCGCTGAGACCGTGTCGCCGTAGTTGAGTTCTGCAGCGCCGGCCAAAGCCGCACTATCAGCCGCGGACTGCATCTTGTGGCGTTCCAAGTGCAAAAGACCGAGATCGCCGGCCGTCCCCACGCTCGCCAGGATCACAACGATTGCTGCGGCTACCAGTGTCCAGACCTGCCCCGACTCGGATTTGAAACATCCTCGTTTCATCGCACCTTCACCCGGCGCTGAAAGCTGAGGGTACGCGAGAGCAAAAGCTGTACCGTGTATCTATATTTAGCTACATTCGGCAGCGTCACCATCGCTTTGCAGCCGCTTTGGACGTTTTGTTGTGAATTGTAGAGATTTGTTACAACTTGGAGACTTGGCTGCGCGCGAAGTCCAATCAATTTGGACCTCGCGGTGCGACGATGCTATCGCGATGACGCTGGGCTGTCCGTTGAATGTCGGTCGGCGGCCGACGCTAGGCCTCCGCGCTGCAGATCGCGTACAGCACTGAACGACCCGGTAGACACAACTTTCAGGCGCAAACCGGCTTGGGTGCCGTCCCCGTCGCGGATATACTCGAGCGGTGAAACGGACGAATTTTCCCTGTGCATCTCGGCGATAGCCGGACCGGTTGGGGTCCTGCCCCCCGACCAGAGAAAAAGACATACAGCACGTTGATGATGAATTTTTTGACGCAGTGTGTTCGGTTCATCTCAACCGTGACTCTGT
>Ga0335069_10000282_pt1 | contig 89214 bp, 79 predicted proteins | sample Lox_Sample_11_FD_206714 | JGI IMG/M metagenome (GOLD analysis project Ga0335069, IMG submission 206714) | Soil microbial communities from Loxahatchee National Wildlife Refuge, Florida, United States - Lox_Sample_1.1 | ecosystem: Environmental > Terrestrial > Soil > Wetlands | place: USA... | reverse complement strand
TGGAGAATCCAAATTCAGGTTATAAGATTCGCCATAAGGAAGGCTATTTCCCCGTAGCCCCAAATGACAGCCAGCAGGATTTGCGCAGTGAAATGGTAATCAATATGCAGAATATTGGAATGCAGATAGAAGCGCATCACCATGAAGTGGCCACCGCCGGACAGGCAGAAATAGATATGCGGTTTTCTCCAATGGTTGAAATGGCCGATAATCTGTTGAAATTTAAATATATCATTAAAAATACCGCCAAAAAATACGGCAAAACCGTAACGTTCATGCCCAAACCTTTGTTTGGCGACAACGGCAGCGGCATGCATGTGCACGTTTCTCTCTGGAAGGGTGGAAAAAACCTTTTTGCAGGTAAGGGCTATGCCGGTCTTTCGGAAATGGCTTTGTTTGCCATCGGTGGAATATTGAAACATGCGCCGGCTTTATTGGCTTACACCAGTCCCACAACCAACAGTTACAAGAGGCTGGTGCCGGGTTATGAAGCCCCGGTCAATCTTGCCTATTCCAAGCGTAACCGCAGCGCCGCTGTTCGTATCCCCATGTATTCCACGTCGCCCAACTCCAAGCGTCTGGAATTCCGCTGTCCCGATCCATCCTGTAATCCTTATCTGGCTTTCGCGGCTATTGCTATGGCTGTTGCAGATGGTATTCAAAACAAAATTGATCCGGGCAAACCGTTGGATACAAATATATATGAACTGCCTCCGGAAGAAGCGGCCAAAGTTCCGACAACACCAGGTTCTTTACGCGAGGCACTGAATTTCCTGACTAAGGATCATAAATTCCTGCTCAAGAATGATGTCTTTACACAAGATGTAATTGACACCTGGATTGAATACAAGATGAAGAATGAAGTGGAAGCTATGGATCTGCGTCCGCATCCATATGAGTTTGCTCTTTACTACGATATGTAAATTACAAAAAAGGAACGGTCATCTTGAATAAAAATTTGTTACGATGACCGTTCCTTTCATCTTTAATCATTGACGAGACCGGAAAAAAAAGATAAACACTTCCCACCGATGAGGCGCGTGTGTTACCTGAAGAAGCCTCAAGATATTAGTTCTGCCGGGGGATAAATTCCTAACAATGTCACTCTTAAGAAAAGAACGTAGATCTTTGCTAGTCCTGGAAGATGGCAGCGTTTTCGAAGGGACTGCCTTTGCGGGCAAGGGCGAAACGATGGGTGAAGTTGTTTTTAATACAGGCATGACCGGCTATCAAGAAGTCATTACCGACCCTTCGTATAAAGGCCAGATTGTCACCATGACGTATCCTCTTGTCGGCAACTACGGTATAAATGAAGAGGATATGGAATCCGCGAGCATTCATTTGGAAGGGTTCATCGTCAAGGAATATCAACCTAACCCCAGTAACTGGCGGATGCGCCAAAGCCTCAAATCATTTTTGGAAGATCACGGAAAAATTGGTTTGGAGGGTATAGACACCCGCGCTTTAACGCGTCGCCTGCGCCTGTCGGGCTCCATGAAAGGGATTATTTCCACCGAAACGAAAGACATTCCCGAATTGCTGGCTAAAGTTCAAGCTTATCCTGGGCTTATCGGGCGAGATCTGGTGAGGGAAGTCTCCTGCTTAAAGCCTTATTTATGGAAAAAAGGTGCTCCTTCTCAAAGTAAAATACCCGCCAGAAAACCGGCAAAGAAGCTTCGCGTCGTTGTTCTGGATTGTGGAGTCAAATATAATATTTTGCGTCTGCTGGAAAATAATGGCTGTCAAGTTATTGTTGTCCCGGCTTTTTCTACCAGTGATGAAATTCTGGCTTTTAAGCCGGACGGCGTTCTGCTTTCCAACGGCCCCGGTGATCCGGCTGCTCTGCCCTACATAGTAGATGCGGCGCGTACCGTTATCGGTAAGATTCCTGTCTTTGGCATTTGTCTGGGGCATCAGATTATAGGTCAGGCGATCGGCGGATATACTGAAAAACTAAAATTTGGTCATCATGGCATTAATCAGCCTGTGAAAAATGTGGATACAGGCAGAATCGAAATCACTTCACAAAATCACGGCTTTGTTGTCGATCCGCAATCGGTGGATAAAAAAGCTGAAAAAACTTATCATAATTTAAACGACAGAACATCCGAAGGCATGCAAATGCCTTTGGCAATGAGCGTGCAGTATCATCCTGAAGCTGCACCCGGACCGCACGATACGGAATATTTGTTTTTGCAGTTCATTCAAATGATGCAAAAAACAAAGGGGAAGGCACAATGATATTAATCATTGATTTTGGCTCCCAGTATAACCAATTGATTGCCCGGCGGGTAAGGGAAAACAATGTTTATTGCCAGATTGAGCCGCCTGCCATTTCTTTAGCCGCCATTAAAAATCTTCGACCCGAAGGAATAATTTTATCGGGCGGTCCGGCCAGCATTTACACCAAAGGATCGCCGCGCGTAGATAGGGGCATCTTCAGTCTGGGCATCCCGATTCTCGGTATCTGTTACGGTCTGCAATATATGGTGGATTCATTAGGCGGCAAGGTTATTGGTTCGACTAAGCGCGAGTACGGATTTGCCGAACTGAATATCAAAAAGCAAAAAGGGATCTTTTCCGGCGTGTCTAAAAAAACACAGTGCTGGATGAGTCATGGCGATTCTATCGGTATACTGCCAGCGGGATTTATCATTACCGCAACCACCGCAAATACGCCTGTGGCGGCGGCCGAAGATGCGTCGCGAAATTTTTACGGCCTGCAATTTCATCCTGAAGTTGTTCATACTAGGGATGGGAAGAAAATGCTGGCTAATTTCCTGTTTACGATTTGCCATTGCAAAAAATCATGGTCAATGAAATCTTTTGTTGTCCATGCCGTGGACGAAATTCGTCAGCAGGTGGGATCACAGAAGGTTATACTGGGACTTTCCGGCGGGGTTGATTCTTCCGTTGCCGCTGTCTTGCTGCACAGGGCAATCGGGAAACAACTTACCTGCGTTTTTGTGGATAACGGCGTTCTCAGGGCCGGTGAAGCCGAGCGCGTTATAGATATGTTTAAAAAAAACCTGCAAATCAACCTGAGGTTTGCGCGGTCGGGAAAACTATTTTTAAAAAAGTTAAAAGGTGTGACTGATCCTGAAAGAAAACGAAAGATTATCGGCAATACATTTATTGAAGTGTTTGATCAGGAAGCGCGTAAAATTAAAAATGTGAAATTTCTGGCGCAGGGAACGTTGTATCCCGACCTGATTGAATCCCGTTCCGCATTTGGCGGGCCAAGCGCGGTCATCAAATCGCATCATAATGTCGGCGGTCTGCCTAAAAAAATGAATCTTAAACTGGTTGAGCCGCTCAAACACTTATTCAAAGATGAAGTGCGCCTCCTGGGGAAAGAACTGGGTCTTGCCGATGACGTGGTGTGGCGGCAGCCTTTTCCGGGGCCCGGGCTGGCGATTCGCATTATCGGTGAAGTGACACCGCAGCGATTATCTGTATTGCGTAGTGCCGATACAATTTTGCTGGAAGAAATACGCGCAAATAATCTTTACTACAAACTATGGCAATCTTTTGCCGTACTTTTACCTATAAAAAGCGTGGGCATTATGGGAGATCAGCGCACCTACGAAAATATTCTGGCGATTCGGGCTGTCACCAGTGATGACGCCATGACGGCTGACTGGGCGCAATTGCCGCATGATATTCTGGCGCGGATTTCTAATCGAATTATTAATGAAGTGCGCGGCGTTAACAGGGTTGTTTATGACATAAGTTCCAAACCGCCCAGTACGATTGAGTGGGAGTAATAAAGAAATATTATTTCAACATCCTCAATAGGGGTGGGGAAATAGGCTAAATTAAGAATTCAACATATTGGTAAAAATAAGTGCCAAAACGAACCGACATCAAAAAAATACTGCTTATCGGGTCCGGCCCGATCATTATCAGCCAGGCCTGTGAATTCGATTATTCCGGAACGCAAGCCTGCAAGGCTCTGCGCGAAGAAGGCTATGAGGTTGTTTTAATCAACAGCAATCCGGCAACGATCATGACCGATCCGGAAATGGCTGACCGCACTTATGTGGAGCCGATTACGCCCGAAGCGGTGGAAAAAATTATTGCCCGTGAACGGCCGGACGCTCTGCTTCCTACCTTAGGCGGACAAACTGGATTAAATACCGCCGTTGCCGTGGCGGAAAGCGGTGTGCTGAAAAAATACGGTGTGGAAATGATCGGGGCGTCGCTGGATGTTATCCATAAAGCGGAAGACCGGGAAAAATTTCGCTATGCTATGGAAAAAATCGGATTGCGCGTGCCCAAAAGCGGCTTTGCCCGATCGATGAATGAAGTCCTGAAAATTGCAGAGGATATTGGATTCCCCATTATCGTCCGCGCGTCATTTACTCTCGGCGGAACAGGCAGCGGTGTGGCTTATAATCGTGAAGAGCTGATGGAAATCGCCAAGACGGGGCTGGATGCCAGCATGATTACCGAAGTGATGATTGAAGAATCGGTGCTGGGCTGGAAAGAATACGAATTGGAAGTGATGCGCGATAAGGCCGATAATGTTGTCATCATCTGTTCAATTGAAAATTTCGATGCCATGGGTGTCCATACGGGTGAATCCATTACCGTTGCCCCGGCGCAGACCCTGACGGATAAGGAATATCAGATGATGCGTAATGCCTCTATCGCCATCATGCGGGAAATCGGCGTGGAAACAGGCGGCTCCAATGTACAATTTGCCGTTCATCCGAAAACCGGCGAAATGATTGTTGTTGAAATGAATCCCCGTGTTTCACGTTCATCGGCGCTGGCCTCCAAAGCCACAGGTTTTCCCATCGCTAAAATTGCCGCAAAGCTTGCTGTCGGCTATACGCTGGATGAGATTCCCAATGACATTACCCGCGAAACGATGGCATCATTTGAGCCGACGATAGATTATTGTGTCGTAAAAATTCCCCGCTGGACATTTGAAAAATTTCCGGAAACGGAAGATTTTTTAACGACATCGATGAAGTCTGTCGGAGAGACGATGGCCATCGGACGGACTTTTAAGGAGGCTTTGCAAAAAGCGATTCGCTCGCTGGAAATCGGCCGCTTCATTCTGGGGCAGGCATTGCCTGCCGGTTTAAAAGATCCGCATGAATTTCTCAAAAGCAAATTGATCAAACCCAATTCTTTAAGATTGTTTTATATCGCCGCGGCGATACAAAACGGGATGACCATTGAAGAACTTTATCAATTAACTAAAATTGATCCATGGTTTTTGCATCAGATCAGGGAAATCGTGGAAGCCGGGGAAGAGTTAAAAAAATCGCTTCCTTCCGTTGAATTGCTTAAACAGGCAAAGAAAATGGGATTTGCCGATCGCGCCCTGGCATCTTTCTGGGGAATGACTGAACTCGAAATTCGTAAGTGGCGTGAAAAAGTGAATATTACCCCCGTATATAAACTTGTGGATACCTGCGCGGCGGAATTTGAAGCCTACACACCCTATTATTACTCAACTTACGAAACAGAAACCGAAACCAGGCCGTCAACCAAAAAGAAAATTGCGATCATCGGCGGCGGACCTAACCGCATAGGCCAGGGCATTGAATTTGATTATTGTTGCGTCCACGCGTCGTTTGCCTTGCGCGAAGAAGGTTGTGAAAGCATCATGATCAACTCCAATCCCGAAACGGTCAGCACCGATTATGACACATCCGACAAACTTTTCTTTGAACCCGTAACGCTGGAAGATGTTTTAAATATCATTCAGGCCGAAAGGCCCGAAGGCGTGATTGTCCAGTTTGGCGGCCAGACACCGCTTAATCTCGCGCGCGGTCTGGAAGCGGCGGGTGTGCCCATTATCGGAACAACTCCCGATGCCATTGACCGAGCGGAAAATCGCGACCGCTTTCAGGAAATTGTTCACAAACTAAATCTTAACCAGCCTGATAATGACACGGCGATGGATGTGGAGAAGGCTCTGGTTGCCGCCGAACGAATTGGCTATCCGGTGCTGGTGCGCCCGTCTTACGTATTGGGCGGCCGGTCCATGGAAATTGTCTACGATCCGGAAACGCTGCGCGGTTTCATGGCCAAAGCGCTGCTTGTTTCTCCCGGCCATCCCATTTTGATCGATAAATTTTTGGAAGATGCTGTTGAAATAGACGTAGATGCCATAAGCGACGGCACGACGACGGTTGTTGCCGGAATCATGGAACATATCGAGGAAGCAGGCATTCATTCGGGAGACAGCGCCTGTATTTTACCGCCGCTGTCCCTTGCTCCCGATATACTTGAGCTTATCGAAAAACAAACAAAACTGCTGGCCGCGGAACTCAATGTTATCGGCCTGATGAATATTCAATACGCCATTAAAGACGGCAAATTATATGTGCTGGAAGTAAATCCCCGCGCGTCGCGCACGGTTCCTTTTGTCAGCAAAGCCATCGGCGTGCCTCTGGCGAAACTGGCGACAAAAGTAATGATCGGTAAAACTTTAAAAGAACTTGGTTTTATCAAAACAATAATACCCAGGCATGTTTCAGTGAAAGAAGCCGTTTTCCCGTTTAACCGTTTTCCCGATGTGGATATTCTGTTGGGGCCGGAAATGAAATCAACAGGCGAGGTTATGGGAATAGATCATTCCTTTGGTCTGGCCTTTGCCAAATCGCAATTGGCGTCCGGATTTAAAATGCCGATTAAAGGCAGTGTATTTATCAGCGTGAATGATTATTATAAGGACAAGATCGTTGCGGTTGCGAAATCTTTTTGTGAGATGGGATTTAAAATTGTGGCGACAAGCGGCACGGCCAGACATCTGAAAGCGCATGGTATTGACGCTCAAGTTATTTTTAAAGTCAGTGAAGGAAGGCCGCATATCGTTGATTTGATAAAAAACGGCGATATCCAAATGGTAATCAATACAAGCCTGGGGCGTAAATCCTCAAAAGATGCTTATCATATCAGACGGGGCGCGCTTATTTATAATATTCTTTATACCACAACCATAGCAGGCGCGCGCGCCTTGTGTGAAGCGGTAGCGGCAATTATTGCCGAGGACTGGCAGGTATGTCCGTTGCAGGAATATCACGGGAAATAATACCCAAACATTGCCCATCCCTTGAAGGGAGAGGCAACAGGAAGTTTATCAGGAGAAATGCAATGTCATGCTTATTCGATGAAACTTTAAATGAATCAGGCCGGCCCCGTGAAGAATGCGGCATTTTTGCCATTTACGGCCATGAGGACGCGGCAAGATTAGCATTTTTCGGTCTATTTGCCCTGCAGCATCGCGGTCAGGAATCAGCCGGTATTGTCTGTTCCGACGGTTGCAATGTATCGGAACACAAAGGCATGGGACTGGTTTCCGAAGTTTTCAAAGAGGCAACTCTGCAAAAACTTCTGGGCAATCTGGCCATAGGGCATGTCCGTTATTCCACGACCGGGTCCTCCACCCTTTCCAATGCCCAGCCCTTTTTAGTTCATTTTGGCGAAGAATATTACGCGCTGGGGCATAACGGCAATATTGTCAACGCGCAGAAATTGCGTGAAGAATTGGAAAGCAGCGGCTCTATTTTTCAATCCACCATGGACAGCGAAGTCATCATCCATTTGATGGCGCGAAATTTGAAAAATGGTCTGGAAAATGCTCTGGCCTCCGCGCTTTCACGCCTGGAAGGCGCTTACAGTCTGATCATGCTGACCCGCGATAAAATTATTGCCGCCCGCGATCCGCGGGGATTTAGACCGCTCGCGCTGGGAAAGCTCAACGGCAGTTGGGTTATTGCCTCGGAGACCTGCGCTTTTGATTTAGTTGGCGCGCAGTATTTACGCGATGTCGAACCCGGTGAGATCCTCATCATCGATTCGAAAGGCTGCAAGAGTCTGAAACCTTTTACGCCCGTCAAACATTGCCACTGCATTTTTGAACTGATTTATTTTGCCCGTCCCGACAGTCAGATATTCGGCCAGAATGTTTATCTTTACCGCAAAAGACTGGGGCATGAACTGGCGCGTGAATACTCTCCGGATGTGGATATCATCATGCCCTTTCCCGACTCCGGCGTTTACGCCGCCCTGGGTTACGCGGAAGAAAGCGGCGTTCCCTTTGAGATGGGCATGATTCGTAATCACTACATCGGCAGAACTTTTATCCAGCCGACCCAGCTGATGCGCGATTTCGGCGTAAGAGTAAAATTAAATCCGGTAAGGGAGTTATTAGCCGGCAAAAAAGTGATGATTGTGGAAGATTCAATTATCCGCGGCACCACCAGCCGTAATCGTGTGCAAAATCTGCGCGGTATCGGAATGAAGGAAATTCACATGGTCATCAGCTGTCCGCCGACAGTCTATCCCTGTCCCTACGGCATTGATTTTTCATCCAAGGGGGAATTGATCGCCGCGAAGAAAGAAAACGAAAAAGCCATTGCCGAATTCATCGGTCTTGATTCATTGCACTATTTGACTGTGGAAGGCATGATCAAGGCCACCGGTTTGACCAAAGATTGCTTTTGCCTGGCATGCTTTAGCGGTAATTATCCGATTGCGCCGCCGGAGAAGATTGACAAGTTTTGCATGGAACTAAAATAGCATCACAGGGCTGTTGAAAAACGCCCATCTGCGGCGTTCCGCTTCGCCCTTCGGCATTGCGGCGTATGAAAAAATACGCCTCACTTCTCAGGGCTTGCGTGCCTTGCATCTGAGCATTTTTGAACAGCCCTTGACATTGTTCGTCCGCTTTAAGATCAAAGCGCTATTTTTATTGGCTGCCTCGTTATCCAAAAAAATCGAAACGGTATATAAAGTTAAAATTCTTCTAAAAATATCCTTTACAAAAAAATCAGATTTGTTACGCTTTTATCCAACAAACAAAAAATATTTGTTAGATTAGGGTTATGAAAATAATTATTCTAATTATTATGGTTTTAACAATTTTATTGCTTCCTTTTCGACGTCGTTTTAACAATATCGAAAAGATAAGGGAATTAAATAGGCATCATCTTCTATTAGTTCGTTTTATATACTTAGGACTAGCAATACTTTGGTTGTTCCTTAATGAGAATAATATTATCTTTAGTAAGTATGACGCTCTTAGAATTGGCGTACCTGTTTTATGGTATGTAATGTTACCAACAATATTTCTTTTATTTTATGCAATTTTCCCGCTAAATCAAATATGGATATTATCCGCATCTATTCTATTGCTTGGCTGTGGAATGCATATACAAAAAAGTATCTCACATGTACTTTCAGATTTTAATGCAAAAACGGATATGTTAGGTTTCATATTGATGACATTTTATGATTTGTTTTTTCCGGTACTATGCATAGTCATTTTGTACTTATTGGGCCCGTACTTAAAAAAAATAATACAACATAATAACAATATGATTGAATCTGAATGATAACTCAATCACATTATAAAAAACCGATTTTTGGAAATTTTTTGAAATTCACTAAAATTAATGCAACAGAGATTAAAAATAAATTTGTTATTTCTAATAACGGCAATGTTTTTGGGAGGCTGTAATATGCAGAACAAATTTCTTTATTTCCCCGAACCGCAGTGGCCTACTCCCGGAGGGCTTGAATATGAAAAAATGAAAATATGGCAGGAGGCAAACGGTGATTATCAGGGACTGATTGACGCTCATGAAAAACCTGCTCCAAATGGGACAATGGTTCTTTTTCACGGCAACGGCGGCACGGCGCTCGACAGAGGATTTTATTTTGCACCCTTTGAAGAACTCGGCTTTCGGGTGATTCTTGCCGAATATCCCGAATACGGGGGCCGTCCCGGTAAGGTGGGCGAAAAGCCGTTTGTCGCGGCAGGCGTGGAAACGGTTCGTCTGGCGTTTGAACAATATGGGGAGCCGCTTTACCTGGTTGGAGAATCCCTGGGCTGCGGCGTTGCCGCCGCTGTTGCCAAACAAACCTCAACGCCCATCGCCGGTATCATATTAATTACCCCCTGGGATACGCTGGCTTCTGTCGCCAAGTCTATGTTCCCTTTTCTTCCCGTGAAACTCGTTTTGACCGACAAGTATGACAGCATTGAAAATCTGAAATCTTTTAAAAATAAAATTTCCGTTGTGGGAGCACAACGTGACGAAATTCTGCCGATTAAGCATGCGATCAATTTGTATGATGCGCTTCCCGAAGGCAGGAAGCGCATGTGGATCATCAAAGGCGCCGGCCATAACGACTGGCCGATGTATGCTGATCCGTTATTATTTAAAGAAATAACCGATTTTGTCAGGATTGATAAGCCATAGACACACCCATTCAGAGTCTTAAAAATTTTTAGTGGTGGAAAACAAATCAAAGAGAATATATAAGCCAATAAAACACTAAGGAGGAAAACGCCCATTTACCGCCGAGTAACTTTAACGCGGGTGCTGCAAACCAGCGCCCTGATGATTTTAATTTTTCTCGCGATTTGTGTCGCTTCTCTTTTAGCCGGAAGCGTCTATATTGCTCCGGGAAATGTTTTCGGCTCCCTGGTCCATGCTCTTACGGGACAGTTGTCTTTATCTTCCGAAGACGAGTTAATTATATTATCAGTGCGCCTGCCGCGGATTATTTTCGCCGGAATTGTGGGCGCGTCCCTTTCTTTGGGCGGAGTCGTTTTTCAGGCGATCCTGCGCAATCCACTGGCTGATCCCTATATTTTGGGCATATCGGGCGGTTCTGCTCTCGGAGCGATTATAGGAATCCTTCTCGGCGCGAGTTCCCTTTATTTGGGAGTGCCGCTTTTGGCTTTTGTGGGAGCGCTGGCCACAGTTTTTTTAGTATTTATTGTTGCCGGCGGCACGCGCGGGCCTCTTATGGATAATTCGCTTTTACTTTCCGGCGTTGTCGTGAATGCTTTTTTTTCCGCGGCCATCCTTTTTTTTCTCTCGATTGTCAATAGTATGGAACTGCGCAGCATCACATTCTGGCTGATGGGCGATCTTTCCCGCGCGTCTATTAAGGAAATATGCATTGCGGCCATCTGCCTGATGATTGGGTTTATACTGCTTTACGCGCAGGCGCGGAAACTGAACATCATTGTGCAGGGCGAAGAAACTGCCATGCATTTGGGTGTAAATATAGAAAGAACAAAGCAATGGCTGCTTGTCGTAACCTCGCTTATTATTTCCGTCGCGGTAGCTTTAGCCGGTATCATCGGTTTTGTGGGCATTATGGTGCCGCATTTGATGCGGCTTGTCTATGGTTCCGATCACCGTTTGCTATTGCCCGTGTCGGCTCTGTTTGGCGCGTCTTTTTTGATTGTTGCCGATACCATAGCCAGAGTTGTTTTCGCCCCTGCTGAATTGCCTGTCGGCGTTATAACGGCGCTTTGCGGCGCGCCGTATTTCATCTTTCTGTTGAAAAGGAATGCGCGTTAACCATGTCCATCATCAACGCCCAAAATATAAATTTCAGTTATCCCGCGAAACCCGTGATGGAGGATGTTTCATTTACGATTGATGAATCGCAAATCGTTGCAATTATCGGCCCCAACGGTTCCGGCAAAACAACTCTTTTAAAAATTATTAACGGCACGCTTTTCCCCGATGCCGGACAAATGCTTATTGACGGCAAGGAAACAAGGCGGTGGTCACGAAAGGAAATCGCGCGAAAAGTAGCCATTGTGCCTCAGGAGACGTCAGTCGTATTTCCTTTTTACGCGGAGGAAATTGTGCTGATGGGACGCTTTCCGCATTTTAGCAGGTACCGTTTTGAGGATAAAAAAGATTATCGGATCGTCCATGAAGCCATGGAAAAAACAGACTCGCTTGCCTTTGCCGCACGTCGTTTTGACGAGCTGAGCGCCGGAGAGCGCCAACGAGTCCTGATTGCCCGCGCTCTGGCTCAGGAGCCGAAAATACTGCTTTTGGATGAAAGCACCGTTTTTTTGGATCTGAAACATCAGGCTCAGTTTTTAGCATTGCTTAAGCAGTTAAACACAGCGCAACAACTAATCGTAATTTTTGTCACTCACGATATCAATCTGGCCGCGCAAAACGCAAACCGGATAATTTTACTTGATTCCGGGAAAGTTTATGCTATAGGAATGCCCGCGGAAGTTATTACCGCGGCGAACATAAAAGAGGTTTATGATGTCGAAGTCGGGATTGATTCAAATCCGCATGACGGGTTGCCCCGCGTGACGTTACTGACCTGAATCAGCAATGATTACCAAAAAAGGAAGCCGGTTAAAATCCGGCGCTGCCCCGCAACTGTAAGCGGAACGAAATCCACGTTAATCCACTGATGCATTTTGGCGTTGGGAAGGAGTGGAGATTAGGGAGCCGCAAGTCAGGAAACTTTATGGTAGTCCAACTTACTTATTCCCGAGGGGGAAAGGAGAAGCTCCATGAAGAAAGTCTTATTTTTAGTTCTGTTGTTTTCCGTAGTCAGTTTTTCACAATTACAAGCCCAGAGCAAAAATTATAATGCCCCTGACGCATCTGTCGCATCTGATACCGAGGGTAAAAATGATTATGCGCCCGATGCCGTTGTGACCATGGGAGAAGTTGTCGTTACCGCAACACGCGACGCGCAGGAAGTCCGCAAGACTCCGGCCAATGTTTCTGTCATTACCGCCGAAGAAATTAAAGAATCCGGGGCGACAACGCTACCAGAAGTTCTGGAAAATATTGAAAGCGTCCAGTTCAGAAGTTTAAGCGGTAATGCTTCTCAGGCGTATGTCGATGTGCGTGGTATCGGGGGCGATAATCCTTACGGAAAAACATTGGTTATGTTGGATGGCCGCCGTTTAAATCGTACAGATATGGCCTCAATAGACTGGATGGAAATACCCCTCAATACAATAGAAAAAATCGAGATCGTTCGGGGACCCAGTAGTGTTCTTTACGGTGACGCGGCGATTAGCGGCGTAATTAACATTATTACGAAGAAAGGACAGGGGGAACCGAAATTTAACGCGTCTATGCTTGCGGGGAGCTATGGACTCAACGATGAACGGATTGGCGTAACAGGCGCCACAGGTAAATGGACATATGCCGTAAACGGAGAAAATAATTTTAGTTTCGGTTATAGGGAGCGTTCAAAATATTCAGCACAGGGCGGCGGCTTAGATCTGGGATATTCCGCCAGCGATTTGTTGAATGTTTCATTGGATATATCTTTTAATAAAGACGATTATCAAATGCCCGGCGCTCTGACGCAGGCACAGATGTCGCAAAATCCGCAACAATATCAAAATTATCCACCGGAATTGTTTGGCACCTCAACTCCCAATGATGACGGTTCGAATAAATATGCCAATGTCAATTTGGGCGTTAAATCATTCTTTGGATCCTGGGGACAAATGGAAGTCAATTTTCTCTATGGTAAAAAAGATATGCAAGTTAATATGGATTCATGGTTTTTATATTCCGACACAATGGCCGATACATACGGCATTACACCCAAATATGTTCTGGCCAAAAACATATTCGGTTTCGATAATAAAGTTGTTGTCGGAGTGGATTATTATAACGAACCCTACGAAAAAGATTTTTATAATGACAGGGAGAGAACGATAAAATTAAGCACGGCAAATTTTATTCGGGAGTCTCTGGGATACTATATCCGCGATGAATTCAGCATATTGAAGAACCTGATTCTAAGCGGTGGTTACCGATCCGAACGGACATACATCAGCGGTTCAAATAATGATTTTTTCAATCCCGGCAATAGTTTTAGCAATACGAAAAATGTTTATGACGCCGATGCTTATGAAGCGGGATTGACCTGGCTCTGGGGAAAGAAATCGAAAGTGTTTGCAAAGTATGCGACTGTTTACCGCATTCCTTTTCTCGATGAAATAGCCTGTTTTAATGGCTTCAATGAAGGAACCTTATTTAACACCAGTTTGAAACAAGAAAGAGGAATCAGTATGGAAACGGGGACCGAGTTTTATCCTCTGGAAAATCTAAAAATAGGACTGACCCTTTTTAGAATGGATATGGCAGATGAAATTATGTGGGTTAATACGTCTCCTGCCACCGGCGAAAATCAGAATATCGAAAGCACACGCCATAATGGTGCAGAAATTTCTGCTTCATATCTGTGGGAAAAATATGCGCGATTCTATGGTAATTTTACTTATCAGGAAGCCACCTATGAGAATGGCGCTAACAACAAGAAAGAATTATGGCTTGTACCCAACCGGATGGCAACAATGGGTATGGAGATATATCTTCCTTATAATCTAATGTTTCGACCTGAAATTCATTATGTTGGGGATTGTTTCCTTTCTCAGGATTATGAGAACGTCGGTGATAAATTAAGCAGCTACACCCTGATCAACATGTATCTTTCCTATAAGCCGTCTTTCTGGAAAATCCACATGACGGCCTTCCTGGGTGCGGAAAATCTTGGAAATGTAAAATATGCTTCATTCGGTTCGTATAATGTTCCGTCATACGGAGTCGGCGCTCCAAGTACCTATTATCCAATGCCGGGGGTAACATATAAAGGCGGTATTTCCTTCGAGTTTTAATGTTGTTACGTTACTTAGGCGGCAGGAGCTTTGAACGCCTGCCGCTCTACCATTCTGATAATTTTTTTCTTCATCTATCATGGTTATTTTTGATAGATTTATAAATACGTTTCGGTTAAGTTGCGGTTTGAAAATTGACCTCCGGCAAACGGATTGATTATCAAAGCATTTATATTTGCTGTATTTTATAGAAGATTGACGGAGAATGAAAATTTCTATGGCAGCTGAAAAAACATCAACAAAAGGTCTGGTTTACGCGTCTGTATTTGGAGCTCTTACCGCTGCAGGGGCTTTTATTGTTATTCCTATGCCGCTTGTGCCGATTACCGCGCAAACTTTTTTTATGAATGTTGCCGCGATTCTTCTGGGAGGCCCTCTGGGGGCGATAAGCCAATTCATTTATGTAATGCTGGGAGTCGTGGGAATACCGGTTTTTGCCGGAGGCAGGGCTGGGCTGGGTGTTATCTTCGGTCCAACAGGAGGTTATCTGCTGGGCTTTATCATTGCGGCTTTTGTAATCGGGACCGTCAATAAAATGAAAAAAAGCGCGGGCATTTTCTGGCATATCTTTTCCATGGTCATTGGAGGGCTGATCATCTATTTTTTGGGAAGTCTTCAGCTTTCTTTTGTGGCGAAGATGAGCTTCCGCAAAGCGCTTGTCGTCGGTGTGCTGCCGTTTATTCCGGGTGATATCATAAAAATTCTGCTTGCCGCCATTATCGGCTTCCGGCTTAAGGGACGCTTAAAAATTTAAGGCTTATTGAGTGATTATCCTAGAAAACGTTTATTATAAATATGAACCGGAAGGAATTGATGCCTTGCGCGGTGTTTCTCTGCAAATAAAAGAAGGAGAACACCTCGCGATAATTGGTCCGAACGGTTGCGGAAAAACAACACTTATCCGGCATTTAAACGCTTTGCTATTACCTTCCGGCGGCAAAATTATGGTTGGCGGCTGGAATACCAGCGATCCAAAACATCAAGCCGATATCAGGTCTCTTGTGGGGATGGTTTTTCAAAATCCTGATAGTCAGATAGTCGGTATGACGGTGGAAGAAGACACAGCCTTTGGTCCGGAAAATTTACGCCTGCCGACGGTGGAAATAAGAAATCGGGTCGCTGAATCTCTGTCAAGAGCCGGCATATCAGGGTTATCCGGACGCAATATCGAAAGCCTCTCCGGCGGCGAAAAAAGGCTGGTGGCGATTGCAGGTGTTTTGGCCATGCGGCCGCGCTATATCGCCCTTGATGAACCGACCGCTTTTCTTGATCCTGCGGCTGCCAAACGCATTTTAAATATCATCGACAAGTTAAATGAAGAGGGTGTGGGAATAATTCATATTACGCATAACATGGCGGAAGCGGCTCTGTCGCAACGGATTATAGTCATGAATGAAGGCCGTGTTTATATGGACGGCACTGCGCGGGAAATTTTCGGGAAGGTTGAGATGTTGCAGAAAATAGGAATGCAACTGCCTCAGATTACAGAACTCATGATAAAGCTCAAAGTTTCAGGCCTCCCCATGCGGACCGATATCGTCAGGATAGAGGATGCTGTAGAGCAAATTATTTCCCTTAAAGGCCCAATGAAGGATTGATTATGTATTATACGGGCTCTTTTATAAAAGGCCAGTCTCTTCTCCATCATCTTGACCCGCGCTTAAAGCTTGCCCTCACGGCCTGCTTAAGTATTTTTATTCTTTGGGTAAAACCGCCGGTAGCATTTATTACTGGCATAGTCTTATTTTGCGCGGCGGCGGCAAGCGGTTTAAGTTTGCGGACAATCACAGAGGCCCTGAAGCCGCTTCTGTTTTTTATAATACTGATATTTTTAGTTCACATTTTATTTAATGAAGGAGAAGCCTGGAATAAGAATTCTTTCTTCGGCCTTTCTCTTCCCTGCGCGGGATTGCGAGAGGGATTTTTTGTGGTCTGGCGATTTTTGTGTCTCATTGTAGCCGCGGTTTTACTGACGATGACCACAACGCCGTCTCAAATGATCGCGGCATTGAAATATTTTCTCCGGCCGCTTACATGGTTACGCCTTCCGGTTGATGATATTGCCGTAATGATCATGCTGGCCCTGAGGCTTATGCCGATATTGCTTGCGGAGAAAGAAAGAATAGAGATCGCTCAAAAAGCAAGGGCGTATAATTTATGCCGTTCGGGTTTTTTCACGCGGATTAAAGCTTTTTTATCTTTAATTTTAAACATTTTGCTTGGTGCAAGCCGGCACGCGGATGAATTGACGCTGGCTATGGATGCCAGAAATTATCAGCGAGGCGAGCGCACATCCTGGGTGGAATTAAAAATCACACTTCCTGATTATCTTGTTCTTATTTTTTTTGGTATTTTGATTGTCATTTTTGTAGCTTTAAATTCGCATTTCGGTTAGATTGCTCGGCATGGATGCAAAATGGCTTTTTGTAGATTCGCAAAAAAAATTGCAGCGCGCTGTCTATGATTTTGACAGGGCGAAAGTGTTAAGCATAGATACGGAATATGATTCATTCCGTTATTTCAGGGAAATCCTTTGCCTGATTCAAATCCATGCCAACAGTACAACCTATATTTTCGACCCTTTTGAAAATCTGAACTTATCTTTTTTAGGAAAATATTTTGATAATCAGCGCATTGTCAAGATTCTTCACGCCGCGGATAACGATATCCGCCTCCTCAAGAGAGATTATAAATTTAGTTTTAAAAATATTTTTGATACTCATCGGGCGGCCCTTCTTCTGGGATTTCAGCAGCTATCGCTGGAGAGAATGATAAAGGAATTCGTGGGCGTGGAGTTGAAAAAAAATAAAAAAATACAACGTTCGCGCTGGGATAACCGCCCCCTGACTGAGGAGCAATTGGAGTACGCGGTTCAGGATGTTATATATCTTCCGGCGCTTTATGAAAAACAATCTTTGGCGTTGGGCGTAAAAGATTTAAAGGATGCCGCCGCGGAAGCTTTTGTCAAAATTGCCGACACACATTGGCGCGAAAAAAGACTCGACCGGCACGGATACACAAGAATAAAAGGCTACCATGGTTTGAATCAAGAGCAAAAAGAGTTATTTAAAAAGCTATATATTTGGCGTTTTCATCGGGCCAAGGACGAAAATCGCGCTGTATTCATGTTTTTGGCGGATAAAAACCTGCTGGAACTCGCGCAGGACACTGAAAATCCTGAAAAATATTTATCGCAGAGAAAACTAAAATTATACGGCGATGAGATAGATAGGATAATCAATCACACATAGAAAACAATGTTATATATTGTTGCTTTTTATAACAACTTTTGTTTTGCCGCCTGTTTCTTGTACTGCTTTTCGCCAAAAATTAAATCCTGCTTTTTAATAAATACTTCCGTATCGGGCGGCACGGAATGTGTGAGCCAGACGTTGCCGCCAATCACAGAACGCGCCCCAACCACTGTGTCGCCGCCAAGAATTGTGGCATTGGCATAAATAATGACGTCATCTTCAATCGAAGGATGTCGTTTTTTCGATCTCAAACGCTTGCAATCCGCTTTGGATAACGAAAGAGCGCCCAGCGTGACGCCCTGATAAATGCGCACACGATTACCGATCGTGCATGATTCTCCAATAACCACGCCTGTACCGTGGTCAATAAAAAAGCTCTCGCCGATATGCGCGCCCGGATGAATATCAATTCCGGTGCGGCCGTGGGCATACTCCGTCATGATTCGAGGCATCAGGGGAATGCCCTGAACATACAACTTATGCGCGATGCGATTTACCATGATAGCCCATATGCCGGGATAACTAAAAATGATTTCATCATAACCTTTTGCCGCCGGATCTCCATCATAGGCGGCGCGTATATCTTTAGCCAGTATCGTGCGTAATTCGGGCAGTTCCTTGAGGAATTCGACGGTAAGCCTGTGTCCCAGCGGTTCACAATGCACACAGGGCTTGTTCTGACGAATGCAGTCGTGACGAATGGCCAGAATAATCTGCTCGGAAAGTATTTCGTACAGAGCCGCCACCTCCTGACCGAGATAATATTCCAAATTGGTTGAATCCAGGCGCGTGCGGATGAAATATCCGGGATAAAGAATCAGCGCCAGATGGCGCAAAATGTCGATAATCGCTTCCCGATGCGGAATCGGTTCGGCGCTTACATGATCAAAACATCCGCCCCTGCTGCACGAAGCGACAAGTTTATTCACAATTGCCGGTATTTCCTTACGCAAATGTTTTTCCGATTTTATGTCATTTTTACATTTTTCGCCGCTCTTTAAACGATTCATGATTAAGTAACTCCTATTGATTTGTGCAGCTCTGAGCGGCTTTATTCCAAAAAGGCGACATTCCCCGAAGCCGCTCAATGATTGCCGGCATTTTATCAATGATAAAATCCACTTCCTCTTCAGTATTATAAACACTCAGGCTAAAACGAATCGAGCCGTGCGCCATCGTAAACGGAACGCCCATAGCGCGCAGAACGTGCGAAGGCTGCAATGACCCGGATGTGCAGGCGGAACCCGATGAAGCGCAAATGCCCAGTTCATTCATCAGAAGCAGTATGGCTTCACCTTCCACAAATTCAAAACTGATATTGGTTGTGTTGGGTAAACGATTCACGATATCGCCATTGACGCGGCTCTGCGGAATCTTTTTTATAAGTTCGCGCTCCAGTTTGTCCCGCAGCCGTCGGACATACGTATTTTCCTTCTCTATATTGGAAGCCGCAAGCTCGCAGGCCCTGCCCAATCCGATAATGCTTGGCGTATTTTCCGTTCCTCCGCGCCGCCCTTTTTCCTGATGACCGCCTATCAGGAAAGGCGAGAACTTGGTGCCGCGCCGGATATAAAGAATACCTATGCCTTTAGGGGCATGGAGTTTGTGGCCGGATATAGAGAGCATGTCAATGACGTTATTTTTCATGTTTATGGGAATTTTTCCCGCCGCCTGCACCGCGTCGGTATGGAACAGAATGCCTTTTTCATGCGCCAGCCTGGCCGCTTCTTCGACCGGAAAAATCACGCCGGTTTCGTTATTACCCCACATCAGGCTGACAATAGCGGTATCAGACGTCAGACTTTTTTCCAGATTTTCCAGATCAAGAATGCCATTTTTATCCACGGGGAGTTCTGTAATTTTATAACCCTGCGAACCTAAATGCGAACAAAGAGCATGGATTGCCGGATGTTCCACACGGCTGATGACGATATGCTTTTTATCCGGCCTCGTTAACAGGGCGGAGCGAATCGCGGAGTTGTCGCTTTCCGTTCCGCAACTGGTAAAAATAATTTCTTCCGGTGAGGCGCCCAGAAGCTGTGCCACCTGCTCGCGAGCGATTCGAATTTTCTGGCCGACCTGCCCGCCGAATGTATGCATGCTGGAGGGATTGCCGTATAGCTCGCGGAAATAAGGCGTCATGACTTCCAGCACTTCTTCGGCCACCTGAGTTGTCGCATTGTTATCCAGATAAATAATTTTCATTTGGATGCCTCCTCAACGGTTATATCCGGCGAAACAAGTTCCTGGAGCCTGTGTTGCACAAAATCCTTCAGAGTAATATCCGAAGCCTTACAGGTAGAACATGCGCCGCGCATCGCCACAATCACTCTGTTGCCGATAATGTCGAGAATTTCGATATCGCCGCCATCGTGTTTCAGTGAAGGCCGGATTTCCCGATCAATCGTATCCTCGATCAAACGGATCTTTTGAAGATTCGTAAGTTTCGGTTTGCTGTCCATTTTGGGCTCGCTGCGAACTTTTTCGATGATTTGGGCAATGGCATCCTGACAGCCTCCACAGCCTCCGCCGGCCTTGGTATAATTGGTTACATCTTCCACGGTTAACAGATTGTTTTCACGCACCGCCCGTTCGATTTCTTTGTCGGTCACGCCAAAGCATTCACATATAATTTTTGCGCCCGCCTCCAGGGGCGCAGCGCCCCGGTAATTTTCTATCGCTTTTTCCAGCGCCTGTTTGCCCATCACCGAACAGTGCATTTTCTCATCGGGTAATCCGCCCAGAAATTTGGCAATGTCCTGATTGCTGACTTTGAGCGCTTCATCGACCGTCATCCCTTTGATCATCTCGGTCAATGCTGAAGATGAAGCGATGGCGCTGGCGCAACCGAATGTCTTGAACTTGGCATCTTTGATGCGCTTGTTTTCGTCAAGCTTGAATGTCAGCTTCAGCGCATCGCCACAGGCCAGCGACCCGACTTCAGCCACACCATCCGGATTTTCAATTTCGCCCACATTGCGCGGATTCAGAAAATACTCTTTAACCTTATCGGTATATTCCCACATAAATTCTCCTTAAATTTTGTCTGAATCAGATAATTTATTTTTATATTTTACTCAACAATCTCAATTATATCATCTATTTTAATATCGCCACCGCGTAAAACTTTAACAAATATTCCCTCGCGGGGCATGACGCAGTCGCCGATCGTATAATATATACTGCACCGCTCATGACAGACCTTGCCGATTTGAGTAACCTCCATCAGGACGTTATCTCCGATTTTCAGCCGTGTGCCGACAGAAAGGGAAGGCAGATCGATTCCTTCGATGGTCAGATTTTCCGCGAAATCACCATATTGCACGTTCAAACCTTTGTCCCTGATTTTTTCAATGCTTTTCTTTGCTAGGAGACTCACCTGCCGGATGCCAGGCTCCGCGTGGCCGTCATCTTTCAATCCATGGTTTTTTATGAAGAGTCCGCGGTTGATGTTCTGTTTCTTCTCCCCTTTATTTGGAGATATATTGACCGATAGAATCTTTCCTTTAATATTGACCATCTCAAAGTACCTTCCGCTTTCGCAAGCGACATTAAGAGTACAGTAATCTTATCCTTATATCAAACGATTTTCCCCCGAGTATACATACCCGGAACTGCTTCGCACATATCCCAGGAGCGTAACATTGTATTCTCTGGCAAGGTTAACTGCCGCTGCCGTTGGTGTTGATCGCGAAACAAGAACAGGAACACCCAGTCTGATGACCTTGGTGATGATTTCCGAAGAAACCCGGCCGCTTACGAACAACATTCCCTCCCCTACGAGATTCATATGATCAGTTCTGATCAGTACGCCCCCTATCTTATCAAAACAGTTGTGCCGTCCGATATCTTCGCTAAATATAGAATATTTATTATGATGAAACAGAACGCTGTGAACTCCGCCAATCGCTTTGTATAATTCAGAGCGAAACTCGAACTCCTTCATTGCTTGCAGAATGTCGCTTAAGGGAAATTTATCCTGATCCGGCACTGGCAGGAATTTATCATGTTTAAGAGGATTGATGTACGTGAAGCATTTTCCACACCCCGATGTGACGCTGCGCAGGCTTTCACATTTATCTACGGATTTCCCGGGCGCTAGATCAACCATGACGGCAAATAAGCGTTCATTGTAATTTATGGATGCTATATCCCGGAATGTGTCGATCACACCCTCGCTGTAAAGGAAACCGATAGCCAGTTCCTCGGTTAGCTGGTTGAGGCAAAGCAAAGAGGCGTACTCCGTTCCGTTGATATAGATCTTCAAAGAGATCTCGCCAATGACATCTTTTTCGGCATCACGCAATTTGGCCTTATCGACGTCACAAAAGATTTCTTTAACGGTAAAAGCGCCGTATAATTTATCGTCCATTTATCACCTTTGTGTTACTACTCTTCGATATTGATAGCTTCGTTCAGACTTCCCATACGATAGCCCTGGATATCGAGAGTAACATACTTAAATCCATATGATTTCAACGTCTGTACGATTTCCGATGCCAGGGGTTCCGTCACAAGCTTTTGCCTGTCGGCAGCAGCCACTTCAATGCGGGCCAACTCACCATGGCATCTTACCCTGATCGTCCTGATCCCTTTGTCAATGAAGAATTTCTCCGACTTTTCGACTTTTTCCAAATCCTCCAGCCTGATTTCCTGTCCGTAAGGAATGCGGGAGTATAAACAGGCATACGCCGGTTTATCCCATGTGGGCAGCTTGAGTTCTCTGGAAAATTCACGGATTTCACTTTTTGTCATTTGGACATCAAGCAATGGACTTCGCACCTGCAATTCGGAAGTCGCCTTCATCCCCGGACGATAATCCTGCAAGTCGTCGGCATTACTGCCGTCTAAAACGTATTTGATGCCGAGGCATTCGGCTGTCTTCTTAACAATTCCGAACTCAATTTTTTTGCAAAAATAGCACCGGTTGGCTGTATTCTTTTTTACCGCTTCCTCAATCTCCTCAGATTTGACAATAACATGCCTGACTCCGATCATCCGGGCAATCGATATGGCATCATCAAGCTCATAACGGGGCAGTGCAGGCGAATCAATAGTGATGCCCACCGCCTTGTCACCCAGTGCCATTTTTGCCGCCGCCAGCAAAAAGGCACTGTCGACGCCGCCTGAAAAAGCGATGGCTGCATATTCAAGACGCTTTAAATAATCTAACAAATTATCAAATTTTGGATTTTGTATCATGGATCACTCTTTTTTATGGATCTTAAAATTAATCTCGTATCGCTAATTTCACGATTCGGTTGTTGAAAATATCACATGTTTGAGCTTTGCGCTTCAATATTCGTCACCGCGTGACCATCCTGTTTTGTGATAACAAAAATAGCGTTCATTGCCAGCATGTTAGGCCAAAAATGCACAATTTTCCTGTCACCCAGATAATGGTCTTCGATGATGCGGATTTTTTTTTCGGCGCAGAAATTTTTGAAATCCGTAATGCTCAAAAAGCGAACGTTGGGCGTATCGAACCAGAGATAGGGCAGTGATCCCGTAATCGGTGACCTTCCCTGAAAAAACAACATGATCCGCGATTTGAAATAAGCAAAGTTGGGAAATCCGATAATTACTTTTCTTGCGATACGCAGGGCATCCTGGATGACGCAATCGACTTTTCTCACTTCCTGCATGCTTTGATTTAAAATCACATAATCGAAGGAATTATCCGGATATTCCCGCAGGCTGTTTTCAATATCATCCTGGAAAACACTTAAACCCTTCTTAACACATTCCTGAATGGCTTTGTCGTCAAGCTCAATTCCCTGAGCCCGGATTTGCTTATCACGGACAAGAGGATACAGAAGATCGCCCTCCCCGCACCCCAGATCAAGAACGCGCGAGCCCGGTTCGATAATCGAATAAATTATACTGTAATCCAGATGAATATTTTCAGCGGCCATAATTTCCCACCACCATGTAACCATTAAAGGTTTTATCCAAAAAATGTTTAATAAGACTTGTCTGCTCTTCTATCTCTATCAGAAAGGCGTCATGACCGTACGTCGAGGAAAGTTCACAGTATGTTGCATCCACATGTCTCCTTTTCAGCAGACGAACAATATCCTGGGATTGATAGGCGGGGTAGAGCCAATCCGATTTAAAGGAAATAATCATAAAACGCGTATCAATCGATTTTCCCGGTGGAATCATTTTGCTTCCCGACAAATCAAAATAGTCGATCGCTTTTGTGATATAGAGATAAGAATTGGCATCGAAGCGCTTCACAAAATTTGCCCCCCTGTAATGCAGATAACCTTCCACTTCAAAGTCGGGGTCAAATCCGAAATTGAATTGATCTTTCTTCAAACGCCGAGAAAACTTCTTCTCCATGGACTGATCGCTCATAAAGGTTATATGGCCGATCATGCGCGCGACAGACAGTCCCTTTTCGGGCTGACCATACTCATAGTAGTTTCCCTCCCGCCATGCCGGATCGGCCATGATGGACTGCCGGATTACTTCGTTAAAAGCAATCTGCTGGGGAGAGTGCTTTAACGTCGTGGCAATTGGAATAGCCGCTTTCACACGCTCCGGGTAAGAGGCTACCCATTGAAGAACCTGCATGCCCCCCATAGATCCGCCGGCGACGCATAATAATTTTTCAATTCCTATATGATCGATCAGATGACGCTGAGCATGAACCATATCGGCAACGGTGATAAACGGGAAATCCAGGGCATAAGGTTTTCCCGTTGCCTGATTTATGGAAGACGGCCCCGTGGATCCTTTGCACCCGCCGATAACATTTGAACAAATAACAAAATAACGATTTGTATCAAAAGCCTTGCCCGGACCGATCATGTCATCCCACCAGCCTTTATTATCCTCGCCTTTATGCACTCCTGCCGCGTGAGCATCGCCGGAAAGAGCGTGGAGCGCAAGAATCGCGTTCGATTTGTCTTTATTCAATTTTCCGTATGTCTCATACGCAAGCGTAATAGGCCCAAGCGATTCACCGCTTTCCAGTTTATGCTCCTTGCCTTGCCTGGCGTAGGTGTAGTAATGTGTTTCCACAATACCGACCGAACCATTCTTTATTGTCACAGTACTCATTTGTATTTTAAATCTCCCAAAATCCCTCTTTCTAAACAGGGAAACAACAACCGGTTATTTCTGAAACAGCCACGTCGATAAATATCTCTCACCGGTATCCGGCAAAATAGCCACAATTGTTTTTCCTCCGGCCTCTTTTCTTTTCGCAATTTCCAGGGCTGCCCAAACAGCAGCGCCGCTGGATATTCCGACAAGAATTCCTTCTTCTTTAGCGATTCGCCTGGCCATCTCACCGGCATTCTCATGAGCCACCTGAATGATCTCGTCAATAATTTTCCGATTCAATATATCAGGGACAAATCCGGCGCCGATACCCTGTATCTTGTGGGGACCTGGCTTTCCGCCGGACAGAACCGGTGAATCTACAGGCTCAACGGCAATCATCTTTACCGAAGGATTTCTTTTTTTCAAAACCTCACCAATGCCGGTAATCGTTCCGCCGGTACCGACACCCGATATAATATAATCAACTTTGCCGTCAGTGTCCTGCCATATTTCCTCGGCGGTTGTCTTACGGTGTATCTCCGGATTGGCGGGATTCTGAAACTGCTGGGGCACAAAACTGTTTTCATGTGTCTTTGCCAACTCCTCTGCTTTATCGATTGCGCCTTTCATTCCTTTGATTCCTTCTGTCAAAACAAGTTCCGCGCCCAGAATAGTAAGCAGATGCCTTCTCTCCATACTCATTGTTTCAGGCATCGTGAGAATTAGGCGGTATCCTTTGGCGGCGCAGACAAAAGCAAGAGCAATCCCGGTGTTTCCGCTTGTCGGCTCAATAATAACCGTGTCTTTATTCAGAAGTCCCGCATTTTCGGCCGCCTCTATCATGGCGACGCCTATCCTGTCCTTTACGCTGGAAAGAGGATTGAAGGATTCAATTTTAACTAAAATTTCCGAATTCAATTCCATTCCCATTCTGTTGAGACGGACCAGCGGAGTTTTCCCTACGGTCTTGGTAATATCTGAAAATATTTTTGCCATAATAACCTCCTTAACCTCATGCCTTGTTAAGAGCCTGATCAATATCGGCGATGATGTCGTCAATATGCTCCAGGCCTATGGATAAACGAATAAAGTCCGGTGTAACACCGGTTGCCAGTTGTTCTTCCGCGGAAAGCTGCTGATGTGTCGTTGTTGCCGGGTGGATCGCCAGTGTCTTCGCGTCACCCACATTTGCCAGATGAGAGATGAGTTCAAGGGAATTGATAAATGTTTTCCCCGCTTCAAGACCGCCTTTGATTCCAAAACCGATAATCGCACCCGCGCCTTTGGGCAGATATTTCTTCACCTTTTCCTGCTCGGAAGAAGACGCAAGTCCCGGATAGTTGACCCAGCTGACTTTGGGATGTTTCTCCAGATGTTGAGCCACGGCCAGCGCATTGGCACAATGATATGGCATTCTTAAATGCAGGGTTTCCAGACCCTGCAGGAGAAGAAATGCGTTAAATGGCGAGAGCGCCGGCCCTAGGTCGCGCAGGAGAACTACACGGGCCTTAATAATGTAGGCGATATTACCCGATGGCTTTAAGGCCTCCACAAATTTGATCCCGTGATAGCTCGGATCGGAATCGGCAATCAGAGGGAACTTGCCGTTAGTCCAGTCAAATTTACCCGAATCGACGATAATTCCGCCAAGCGATGTTCCATGACCGCCGATAAATTTTGTCGCTGAATACACAACGATATCAACACCGAAATCGATTGGCCTTAGTATATAGGGGGATACGGTGTTGTCCAAAATAAACGGGATGCCGTTTTTATGCGCGATTTTGGCAATACCTTCTATGTCGGCAACATCCAGTTTGGGATTGCCAAGGGACTCCGCGTATATCGCTTTTGTTTTCGGCGTAATCGCTTTCTGAAAAGCGTCAAGATCGTCCGATTTGACGAACCGGACATGAATTCCCATACGGGAAAACGTATAGTGCAGCAGGTTGTATGTTCCCCCATAGAGGTTGTCCGCCGATACGATTTCATCTCCCGCCTGAGCGATGTTGAGAAGCGCAAGTGTTATGGCCGACTGGCCGCTTGCCACCGCAAGGGCTCCCACGCCGCCGTCTAATAGCGCAACCCGCTTCTCCAGAATATCGGTAGTCGGATTCATAAGCCGCGTATAGATATTGCCGAATTCATTTAATCCAAAAAGATTAGCGGCATGTTCAGTATTTTTAAATTGATAGGACGTTGTCTGATATATGGGAACTGCCCGCGCGCCGGTCGTCGGGTCCGCTTCCTGGCCGCCATGAAGTGCCAGCGTCTCAATCTTTAATCTTTCATCAATCTTACTCATTATATCTCTCCTTGTATTTTACAGTATTGTTTAGAGTTTGTAATCTATCATTCGTTGCAGACTTTTTCTTGCCCTGCGCATGATATCGGGGAGCACAGTAACCTCGTGCTCCATTTCCTCCAAAGACCATAAAATTTTCTCAAGGGTTGTCAATTTCATATTTGGACAGCTGGCCCGTTCGGTGACAGGATAAAAAGTTTTTTCCGGATTCTCTTTTTTCAATCGGTGGAGAATGCCGATTTCTGTTCCGATGATAAATTCTTTTGCTCCGGATTCCTGAACATAACGGCATATTCCTTCAGTAGAGAGTACCTTGTCGGCAAGAGACGTAACGCTTGCCGGACATTCCGGATGCACAAGAACCTCTATGCCTTTATAAAGAGATCTTTTCGCGGTAATATCCTCAGGCAGTATCTTTACATGCGTGGGACAATATCCTCTCCATGTTATAAAATCCCTCCCGGTCCGGGTCGATATGAAATGAGCCAGATACTGATCGGGAACAAATATTATTTCGTCCCCGGATCCAAAGGCTTCACGGACGACAGTCTGAGCGTTTCCCGACGTACAGCAGACATCGCACTCGGCTTTCACCTCTGCCGTCGTGTTCACGTAACAAAGAACCCCTGCCCCGGGATGTTGTGCTTTTAGCTTACGGAGTTGATCGGCCGTAATCATATCTGCCATGGGACAGCCCGCATTTTTGTCAGGAATGAGAACGGTTTTCTCCGGCGACAGGATTTTTGCCGTCTCCGCCATGAAATATACACCGCAAAACACGATGATATCCGCCTTGGTCTTTGATGCCTGAATGCTCAGTCCCAACGAATCTCCCACATAATCGGCTATATCCTGAACTTCGGGGATTTGATAATTATGTGCCAGGATAACGGCATTTTTCCCTTTTTTCAATTTATTGATCTTTTCAATAATTTCCATATATAACCTCTTTTGTCCTCTGCCTTTCGCAACAGGCAGCAGCCCTTAATTATTCCTTAAATTTTCGCTGCTTTTTTATAGGCAGGAGAAATTGAACGTAATTTACTAATAATGCCCGGTAAAACCTCAAGCAGGTAACGGATGTCGTCCCGGGTAGTCTGTCTTCCAAGCGAAAACCTCAATGAGCCGTGGGCAAACTCACGGGAGAGTCCGATGGCCGATAAAACATGCGATGGCTCCATATTCGACGAAGTACAGGCGGAGCCGGTCGAACAGGCAATGCCTTTCCTGTCCAGATTCAGGAGCACGGATTCACTCTCCACGTGTGAAAATGAAATATTGACGTTATTCGGTAACCTCTGAGAAGGATGACCGTTCAAACGTGACTGTTCGATCTTTGTAAGAATGCCATCGATCAACATATTTCGCAGGGAGGTCAAATTTTCTATTTCATTTACAACTTCTTCTTTGGCCAGTTCCACGGCTTTTCCCAAACCGACGATTCCCGGCACATTATGAGTAGAGGCGCGCCATCCTCTTTCCTGATTGCCTCCACGCAACAGGGGCTTCATGCGCGTTCCTTTTCTCACATATAGAAAGCCCGCGCCTTTCGGTCCGTATAGCTTATGAGCGGACGCGCTCATGAGATCAATCTGCAGTTCATTGACATTTACCGGCAAGTGACCGAATGTCTGTACCGCGTCAGTATGAAAATAAATTCCGTTTTCCCCGGCGATTTGGCTGATTTCGGCCAGGGGTTGAATCGTGCCTATTTCATTATTTGCATGCATAATGGAAATCAATATGGTCCTATCCGTAATGGCCCTCCGTACATCATCGGGATCGACAAGGCCGTGTCCATTCACCGGTATGAGAGTCACTTCAAATCCCTCTTTTTCGAGAAAATGGCATACCTCCAGAACGGAATGATGCTCTATCTTCGAGGTAATGATGTGGTTGCCTTTTTCCCGCCGAGCCAGCGCTACGCCTTCAACGACTGTATTATTGCCCTCCGTTCCGCCGCATGTAAAAATAATCTCATCGGGCAATGCACCGATAAAGGACGCAATAGTATGTCTTGCTTCTTCCACCAAATGCTTGGCCTCCTGACCAAGCGTATGCAAACTCGATGGATTTCCGTAAATCTCCGTGAAGCAGGGAAGCATGGCCTGCAGAACACGGGGATCCGTCGGAGTTGTCGCGGCATTATCGAAAAATATTTTTTCCAATGTAGTATTCCCGTTATTTTCAAATATTATGCATTATTGTTTTTTGAGCTTTTTCCTGATTCATCTGTACCAGCATATCCAGTGTAATTGAATTCAGAGTTTCGGAAATTTTTCCCCCAATAATTTCCCATATGTCGTGGGTGGCACAGATGGGAACTCTCGGACATGTGGATGGGTTCCTGACACATTCAACGAGGGAACAATCTCCCTCCAATACGTCAATAATCTCCTTCATGGTGATCTGAGAAGGATCCTTAGCCAGAATGTATCCACCATGGGCTCCGCGCACAGAGTTCACAAGACCGATTCTCCGAAGAGGTATGATAATCAAACTTAAATATTTCTCGGAAATATTTTCTCCTCTGGCAACGTTTTTTAAAAATATCGGCCCTTTATTATAATTAAAGGCCAGTGCCGCCATCAGCCTGACGCCGTATCTTGCTCTTGTTGAAAGCCTCATAAAATCTCCTCAATCTAAATACTATCTATACTATCACTTTGATAGTATTTAAATTATTAGTGAAGGATTGTCAAGAAAAAAAGTGTTATTATTTAAATTGTTAATATAACACGAAATATTGAAAAAATCATTTAAATGGATCTATTTTAGAAACAGGTTGTAACTGGAACATCATGAAAGAGAGAAGACAAATGCAATGATGGGGATTTAGCTGATTGCTAAATCCCCATCATAAAAAACAAATGATTTTAAATTATGGTGCCGAAGACTGGACTTGAACCAGCACGGATTTTGTCCACTACCCCCTCAAGATAGCGTGTCTACCAATTCCACCACTTCGGCATCAAAATATGTAAATACTTCTAATCGCGATTTTTGGTTCAAACTTTTTGCATCGGATTGCGCGATTATCAAATAAAAATACGCTTAGTTATTTGTTCGCCGGTGCGGCAGGTGCCGCCGGCAGTTTTGCTGCATTCGGGCTTGTCACAGGAAGAGTCTGTTCCTTAACAGGGAGTCTTTGCTGACCTATTAATGAGGTGCTTCTATGGCTTGCCGTATACGTTAATGCCAGAGACGTAAGCATAAAGAGAACAGCTATTGCCGCAGTCAGTTTTCCCAAAAACGTGCCGGCTCCTGAAGATCCAAAAACCGTTTGGCTTGAACCGCCGAATGCCGCGCCCATATTGGCGCCCTTACCTGCCTGCAGGAGAACAATTACTATTAAAACAAGACAAGCTAAAACATGTAAAATAACTAATAATGAATACATAAAATCTCTCTTATTAAAAAATTATTAATCTTAACCAACGTATGCAGAACAAACCGCAACTTCATTCAAGGACATTTTTTATTATATCGTCCGCTTTGAGCCGGTGGACAATACCAAAACGATATGGGCTAGTCAACGTTTTTCTTTTTGCGGTTATTTTAAAAATTGAGTTATCTGGATTAAGTTTGAACGTATTGATTTTTATGCGGCACAATTTTTTTCATTGTTATATGTTATTAATATGTTTACAGATCATTACAAATTCATAAATTCATATGACGCTTTTTGCTCTATTTGTTTTCCGAAGATAAGCCGTGCCGATCAAATTTGAGAAAAATCATTTATCATTAACGACTAAAGGTTACACCGACCCGGTCGCAGAATTTGTTTATTGGACACCGGGAGCAAAGAGGCGATACAGGCTTGCACGTTTGACGGCCAAACGCGACCATAATGGTATTGTAAATGATCCAGTGACGGCGCGGCAGTTTTTTTCGCAGAGCAAACTCGGTTTCATCGGGTGTTTTTGTTTTAACATAGCCCAACCGGTTGGAAATCCTGTGCACGTGCGTATCAACACAAATGGCATCCCTGCCATATGCAAGCGAAACAACCAGATTAGCGGTTTTCCGGCCAACACCTTTAATGCTTAGCAGGTCATCGATGTTATCCGGCACTTTTGAGGCAAAGCGTTCAATGAGCTCCCTGCAGACATGATGAATGCTGCGCGCTTTTACCCGATAAAATCCTACAGGATAAATTGTCTTTGCTATTTTATCTAAAGAAACTTTCAGCATCTCTTCCGGCGTGGAAGCAAGCGCAAAAAGTCTTTCGGTCGCTACAGCGGTAACTTCATCTTTTGTGCGCAGGCTCAGCAGCGTGGAAATTAATATGACGAAAGGGTCGCGCTGATTCTCCGCCAGATGCGACACTATCGGCATCGTTCCCACAGCCAGCTCCTTTTTTAAAATTTTTATTACGGTGTTGATTTGACTGTCTTTCATTTCACTCCTTCAAAAAATTAAAAGTTAAATGCCGGTTCATGGATGACAGATTTTATAAGAGCTTCCGCGGCTTTTTCCTGCGACGGTGAACCGCTTACGGCAAGCCAGACGCTTCCTTCAGCTCCGCAAACTCCGCCTGCCGCGACCAAGTGAGCTGACGCGCCGGTAAGCAGGTAGATTGCGTCAATCTCTGTAAAAATCTCTCCCGGGACGGGCAAAAGCCGTGGGCCCCTGGCGCCCGGAGCGTTCATGTTTGCCGCCAATTTATCAAGATCTTCGCAAACGCGCTTTTCCAGTCCAACCGGAAGAATCAATCGCACGCGACGGCCGGCCATCGCCTGCAGAGAAACACCGATGGTTCCGGCCTTCGGATCGCCAATGAGGATTGCCGCGCGCTTTTGTATGATGTCGATGGCATTGGCGCCTTTCAGAATAACGTCTCCTTCGCGCAGATTATCCGCCACATCGAATATCGTCTTACCTCTCAGAAATACCCCATTTTTTATGATTACATCACCGGGGAATTTGCCTGTATCAGGGACTCTTCCTATGGAAGTTACCGGACGATTGGGTGGAAGAATTATTCCGCGGTAAAAATGGTTTCTCGCAAAGTCTTTTTCCAGACCAAGCCTTGAAAGTATTTCCTGGGCCGCATAGCCGTTCGTTGTCCCTGCAACAATGACAACAGTTCCTTTTTTTAAAGCTTTTGTGACAGCGGCATGCCTGACAATCGCTTTTCCGATCAGACGTTTCCCCGCCGCGGGAGTTAAAACAAATTGCTTCATAAATAAAATCTCCTTTGATTTATTACAGAGTTTTTTAAGTTGCGTCGCTTTACCATATACGCGTTGATGCGCCAGTGGGCTTGATATTTCTTTCCAATTTAATATGAAATGTTAGATATCATTTTATCGAAGTGTTTACAAAACGAAATCCGTTCTTACCGGCATTTTTTACTTGGTACATGGCTTCGTCGGCCAGCTTGATAAGTTGATCCATGTCTTCGCCATGGTCAGGGAAAAGCGTGATTCCGATACTGGTGCCGACAATGGCCTGTCGTTTTTCGAAAAAGACCGATTGCGAAACCTTTTCAATAGCAAAGTTCAGATTATGGATGCCTGTAATAATTTCTCAACTACGCATTCTGTAAGATCAAGTAGCCCGAAATGACATTGTTTTCTCCATATGACATTATCTTAATATTAAGCGTCTTCAAAATAACGGTTACTGTAATGGCGAGAAGCAGGATGATTGCGGCTGTACATAGCTTGTTAGAATGGCTAATTTTCATGGCATTTCCTTATTTGTAAATGCGTATGGTGATGAATTATTAGCTTCATCGTTTTTTAAACAATGCTATTGAGTCATGAAATTAGTGTTTAAACTAAAACCTTAATAATAGCAAATATTTATTTACGATAATCCGGTGCTCGGGATCTTTGAGCCGAAGATTTATATTTTATTGACACGCAATGTTGATATTCTTATACTCCCCTCAAAACTAGTTATTATAAAATCAGAGGGAAAATGGGCAAGAAAGTTTTAGTCGCCATGAGCGGCGGAGTCGATTCATCTGTTGCCGCCATGCTGCTTGCAGATGAAGGTTATGATGTTTCCGGTGTAACGATGTGTTTCGGCATAGCCACAGAAGGAGAGAGCGCGAAATGCTGCGGAGCCGACGCGATTAACGATGCAAAAAGAGTATGTGACAGACTTAAAATTCCTCACTATGTATTTGATTACGCGTCCCAGCTTGAAGATAAGGTCATCGCTAACTTTATCAGTGAATACAAAAAAGGAAGAACGCCGAATCCCTGTGTTGAATGTAACCGCCATCTGAAATTCGATAATCTGCTGGAAAAGGCTCTGGTGCTTGGATTTGATTTTCTGGCGACAGGTCATTACGCGGCTATCGAAAAAAATGAAAATGGTTATTGTCTGAAGAAACCCAAAGACAGAAAAAAGGACCAGACATATTTTCTCTATGTCATACCCCGTGAAAAAATGAAGAATATATTATTCCCCCTCGCACCTCTGACCAAGGATGAAGTAAGGGGAATCGCGAAAAAAGCTTCCCTGCCTGTCGCGGAAAAACAGGAAAGTCAGGATATATGTTTTGTGACACAGAATAAATATCAGGAATTTATCTCCGGACGTGTGCAACAATTAAAGCAGGGTCCGATTGTGGATATGCAGGGGAATGTTCTGGGTCAGCACCGAGGGATAATATTTTATACGATCGGCCAGCGGGGAGGTCTTGGCATCAGCCACGCGACGCCGCTTTATGTTGTTTCTATTGATCCCGGCAAAAATCGTATAGTCGTTGGTGATAAAAAAGATTTAAAGGCAAAAGGGCTGGTAGCCAGAGATATAAACATGCTTGTCCAATCCTGGCCCAGTCCGGTGTATGCAAAAATCAGATACCGGAAAAAGGAAGCCGCCTGCAAAGTGACGTTTACACAGGATGGAGTCAAAGTTTTATTTGCCGAAGAACAGGAAGCAATAACTCCCGGCCAATCCGTTGTTTTTTATGATCATGACTGTGTTCTGGGGGGCGGAATAATAGAAGAAATTTTACATGCTGCTAAGACGGATTGAAGGAAAATCTTATTGAAAATGCTGATCGGCGGCAAGCGAAAGCCGGATAACCGCATTGGATTCATCGAATCCAATAAATCTCTCACCGCCTGACATCCATTAATAGCTATTTCATTTTCTTGGGAGGTATCCTTACGATTCTTTCGCCTTCAACCATTGATATCGCGTTTTGCGGACAGAAATACGCGCACACACCGCACCCGATGCAAAGCTCTTCTTTTCTGCCCGCTTTTTTATTGTCTTTCATATAAGCTGCGTAAGTATGACAATGTTTCACGCATGTACCGCACCCGATGCAAAGGTCTTCATTGACCATGGATATGAAATTAGTCGCGTTAGTTATAGGCGCGATCATATTATCAGCTCCGTTGGCGCAGCAGCATCGGCAGCAATTGCAGATGCTGGTTTCATCTTTGCTCGTGTCAAAATTCGGATGATAGGCCTTATGCACAAGTCCTGCTTCCTCCGCCCGCTTTAAAACCTTCAGAGCTTCATCCTTCGAAATCATTCTCGAAAAGCCCTGCTCTGATGTAAACCTTGCCGATTTACCAAAAGTAAAGCAGGTTTCCCGTTCGTTTGTCTGTTTGCAGGGAGTGCCCAGCATATCCTTATAATGACGGCAGAAACAATGACCCAGTGCAATCTCGTCAAATTTCTGAATGAGTTCCTCAACCTTTTGCGAAGGTACAATTCTGTCTATTGCCCCTTCCAGTTTTTTATTGATGACGATTTTAATGGGTTCATTTTTCGGTTTGTTTTCAAAAACAGTTACGGTTCGGTCGACAGGCGGGGCGGTCATGAGCATGGGCACAATCGCATCATAGTTGTCCTGAACCATGCTCTTTAATTCCATAAACAATTGACTAAACAAAGCGCTTATTTCTCTGTCCCTGTCGGTTTTTTTCAGTTTGCCCATGAATTTATACTCAAAAGTCCCGACGTTGAACAGCGGCAGCAATCTGAAAACCATGATCCCTTTGCTGTTTGGCTGATTAAATATTACACCTCTGGCAGCCAGTGATGTCACTTTTTTGTTAATCTCTTCTTCCGATAACCCGCTTGATTGTTTTAACTGCTCCATTGTCTGTGATTTTTTATCGGCAAAGGCGGCGATAAAGTCCACTTCATCTTCCATAATAAAATACTTTAAAAGTTTAATAAGGGTATCGCTAACGGGAAGCGGCGTTCCTCCTGCCGTGCTGATAACTTCACCGGCTTTTTTATATTTTTCATCAATATTCATATTGGTTCCTCCATGATTCATTAATCCTTTGAATAAACGGCCACTCAGGGCGGTGAAAAAGAATTTTTCGTATCAAATACATTACGAAGTATCACTTTTCACGTGGGAGTATAGGGATGCCGTTTTTTCTTGTCAATTGATATTTTGCGCAGACTTGAAAGCGCTGACAATGCCTGCCGCTAAAGTTTTTTAATCTCCTCAATCAACTGGTTCAGCTTTTTTGGCGATACCGGATAGGGGGTTTTAAGTTCCTGCGCGAACAAAGATACTTTATATTCTTCAATCATCCAAAACAAATCTTCAATTAGCTTCTTTTTTTCTTCTGAAAAATCCAGCGAAATATCATCTTTAAAAATACTTATGTCTTTGATTCCAATATGCGACGGAATCAAGTTTATTATGGCTGGTGCAAGCAGTTGTTGCAGTTGCCGTGAATAAACCATTACTTCCTGTATTTTCTTTTGCGCTGCTGCAAGATTAAGCGATCCCCGCTCAGCCCTCAGAGCAAGCGCTTTGCAGTAGCGCGCCAGATCCTTCATGCGGTCAAACGCATAAAACTCCGGAAAATCAACCGGTACAAGGTTCTTCAGTCCTGTCAGAATATCCCTGAGGAATTTCAACACAGGATTATTGCCGGTATTTTTCTTCGTGAGTTTGTGAATGCTTATATAAGTATCGTCAAAGATTTTCAATACGGGCGCTATGGAAACAAGCACTTCCTGGCCGTATGGCAATATTTCGGAATTCAGAGAATCGGCGTGTTGAATAAAATCTTCCTCCCTGCGCCATGATTTAAAAAATAAATCTTTTTTTACTCTGTTGACGATGGACTGCTCCAGTTGTTTAGGATTGCCGATATTTGCCGCTATTGCTTTCATTTCGGCGTTCAGAGTTACATTTTTTCTGAGTTGTTTCAGCATCTCGGCAAAATGAATTTCATAAAGCGCCGCAACGCCCTGAAGATGCATAGCGGCGCTTTCTTTCGGATCAGAAAAAAGACGAAGATGAATAGAATCATCTGTCCGATGCAGAGCCGGATAGGCATAACCGGCAAAACCCTGAATGCCGGTGAGAGGAATTTGCTGAGGCAATTCTCCAAAGTCCCAGCGGGTAATCCCTTCCCTCTCCCATTGGCCGCGAACCTTATCCATCGCCGACGTATTAACCGTGCCGGCAAGTTCTTTTTGCAGCAGATGAATGTTTCGGCTGTTTCTTATTTCATTTCCTTCTTCATCTCTAACACTGTAGCGTATATTTAAGTGAGCAGGTAGTCTATCCATTGCCCATGCGTCGAGGGGCACAGTTATCTTGTATGTATCGAGTAGAAATTGACTCAAAGACTGTGGTAAAGATTTATTTAAATATGATTTTTGGTCCAGGAATAACTGTGCAATTTGAGCAGGCGATGGAAGTTTCTGACGAAGGGATTTAGGAAGCGATTTCAATAAGAGAAAGGCCTTTCCCTGCACTAAGGACGGCAGGCAACCATCGATATTTTCCTGTGCAGCCATGGAAACAAAGCCCAGGGGAACATTTACGGTTACGCCGTCATCAATTTGGCCCGGCTCAAAATTATAATGACATGTTAGAGCGGCATCTCCGATTTTTATTTGATCGGGATAGTGAGATATTTCTTCAGGATCAGGTTCATGGGCAATTAAATCTTCTTCCCGGAAACGTAGAAATTCATCGCTGCCTTTTTCTTTAATAAGATTCAGTAAAGACCGGATATCGGAAATTACCGGCAATCTTTGTTCGTAAAGACAGGCGATGGTTTCATCATCAACAACAATACCGCGTTTGCGCAGTTTTTCTTCCATTATTTTTGCCTGATTCCATAGAGACAGGTTGTGTTCCAGAAAAGGAATCCTGCGGGGAATTTCTCCGGTGACGAGGGCTTCGCGGATAAATATTGATTTGGCTTCTTCCTGATTAATTCGTTCATAAGAGACTCGCCGTTGTTCCACAATGGTTAAACCAAAAAGCGTTACTTTTTCCATGGCGACAACCTGCCCGCGATATTTTTCCCAATGGGCGGCAGCATAAGTATAGCGGCAATTGTCTTTGCCCAGTTTTTCCAGCCATTCACTTTTAATATTGGCGACATTGCGGGCAAAAACTCGCGATGTCATGTTTATTTCCGCCGCCACGATCCAATTGCCTGCGCGATTAAACAAACCGGAACCGGGGTAAATCATTACCGCTCTGCTCTTGGCCGCGTTGAAAAAGTTCTTCTCTTTCTTTTGGGCAATGTTGGAAAGATAACCGCTGAGAATACAGCGATGAATTTTATCGGCGATATCCTGATCTATTTCAATATGGAGTTGTTTTTTACTTCTTGTCGTTCTGTTTTTTTCGTCGATAATATCCATTATTTGATGATAGATATCACGCCATTCAATCATTCTTTTGTAGGAAAGAAAATGATCACGGCAAAATTTTCTCAATTTGTTTTGTGTCGGCAGGGTCGTAAGCATCCCGTGATAACGATTCCAGATGTTAAGATAGGTTAAAAAATCCGATTCGGCATGATGAAAGAGAGCATGAGCCGTTGAGGCTTGATCCGTTTTATCATAGGGCCGTTCGCGCGGATCCTGAATGCTTAACGCGGCGGCAATGACGGCTATCTCGTTTACGCATCCTTCTTTCTGCGCTTCGATCAGCATCCGGGAAACTCTGGGATCAAGCGGAAACTGAGCCATCGTATTGCCAATTTCAGTCAATTTGTATTGATTTGTTGCTTCGGAGCCGCACTCTTTGGCCAGCGCTCCTAAATCGCGTAAAATTTCAATGCCGTCGCGGATGCTTTTGGGTTGAGGCCTGTCAATGAAGGGAAACGAAGTGATTGAGCCCAGTTTTAAGGAAAGCATTCGCAGAATGACGCCGGCCAGATTTGAACGCATTATCTCCGGCGGTGTGTAAAGAGGCTTTTGGGAGAAATCTTCCTGTGAATAGAGCCTGATACAAATGCCGTTTTGCACCCGGCCGCATCGTCCTTTTCTTTGTTCGGCGCTGCTTCGTGAAATAGGTTTTATCGGCAGGCCTGTGGTCTGGCTGCGGGGATTATATTCCAATATTCTCGCAAGCCCCGCATCAATTACATATTTGATGCCGGGAATCGTCAGTGACGTTTCCGCAATATTGGTGGCGACAATGATTTTTTGCTCAGACGCCGCGGCAAAAATAAGTTTTTGCTGCGAGCCGGAAAGCCTCGCGTATAAAGGCAGAATCAGGCCTGTGCATTTTTTGGTTAAAAGACCACAGGTTTCCCGAATATCCTGTTCGGTGGGCATAAAAATCAAAATATCTTCATAGCGTCTTTCCTTCTGTAAATTCTCCACACAGGCAACGGCTTCATCAATATATGTTGTTTCGCCTTTTTCCTCTTTGACCGGATCAACCGGCCGATAGCGGACTTCCACCGGATACATCCGTCCGGAAATTTTGATAACCGGCGCGTTATTAAAAGCTTCGGAAAATTTTTCCGTATCAATCGTTGCCGAGGTGATGATGACCTTTAAATCTTTTCTTCTGACAAGAAGGGTTCTCAAATAGCCTAAAATAAAATCAATGTTCAGGCTGCGTTCGTGAGCTTCATCAACAATGATAGTATCATAAGCCAGCAGGTCATGATCTCTTTGAGTTTCCGCAAGCAAAATTCCATCGGTCATCACTTTAATGAGCGGCTCCATTGAGCTTTTCTCTTCGAAGCGGATTTTATAGGCGATAGATTTGCCGCATTCTTCACCAAGTTCAGCCGCAATACGCTGGGCAATGCTGACAGTGGCAATACGCCGCGGCTGGGTAAGACCAATCATTCCCCGCAGGCCGCAGGCGGCCATAAGACACATCTTTGGAATTTGCGTTGTTTTTCCCGATCCGGTTTCGCCGGTAATAATGGTGACCTGATTGTTTTTAATACTATCAATAATATCCTGTTTCTTTGCAGATATGGGCAAGTCTTGCGGAAATTTGAGCAAAGGAATACTTAACGCCCGCTGACGATAACGCTTATTGGAAAGGGTTAAGATTTTTTTCAGCCGGTTCAGTATTTTTAAAGAATCCGCTTCATCTTTAAATTTATTTTTTTCAATGTCCTTGATCTCACTAATGATATTGTAATAATCCGCAATCATTGAATGATCAATAAGTTTATTGATTTGTCGAATATATTGGATAATGCTTTGCAATTCTTTTTCTCCAAAAAGAATGTTCATGAGTTGTTTTATTTCATACAGAGAGTATCACTGTCAATGCGGGATATGTTGCCATTAAATTAACCAAAGACCGGAAGCGTTTTTGAAAGGGGAGCGTATCATCACTGTATGGGAGTTACTTTTTGCATAGTGATCATTATAAGCAAAGCCATATGGTGTTGAAGCTTCCTTACGTTTTTTGCGATTTTTTTTTAAAAATACTTGCAGCTTGATCGGCAACGGCGGATATAGAAAAAGAATCGCTTTTGTAATCCGGCTCGAGAGAACCGATTAAATCCAATTGAATTTGATTAATATTGCGCGTGTTAAACAGGAAATGGCCGGGCTGAAACAGTTTATTGGTTCCGGTAATTAAAATGAGTTTCAGCGGAGCGTTGCAGTAACGGGCTATGGTGAACACGCCCTTGTTAAAAGGCGCGAGCTCTCCATTGCGGCTTCTTGTTCCTTCGGGAAACACAAACAATATTCCTCCTGCTGCCAGATGCTTTTTTATATCCTCAAGATTATTTATCATGGCCGGTCCAAGCATGTTTCTTGCTCCCGAAGAAATATAACCGGAATTGCTTAAAAGCCAGCCGAAGACGGGAACCTTGAAAAAAGTATGCTTAACAATAGTTTGCTGCCGCTGAAAAAGCGATATCAGCAAGATAGGATCAAGATAGGACAGATGATTGCAAATAATGACAGAGGAGTGAATTTTCCGCACCTCTTCGGAAATTTTAAATTGTGTGCGGGGAATCAAAAACCGTGTCAGGGCAATGAAGCACTTAAAATGGATGTGATTTAAATTTTGAAACGCGATGACGCGGCTCTTCGCGAAAATATAAGCGGGTATATATAAAATCGGCAAAATAACCGCATAACCGAAAAGAAAATAACACCACAATATCAATGTTATGAAAAAATCAATTATATCATTAAAAAATCGGACGAAGGGCATTCTAATCTCAGGAAAATTTTCTTATCATTAAGATGGTATTGACTCCGCCAAAGGCGAAATTCTGTATAGCCGCCGTTGTTACCGGCTCTTGTAATATCTTTTGCACGTGCTTAATCATCGAGCAGCGTTCATCAACTTCATCCAGATTCAATGTCGGCGCGATAAATCCTTCCTGCATCATGTACAGACACATGATCGTTTCAATGGCGCCGCAGGCGGCCATGGTATGGCCGGTATAACTTTTCAAACCCAGGACGCAAGGATTGTTGCCAAAGACAGCATGGATGGCCTGTGCTTCGATGATATCGCCCATCTTTGTGGCGGTGGCATGGGCGCTGACCAAGTCAATATCCTGAGGGTTCACACCGGCGTTCTCCACTCCGAGCTTAAGGGTATTGGTGATGCCTGTTAAATTCGGCAAAATCATATCGCCGCCGTTGTTATTGCAGACAAACCCGATAACTTCGGCCAGAATATTCGCTCCTCGTTTTTTAGCAAATTCATATTCTTCCAGCATGACCGCTCCGGCGCCTTCACCCACCACAAGCCCGTCACGTGATTTATCAAACGGACGGGGAGTTTTGTGAGGTTCGGAATTGAATGCCGTGGAGCATGCCAGCAGATTATCGAAAACAGCTACGGTTAGTGTATCGTATTCATCAGCGCCGCCGCAAAGCATGGCATCCTGCATCCCGAATTTGACAGATTCATAGCCGTAGCCTATGGACTGGGAGCTTGTCGTGCAGGCGGTTCCCGAAGATATTACGCGTCCGGTAATGCCAAACATTTTTGTGATATTAACAGCTGTCGTATGAACCATTGATTTCAAGTAATCCACCGCGCCGATTCCCTGATATTCCGATTTATCTTTGCCTTCAAAAAAGATTCGGTAAATATTTCTCTGAACCGTCGGAGAGCCGTGAATGGAACCGAAAGCTACTCCCAGCCTGCCGGACGTGATAAAATCTTCGCTTAGCCCCGATTGTTCCAGAACTTCTTTGGCCACTTGACAGGCGTAATAGGAGACCGGCCCCATGGTTTTGCGGTGATTTCTTTTGAAATCATATTCAATGGGATAATCCACCGTTCCATAAACACGGGAATGAATATAGCGGCCGATTAGTTCATCTTCGCGCAGCGGCTTTATTCCGGAAACCCCATTTAACAGACTTTTGACAATTTGATCCTTTCCGTGACCAATAGGCGTGATAGCCGAAGAACCTGTAATAACAACTCTGCGTTCCATAATCATTTATGCCGGTGATAGAAGGTTTCGTTTTTTCGCGATCTTTTCAATATAGTCGCAAATCTGATTGATCGTGCGGATATTTATGGCTTGTTTTTTTTCTTCCTGGCTGATTTCCGTACCCAAAAAATTTTCTATGGCCAGTAAAAGCTCAATGGCATCAATGCTGTCGAATTCGTATGTCTCCCGCAGATCGGCATCCATGCTGGGATTTTCGATTTCAAACTCGCGTTGAAAAACAATTATTACTTCGCGTTCAATTTCCTGACGTGTCATTTTCTCTGATTTAACTTTCCGGATTAAATTTGACGCTTTTTAACAAATATTGCATTACTTTTCAATAATTTATATTTATTACGCATCCCACTTGATTTCCTGAACAAACCTTTTATCGCCGATAATTTGTCTGGCCGCGTTAAAAGAACCAAGAATGCATCCCATGACTCCAGGCGCCATGGCGTTTTGTCCCGCCAGACACAAGCCCGGTATAGGAATATTATTTAACGAAACTACCTTAAGCAATTGACCCGACGAACGCATTGCTCCATAACAGGAACCTTCAGGAGAATTTACATAATCACGGACGGTAAGTGGTGTATATACATCCAATATATGAGCATCTTTCAGGTCTCCGAAAATTATTTCAGCGTTTTTCAACAAGCCCCTGGCGATGCCCATTTTCCTTTCCTCATAATCACGGCCTCGCCGGCCGGAAGCCGTGTCTTCCCATCGACTCCATTCACTGTATAATGATTTTGTAATAATAGAAAGTAAATTGAATTCTCTGGAATTGGCGCCGCGTAATTGATAAAACACACCGTCTTTGATAACGCCGTTTTCGTCTTTTTGGAGCCGGTAAATATTGTGATCAATTTCCGGATGCATCGCCGCATTAACGCTTATGTTGACCGCAATAACGCCTTCAGTTTCTTTAAGCCCCTGTATGCGCAGGCGATGAGAATCACGTAAAGCATTTTCATCCAGCAAATTGAGCAATGTCTTCGGATGTATGGCGGCAACAACAGCATCAGCCGGAAGACTGATTCCAGAATTCAATATAACGCCTGTCACTTTGCCGTTCGCCAGAGAGATTTTTTTAACGCCATCATTGAGAATAAGGTTTCCGCCGAGTTCCTGAAAACGGCGCACAAAAAAATCCGTCATTTTTCTGCCGTTTTCCTTCAGCTTCCACGAGGAAAACAAATAACCTGCTAAAACGATATGATGAAATATTACCGGGCAGTCATTTAGCGGCACGCCGATAAGCTGGCAGGGCACGGATAATATCGCTCGAAATTCCGCGGAGGCCCCCAAATTATCCAATAATTCTCCCATGGGTTGATAATAGTCCATATTCTGGAAGGGATCGCCCTGATTAAGTAAAAAAGAAGGTTCCAGCATGCGGCTGGAAATATCGCTCAGATTTTTCATAACGACATTCAGCGCCGCCGCGTCTTTGGGGAAAGCGCTTCGCAGATTGGTTTCCATGGCATCGATGCCAGCGGGTAAATCGAAAAATAAATCATCAAAAATATAACGATCGATGATGCCATCCTGTCCCATAGGTATAAACAGTTCATTAACCGGGATGCCCAGAATATGGAACATTTTGCCCAACGGCTCTTTGTCGCCCAAAGCGCCGACATAATGAACGCCGACAGGACAATCAAATCCCGAACGGCGATAAGAACGCATCAACCCACCGGGCAGAGGATTTTTTTCCACAATTGTTACCCGAAAATTTAAAAGCGATAAAATAATGCCCGCGCTCAGTCCGCCTATACCGGAACCGACGATCACAATATCTCTGCCTTTTACAGGACTTCTCATCTTTGCGTGTTCCTGAGTGATTTTGTTTGGAGCACCTTACTTTTTACCGGCTGGGCTTCGAGTAAGGTCATCAATAATGAATAATTAAATTGTTCGTGTGCCTGCAGTTCAATGCGTTGATAAATATTTTTTGCTGTTTTGTTAAACCTGATCTGTCGTCTCAGTATTCCGGAGGATGAGTAGCGTTTTATTTCCGTGCCCCCTGATTTATTGAAAGATACGTCAATCCAACCCCCGTTTTCCTCACTATAGCGGCAGACAGCCGCTCCGTCGGGAAGATTGCCTTTGATTCGGGGTTTCCCTTCCGGCGCGAAAAAAATCAGTTTAATATCGTCAATCATATTTTTTGCAAAATCGGCGGAATCGAAAGGTGGCAGAGCCCGGTTTACTTTAAGCTCGCCCTGACTCGACTCGGCTTCAAACAACGTCATTCCTTCCGCGGTCATAATGGCGCAGGAGACAGAGCGGGTGGAGGGATCAGCCACAGTTACACCGATAATTGTACCTCGCGTATCGCCAGCCATACGTGTTTCGACGGCGTGTACCAGACGGTATTTTTCTTTTAAGAAAGGATAGGGACACGCAAATGCCTTTTGATCGGTTGAAGAAACGGGCGAATTTATCATTGGCAGCGTCTGAGGCAGCATCTGGGGCAGCGCCTGGCAGGAGGAAAGAAAAATGATGAATATTAAAAATAATAGGCGTTTCATTTCACATCCTGAAATACCGAGGGATTGATCGTATTATTGATTTCCACATTTTTAAAATTTATCTGAGTGAAGGAATCGGCATCTTCGATAATCTTTACAGATTTGACGGTTGCGGCTTTCCCTGAAAGGACGATCTCTATTTTTTTAATGAAGCCTGCCATGCCTTGTCCCACAGGAGTTAAAGTTATCATGGTATTGGTTCCTTCGTGGATGACTGCTGTAAATGACAGATTTTGGACGAATCTGCCGTTAATCCATCCGGTAATTTCGTTCAGCACGATATTCATTGCCTGCGCGCCGCCCATTTTGTTTTCCACCATTTTTCCGTCGGAATCAATGTAGCGTTTGGTGCTGTTATTATGGGCAATGACAATACTCCTTACAGGTTTTACGTATTCCCAGCGGATAGAGTCGGGAGCGGCATAATAAAAACGGCCTTCCGAGACCAGAGGCCTGGATAAAATTTTCATGGATTTCTTTTGTTCGAAATTGGCCTGGAGTGTTTTGAGATTGGCCGATTCTTTACGTAATTTCTCAAAAGCGTTCGTCCCGGCGTAAATTTGCGGACTGAAAACAAAAAAGACACCGGCGGCGATACAAACAAAAATATATAAATTGCGGTAAATTTTCATCAGCAAATTCCGCCATTGATGCCAATAACCTGCCCGGTAATATAAGAGGCGTCATTTGAACACAAAAAGCGAATGACGCCTGCCACCTCTTGCGGTTTGCCTAAACGCGCCATGGGAATCATCTTTTTTATTTCGGCGACCGGTGCGTCTTTGATCATATCGGTTTCAATTAAACCCGGCGCTACAACATTAACGCGAACGCCAAAACGCGCCACTTCTGCGGCAAGTGATCGGGACGCGGCAATGATTCCCGCTTTAGCCGCGGCATAATTTGCCTGCCCCCGGTTGGGCATTAATGCCGAAAGCGAGGAAACGGAAACGATGGAACCGCATTTATGCCTTACCATTTCGCGCAATATTGGTTTCGTGATGTTATAAAAACCTTTCAGACTTGTGTTGATGACGCTGTCCCATTCTTCTTCGCCCAATAACATAAAAAGACCGTCGGCATTTATTCCGGCGTTGTTAACGAGCACTTGAATGTTTTTATGCTGTTGAACAATCTCTTTAACAGCATCTTTTGTCCGGGCATTATCGGCAACATCAAATTGAGAAATTTCTCCGGCTCCGCCGGCGGCTTGTACAAGATCTAATGTTTCCGCCGCCGCTGTTTGATTGGATTTAAAGTTTATTATTACAAAATATCCGGCTTTTGCCAGTTCCACGGCCGTGGCGCGACCGATGCCGCGGCTCGCTCCTGTAATGATTGCTGTTTTTTTCTCATCCATATTATGGGACTCCTTATTAATATTACTGGTCGTCTTCATTCAGGCGCAGGGCCTGAAGAGTGGCTGTGGCCAAAACTTTTTCCCCTGTTTTAACAGTTCCTTCTATCACTCCATAATTATCAAAAGAATACTTGCTCGTAATGCGGATCATTAAATTTGTGTTTGCCGGTATTTTCTCTATATTAAATTCAGCCCTCTTGATGCCTACCAGCCATCCTTTAACACCTGATTTGCCCCTCTTTTTTCTATTGTAACCCTCAACAATCGCCGCCGTTTGAGCAATGGCCTCGACTAAGACCAGTGAATTTACCGAGCCTCCATCATAAAGAGGCCAGTCTGGATTTACGATCGCGGTGCAGATGGCAAAGTCCTCTTCTATTTCAATAATTTCATTGATAATTTTTATTTTCTCGCGATGCGGAATCAAGCTATCAATATCAATGTCAAGCATAGGCAACTTTTAGAAAATTTTTTCATAAGCTAATGAAAAAACCGCATAGAAGTCAACAAGAATCGTATTTCGTTTTAAAGTAAGTGATTTTTTTCTTTTTTTACGATAAACCAGAAAAAAATAATTAGAATAAATTACCGGAATATGACCGACATAAAAGAAGACTCCTTTATCAGTTTATATAGGACGGCTTTGGCGCCATCCAAAACCGTTTGCCGAAAAGAATTTACATTGTCAGGGTACAGTTATGGCGATGTTTTTGAATTAGCCGCCGGCCTGAAAAAAATTTTAGCGGGGCGAGGCCCTGACAAAGTCCTTTGCTTGTGTACTGTGAACAAATCTGTTACCGCTGCCTGCGTGCTGGCAGCGCTTGCCGGTTCCTGTAAATTAGCCTTGCCTTATTCTTTTTCCGCCCATGCCATGGCAGAAATGTATGATGCCACAGGTTTCAACTATGCTATAACCGATCATCCCGAAGACATGCCGGCCGGAGTGGAAATAATCACGCCGCTTCCCGCCGAGATAGAAAACACAGGGACTGAATTCATCCGCGATCCGGATGAGCCTTTTTTGTGTCTTTTTACCGGAGGCTCAACCGGCAAGCCGAGAGTTTGGTCTAAATCTCCTCGCAATTTGTTTGCTGAAGCTTTTTATTTAAAGGAAAAATTTTCCCTGTCGGATAAAGATCTTTTTGTGGCCACCGTTCCGCCATATCATATTTACGGGTTGCTTTTTTCCGTTTTAGTTCCCTTTGTCGCTCATGCACGGGTGTTGCCCGATATTTACACTTTCCCGCAGGAAATTATTTCCATAACCAACAAGCATAAAGCTTCTGCGCTGGTCAGTGTGCCCATACATTACCGCGCCATGAAAGTTGCTAATTTGTCGCTTCCTTCTCTTCGGGTCGCTTTTTCTTCTTCCGGCCCGCTGGACCATTCGGATAGTTTGCATTTCTATAAAAAAACAGGATTGGGAATAACGGAAATCTATGGCTCCACGGAAACCGGCGGCATTGCTTCGCGTTCGATCAGTGAGCATACGGATAGTTGGAAAGCATTCGACGTCGTATCCTGGAAGCTAACAGGCAGCAGGCTATCCGTTAAGTCCGAGTTTACCTCTCCCGAAATGGGGCACGCCTCCGATGGCTTCTGTCTGACCGGGGATGAGGCCAGTGAAGACAAGAAAAAACGTTTTGTTCTTCTGGGCAGAACCGATGGTATTGTCAAGGTTGCCGGAAAAAGAGTTGATTTGCTGGATGTTCAGAACAAAATAAAAACATTGCCTACGGTCAGCGATGCTGTCGTTATGGCTTTTCCAACAAAGAGGGGAAGGGAAAATTTTATCGCGGCAGTTGTTGCCTGCGACCTGACGGAAACTCGCTTAAAAAAACTTTTAATGGATACGCTGGAGGCTTACGCTGTTCCCCGCCGCGTTAAAATTGTTTCCTCGATAGCCAGAACACCCACCGGTAAAATTGACCGCCGCCGTATGGAAAAAATTTTCCTCTCTTAAAAAGAAATTACTAAACATTCATTCAAAGCCTCATTTTCCGGAATGTAGTTTTGCCCGAACAAAAAGATTATAACAGACGCAAATATTTGCGGTGTATGCTCTTTTATGGAAATTGTTATTTCACGGTAATTATGGTACTTATATAAAAATAAAGTTCAGCAATGTCATGATTACGGGTCCATAGTGATATGGGCAAACTGGTAATTATTCATAAATTTATAGATAAATTATGAACATGAACCTGCATCCGCTGACACTTAAATTTTCCGGCGAATCGTCGACACTTGAAGAGCAATTTCAGAACTATTATTATAAAGCATCGCTTAACCAAGTCCGCATATTGCTTGTTCTGGGCGCTGTGATTTACGCCGCTTTCGGTATTCTGGATGCGCTTTTAATGCCCCAACAAATGTTTACGACATGGTTTATCCGTCTTATTATTGTCGGTCCCGTGCTTTTCGGATTATTACTAATATCTTTTTCCGATTTTTTTAAAAGTTATATGCAGCCTGTTTTGGCGTTCGTTTACATTCTGGCCGGAACGGGCATTATTTGCATGACCATTATTGCTCCGTCGCCAGTGAGTTATTCCTATTATGCCGGTCTGATGATTGTTCTTATATGGGGCTATACTCTCATCCGTCTCTTTTTTGTTTGGGCTACGTTTGCAGGATGGGTACAGGTAATATTGTATGAAATTGCGGCTATCTGGATACATCCAGTTCCCTTTAATGTTCTTATCAACAACAATTTTTTCTTTATTGGTGCGAACGCGTTAGGAATGATGGCCTGTTATGCGATTGAATTATATGCACGGCGTGATTTTTTCATGAGGCGACAATTAGAAATTGAGCGGGAAAATGTTAATTGGATCAATCAGGAATTGGAAGATCGGGTCATTAAGCGGACCAAGGATTACCTGATAGTTAATCAGGCGTTAAAACTGGAAATCGAAGGCCATAATCAGGCGGAAAAGGCCCTGCGGGAAAGCGAGGAACGATATCGGGCGCTGGTGGAAAATGCCAACGATATGGTCATACGGACTGACAATAAGGGATATTTTACCTTCGCCAATACATCAACCGTCCGTGTTACAGGATATGAAGAGCGGGAAATTATTGGGAAGCATTATTTGACTATGATCCGTCCGGACATGCGTGATGCCGCCGTTAAGTTCTTCGGTTATCAATTGGCCAAAGGAATTCAAAACTCATATTCGGAATATTCTATAATAAAAAAAGATGGCGGTGAACTTTGGGTTGGACAAAATACGCAGTTAATAGTTGAAGATGGCAATATCACAGGTTTTCAAGCGGTTTCTCGCGATATTACCGAACGCAAAAGATTGGAGAGAGAGTTAAAGGAGAGTGAAGAAAGATATCGCGAATTAAGTATTATTGATGATCTCACCCAGCTTTATAATTCCAGGCATTTTTACGATCAGCTTAGAATGGAAATAGACAGGATCGAACGTCACGAGTATCCATTAACGCTGCTGCTTCTTGATCTCGATGATTTTAAAATATTTAATGATACTTACGGTCATATTGAAGGAGACCAGGTTTTATTTAGGCTGGGTCAGGTGATAAAAAGATGCCTGCGGAAGGAAGCTTCGGCCTATCGTTATGGTGGAGAGGAATTTACGATCATTTTGCCGATGAGCACAAAAGAGGATGGAGCTGTGACTGCGGAAAGAATCCGGGAGGAATTTAAAAAAGAGAATTTTTCTCCGGTGCCGGATAAAAACGTCAATCTCACCGTCAGCATAGGACTCGCGCAATATCAGAAACAAGAAGATATGAGAGTTTTTGTCAGCCGGGTTGATCAGCTTATGTACCGCGGCAAAAAAAACGGAAAAGACAGAATTTGTTTTGAATAATAGCTTCAATAAAAGCTTAAGTTGCCACACCAGGCGCCGCCCTAAAGAAAATGGCATTAAATCGAAACCGTCTTATGAGAATTATCTTTTATATTTTCCCATTAACTGGGCTTCCGCCAGCGCGTGTCCCTTCATGGCTTTGAGCAGTTCTTCTTTTGTCAATCCCGCTTTAAAATTCAGCATGGTATCCAGAGCGTACAATTTAAAATAATAGCGGTGCGTGCCGCCCGGTGGACAAGGTCCATCGTAGCCATAACGCCCGGAAGTGTTTTTGCCGTTTTTCCCCAATCCCGTGATTTCTTCCTGACGTGAAACTTTTTCCGGCAGAGAATTAACAGTGGCCGGCATGTCAAACATTACCCAGTGCACCCAGGTGCCAGCCGGCGCGTCGGGATCATCGCAGATAAGCGCGAAGCTTTTAGTTTTTTCAGGCGCGCCAGTCCAGAAAAGCGGAGGTGAAATATTCTGGCCATCGCATGTGTATTTGGCTGGAATCATATCTTCATGATTAAAAGATGAACTTTTTATTTCCATAGTTCTTCCTCCTTCTTTTTTAACGTTTTGTTGATCTTTTGCCTGAAGCGTTTCCGGGCCTGCGGCAATTAAACAAATAGTTAGGAAAAAACAAAAAAAATAAATTTTCATTCCTCTTTCATCTCCAAACCAAATCATGTTTGTTTATGACTATTTTAACCGGAGATCAGTAATCCGTCAATAACTCTTATTGATCCGGTTCCTGTTGATACCTGCATTTTCTGTGCTATCATTATATGACTTTGTGTTTGGCAAGGAATAAGATGAAAATAGATAAACAGATAAGCCGGGAAATCGGTGTGCATGGCAAACTTTGGAACGCAATGCATGACGGATATTTTTCAAATTCGATTATAGCCCGTCCTCTCATTGCAACGATATCTCAGTATCTGTCCGGTTCGAATACGGATGTACTGGTAGATTTGGGAGGAGGGACGGGATTCATTCTTTTGGAACTGATCGCGCAAAGTGTAACTCAAAACATGGTTCCCGTGAATCTGGATTACTCTGCGACTCAACTGGACGCCATGGAGCAAAGCGGCATATCCTGTATAAACGGTTTGATATCCGACTTCAGCCGGAACGATCTGGCTACCTTCGGCAAACGAATTTCTTTTATTATGAGATCCGTGCTGCACTACTTTGGCAAAGACGGATTGATCCCCGTTCTGAGCCACATTCGCGATCAGGCCAGAACGGGAGAGCTGTTCATTCACCAGACCGCGTGCTTTGAGAATGCCCCGGAAGCGCAGTGTTTAAATGTTCTGTATCAGGAGATGGATACCCCGAAGTGGTACCCCACAATCAATGAACTACGGGACGGTATGGCAAACACGAACTGGCAGGTGATTGAAATATGTCCGGCGCCGCCGCTGAAATTATCGTCCGTTGAACTCGGACGGCGGTACGGACTTAAGTCACAATCCCTTGAGAGAATTTGCGGCAGGATTATGGAGGAATTCGGAGAAATCAATCATGTTTTTCAGCAGGTGCCGGGCGGTTTCGTCGCTTATCTTCATTACCGGATTTACGTCGCGAAGGCGGCTTGAGCATGGATGATTTTAATAGTGTTGAAAGTGTTTTAAAAGTTGAAGCGGATCCGCCGGGGTGGACCTGCTTCACCTCTGACAGAAATGAAAGAATAATGTGATGTTTTGTCCAAAATGCGGCAACGAATACAGGGAAGGCTTTTATAAGTGCGCCGATTGCGGCGCTGATCTGGTTGCAAAACAGCCTCCGGAGCTTATGGAAGAAACAAGTTATGCCGATCTCATTGAAATTTATTCCACATATCGGCAAAGCGATATTTCGTTTATAAAGTCGGTCCTTGATGGCGAAGGCATTACTTATTTTTTTGAGGGAGAAAGCCCGGTTTTAATCAGTTGGGCCGGATCCTATGCCCGCCTGCTGGTAAAAGCGGATGATGCACCGCGGGCCAGAGAAATTTTACAGGAATTGGGATTTTTGGAAAGAAATTAAATCTTTATGGAAATATCAGGAGTAAGTGGCATGCTTTGCTCCATAAATTATTCTCCTGATTCTTAATCAGTCATGGTTTTAATTTCGCGGACAGCTTTAGTTTGGCATTGAATTCAGTTTATGCTATAGGAGCACAAGTATGATGACTCAGGAGAACTGCAAATCATGATCTACAATGAAGAATTTGAAACTCTGCCCCGGGAAGCCCTGGAAGCGCTGCAACTCAAAAGACTGCAACAGGTTGTCTCGCGGGTTTATAGTAGCGTCGATTTCTATAAAAAGTCCTTCGATAAAGCGGGCGTCTCGCCCGATAGTCTAAAAACACTCAGTGACCTTAAACGTTTTCCCTTTACCACCAAACAGGATTTACGGTATAGTTATCCTTTCGGATTATTCGCCACGCCGATGAGCAATGTCGTCCGCCTGCATGCCTCATCCGGCACTACCGGCGCGTCCACCGTGGCCGGCTATACAAAACGCGATATTGAAACGTGGGCGGAATTGATGGGACGCTGCTTTGTGGCTGCGGGTCTCACCAAAAACGACATCATCCATAACGCTTACGGCTACGGACTGTTCACCGGTGGCTTGGGCGCTCATTACGGCGCGGAAAAAATCGGCGCCAGTGTGATCCCGATGTCCGGCGGCAACACCAAACGTCAGATTATGATTTTGCAGGATTTCCGGCCGACGGCTATCTGCTGTACGCCGTCATATGCTCTTAATCTGGCCGAACAAGGGCGGGCAATGGGTGTGGACATGCGCGCGCTGGCGCTTCGCGTGGGAATTTTCGGCGCGGAACCATGGAGCGAAAAGATGCGTGGAGAAATTGAAAAAGCTCTGAACATCACGGCGATGAATATTTACGGTCTTTCCGAAATCATGGGTCCGGGAGTGTCGATGGAGTGTAGCGAAGTGCGCGACGGTATGCACATCTTTGAAGATCATTTCCTGGTCGAAACCATCAATCCGAAAACCGGTGAAGTACTTGATGCCGGTGACGAAGGAGAGCTCGTTTTCACAACGCTCACTAAGGAAGCCGTTCCGCTCATCCGTTACCGGACTCGCGATATCGCCCGTTTGAATACCGAGCCCTGCCGATGCGGGCGGACGCTCAACCGGATGGGACGCGTTATGGGACGCAGCGACGACATGCTGATCATCCGCGGCGTAAATGTCTTTCCCTCGCAGATTGAAGCTGTGATGATAGGCATCGAAGGCCTCGAGCCGCACTATCAGCTTATAGTGGATCGTGAAGGCTCGCTCGATACACTCGAGGTTCAGGTAGAATTAACAGAATCACAGTTCGCCAATGCCGATGAAGTCAAGGCGCTCCAGAAACTGGAGGGACAACTGAAAAAAGACATGAAGGATTATCTGGGTATTACCGCAAAGGTCAAACTGGTGGAACCCAAAACCATCCAACGCTCAGAAGGCAAAGCCAGCCGGGTTATTGATAAAAGAAAGATTTAAGTCCTGAGATTAGCGGGGCTGTCAAAACTCACAAAAGATACATCAGACTATACTCACGCTGCGCTCTTAAATTACAACAAAGTATTGTGATGACAAATGACAGCTGAATTATTTTTTATATTCAGCCTCAACGGTTATTCCGATGCCTCCTCGTACGGCAAATTCCGCGCGAACAGAGCACCAGCGCGGCTTTAGTGCGGCTACCAGGTCATCAAGAATTACATTGGTGACATGTTCGTGAAAAACACCTTCATTGCGAAAAGACCATAAATACAATTTTAAGGATTTGGATTCGATAATTTTCCCATCCGGGATGTACTGGATTTTAATTTTGGCAAAATCGGGCTGGCCTGTCTTGGGACAAACACAGGTAAATTCTTCGGTTTGCAGGGTTACCACATAATCGCGGCTGTTATTGTGATTGGGAAACGTCTCCAGCTTGCGCACGGGCTTTGCCGCTTTTCCCAGAAGAGTTAAACCGGCCAGATCATTTTTTTTGGTGTTCTTGGGCATCCTTTTAACCCTGATAAAAATACTAAATTTGCTTACTTGAATTAAAAAATAATATCAAATATTCGTTATTGAAAGAAGAAATTCTCTATTCAATGGTTTTCTATCGAGTTTTCGACTCGACTAAGAATCTTTGAAGCTATTTTAAACAGCTTTTGATAATACGTTAATTTTTACTGGCCGGGCACGATGATTTTCGACGCATCCTGACGCCTCATTTCCTCCGCTTCGGCAATCATTGCCTGAACGGTTTTTTCAATGGCTTCAGGTAATTTGGCCGCCGCTTCGCTTAAGTTTTTTACGCCTTCGATAAGACATTGAACCGGAATCGGGCCATTGGGTGACATAAGCTGGGTCATGCCGGTGAAAATGGTTTCTCTGCTTTCGTCTATCGAGCCATCAACCTTGACGGGTGTGAGACGCCTGATTGTGGCAAAGGTCAGGTCGGTGAATGCTTCTTCCTTATAAAGATTATTGGGGTTAATTTTAATGTCCGTTATTTTAGTTCCGCCTGCGTTATCCATTAGTTATCTCCTTCTGAATATGTGGGGTTTCTTTTTCTTATGCCCCGAAAAAAACGGAAACTGTAGGCTATACGGCCTCCCTTTTATCGGATCATTACTTGCTCAGTGTTCTTAAAAAATTCAGTTACGTTAAATTCAGGAAAACATCAATTAATATTTTTCACCGCTTCTAAATCAAAGAAAATCAATGACCACAAGCGCATCCCACAGAGGATGAGCATAATGAATCTGTAGCCTTGTCTTACAGACTTTTGCCGCTGCAATGTTGTAATCACGGACGAATGGGGTTCAGCTCTTTTCCATGGTCTTAAGAAATTTAACTTTTGGCCATTCTTCCATTGTATGCGTGAGGCGCCAGTCGGATAATGCCAGATAAACAAGATTCCCTTCTGTATCTAGAGCAAGATTAGACTGGTTTTTTTTCTGAAAATCTTCCATGACTTTGGGGTCGTCACAAGTAACCCAGCGGGCAGCGGCATAATCGGTTTTTTCATAATCGGCGTAAACGCTGTATTCGTCTTTTAAACGTGACATCGTCACATCAAATTGAAGAGCGCCTACAGCGCCCAGAATATTATCCGAGCCCCAAAGAGGCTTAAAAACCTGAATAGCGCCTTCTTCGGAGAGTTGAGTCAGCCCCTTTTGCAGATGTTTCATCCGCAGGGGGTCTTTGAGCCGCACACGGCAGAAATGCTCCGGCGCGAAATGCGGAATGCCGGTGAATTTGAGAGGCTCTTTCTGCGTGAAAGTGTCGCCGATTTTAATCGTGCCGTGATTATGAATACCGATAATGTCTCCTGGATATGCCTCTTCGATATTGGTGCGGTCCTGCGCCATGAAGATGGTGGCGTTGGCGAGGGATACTTCCTTGCCGATACGGTGATGAATGACGCGCATGCCGCGCTGAAATTGTCCTGAACAAATCCTCATAAAAGCGATACGGTCGCGGTGCGCCGGATCCATGTTGGCCTGGATTTTAAAAACAAAGCCGGCAAAGTCATCTTCATCGGGATCGACATTTCTTGTGGTTGTCGGGCGGGGTACCGGCGGCGGAGCGATTTCCACGAAAGCGTCAAGGAGTTCCTTGACGCCGAAATTGTTAATGGCACTGCCGAAAAAAACCGGCGTCTGACTCGCTTTTAAATATTCCTTGAGATCAAAGGGATTCGCCGCTCCCTCCAGCAGGGCAATTTCCTCACGCAGTTCACCGGCCTGACTTCCTAATAGTTCATCAAGAAGCGGATCGGATAAATCATTAATGACAACTCCGCCTTCCGAACGCTTTGCTTTTCCCGGTGTAAAGAGATGAAGTTTCTTATCATAAATATTATAAACACCTTTGAAACGTTTGCCCATGCCAATTGGCCAGGACAGGGGCGAACATTCAATCTGCAGTTTGTCTTCGATATCCGCCAGAATGTCCAGAGGAGGCAGACAGTCGCGATCGAGTTTGTTGATAAAAGTTATAATCGGCGTATTGCGCAGACGACAGACTTCCATAAGCTTTTGGGTTTGCGTCTCTACGCCTTTGGCGCCGTCAATAACCATCAGCGCGCTGTCCACGGCGGTAAGCACGCGGTAAGTATCTTCCGAAAAATCCTGATGGCCGGGCGTGTCCAGAAGATTTATATCGCAGTCCGCGTATTCGAATTTCATGACCGATGAGGTAACGGAAATGCCCCGATCCTTTTCAATAGCCATCCAGTCGCTCAACGCGTGCTTTGAAGCTTTCCTCGCTTTAACTGCTCCGGCCATCTGAATAGCTCCGCCAAATAGCAAAAGCTTTTCCGTGAGCGTGGTTTTACCAGCGTCAGGATGACTGATGATGCCGAATGTACGGCGGCGTTCAATTTCTTTTTCCAGGTGTTTGCTCAAATTATACTGTCTCCAAATAAAACTGTTTAATTAAGCGGCGTATATTAACCATAATGAAACATCTGTCAACAATTATCCCTCGTGTCATATCCCTTTGTAAAATAAAACATTACCAGCCATGCCCTCTTTGATTGCGCCTTCCTCTTTGAGTTCCTTCAAATAGACAAGGGTTTCATTCAAGGCCATGAACTTTTCAAAATCGGTTAGTTCCGAACGGGATATCTCGTTAGATATAGCGCAGCTTGTCTTTGGATCTGTGTTTACATGATCAAGAATAATGCTTTTTCTTTTTTCATGGTGCTTACGTGTGTCTTCTATTCTCTCCTTAAGATCAATAAAGGCGTTGCCATGTCCCGGATATATGGTGGCAACAGGCAATTTCTCTATGGCGTTTAACGAATCCAGATACGTTTTAAGCGGGCAAAAATTATCGTCGAATATATCGGGACTCAAAATTGGCGATATATAAGGCAGAATGTGATCGCCGGCCAGAAGGAAATTTTTTTTGGGGAAGAAAAAACAAACATGTCCGGCCGCATGTCCGGGAGTGAAGATTATTTCAAATTTCCAGTCGCCGAATTCGCGGGATTCATTGTTCTGCAAAAAATTATCGGCATTAAATTCGGTAATGATGCTGCGTATATCTTCATATTCTTCGATGATAAGGTCAATTTGACGGGGCGACATGCCCTGACGTGAATAAAATTTCTTTAATTGCTTCACGGCCGGATCGGTTTGACGGAAATGTTGGTATTCTTCGTGGGCCGCAGAGGAAAGATAAATTTTCGCGCCTGTCTTTTTTTGCAGAACCCCTGCCATGCTGCAATGATCCGTATGCACATGGGTTAAAAAAATATGTCTTATGTCATTGATACTTAAACCCGCGCTTTTCAGATTCTTTTCCAGCTCTTCAAAAGAGCCGGGCATATTAAGCCCTGTATCAAATAGAGCCAACTCCTTATGATGGGCAAAAAGGTAAGCGTTTACGTGTTTTAAACGATACGGCATACGCAAAGTGATGCGGTAAAAGTTTTTTTCAATCTCACTAATCATTTTTTATGGACTTTCCCTTCATTTTAAAGAGAGGGAATTTTTTACGTATAAACTCTTTCTCAGGCATTCCCTTTTTTCGTGTGAAAAAGAGGTTAGGGCGAATTAACAAAAACCAACCCCCCCTTAATCTTTACAAAAGGAAAGAAGCCTTCTAAGCAATTTCAGCATTTTCTCATTAATTACCCGTTCTAAAAGACAGTAAAAATTCGCGATCGATTTTGTGTTTATTCCTCTTTGCGACTTTTCTGTAGACGTTTTGTCGCATCCAGTTCCATCTTTCTCAGACGGACACTTTTAGGCGTTACTTCCACAAGCTCATCTTCAGCAATGAATTCGATGGCCTGATCCAGAGATAGAATACGAGGCGGCCTCAAAATGATGGTGGCATCCGATGTGGATGCCCGCATATTCGTCAGTTTCTTTTCTTTGGTGATATTAACGTTGAGATCGCTGCTGCGGTTGTGTTCTCCCACAATCATGCCTGAGTAAACCTCAGTGCCGATATCAACAATCATCTCTCCACGGTCTTCCATCGCAAAGCTGGCATAAGGCGTCACGCGGCCCGAGCGGTCGGCGACCAGCGCGCCGGTTGTTCGCTGAGGAATAGGGCCGAACCACAAAGCGTAATCTTCAAATAATGAATTCATCACGCCGCCGCCTTTGGTGTCCGTCAGAAACTGGCTGCGAAATCCGATCAATCCCCGGGACGGGATTAGAAATTCCATGCTGACCCTGCCCGATCCTTTGTTGACCAGACTTTCCATGCGCCCTTTTCTGATGGATAACTTCTCTGTAATTTTCCCCACAAAATCTTCCGGTATATCCAGGAAAAGTCTTTCCACCGGTTCGCAAATTTTGCCTTTTTGTTCCCGGGTGATTACGCGGGGACGTGAAACCATCAGTTCATAGCCCTCGCGGCGCATGGTTTCGATTAATATCGCCATTTGCAGTTCTCCGCGTCCGCAGACCTCAAACACATCGGTTCTTTCCAGTTTTATGATTCGGATGGCGACATTTCGCAGGGCTTCTTTTTCCAGCCTCTCCAGCAGATGGCGCGAAGTAAGATATTTTCCTTCTTTGCCGGCAAAAGGACTGTTGTTGACGTAGAACATCATGGACACCGTCGGTTCATCCACCTGCAGGCGGGCAAGCGGCCGCGGTTCATTCAGGGATGATATGGTATCGCCGATAGTGACATTTTCCACGCCCGATAAGGCGATAATGTCGCCTGACTCGACCCAATCAACCAATTTTTTGGTCAGGCCGTAAAAAGTGTAAAGCGCTGTGAACTTAACGCCGGGGATTATTTTTTCCTTGGTGCAAAGGCTGTAGTGATTGTTCATTTCCAGTTTGCCGCTCTGCAGTCGCCCGATGGCAATCTGTCCGACATAGGGATCGTAATCCAGGTTGGTGACAAGAAGCTGAGGGATATCTTCATCATTTCCTTCAGGCGCCGGTATACGATCGACGATGGTTTGCAAGAGCGGCTGCAGGTCGGCGCTGTCATCGCCAATCTTTTTATGGCTTTGGCCAAGTTTGGCGTTCGTATAAAGTATCGGAAATTCAATTTGATTTTCTTCCGCGCCTAAATCAATGAAAAGATCATAGGTTTCATTGATAACTTCTTCAATGCGGGCGTCGCTTCTATCTATTTTATTGATGACTAAAATTATCGGAAGGCCCAGCATCAGAGCTTTTTTTAAAACAAATCTTGTTTGCGGCAAGGGACCTTCGCTGGCATCAACCAGTAGTATCGCGCCGTCAACCATATTAAGGCTGCGTTCCACTTCGCCGCCGAAATCGGCATGGCCGGGCGTATCCACAATGTTAATTTTTACGCCATTGTAGTCCACAGCGGTGTTTTTTGCCGTGATGGTAATGCCGCGTTCTTTTTCCAAATCCATCGAATCCATAACGCGGTCTTCAACGGCCTGATTGGCCCGAAATACTCCCGTTTGCTTCAGCATCGCGTTGAGCAGTGTGGTTTTGCCGTGATCAACATGGGAAATTATAGCAATATTCCGTAAATGATTTTTTTTCATTTTTTAAAATCCTTTCGAGTCATGAGTTTGAACTGAAATTAATTGAATTCGTCAGCGAGTATTCCCTTAAAGCTTTCAGCGGGGAATCATCGATAGCAGTTTTGAACACAACCAGTTTTAACTTTAAGACAGGTAATATACATTTGAGAGGATTATGCTATAAATTTCTTGACTTGTAAATCTCTTTTTCCTATGCTCACCACAATTAGTCTAAATATTTTATATTTTTAGGAATATCATCATGCTGAATTTCTTACCGTCAAAGCTTGTGGGAGCTATCGCGGGATTTCTTTTGTCTATAAATGTGCTGTTTTGGGCAACAATTTTATTCATATTTTCCCTTCCGAAAATTCTTTTGCCCTGGCCGCCGCTTTTACGTGTCATCAACAGAATCCTTCATTGGATCGGGGAAAACTGGATTGCCGGTAATATTGGATGGATGCGCCTTACTCAAAAAATACAGTGGGATGTGCAGGGATTGGAGGGTTTGAATTATAACGGCTGGTATCTGGTTGTCAGCAATCATCAATCATGGGTTGATATACTGGTGATGCAATATCTTTTGAATCGCCGCATCCCCCTGATGAAATTTTTTATTAAGAGAGAACTTATTTGGGTGCCTTTAATGGGATTTTGCTGGTGGGCGCTCGATTATCCATTCCTGTACCGTCACAGTTCCGAATATTTGAAAGAACATCCTGAACAGAAAGGCAAAGATTATGAGGCAACGCGAAGAGCCTGCGAAAAATTTGCCACTGTTCCCACCAGCGTGATGAATTTTCTCGAAGGCACGCGCTTTACAAAAGAAAAACGTGACCGGCAGAAAAGCGAGTACAAATTTCTTCTGCGTCCAAAATCAGGCGGCCTCGCGCTGGCGTTAGACGTCCTGGGCGAGAAGTTTCATTCTTTGCTGGATATTACCATTGTGTATCCGGATGGAATTCCTACCTTTGGGGAATTTCTCTGCGGTAAGGTCAAACGTATAACGGTGCGTATGAAAATAATAGAAATTCCGGAAAAGTTTTTGCATGGTGATTACGAAGGCGACCCGGCCTTTCGCGATGCCATGCACAAATGGGTACAGCAGTTATGGCAGGATAAAGACGAGCAGATAGAAATGCTTACGAAAAAGGCTCAATCGAAATAATCACAGGTTTTTACCGGTTAAATTCGTAAGCGAGTAAACATATTCACCGGCCATAGGGTATATGAGTAAGTACTGAAATATATGATCCTTAAGAATTAAAGATTCCCATGGCTTGCCCAGGAAGGGTTTTAATAAATCAGGGTGCTTAATTCCATCAAAAATTATTTGTAGCACCTCTAAAACAAAGATAACGCCGCAGGCTATCCGAAGACTGAAAATTTAACATTGTTTTCGTTAATTGACGGATTCAAAAAATTATGCAATGTTATAACATTGTAATCATTAAAATATCGCGACAGCACTTAAAAAGTAACTCGTCTCAAGCGGAAAATAAATTAATGGAGGAGGGGAGTTAGTAATTAATGGGAAAGACGTTGGGAAAAATAGTAACGATTGCAGCAGTCGTTATTTTAATGGTTGCTTTTATTACTTTAAGTCCTTCCATGGCGGCAAATAAGGCCAGGACAGTCAATAAGGCCAGCGGCGGCCGTTTCATTACTTATAATGACGGGACCATATTAGATACGCAAACAAATCTGCTTTGGGCGACCAGGGACAATGGGAAAAATATTAGTTGGGCAGATGCGAAGTTCTATTGCGAAAACTATAACGGAGGCGGCTATAAGGACTGGCGGATGCCGACGAAAGAAGAACTGCAGAGTTTGCATGATAGGATGATTTTTGGAAATAACGGTTATCACATAACAAAACTGATAACCCTGACTGCTCCTTTTGTCTGGGCATCCGATGTAAAAGAACCTCAAGCGGCATACGTTAGCTTTATTGCTAATCGTGTTTCATGGTGGTGGGACCCCCAGAAAAACAAATATAGAACCCGGGCACTGCCGGTGCGGTATGGCAGAGAAGGTAACATTGCTATGATTGAACAAAAGCACGCGGCTGTGGCGCCGCCGCTGGCCAGGCCTGAGCCTGTTCACGTTGCACCACCACCTCCTCCGTCTGAGCCACTTCCTGTTGAAGTTTCTCTTGAATCAGAGATTGCTCCTACGCCTACGCCCACGCCCACGCCTGAGTCTGAGCCATCATTACCACCTCAGCCCATGAAGGAGATTGCCAGAATCACTCTACACGTTGAGTTTGATACCGCAAAATCCATTATAAAAAAGGAATATCATAACAACATAAAACAGGCAGCTGATTTCATGAAAGCGAATCCCGAAATTTACGCTGAAATAATCGGCCACACCGATAGTATCGGCAAAGAAGGCTACAATATATTGTTGTCTCAGGCCCGCGCTAACAGTGTACGGAAATACCTTATAGACAAATTTGGGATTAAAGCGTCCCGTATATACGCTATAGGTTACGGTCCTCATAGACCCATTGCCAGCAATGCCACAGCAAAGGGACGGCAGAAAAACCGCAGGGTTGAAGCTGTTTTTGAAGTGATTTTGACAAAATAATTGAATGACTTTTTAGAATTTTAAAGACGAAGGCCCCATGATCGATATAAGATTATGGGGCCTTTTTTAAAGTGTTAAAAATATCTTGACAATACCCCATATCTTTATTTAAAATTAACCAAGAGGTTTAAATAACCGTTTAGTTAAATAACTGTCGGAAAGAAAAATATTCCTGCAATCAGCTATTACCGGAGTTTTCGATAAATGAAGGATATACGTAAAGAAAAATCAAATAAAACCATTGAACGTATTCTTATCGCGGCGAAGACAATTTTTGCCGAGAAGGGCTATAATGGGGCGCACATAGATGAAATTGCCCAGCGGGCCGGCGTGAACAAGGCAACGATCTATTATCAGATTGGCGATAAGGATACTTTATATACTAACGTCATTCATCAGGTTGTGGGTAATACCGCCCAAAATATTGCTAGGGCAGTAGCCCAAGTGGATTCACCCGAAGAAAAGCTTAAGGCTTATATAAACGGCATCGCATCGAATGTGGATAAAAATCCAGAATTCCCGTCGATTATGATGCGGGAAGTTGCTTCCGGCGGCGCAACACTTCCGCGTGTTGTTATCGAGGATATAGCTTCGGTCCTGACTATTTTAGTTGGCATTCTCGATGAAGGAAAACAAAAAGGAGTATTTATTGAAACTGTGCCATTTCTTATCCATATGATGATTGTAGGTACGATTATTCTTTATAAACAGGCACAGCCGATAAAGGACAGGCAATTATGGCTGCCCGCCACGCTCAAGGCTAATGATAAAAAAATAAAAGGAATGCTTGGGGAAGAGGTGGCGAATCTGGTGCTCAAGGCTATAAGGCAATAAACAATATTATAAAAAAATCCGGACAGACAGCAAAGATAATATTGCGAAGTAAAAATTAAACGGAGGGTAGGCGTTGAAAAAAAGAATCATTATTATCGTTTTTATCATTCTCTTTGTTACGGTTGGCTTGCTTGTTTATTTCGGCCAGAAAAATAATCAGAAAAAAGAGCTCTATTATTCCGGTACTATTGAAACCACGCAGGCGAATATGTCTTTCCAGGTTCCCGGGCGTGTGGCGCAGGTCTTTGTTCAGGAGGGTCAGCCCGTTTATAAAAATCAGATTATAGCCCAGCTTGACCGTGAGGAATTTGAATCACGTCAAGCGCAAGCCAAAGCGAATCTGGAACGGGCGAAAAAAACAAGAGATCAACTGGAGACAGAACTGGAAATAAGCAGGAAAACTCTTCCCCAGGAAGTTACCAGAGCCCAGGCTTCCGTGCAAAGCGCAAAGGACACTTTAAAGGATGCGGAAAAGAACTACAATCGTTTCGAAGAGTTGTTCGGCAAGAGTGTGGTCACAGAAAAAGAACGAGACAGCATGAAATTAGCATATGATGTGGCCAAATCGCGTCTGTCTGAAAGTGAATCCGAGCTGAAACTGGCCGAAGGTAATTTAACAAAAATAGATGCCGTGAAACAAGATATCGCAGCCGCGGCCGCGCAAATAAACGCATCATCCGCGTCATTGAATGAAGCGGCCATCCAATTGGATTACACACAATTAAAATCGCCCACAGACGGCATTCTAACCAGTAGAAATGTTGAACCGGGCGAAACGGTGACACCCGGAAGAGAAGTCCTCACTATTTCCGAACTTGCCCGTGTTGATCTGAAAATATTTGTTGATGAAACGGAAATCGGCAAAGTTGCGCCCGGCCAGAAAGTGGATGTAAAGGTAGATACCTTCCCGGGCAAAACCTATATGGGATATGTGTCTTTTGTTTCGCCTGAAGGCGAATTTACGCCAAAAATTATACAAACAAAAAAAGAACGAGTAAAGCTGGTGTATCTGGTTAAGGTGTCCATCCTAAATCCGAAGTTTGAGCTTAAGGCGGGAATGCCGGCAGATGCCTGGTTACGCCAATAGAGAGGCTCTGATGGCTGCCGTACCGGAAAATTCACTGCCAATGGTGGAAGTCAAAAATGTCACGATGCGTTTCAACAGCGTTGAAGCGGTAAAAGATGTTTCATTGACTGTCGCCAGAGGCGATGTTTTGGGGTTGGTAGGCTCCGATGGCGCCGGCAAATCGACGCTTTTAAGGCTTATTGCCACCATGATTAAACCTTTGCTTGGAGAAATATATATTGACGGCCTCAACGTCATTTCCGAAAAGCAAAGAGTAAAAAACATTATCGGATATATGCCTCAGCGGTTCGGCTTGTATCAGGACCTGACGGTTGAAGAGAACATGCAGTTTTTCATGGATATTTTTGATGTGCCGCGCCAGGAACGAAGAACACGCCGGGATAAATATCTGGGATTTTCCAATCTTCTGCCGTTTACGAACAGGCTGGCCGGCGATCTTTCGGGAGGCATGAAGCAGAAGCTGGGGCTGGCCTGCGTGCTGGTGCATGAGCCGCAACTGCTGATTCTTGACGAACCGACCAATGGCGTTGATCCGGTATCGCGTCATGAATTCTGGGAAATACTGGGCAATATGCAAAAAGAGGGCATGACGATTATCGTCTCGACGGCCTACCTGGATGAAGGCGAAAAGTGCGGCTCTCTGGGATTGATGCATAATTCCGTCCTTCTGGATATGGCGGCCCCGGCAGTTATTCGCGGAAGTTTTAAGACGCTGGAAGAGGCAATCATAGAACGAATTAAGGACGCGGACGGAGAACTGGCCCATGACACTTTCCTCATCTGATTCCATTTCCGTAACTGATCTGGAAAAAAAATTCGGCGCGTTTGTCGCGGTTAACAAAATCACGTTCTCCGTAAAGAAGGGTGAAATATTCGGTTTTCTGGGCGCGAACGGTTCCGGAAAATCCACCACCATTCGCATGCTTTGCGGAATAATAACTCCGACATCCGGCGGGGGATTTGTTGCCGGGCATGACATTATGACTGAATCGGAAGACATAAAACATTCCATAGGTTACATGTCGCAGAAATTCTCTCTTTATGAAGATTTAACGCCTTTTGAAAATTTACGCTTTTATCTCGGGGTCTATAATATTCCGCGATCACAGTGGCCCGAGCGTATTGACTGGGTACTGGACATGGCGCAGTTGCAGAAGGTCCGTAACCGTAAAACCCGGGAATTGCCGCAGGGATGGCGTCAGAGACTCGCGCTGGGTTGTTCGCTGTTACATAAACCGGATATCCTGTTTCTGGATGAACCGACTTCGGGAGTCGATCCCGTTACAAGGCAGCATTTCTGGAATTTCATCAGGCAACTTGTGCGTGGCGGAATGACTATATTTGTCACCACGCATTACATGGATGAAGCGCGTTTTTGCGAAAGAATCGTTATGATCAATGCCGGTAATATCGTGGCTTCGGGCAGCCCCGCTGAAATTATTGCCGGAGCCTGCCCGGACCAACCCGAGGCCGATCTCAATGACGCTTTTATAACATTGATGAAGAGGGACAAGACTTGAAATTCATAAGACTCAAAGCCATAATCCGCAAGGAATTTTATCATTTAATCCGTGATTACCGCAGCCTTTATCTGGCTTTTGCCATACCGCTTTTGCTGATTATTCTTTTCGGATATGCTCTAAGTCTCGATGTGGATAACGTGGAAACGATATTTGTCGATTACGACAAATCCGAATTAAGCCGCGATTTTATCCGTAAATTGGACGCCTCTTCTTATTTTCATGTCGCCGGACTATTGCCCCGGACAAAGGATGCGATTGGTTATCTCGATCATGACCGGGCAAAATTAGTTATTGTAATTCCGCCCGATTTTATGAAGAGCATGGAAGCCGACCGGGAAACACCAGTTCAAATTATTATTGACGGCAGCGACCCGACTTTTGCCAATATCGTTCGCGGTTATATCACCTCATTTACCGAGCAGTATAATCAAAAGATGCTGATAAACTTTCTCAACCGAAATGGGCAGGAACAAATAAAACCTCCGGTGGACGGACGCATCCGCATCTGGTTTAATGAAGATTTGGAAAGCCGTAATTTTATTCTTCCCGGAATAATAGCTGTCATCATTATGATTGTCGGCGCGCTTCTCACGTCTTTGATCATTGCCCGAGAATATGAAAACGGCACAATGGAAACCATCAAATCCATGCCGGTCAGGGCAGGAGAATTACTTCTGGGCAAAGCTATTCCTTATTTTCTCATCGGGCTTACGGATGTGTTGATATCGATTCTGCTGGGACAATTACTGTTTGGCATCGTGATGAAAGGAAATTTCTGGCTGATGCTGGCATCGTCCTCTCTTTATTTATGTGTCGCTTTATCGCTCGGGCTTTGGATTTCCAATTTGACAAAATCACAGATGATGGCCAACCAGATAGCCATTTTAACGACCTATCTGCCGTCGCTTCTTCTTTCCAACTTTGTTTTTCCGGTAATCAATATGCCGAAATTTTTGCAACTCATAACGTGGGTTGTTCCGGCGAGATATTTTATTGATATTTTATCGGGAATCTATCTGCGGAATCTGGGGATCGACTATTTATGGCCGAGCATGCTGGTTTTGTTCGTGATGTTTGTGGTGCTGACATTTTTAAACTTCAGATTGTTGAAAAAGGAAGGGCTATGAGCTGGCTCAGAATCAGAGAACTGGTGCGCAAGGAATTTATTCAGCTTCTAGGCGACAGGCGAAACCGCATGATGATGTTTATTTTTCCCTTTATTCAAATGCTCATATTCGGTTATGTCGTCAATTATGATATCACCAATATTCGCGTAGCTGTTCTTGATTATTCCAAAACCTCCGAGAGCCGAAAACTTATCGAGAGCTTTACCGGCGGCAAAATATTCCATGTCACAAATAACGTGGCTAATGAACAACAGATGGCTGAATTGTTGTTGCGGGATAAAGTGGATATGGGTATTAAAATCGGCCAGGATTTCGCGTCTTTAATCAGAAAAGGAGAAACAGCCCCGGTGCAGATTCTTGTTGACGGCTCCATGAGCAACATGGCTTCCGTGAGAGTGGCTGATACCGCGTCGGTTCTGGATAAATTTAACAGCGAAGAGTTGCGCAAAATATATCTTCGGACCATGAAATATGGCAAAATAGATGGGCGCATTAGAACGTGGTATAACCCTAATCTCAATAGCCAGTACTTTTTTGTTCCCGGAATTGTCGCTGTTTTAATCATGGTTACCGCTTTTATTCTGACATCCATCGCCATCATCAGGGAAAAAGAAGATGGTACGATGGAACAATTAATAGTGACCCCTCTGAAATCATATGAATTTATTATCGGTAAAACCATTCCCTATATTATTATCGCTCTGGGCCAGATGGTGGCGGTCACGGGAGTAGCCGTTTACTGGTTTGAGATACCATTCAACGGGAGTTTTTTACTGCTTTTTGCAGCTACATGCTTGTTCTTACTCAGCACCCTGGGGATAGGACTCTTTATATCAACAATATCCGCGACTAAGCAGCAGGCCATGATGACATCGTTCTTTTTCATTTTGCCGTTTTTTATGCTCAGCGGTTTTGTTTTTCCCATTTCCAATATGCCCGAAGTTGTGCAATGGCTGACTTATCTCAATCCGCTGAGATATTTTCTGGTTGTTCTGCGGAATATTTTTCTCAAGGGAGTGGGTCTGGATATACTGTGGCCTCAATATCTGGCGCTGAGCGTATTGGGAACAATCGTTTTTACAGGCGCGATCAGCCGCTTTAAAAAACGGCTGGATTAGTCGGAGATTATTTTGTAGTATTGCTTCATTACGATTCAGGGGAATGATAATTCATGCTCAAAGTAATCGCGGATCAACGGGCTATCAAAAAGTATGCCGGACAATTCAATAAAAAGTTCAAGCCCTTTATTGATGAAGATATAAAAGTAAAGCTTGGGCATCAGGGCGCGGGTTTCCCTGCGAGAGTGCACTGGTCAAAAAGTCTTGGCATCTGGAAGTTTTCACGCGCAGTAAAAGATGTCCGGTATTGGAATGCCTTCGGTGTGGGTAAGCCGGGCGCCTCCGGTGTTCTCTCCATTGCTTCCGAAATTAATTTCCCCTGGGCTCAGATTGATCGAAAAACAGGAGGCGCGTTTGCCGAAGACGCGTGGGGCAATATGTTTGTAATTCACCGGGGAAAAATCGGCGGCGGAAAAAAGGGTATCGGTAAATCGCTTTTTGAGCATAACTACCGCGGCGTCTGGTCCTATATGGAGGACGGAGATTCCATCAGTCAGGTTGCCGTGATAGGCGACCTGAAATCCGAACGCTTCGCCCTTCAGGCTGCTCAATTTGTGAAAAAAATTGAAATGCTGAAGTCTGCTGTGGCCACGACCACGCAAATGGAAATTAATTTTTCCGAGATGACTTTCCGGGAAGATTTGATCGGCAGCACAATTCCTTCGGCGGAGGATGAAATCGTTTCCGCGTGCGACCGTGAACTGGTGATCAGCGAACTGGCCGCTTGGCTTCAAAAGCAAAAAGTCAAAATTGGCAACGATACGGAGAATGAACTTTTCACGGTTAATACTTCTGAAAACAGAATTTCTCATATTTTTGAAGTTTTAACGGACACAAAAGAAAATGCTTTGTTTGCCGCCGCCGGGAAATTGCTTTTGCAGACGTCCGATGCCGCGCTAAGACCCCATCCCGTCCTGGTTCTGCCGGAAGACAAAATGAGTCATTATGCGGATGAACTCCAAAGAATTAACATTTCCATTATCGGTTTTCACTGGCAGGAAGGGAAAGCTGTTTTTTCAGGCTTAGAAAAAATCAAATTTCGTTGATGCCCGATCGCCTCATCAAATTTTATAAGTATAATCTATGATACAATCAGTTTAATCGTGAGTAAGATGTTTTACGACGCCTCTTTGACAGCCGGGTGTATTTAATTAAAGAATTATTTCTGTTGACAAATAGCTTTTATAAATCTATTATACAAGAAAGTTGGAAATCGAATAATACAATGATGACAATGAATTTTCGCGAAATAATAATTAGCAATATTATAATTAGCTTCTTCATAGGAGGCCGGGTCGCGGAATAGTATCAACTCTAAATAAACGAATTTTGATCCGCTGCCAGGCAAACCCGGTAGCGGTTTTTTTTTGAAAGCGAGGAGAAAATGACAAAAAATAAAGTACTGGTTTACGATACAACACTAAGAGATGGCACACAGGGGGAGCAAACAAATTTTTCGGCGGAAGAAAAATTACGCATTGCCCAGCGTCTTGATGATGCTCATTTTGACTATATTGAAGGTGGCTGGCCAGGCTCCAATCCGAAAGATATTCGTTTTTTTGAAATGGCCAAAACTTATAAATTTAAAAATTCGCGCCTGACCGCCTTTGGCAGCACAAGACGCCCGCATACTAAAACGGAATCGTGTCCCAATCTAAAGGCTTTGATAAAAGCAGGCACTTCCGCAGGCGCCATTGTCGGAAAATCGTGGGATTTACATGTAACTGAAATTCTTAAAACTGACCTCAATGAAAACATTGCCATGATTGCCGATTCTATTGAATATCTAAAATCCATGGGCAAAGAGGTTCTTTTTGACGCTGAGCATTTTTTCGATGGATATAAAAACAATCCCCGCTACACGACAAAGGTCGTAAAAACAGCGCTTGCCGCCGGCGCCGATATGATTGTTCTTTGCGATACCAACGGCGGTTGTATGCCGCATGAGATCAGTGAAATCGTCAGGAATATTTCATCACATATTCCATTAAACATTATCGCGATCCACACGCATAATGACGGAGGTCTTGCCGTTGCCAATTCCATTGCCGCTGTGCAGGAAGGCGTGAAAATGATTCAGGGCACCATAAATGGTTACGGTGAAAGATGCGGCAACGCCGACTTGATTTCCCTGATTGCCAATTTACAATTAAAACTTGGTAAAAATTGTCTGCCTCCGGAATCAATCCGGCAACTAACCAATCTCTCTCATTTCGTGAGCGATGTAGCCAACGTCCCGCCACTTAACGCGCGGCCATTTGTAGGACGCAGCGCTTTTGCGCACAAGGGCGGAGTGCATGTCAGCGCCGTGGCCAAAAACTCCAAAGCCTATGAGCATATTCAACCGGAATTGGTAGGCAACCGACGGCGCGTCCTTGTTTCCGATTTGTCGGGAAAAAGCAATGTTGAATATAAAGCCAAAGAATTAGGCATTGATCTCGGTAAAAATGACGCTATCAGTAAAAAGATCGTGCATGAAGTCAAGCTGATGGAAGATCGCGGTTTCCAGTTTGACGCTGCCGACGGATCTCTTTCCCTGCTGATTAAAAAAACAATCGGAGAATTTATCGAACCCTTTAACCTGGAAACTTTCAGTGTCATTACTTCGCGCACGGAAAATAACCCGTGTCTTTCTCAGGCAACCATTAAAATATCCGTCGCGGGCGAAGAGGAGTTGACGGCCGCCGAAGGCAACGGTCCTGTGAACGCTCTGGATCACGCTCTGCGCAAAGCGCTTACAAAATTTTATCCGCAAATCAGGGAAATGCGTCTGGTTGATTTTAAAGTGCGCACGCTGGAAGGTTCGGAAGGGACAGCCGCCGGCGTCAGAGTGCTTCTGGATTCGACGGATGGTGAAGAACTCTGGAGCACCATAGGTGTCTCTGAAAATATTATAGAGGCCAGCTGGCAGGCTCTGGTTGATAGTATAGAATATAAGCTAAGCAAAGACAATCTGGCCGTAAAATAGGGCAAAGTCTCCTCCTTTTTGGGGATCTGACGTCTGTCAGGCAGCAGATCCCGGACGGTATGGTATAATTAAAATTTGTGGCTTTCTTTTCTATTCCTGAAGCTTTCATTGCGAAAGTGTCTGTTTCTTGATATATATACCTTTTATTAATTAAAGATTTATCAGGAAGCTCAAAAAATGTTGTTGTCTATTAACAGCCAGAATCCGCAGACGCGCCTCATTAAAAAGGCCGCGGAAATACTGCGTCAGGGCGGGATAGTTATTTATCCTACCGACACAGTTTACGGCTTAGGCTGTGATTTGTCCAACAAAAAGGGAATTGAAAAGATTTATGAAATAAAAAAAAGAAATAGAAAAGAACCTTTGAGTTTTGTTTGCTCCGATTTAAAACATATCAGCCAGTACGCCCAGGTTACCGACTATGCGTATAGGACCATGAAAAGGCTTTTGCCGGGAGCGTATACATTTATTCTTGAAGCTTCGCGTCTGGTACCTAAAATTATTTTACCGAAAAGATCAACGACAGGAATAAGGGTGCCTGATAATCAAATTTGTCTGGCTCTGGTCAAAGAACTGGGCCAGCCGATCATCAGCACCAGCGTAAAAAATACACAGGGTGAAACGTTGGGAGATCCCTCTGTCATAAAAGAGTACTTTGGCCGGATAGTTGACTTAATTATTGATGGTGGTATTATTATGCCGCAGCCATCGAGCGTCATCAGTCTTGTTGATGACAATATCGAAATTTTAAGAATTGGTAAAGGCGATATAAGCGCCTTTCTATAAATACAAAAGGTTCGCGCTAATATTTTTGATGAATAGACACATAAAAAGTCTATCCCTGTATGGGTACGAGCAAAAATAGCGCCGGCCAAAAAGGACATTTATGAAACATACGATGCTTGTGAATGCTGTTCACAAAGAACAGCTGCGGATGGCTACCGTTAACGAAAAAGGTATCCTTGTTGAATTCAATATTGAAATGTCAACAAGAGAGCCCATTACCGGTAATATTTTTAAAGGCAAGGTTCTTAAAGTTGAGCGAGGCCTCCAGGCGGCCTTTGTTGATTATGGCGGCAGTAAAGATGGTTTTCTTCCGCTTAAAGATGTCAGCCATGAGTATTTAACCGCGCAGACAAACGGTCAGGCCGATGGCAAACCTGTTTTGAAAGCCGGCCAGGAAATAATAGTGCAGGCTGTAAGGGAGGCAATCGGCAATAAAGGAGCTCTATTAACTTCATATATCTCTCTCCCCGGCAGATATGTAGTACTCCTTCCCAATAAACCCGGCAGCGGCATCTCCCGTAAAGTGGAAAATGAAGAAGACCGGCAAAAAATAAAAAGCATCATGAAGCAAATCAAAATCCCTGAAGAAATGGGATTCATCGTCAGGACAGCGGGATTCAACCGGACGAAGCAGGAAATTTCCCGAGATTATTTGCTCCTGATGCGTCTCTGGAAGGAAATATGCAATAAAGTAAAAAGCATTAGCAAGCCTTCTTTAATTTACCAGGAAACCGACTTTGGCGTTCGCAGTTTACGCGATTATTTGACGCCTGAAATTGATGAGATTCTGGTTGATGACAGGGATACGTATGGCAAAATGCGCGCTTATTTAAAAGCCGTGGCCCCGCGTCATTTAAGAATTATCAAACAATACAAAGAAAAAACCCCTATTTTTGACAGTTTTCAATTGGAAGAACAAATACGCGTTATTTATCAGGAACGAGTGGACCTGAAATCTGGCGGGCACATTGTAATAAATCCGACGGAGGCAATGATTACAATAGATGTGAATTCCGGCCGCGGCTCCAATAAAAGGAATATTGAAGAAACAGCCTTTAAAACGAACATTGAAGCCAGTGAAGAAATTGCCCGGCAGTTGCGCTTGAGAGATTTGGGTGGATTGATTGTCATAGATTTTATCGACATGATAGACAAAAAACATGTTGCGGAAGTTGAAAAATCCTTTAAAAAAGCGTTGAGTATGGATAAGGCCAGGATTCAGCTTTCACGTATTTCCAAATTTGGGATGCTCGAATTATCGCGGCAGAAAAAACAGTCAACCATTCAGGAAATAAGTTACACAAGATGTCCTTACTGTAAAGGGAGCGGTTTGCGCCCATCTCTGGAATATGCCGCTCTGGGAGCGTTTCGCAAAATTGAATCAGACGCTGTCAAAGGCATTTATTCGGAACTAAAAATAATTTTACCTCATGAAATCGCCGATTACATTCTGAATCGCAAAAGAAAGGAACTTTTGAATTTAGAATCGGAATTCGATCTCACTTTGAATATTTCGGGCAGCGTGGATGTGCCGTGGGATAGTGTGGAAATACGGCAAATCAACAAAGAGCAGTCTGAAATTCAGGAGCCGCAAGAGGAAATTTCCGTAAAAACAGATGAAAATTCACCATTGACGACTGATGAAAAAAGTTCAAAGGAAGAAAACGGTTCGGCAAATGGGGGAGCGCCTGCTAAAAAGAAAAGCCGAAGGAGATCTCGCCACAAAAAAAGAAGACCGGCTGAGACGGTGACGGAAATTTTACCGGTGCAGAACGTTTCGCCGGATGCGGTTTCCGAAATCCCGGCTGATGAAAATCTGCGGGTGATGCAGGATCATCCCGTGGAGCATTTTCCGCTTATTATAGAATCGGCTACGGAAACGGTCAAGGAATCGCCCGAGCCGGAAGCAAGTATTGTTTCTTCCGGACCGGAGAAACCGGAAAATAAAATCATCGAAACGCAAACAAAGGACGAAGAATAAAAACTTGCGGATTCAATTTAAAATTGATCCGGAAGCTATTTCCCTGAGGCAAGTTCTTTAGATCGCTGTGTCGCCGCCTCAACGGCGGCAATGATTATCTCGCGAAGTTTTTCTTCATCCATTACCTTTAATCCGGCTGCGGTAGTGCCGCCGGGCGATGTTACCATTTCTCTTAATTGCGCCGGTTCTTTATCGCTTTGAAGGCACAGGTGGGCAGCTCCCAGCATGGTATGCGCGGCAAGTTGCTTGGACAAGTTACGCGACAATCCTTTTTTTAATCCGGCCTCAATAAGAGCTTCGATAATAAGAAAAAAATAGGCGGGACCGCTGCCGCTCAGCCCGGTTACAGCATCCATATGTTTTTCTTCTACACGTAAACTGACACCTACGGCGTTGAATATAGCCTGCGTAAGCTTAACGTCGCCGGCTTTAACGCGGCTTCCCGGGGCCACTGCAGTAGCACCCTTGCCGACAAGTGCTGGCGTGTTGGGCATTACCCTTACAACGCGGACGCCTTTTGACAGGGCGTTTTCAATAAAATTTGTTGTTATTCCGGCAGCGATGGAAATAACCAGCTTTGATTTATTAATAACGGAGCTAATCTCTTTGAGTGTGACGGCCATATTTTGCGGTTTAACGGCGAGGATAATTATGTCCGCTTCTTTTGCGGCTTTTTCATTATTACCAGAGACCTTTAACTTCATTGATGAACGTAGAGAATTGAGTTTTGCTTTATCAATATCAGTCACAGTTATATTTTTAGGGGTAGTGATTTTATTGGCAATTAACCCCTGGGCGATGATGCTTCCCATTTTACCGCCGCCAATAATGGCTATCTTTTTCCCTTTGAACATACTTATATACCTCCAATATTATTCAAGCATCTTTGTGGCTTTTAAAAACGTTCATCTGTTTCGTTGCGCTGCGAAACGCACCGCTCAACATATATCTATATACGTCTCACAGTTCGTATTTTGCGCGCCGTGCATCTGAGCATTTTTAAACAGCCGCGCAAAATGAGCTTTCAACAACAACGCCTTTTCTTCTTATATTGTCAAATCGAATCCGGTCAAGCGCTTTATTCTTCCATTGCATTAAATTTTGCTTTTGTGATACTTAACTTCCAGGGGATTTGAAACATATGCTGAAATATTTTAACATTGAATCGGCAAGAATTGCCTGTCTGGTGAGCGAAAGCGATTGGAGCCATGACAAATCAAGTCTGCTTTTTATCCACGGTTCCGGCGGTGACCACAGTGTATGGTCGCACCAGTATGCCCGGCTGCGTAAGAAATATAACATAGCGGCCGTTGATCTGCCGGGGCATGGACTCTCCGGAGGCAGTGGAGAAAAGGACGTCAGCCGCTACTGTATATGGGTGAAGAAATTGCTGGATATTCTCGATTTGAAAAATGCCGTGCTGGCTGGCCATTCGTTAGGTGCGGCCATTGCGCTTGGATTTGCCATAAACTATCCCGAAGAGATCAGAGGAATTGTTTCCGTTGGCGGCGGAATGAAAATGCCGGTCAATTCTTTTATTTTAGATTATTTAAAAACAAACCCGGAAAAAATACCGGCGGAAATTACAGAGTTGATTTGTAAATTTTCACTGGCTAAAGAAAACCGTCCCAAATTTCTTGATGTGCTGCAAAAAAATATTTCTCGGTCAAACATCGGTTTTTTATATGGCGACCTTTTGGCGTGCAATGAATTGGACTTAACTTCTGCATTAGATAAAATCAAAGCGCCTGCGCTAATGATTTGCGGAGCGGAAGATAAAATGACTTCACCGGATTTTTCCCGTCAGCTTGCCGCGGGCATCGGCGGGGCAAATCTGGAAATAATTGCCGGGGCCGGCCACATGGTGATGATGGAGAGGCCGGTGGAATTCAATATTGCTTTGGATAAATTTTTAGCGTCAATTTCAGAGAACTTTCCCGAAAGACGATAAACTTTCCATGGAGGGGATTTTATGTTTGTTTTAAAGTATTTTATCGAGGCACTGGCCGAAGTAATAGACATTGTCTTGCTGAGTTACATGATCATCATATTCGTCCGGGCAGCGATTTCATGGGTTAATCCTGATCCCTATAACCAAATCGTTATCTTTTTGTATCGCGTAACCGAGCCGGTTCTCAGACCCATCCGCCGGAAACTGCCCATGAGCAACGCGGGGATAGATTTTTCGCCTTTTATAGTTATCCTGGTGATCTTTTTTTTACGGCGATTTTTAGTGCCCACTATGGAACATCTGGCCCAGCTTTTTTAATATCCGTCAGAAAGGAAAAATCCTCTAAACAAGATGATTAGTTTGAAAGAGTCGAAAAAGGGGCTGACCTTTGATATTCAGGTCATCCCGCACGCGTCGCGTGCAGAAATAGCGGGAGAGCAGGATGGCGCCCTCAAAATGAGAGTTACCGCGCCGCCCGTGGAAGGAGCAGCCAATGAGGCTTGTATAAAATTATTGGCCAGTGAACTTGGACTGAAAAAAAGCCAGATGGAAATATCCTCCGGCTTAAAATCTCGAAAGAAAGCGGTCAGGATTAAAAACATTAGCAAGTCAGAACTGACATTGAAGATGAATAACATTCTCAAAACAAATTAGATTTACGCGCCTCCCGTCTTTAATCCCGGCAAATATGGATGGATGACGCAGCCTTGAAAAAATCGTTATGGAAAAAACAAAAAATTCAGAAAATTCCAGGGTAGCCAAAGCAGCAGGAATTGTAGGCGCGTTAACAATGGTCAGCCGTGTTTTCGGCCTGTTGCGCGACACTGTTATTGCGGCGATCTTCGGCGCGACCTGGATGACCGACGCCTTTTGGATTGCTTTTCGCATTCCCTTTACGTTAAGCCGGTTGCTGGGAGAAGGTTCGCTTACGGTTTCTTTTGTTCCGGTTTTTACCGATTATATTCACAAGAAGACAAAAGAGGAAACTCTCGAATTAGCCTATAACGCTTTTACCATACTATCAATAATTCTAACCGGTATAACAGTTCTGGGCATTGTCTTTTCACCTCTGATTGTCGGACTTATAGGAGCCGGCTTTATTTCAGAACCAAGTCATTTTGCCTTGGCAGTTTATTTAAACCGTCTGATGTTTCCTTATATTTTTGTTGTTTCATTGGGAGCCCTGTGTATGGGGATACTGAATTCATATCGCCATTTTATTGCCCCGGCATTATCTCCGGTGTTACTGAATATTTCCATGATAATAGGGGCTTTGTGTCTACGTCCTTTTTTTGCAGAGCCGATTACTTCCTTGGCTATAGGTGTTCTGATCGGCGGAATATTGCAACTGGCCTTGCAGTGGTCGTTTCTGGGGAAGTATGGCATTAAATTTAAATTCAGGTTTAACTTTAATCATCCGGGGGTTAAACAAATCGGTGTGTTAATCCTTCCGGCGATTTTCAGCGGCGGCGTAAACACTATCAATGTTTTTATAGGGACGAGTCTGGCCTCTCTGTTGCCGGGCGGTAGTGTCACGTATCTTTTTTATGCCGACCGGATCATGCAATTGCCGCTGGGCGTTTTTGCCATCGCCATTGGAACGGCAACACTGCCGAGTTTCTCAAGGCATGTTACCGCGGGCAATATAGATGAGTTAAAATCCAGCATATCTTTTTCACTGCGATTGACGCTCTTTTTGACTATTCCCGCAATGGTCGCATTAATGGCTCTGAACTTGCCCATCATTTCCGTTTTATTTCAACGCGGCGCTTTTGATGCTCAGGCGGCTATCTATACCAGTCAGGCGTTACTCTGTTACGCGACGGGTCTCTGGGCATATTCAATCGTACGCGTGTTCATTAATTCTTTCTATTCTCTTCAGGATGCCAAATGGCCGATGAGGGCGGCCATTATCACCCTGATTGTGAATGTGCTTGTAAGTCTTGCATTAATGTATCCTTTAAAGCATAATGGTCTTGCCCTTGCCGTTTCTGTTGCTGCTGCGGTTAACGTTTTTACCTTGTCCTTTGTGCTTAGAAGAAGAATCGGGAAATTCCTGGATCGTTCCTTTTATATATCTATTTCTAAAATTATCTTGTCCGCCGTCGCTATGGCCGGAGCAATTATGATGATTGATTATTTTATGCCGTGGGATACTTACGCCGTATTTAAAACGAGATTGATTTACTTAATGGTTACAGTTTTTACAGGAGCCGGTGTATTTTTTGGTTGTGCCTACCTGTTGAAAAGTCAGGAAATTCATGCTCTTGTCAATATGCTCAAAAGAAGATTAAGCCGTCCTTAGCGCTAATCCATTTGATAAAGTGATTGACTTAAACACATGAAAGTGATATCAAAAAAAGTCTTTGGCAAGTATGATTGTCAAAAGATTCGGAAGGTATATTATGTTAGATATTAAATACTTAAGACAGAACATTGAATTTGTCCGTCAGAAAATGGACGAACGGGGCCAGAAAATTGATTTCGATGGTTTTTTGGGTTTGGACGCGAAAAGAAGAGATATTCTTGGGGCGGTAGAGGCGCTTCGCAACGAACGCAATAGCGTTTCCAAACAGGTCGGCGAACTCAAAAAAAAGAAAGAAGACGCTTCAGCGCTCATTGAAAAGATGGGTGATGTATCGGCAAAAATAAAAGAATATGATGAAAGCCTGCGCGTCACGGAAGAAGAGTTGAACGCTTTTGTGATGATTGTGCCGAATATCCAGCATGAATCCGTGCCTAAAGGCAACGGATCAGAAGACAATACGATTGTACGTACCTGGGGTGAAAAACCTGTTTTTAAATTTGAGCCCAAGCAGCATTTTGATCTTGGCGAAAATCTGAACATTCTGGATTTCGCGCGCGGCGCAAAAATAACCGGAGCGCGATTTACGGTTTCACGCGGGGCAGGCGCTGCCATGGAGCGCGCACTGGTCAGCTTTATGCTTGATTTGCACTCGGAAAAACATGGTTACACGGAAGTTTTGACACCTTTTATGGTGAATGCCGAAAGCATGACCGGAACAGGCCAGTTGCCGAAATTCAAGGAAGATCTTTTTAAAATTGAAGGCATGGAATATTATCTTATTCCAACCGCGGAAGTTCCGGTAACCAATATTTACCGGGATGAAATCCTCGATGAGGAAAAACTGCCGATTTATCTGGTGGCTTATTCCCCGTGTTTCCGCGCCGAAGCCGGCTCCTACGGAAAAGACACAAGGGGACTGATACGTCAGCATCAATTTAATAAAGTGGAAATGGTCAAATTTTCCAAACCGGAGACTTCTTATGACGAATTGGAAAAGCTGACCGCCAACGCGGAGGAAGTTCTTGAAAAGCTCAATATTCCTTACCGGACGGTGTGTCTTTGCACGGCCGACCTTGGTTTTTCCTCGGCCAAGACGTATGATGTGGAAGCCTGGCTGCCAGGACAAAATACCTATCGGGAAATTTCATCCTGCAGCAACTTTGTTGATTTTCAGGCCCGGCGTGCGGCGATTCGTTTCCGGAGAAAAGACAGCGGTAAAGTGGAATTCGTTCACACATTAAATGGATCCGGCCTTGCCGTAGGCAGAACCGTTGTGGCGATTTTGGAAAATTATCAGCAGGCGGACGGCAGTGTTTTGATACCGGAAGTCTTGCGTCCCTATATGAGAGGACTTGAACGAATTACTCCTTAAGATGATCTGAAGGATAATCGGGAAAATTTATTAGCTATGGAGGGATGGCCGAGTGGTCGATGGCGGCGGTCTTGAAAACCGTTGACTGAAAGGTTCGCGGGTTCGAATCCTGCTCCCTCCGCCAAATTGTAAATCCGTCAAGGATTAAAAAAACTGAATATCGGCTGATATAAATTGCGGAGAGATGGCTGAGTGGCCGAAAGCGATCGCCTGCTAAGCGATTGTACGCCCTTTAAAGGTGTACCGCGGGTTCAAATCCCGCTCTCTCCGCCAGTTTTTTTTGAAAAATTGTATTAATTTTATTAATGTGTTATTAACTGCGTCCTCAAGTTTTATCAATATATTTAGCGCCCATGGCTCAGCTGGATAGAGCGTCGGACTACGAATCTGATTTTGGCCTTTTTTACAAGTTCTCAAAAACAGTAAATTTACTTCATAAGTGCTTTTAATATAAAGTGTTTTACATTGTTTCTGTTTTAGATTCTGCCAGGTCGTTTTAGCCCAATTTAGCTCTCTCATGGACACTATATGGACACCAGATTTTTTCCGTCCTCACTCATGATTCCTTTGTGCCGCCTATAATAAAAGAAAACTGAAGAACCGATGAAAAGAAAAAAGAGCGGTTTGCCGCCGTACGCAAGAGAAAAAAACGTGACTAAATTAAAAAAAACAACAGATGAGTTAAGGTCAAAATACAATCTTGACTATTCAAAAGCTGTTCGCGGCAAATATTACAAAAGAATTCTAGGAAAAGGCGTTAATGTTGTCATACTGGAGCCGGATGTAGCAAAGTCATTTGGTGATTCAGTATTAGTGAACGACGCATTAAGATCATTACTTGATTTAACAAAAACAATACAACGTCTGACAAAACATACTGGCGGACGAGCGGGTGCTAGACGCTGAATAAAAGTTGAAGGAGATAAGCGAATCGCCTTTAGAGAAAATCTGTCGGATAATAGAAAATGAAAAAACCGTAATATGGAAGCCGAGAAAAAAACAATTGGCGATACGAATTGATTCGGATGTTTATGATTTCTATAAAAGCTTTGGCAATAAATATCAAACTCGCATGAATGTCGTCTTACGCCGATACATGGAATTTACACAGAGTCATTCGAAGGCGAAAGCTTCCTAAATAACAAGGAAATCATTTGCTGCATATATTTAGACTGATTTCAATAAAATTCAGATGCAGATGAAACCGGCGGAAACCTTCTCTGATGAAGATTCCCGGGCTTTTTTGAATTTATCGATTTCAATTTCTGTGAATAATCGCACCGTGCAAGTTCAGACACTTAGGACAAGATTTATCACTTTTTCGCAAACGTTGGGACAGTAGTGATATTTTTAGGCATTAAGCCTATTTTTATGATTTTTTTGACATGCCCTCCCCATCCCTCAGGGGGAACAGATTTCAAAATTTCAAGAGCGTCCCCTACGTCCCATACTTCGATCAGCAAATAGCGTGACCCTTTCTTGAAAGAGGCGGGAAATCGACAAGTCTAATAGATAAACACCGCATCCGTCGGCAACGTCATATGGTTGTGTTATGGAGGAATATCAGATTCCGATAGTCAAGATAAGGTGATTTGAAGGACAAACCATCTTTTCGTATCAATCGGTAATGACTCACTCGGTATGGTTTGAATCTTGCGATGAATTCTACCGCAGAAACATCAATACCAAGCTCCTTCGCAGTTTTATGAAAAGCTGCCGAGACGGACTGCCTATGACTGACTATATTTCGGCGATATGTGCCATCGGGATACCAGTAATGGCGATAAAAAGCACCGGGTATATGCGCTATATTACCAGGAGATGAACGGTATGCCAACTTGCAAAGAAGCCAAGCATGTTCCCCAACACGAATATTATCTGGATAGCCACCTACTTCAAAGAAAGCTGACACCCTTATCAGTTGGCATTGAACAACATAGGTACTCTGAATTAGGGGATCATAAGGTGAACCCCAGTAACGCTCGTGAAAATAATGATATGATGCCTTTCGACGTACCCATCGGTCTCCATTTGATTTAACCACCTCATGATCAGAAAACACAAGATCGATTCCGGCGTGCATTTGTTCACGAAGTTTTTTGATAGCGTCAGGATGCAACTCATCGTCGGCATCAAGCAACATAACATACTCACCTCTAGCTTTTCTTATGGCATTGTTCCTCGCCACGGCTGCTCCTTGTTGATCTGGACTACCATGAAAACTAATATCGATTCCGGCATGACTTTGAGTGGCCATGCGTTCTACAAGCTCTTGAACTCTCCGACCGTCGGGTTCAAAGGAACCATCGTCGAAAATTATGATTTCCCGTGTGTAAGTAGTATGCTGTCTGAGCGCAGAAATTATGGCCCGCTGGATTTGCCAAAGAGGTTTATTAAAGACAGGGACTACAACGCTGACATCTGACAAAACTCTATTCATCAATCGACATCTATCACATCAAACTTACTGATAGACTCCCATTTAACCTGTTTCAAATATTTGCTAAGCGGGCTTCTACCACCGCCCTCCATAGCTCTTCTTAATGAAACGCCGGAGTGAAAATTCTTGATCGCCTGACGATAAGCCGCAAGTGCTTCACCCGTATTGTTCAAAGGGCTGTACCAGATCCCCTTACCCACATGCAACACTATTTCATCCCCAAATTTGTCCAGTAAATAGCCGACATTCCATGGCATTATCCCTCCGCTCAAAACCGGAATTGAGCGTCGTATATGGCGAAAAGATTCACCTCTCATCAACAAGGTTCCTCTTGCGGCAAGAAGGTCTTCCAATCTTTCCGCAGATTCGTCAAACGGAGATCCAATCGTAACAAAATCAGCCCCAAGGAGTCTTAGGATGGAAGCAGTGGCACCAGGGGCAATTCCATAAAACGGGGTGCCGCTGATAATTCGATTGAACATACTGTAAGCATAAATGAAACCATCACTGTTAGACGTCCGCAAATTTGGAAGCACAGCAAAACCTGCACTGAATGGGCACAATCTCAGTCCATAAGTAACCTGATGCTCTGAAGCAACCTGGCGTACGTGATTCGCCAAGTCAATGCTGCTATTTAAATCGCCTGTTATATTTACAACATAAATCGTAGAACTCCCCTCCAATAGTTCCATAATCCTGTGCAGGTGACTGTTCGTTTTATCATTTCTGACGTGTATTTCGAAAGGGTTGTCGATAATGATATCAACATCTTCTTTTATTAATTGATTTGTACTAGCGGAAAACCTACCATCGGTATCACAAAGCAAGCCTGTAGCCACTGCTATTAGTGGCAGGCTCTTACTGAACTTTTTGGCTAATCCTTCAATTCCTAAATAGGGACCTTGATATTTCCGATAATACTGTTCTGGAAACTCGATTCCTAGTAAGCGAATGCTTTTGATTCGTCTGTCCCTGACTACATTGCCGAACAACATCCCAAATAACGAAGGAAAACCCATTTGCTCAAATAAGGGGTGCTGAGGAATGTGTATGCTAATAAGATAACGATCTTCCCCAAGAGTGTTTATGGTATAATTATCCCTCACAATTTCATTCAATCCACGAATATCGTTAGCTTCAAAAGCATGCAAGGCCGAATAATTCAGATACTGAACCATGGGCTCAACAATTTTATTCACTTTAGATGGGTCAGTAATTTTAAGATCGTAGGTAGCAATATAATAATCCATATCAAAGCCCATATTTACATAACCGATCGGGAGAGTCGCCAAGCACCAATTAGTCCGGTAACAAGAATAATAATTGTTGAGAGAAGACTAACGTATTCGAGTGCACGATCTTTGAATGCTATTGCGATGGCGGTAAGTATCTCGCCTGCGACAATCTCTATGGTGACCAGCGAGAAGATGATGTTTAAACGTTTATAAGAACCAATTTTTCGAGGATCACTCTCTATTCTTGAAACAGTAAAGACGAAGACCCAAATAGCGACCCAAAACCCCGTCAATGCGTTCAAAAACTGTTGATTGCTTGTTACTAAGCTTTCCAACACACTTTCTGAAAGGGAGCAGACAGATACGCCCACTTCCCACAAATGGGTTATTTTATTCATTCAAGTCCAATAGTAGCATCCCATCCTCGGGGATAATAATGTCAGATTTAACATCAGCTAAAATCTGAAGAAGCTCTTGTGCTGGGTCTTCTGGAATCCCTTCGATATGGATAGGCACAAAGCGCTTAGGGGGTTCATAGCGGGAGATAGCTTGCACGAGAGCCTCCGCATCACTGTGTCCTATGGGACCCTTACATATCGTCTCGCAATCATGGATTATAAGATTGGCACCGCTCGCTGCCTGGAGGAACGTATCTGTGGGTTCAGAATCGCCCGAATAGGCTATTCTTATTCCAGCATGCAGGTGTTCAAATATGAACCCGAAACAGACAACGCCTCCATGATTTGCGGGAATCACCTCTATCTGCCATCCGTCCCATAGGTCGATGTAACTCCTCCCTTCGCTAAAAACTTTCAACTCGAAAGGGAACATCTCCGGTCGGACATCAAACCCAAACAAGCTTACGAGGCCTTCAATCGTGCTTAGAGCATCTTGGGGGATAAGCATCCGCAAACTATAATTCTCATTCCTTAGATCTTTTGGAATCCCTATTTGATTCTTAAGTCGTAACCAATGATTATGAAAGAAAGAAGGCAATCCATAGATATGGTCTATATGCCTATGGGTGATTAGTGCCGTGCGAACTGACAGGCTATTTATGCCTAGCGCTTCGATTTTTCGACAGACACTTCCAGGAAAGTCAACTAAGACACATTTTCCATTCATAATAACAAGCAAAGACGTATTGTCCCGCCTAGCTGATTGAATAGCGCCTCCAGTGCCTAATGCATATACTTTCACAGATGTTCTCATAATGATTCCCACCCCAAGTAACTGATTAGCTTCGCAAGTGCCTCTGAATCCTTTCCCTCTCGAGGTAAAGTGACAGCGATAATCCTGACCTGCTTATGTTCAAAAACCATTCTTGCATTTACCGTCTGTACTTTGACCACCCGTTCTAACACCGGTATGATATCCCACAATTGAACCCAATCCTCGTCCATAACGCTTTGCCAATGTGTTACCGCAGTGGCTGCATCAATCTCCTCTAGATACACTTCAACATTATTTTCTGGTGCCCGCAATATTACCACCATTGCGTCGAGTAAGATATCATCCATAGATTCCAAACTAATGACCCTACGAATAGTTGGTAATGATATACGCAATTTGTTGTTTCTGGAATAGTATGGGACAGCTTCTTCACTCTTGTTTATCAATACCTCAAGCAATTCTCGCGAAGCTGGGACATCGGGAATTCGTAGTTCGTTACTAAACGGGGCATCGATAAATGAAAACCTACGGGTATTATCGAGAAGAGTCGCATTGTCAGTAAGAGCTATAAAGTCCGGGGAGCACTTTTTCGCAATTTCTCGTAGGAAACTCGATTTTCCTGCCCTATGTTTCCCAATAAATAGTATTCCGTGACCAAAGATTGAAGCACTGGAACCATGCACGTGAAAATAAGGCCCAGAAAAAAGAAGAAGAGAAGCAATCATTACTGATAACTGTTTCTTACCATACAACTCCTCAGCGTTACTCGCAAAAGTAAGTCTTCTTGCAGCTTTCTCATACAAAATGAAGTTTATCTCGTGTTCAAATGAAAAGTCATTACGGAAAAACCAACCTATCTTGTAGTTCACGTCTTCTATTTGGTGCCAAGAGATTCTGTACTTCGTGTCCTCTCCTTCATGCCAAGAATTGGATCTATCTGTATGAAATTCTTGAAGCATGCAAAATTCTGACTTGAGGCGGCTCACATTCGCCGCATCGCCTGATATTACTAGTTCTTGTATCGGTACGCCCATTGCCGGCACGGCTCCATCGAAGGCTCTGAACAATTCTTGACCCGCCGAATCAGCATAAATCGGAATGTTCAAGAAAGGTGAAAGCACAAGTGAATAGTGCTGTGACGATATAGATGCTACTATTCTCCCGATCAAAGACTCAACCAGCATGATCTCCCATCGAATCCCTTGAAGAGTTGTAAAATATCTACCATTTATTTTTCACCTTGCTATTCAGAATTGACGGACTTATCATCATAAAATCTCTTTATTAGTACCTCATATTGCCTATGGAGAACAGCCACATCGACTTTAACTGGATGGTCCAAGGCTAGTATATGCAAAATATCAGTCCTGTAATCACCGATCTCCTCGGATTGCTGCAATATAGTAATGACGTCTTTTGCTTTATAAGTAGGAGTTGATGTAGTAAGGAGAAGGAGTTGCGCCATAAGATGCGCACCCGAACGGAGAATATATAATGCCGTTGCATAGTTACCCAAGCACATTTGTCCTTCGGCATCCGTACAGTGATGTACCAGTTCGGGGTACCAAAACCGGGCCAATTCGTTGCAGTCTAATGATTCAGCTTGCTTGCGATATTTCTCATAAGCCCCAACCGGGTCCCACAGTGGTCTACTGTGTTTAAAGAAGCCGATATATCTCAACTCTCGTCCTTTGAACATGTAATCAAAGAAGGTAGGAGGATAGCACCTTATATGAAATTCTATTCCATCTATAATAATCTGCTCAACTGACGGACTCTTTCTCTCTTGAATCAAGAACAAATCCACGTCAGATGTTGGAGTTCTCAGGCCAGTGATGTAAGATCCTCGCACAGCAATTGCGCGAACATTCTTCCTATTACGGAGCCGAATGGTGATTTTTGACAATGCTTGTTCTATAGGGTTCGCTTGATTGGCCATAAGTATTAGAATTATTTTTGGAAAACTTTTTTCCAATTCTTATTTCTGGAACTGAGATTCTGCCATTGATAGACAATTCCATCCCCTAGTCCAGCTTGGAATGAATTCATCAATTTTATTTAGAATACAACTCTGTTGATGGTCTGTCAACAGGATATTGCTATGAGTTCAATGTTATAACCAAGATAAAAATACCAGAAGAAACTTCGATATATATTTTCAACAAAGGATTCCGAACATAAAAGGTGAGGAAGAGTATATGCGTCTGCTGATTGAGAAGGGACGTCCCAATGCACCGGGACCCAGACCAGTTTGATATTTGATAAAACATTGCTTGTTCAGAGATGATTTACTCAGCTCCTTTGTTTGCGGTGAAATAAAATAATTGTTTACGTTAAAATACAAATATGTATTATAACCTAAACGACTATGAAACATGTATCAAACGAACTAAAGAATGTTTGATAGTCTTTAATGATTTATATTGGCAATAAATTCCCTTGACAATTTTTCTTCGAATTTGATAGAAGAAACCATATTGGGTTCCGCTTTACAAAGAGACGCTGAACACCTAAATAATGATTACACCAGCATTTTCTCCGCTTATCTCCCCGTATTTAACAACCCCTTTTCTATAAAGATTTTCTCTGCTTAAAATGGCACTCACTTGCCGTTGTGTCCAGTATTTTCCATTCCGGCGGTAATAGCCGCGTCCATTAAGGCGGTCGGCTATTTCGCTGTCGATTTTATGTTGCCTACTTAAGGAGTAAATAGCTTTTACAATTTCCACTTCTTTCGGATTTTTCTTTATTTCTTTGCCTTGTCTCATGTATCCATAAGGCAGGGTGCCACCAGCAATACAGCCCTTTCGTGCTCTTTCTTCCCGACCTTTCTTGAGTCTTTCAATAATTTCTTTCCGGTTTTCTTCAGCAATTGCTTCTTTAATTTGTCTGATCAACACGTCCTTCCTATCATTGCCGTCATAATTTGGCATATCGGCAATGAATACCGTTACTCCCACTTCATTCAAGTCGTGAAGCAAGTTTTCCGTGAAGCGGAGATCGCGAGACAAACGATCCAGCGAAGAGACGATAATCGTGCCGACCTCGCCGCTTTTGCAGTTCCTGACAAGTTTATTGAGCGCCGTACGCCTTTCAGACACCCCACTTTTAGCTTCGTCCAGGTAGAAAGAATCCACAAGTAAACCCTGATTTTCCGCATATTTCTCAATATCCCGTTTCTGAATGTCAATTCCATAGCCTTTCTTTTTCTGTTCAAGAGTGCTTACCCGGCAATACGCCGCTACAAGTTTCTTTTTTCCCATGTAGTCGATGGTTAACCGTTATTTCAGCGTCTCTTTGTAAAGAGGCGCTTACCAATTAAGACTAAGACAAGAATGTGAATTTGTCCATGAGTCTCAAGAACTTAAAGGAGTGTAATCAGATGAATAAGTTTGTTTCTTTAATATTGAATGTAATAGATTCTTTGATATATTTTTTCCTTGGACCTTTCAATGTTCTATATATCATTCCGCTGTTTTTCAGAAGAATCGAATCGTCTCTCGGTATTGAACTACAAAAAATTTATGCTATTGAAATAACAGGCGTCGTATTGATGTGGATCGGACTGATTATCGCCGTTTGGTGCGCAGTAATTATGTCAACCAATCGCCTAAGTTCGGTTATTCCTTTTTTCAAACCCAAAGAGCTGGTAACCTCCGGACCATTCAGTCAAGTTCGTCATCCTATGATGTGGTCGCTCTTCGTTGTATTATTTGGAGAAGCAATGATGTACAGTTCTCTGTTTACCTTTTTTTGGTTGCTTATCTTCATCCGCTTTTCAGTCATCTATATCGGAAAATTTGAAGAGCCATATCTTCATAGTCATTTTGGCGATGCTTATCAAAAATATTCGACTCTTGTTCCTTGCTGGCTTCCCAAGTGCTTTGCGAAAAGGGAACAATCATTAGAAATGTAGCATTGATCGTGATGTCGGCCGGGGAAATATTTTCCTATTAGGCAACGCTAAAACTTTATCTCATCTTTTGCCATATTCTCAGTTACTCAATGATTATTTTCAACTAATGAGTGAGTAGTCCAGATAATTTTAAATGCAAATAATCTTAGGAAAATGAGTCGCACAACTATGCATTCTTGCGACACTTAGCGTGTCCGTAAAATGTCAAGTTGTGCGAGGGGAAGACACTGTTTTGCTGAACCCCTTGCTCTTCTTCCTGGCTAGGCATAAACTTATATAAACAGAAATAAGTGTTGAATTAGAAACTTATATTTAGTAAAACTCTTAAATCCCCAACCCAAAAGTAGCAAGAGGACGTAGTTTGATCCGTTTTGAGGATTAAGTTCGAAAATTGATTTTTATTTTAAAGATTGGTGGAGCAAAAATAAAGAGTTTAACCGCGCGGAATCTTCCTATGACAAACGGAATGCTAAATAGATAATAGGGAAATAAATTATGAAAAACAGACTATCAAATAAAATAATTGTTCTTAGCAAAAACAGGTTCGTTATATTTACAACCTGTTTTGTCGTGTTTATTCTTTCATATTATTTACATTCCGGTTCATTGCTTCCAAGTACGGAAACAAAAAATCTTTGGTTTTATTCAGGTCTTTTTATGGTGCTATTTTCAATGCTTTTTATAGAACCGTATTATACATCTCCCAAAAATGTAATTACTAATTCAGTTCCTCTATTATTAGTTTTTCTTGCAATAAAAAGTTCCTTTAATAATTTGACTTTTTGGTGGATTGCATTCAGTTTTTTATTGGCACTTCTTGTTTTGTCAATTTTAGCAATAGCACTTGAGGATAACGACAAAAGTCCTGAATATTTAAAAAACAAAATTTCAAATCATTTAAAAAAAGCTGTCGTTTGGATTGGCACGGGTAAAGTCCTTTATTCTGGGGTCTTTTTTTATTTTCTCATTACATATTATTCAATTCAAGACCTATATACTCTTCTTTTGTTTATCTTTTGGTCAATTATTTTGCTTATCAATCCTAAAAATATAAGTAATCATTTTTCTCTAGGAATAAAAGAAACTGATGAAAATCAGTTGGGAGAAATTATTGGTATCCAATCAAAAAAAATATTTTTAGTGAAACTTTTTAAAGACAGCAAGCGAATTAGTAAATTTGATTTAGTAAGATTTAGGTATTCAATGCAAGATACTGACGATTTAATTATTGAAGGAATCGTATTTGATACTTATTTATTAAATCAAGAAAAATGGGCAAAAATACTTCAATTATCTAATCCAAGAAAAGTTGATAGCAAGTTAGAAAAAGACATTGTTTATAGAATAACAAAACCGGAACAAATTAAAGAGCTCTCCAAAGAAATGAATGTTGATAAATTTGTCGGTGTTGTTATTGATGGTTCTAACATTGGAAAAATAAAATTTGAATATTCAAAAAAGTCAGATGATCTTCAAGAAGGTGATTTGCTCGAACTCAGGGTAGGGGGGAAAAGATTATTTTACCAAGTTATAAATGGTGTTACGCAAGAAGAAAAGCTCGAAGCAAGAAATGAAACTGGTTTTATTGAAGGTGAAGCCATCCAGCTTGGTTGCTGGCAAAACGAAAGTCTTTCGTTTCAAAAATTTGGCTGGGTTCCAGCAATTAACACGCCAATTTTCATGGCAACAACGGATGATATTGAAAAAGAGCTTCCTGCTTTTCATTATCCTGATTATAAATTGGGGTTAATTCCAGGTTTTTATTCCGGTGAAATCGGCCATCGATTCCGGTGGAAAGAAGGCCAGTTAATCGGAGCGAAGCGACGCTGGTTTTGGTGGTCATCTTCTCACAACATGTTTTCTTATTTCAAGTTATTTATTTT